>Ga0208411_1000162_pt1 | contig 52825 bp, 48 predicted proteins | sample ETN01SmetaG_4_FD_185793 | JGI IMG/M metagenome (GOLD analysis project Ga0208411, IMG submission 185793) | Marine microbial and viral communities from oxygen minimum zone, Eastern Pacific Ocean - ETNP2014F12-01SV261 (SPAdes) (version 2) | ecosystem: Environmental > Aquatic > Marine > Oceanic ... | reverse complement strand
ACCCCACAAATGTGAGATAGTTTAGTCAACATAATTTAATGAGTATCCTTTATCATATTTTTGAACAGCCTTTAATACATCACGGCGGCTCACTTGGCCAACAAGATTTCCATTATCTACCACTGGAAATCGCCTATAGTGAGTTTCTAAAAATAGTTCGGCAATAGCCATGATACCCATTGATGAATTGATAGTTGTAATATCGGTAGACATAACATCACCTACTACACCACCCAACTCATTTAAATATGCTGACTGAACAAACATGCGCATACAGTCAATTTCAGAAATAATTCCTAGCAATTGACCATCATTGCCAATAACTGGTGCACCAGAAATATGATTTAAAATCAATGATTCAATTGTGCTTAATACCTGATCCTCAGGAAAAAATGTTATCAATTGTGTTGTCATAATATTAGAAGCATTCATTATTTTTTTCATCTTAACTTTCCTTATCTACATAATAATTGAGTCGGCCTGCAATCTCCCCCCATCAATTTTTTTTAAAAAGAGATGGGAAATTTTGTTTTAAATCGGGATAAATAGTCTAATCCCTTATACAACGTACAGAAAACCCATATTTCTTATCACCGTATTCCCGGGTGATAAGTGAGTTATAGTCACTCAGTCTCCGTTCCCAGGCTTTGTAATTATCTTTTGCTGTAGATGACCAAAAGTAGCCCTGGTTGTCCATTCCTGAGTAATCAAGACCTCCGTCGCAGCAACTGCGCTCACCACCTGGCAGTGCAGTGAATCCGCTTTCATTAGTCCCATTCCAATTTACATTGTCTTTTATCCTTAATCCTGCGTATTCCCATCCACCTAAATAGTTAGTTAATGCTGTATATTCTTCATCTGTTGGTACGTGCCAGTCCTCAGGACAAACTCCTCTTTCATCATCTACTGCATACCAATTAAAAAGATTGCCATATACATCTGCATTGCTTTCATTGCCACCATAAACTGCATAAGCTCCTGTTTCTGTTTCATTTAAGTGAGTCCATTCTGTACTACTGTATCCTGTGGGTATCTCATCTCCATTTCTGTAATGAGTGACTTTAAGATTTTCTTTCATCCATATTTGTCCACCAATTAGAATGGTTTCGTATTGGGTACCATCATTATCTATACAAATATAACAATAATCTTCATCAAATCCAGTTGAGCCACCTACGCATCCACATTCATTCTCAAATGCAGTACCACCTTCAACACCAGCACAATCTAAAGGTAATAGGTCATCCTTCTTATCCTCACAAGCCCAGAACAACACTAATGCTATAAGTAAAAGGCCTTTCATCGGCCCAAATTTACACTTATTTGGCGTTTTCTTTAAAATCGTGACTATTTCCTCATGTTTGATGTGAGAGGTCGTAATATCTAAAACAAAAGTTGGAAATCAAAAGCCATACGAATGTGGGAGTGGATTTGAAAATTGGACATATTATTTTAAATAATCTAGATATGGACTCTGTAAATTCAAAATAGTCTTTATCATATTTTCTGCTGAATCAATATTATTATCCATAACAGACAGGGATGGACCAGACTGAATATATGCCACAACTGTGTTAGCATGAGAATTTATTCTTACTGGTTCAGAAAATGAAGATCCCTCATCAATAGATTTGGTATAGTACACATCTTTATGCCGATTACCATCATTTACCCAGACCAAGTGAAGAATACCATTTGATTCGAGGATCCATTAGGAAATTTTGGTCAATATTATCTTCCGATAGTATATGATAATTCTTCCCAAATTCAGTAGAAGGTTAAGCAGTAAGAAAAACCGCTATAAGAAAAATATATGTGCGTTTGAATTTTATTTTTTCAGAATATTGAAATATGAATTGTAAAATGATATGATTAATTACTTCAAAAAAGTAATTTTTTTCATTTGGTGACTAAAAAGACCTTGGATATTCAAGAAATACTCTCCTGATGGAACTGAATAACCATTAACCAGTTTCCCATCCCATATAAAATTATGTTTTCCCTCAATTAAAATTCCATCATTTAGAGTTTGAATCCATTGCCCATTTAGATTATAAATCGAAACTAAAACATGTGAAGATTCTGCTAAATCAAATTCTATCTTAATTTGGGAGTTAAATGGGTTTGGAAAAGTGGAAATGTTTTGTATATAATTTGAATTTCCATTTTCTGGTTGTAGTGTGTTAATCGCTTTTTGATCTGGATCAATATCTAAAATAATATTAAAAATTCCTGTAAGGCCATTTTCCGTTTCATTGAGAGGAATTATTCTATCTACAGCGCCTGGGTCAGATGAACCAGCATCTTCATCTAAATAATCATCTCCTTCAAAATAGAGCTGAGTTACAATGGGGTCTCCTGCTGGTGGAGTTATCATAAAATGAATGTGACTGGGACGGAATCGATCTAACCCTAATGGATAAGGTCCAGGCTTAATTGTTTCAATGAAATATTGTCCATAAGGACCAGATAGGACCCTACCACGGAGATTTAATTCATCATTTTCAGGATTACCAGTTTCGCAGGCTTGAAATACAGAATAGCATCCGTCATTATTAGCTTGCCAGGCATCAATGACCACATTTGGAATGGGAGTTTCACAATCATTAGCTGTGACCACTCCCATTAGGATCAGACGAATTCCAGGTTCATTTTGTGTCGTAAGAAAACTTCGGAAAGGAGAAGATGGTTCCCAATAGGGACCTAGTCCCATTACATCAGCTGTGGATGGATCACAGGTCAATCCCTCCAATCGTTTTGGAATAACCAATCCCGCTGCGGTAATTCCACTTAATTGCAAAAATCGTCTGCGTGATATCATTTTAACATAAGATATATTATATCTGCTAATGTTGCGGAGAGGGAGAGATTCGAACTCTCGAACCGGGTTATCCCCAGTTACTCACTTAGCAGGCGAGCGCCTTCAGCCAGCTCGGCCACCTCTCCAAAATATTTAACCGGTTAAAACAGGTCGAGAAATTACCTCAGAGTTTTTCGTTATCAAAGCAGTTGGTGTCCACAGAACGGAAATATGGTGTTTACTCTTTAACTATTGAATAACTTCATTATTATTCATCTAAATAAAACGTTAAAGAGTTAACCAGGGATTGCAATCCATCTCCTGATATTGAAGATATTTTATCATAATCTGGTAAAGCCTTTTGATCCTCGTGTGCTATCGTATCACTTTTTGTCAAAACAATAATTCTTGGTTTTTTCAAAATATCCAAATTATAATTTTCAATTTCTTTAATGAGAATATTTAGAGATTCATTTGGGTCCGTATCATTAACATCAATGAGAAATAAAAGTACTCTGGTCCTCTCTATGTGTTTTAAAAATTGATGACCGAGCCCTTTTCCTGATCCTGCACCTTCAATTAATCCTGGAATATCTGCCATAATAAAAGATCTATATTCACTGAATTTAACCAAACCTAAATTGGGATTGATCGTTGTAAATGGATAGTTCCCAATTTTTGGATTCGCATTAGACAATACTGATAGTAGAGTAGATTTCCCTGAGTTGGGTAATCCAACCAATCCCACATCTGCAAGTAATTTCAACTCAATTTGATATATACCCTTATCCCCATTTTTTCCCGGTTGTGCTTTCCGGGGTGATTGATTTCGAGATGATTTGAAATGACTGTTGCCCTTACCTCCTATCCCCCCCATACATGCAATAAACTCATCACCATCTTTTACTAAATCTGCTAAAACAGTATTAGAATTTGTATTTTTGATGATTGTCCCAGGTGGCACAGAAATTTTACAGTTCTCACCATTTTTCCCGTGTCTGTTATTTTTTCCGCCAGGCCCTCCCCTTCCTGCTTTATAAATTGCACGATATCTAATATCGGCTAAGGTCCTTAGGTTTGGATTTACAACAAAAATACAACTACCACCATCACCACCGTCTCCACCATCAGGGCCTCCTTTAGGAATAAATTTCTCCCTGCGAAATGATACAGCGCCACGTCCACCATCTCCTGCCCATAATTCGATAGTAGTAATATCAATAAACATGGTTCAGATTTAAGACTGAATTATTCTCAAAATAATTTACATATTTTGAATTATTCTTTCTCCAAATTCAGAACATGATAGTTTCTCTGCATTCTCCATCAATCGATGAAAATCATAGGTAACTTGTTTTGACTTGATTGTCTTTGCCATTCCCTTTTTGATAACATCGGCTACATCATTCCACCCTAAATATTCAAACATCATAGCACCCGAAAGGATAACAGAAGAGGGGTTTACCTTATCCATACCAGCATATTTTGGAGCTGTACCATGGGTGGCTTCAAAAATAGCATGACCTGTTTCATAGTTAATATTTGCACCCGGTGCAATTCCGATTCCACCTACCATCGCTGCAAGAGCATCTGAAATATAATCACCATTTAGATTTAATGTCGCAACAACATCATACTCGTTTGGTCGTGTGAGAATTTGCTGTAAAAATGCATCTGCGATCATATCTTTGATAATTATTTTTCCACTATCTATAGCAGTTGACTGAATTTCATTTGCTTTTTCTTTTCCTTCTTCCTCCGCTATTTTATCATATTGCCGCCAAGTGAATACGTGCTCGCTAAAATTATTTTCTGCGAAAGCATATCCCCAGTTTTTAAAAGCTCCTTCAGTAAACTTCATAATATTTCCCTTATGAACCAAAGTGACTGATTTCCGCTTATGGTCAACAGCATATTGTATTGCTGCAGAAACCAATCTTTCGGTACCTTCTCTGGAGACAGGTTTTATTCCGATAGAAGATGACTCTGGAAAGCGTATTTTATTGACATCCATTTCATCTTTTAAAAAGGCTATTACCTTTTTTACTTCATCAGAATAAGCCATCCACTCAATGCCGGCATATATATCTTCTGTGTTTTCTCTAAATATAACCATATCAACCCAATCAGGATGAATAACCGGAGACGGGACCCCCTGATACCATGTAACAGGTCGCACACAAGCATAAAGATCTAGCTTCTGTCTCAATGCTACATTCAACGAACGTATGCCACCTCCTACAGGTGTAGTTAAAGGACCTTTTATTGCAACATGGTATTCACTTATTGTATCTAAGGTCTCTTCAGGCAACCATGAATTAAACTTTTTATATGCTTTTTCTCCTGCAAATATTTCCGTCCACTGTACCTTTCGTTTTCTGTTATAAACAAGATCAACCGCTGCATCAAAAACTTTTTGAGCTGTTTTCCATATATCTATTCCGATCCCATCTCCTTCTATATATGGGATGACAGGATTGGAAGGTGTTTGTACTACACCATTTTTAATTATTATCTTTTCCGGCATTTCAGTATCTACTCACTTTTTTTATTAACAGTTTTCTTTTCTTTTGATTTATCAGTTTTAGTTGATTTCTTTTCTTTTCCGTTCTGCTCATCAGATTTTTTCTTTTGACCCTTTCCGTAATCAGTCAGATAAAATCCGGATCCCTTAAAGATGAGACCTGATCCACCGCCCACTAAACGGCGGACAGCGCCATCGCATTCTGGACATTTTTTAATGTGGCTTTCTGACATAGATTGAAACATCTCAAAGTCATGTCCACATTGGGTGCACTTATAATCGTATGTTGGCATTTAATATAAATTTTAGATGAAAAAAGGTGTAAAATTTATAAAATATTTATTGCTTAAACTTAATGTTTAAACACTCACCGACAACTTTTGGTACATAGTGTGAGATATCACCTCCCAGCTCTGCCACTTCTTTTACTACTGTGGAATTTAGGTGGATATATTTTTCATCCGGAATCATAAGCATTGTAGAAATATCAGGATTTAAATGATAATTCATTAATGCCATCTGAAACTCAAATTCAAAATCGCTCACATGTCGCAAACCACGAATAATAGCTACAGCAGTTTCTCCAAGCGCAAATTCTACAACAAGTTTTTCCGTTGATTTTACTTTTATATTTGGTATGTCATTAACGGACTTTTCAACAAGCATTTTTCTTTCTTTTGTTGTAAAAAGTGGTTTTTTTCGCGGATTCTCCGCTATCACAAATATTAATTCATCAAAAATAATAGAGGCCCGTTTAGCAATATCCACATGACCATTGTGAATGGGATCAAATGTACCAGGATATATTATTTTTTTCATTCCTTTTTCCCCACACATACTTTTGTTTCACCAAATACCTTTGTCTTTATAGGATAAGATATGTCAATTCTATAAGGACATTCAAAAACAAATCTACCCTGAAAATTCATTTTATCCAACATCATATCAATAAATAAATCTACATCTATTCCAGAGTTTCTGATAAAATAATTATACGGAGGATCGGCAAATATTAAATCAAAAGGTTGAGTGTTCTTCAGGAATCTAATTGCATCATTTCTTTTTATTTCAAAATTTCCATTGGAAAACAAGGTCGCGTTTTTTTTTAACATTTTATAAATAGATAGATTTTTCTCAACAAATACTACGGACGATGCTCCTCGGCTAGCAGACTCAAAACCTAGGATACCAGTTCCAGAAAATAAATCTAAAACAGAGAAATTCTCCAAAGACCCCAAAGAATCAAAAATGCTCTTCCTTACTTTGGACTGTGTAGGTCTATAATTTTGTCTTGAAGATGTTTTAATGGAAATTCCTTTATAAATACCACTGAGTATTTTCATTTATTCTAAATCCACTTTGATTACAGAAAGATAAATTGTCAATTTGGAAATTTTAATTTTATTCATCGATGGTGTATATTCAATTTTTCGTACAAGTACATTTCCTCCCAATTCTTTTATGTAGTGTAAGATATTTAAAGGGGAATCGAAATTTGTAAAACCTAGAATAAGAGGATCGTAAATAAATTTATTACTTTCTTTTTCTTCCAATTTTCTGTGAGAACTCAATGTCTGGGTATTTGCAAAAACTGAGAGAACCTCTTCAACATTTTGAATAAATGCATTAGGAATGAATTCTTCTGTTTTTAGAGTTAAGTCAATTTGATATTGATTGTCTTTAAGTTCTATTTCATTATCTATAACACCTATTGAAGTGAATAAAGAAAAATTTGTATCAACTGGACTGACCAATGTATATCGGTTATCTGACGATGATAAAAATGTAATATTTTCAAGAGGTATATTTTCGAAAGAGTAAACTGTAACATTTAGAATTGCCTGAGAAAGATTATACTCATCATACGGTTCAAATTGAAAGGACATTGAATTATCTGATACCTGGGTAATTGATATTTCGGAATTATTTGACTGATCAAATATTTGAATAAACTCGCTCTTCCAATATTCTATATCACCATTCTTTAATAGTATTAATCCGGACAGAGTGATTAACAAAAAGAATGAAATCCATATTGATAATTGTTCTTTTTTATTCTTATTTCTATGTTGAACCTTTTTGTCAATTATCGAGTCATTTTCTAATAAGAAAGCAGACCTTTTCTCAATAAATTTATCGTGATTCATAATATTTATGAATGGATTTAAATAATAATTGATATTACTCCATTCTGAATGTTTGTCAATTGACCGACCCAGTGTATTTAAGATTCGATCTGGAATGTCCATTTTCAGATTAACACTGTCGGTAGTAATATTTCGAAACGGATTTGTTTGATAAATTTGTTTTCTTTTTAATAATTGTTGCGTAGTCTTGACCTTTTCTGCCCTCAATATATCAAAATCTTTATCATCAATTTTGGACTTAATCTTATCGATTTTTCCAATAGTATCTGTAAATAAAATTCTATTTTTTTTCTTTGAAATTTTACATGACATTATACCAATTTCAGTAAAACAGAACAGAGATTCAGATTGTCCAACATTAAATAATACACCATTTTCCCTTTTTTCTAATTGATAAAATAATTCGATAGGCTTATAAGAAACATTAACCAATCCAAATTCATTTAAAACAATACTTAATTGATTTAAAAATATTCGTGGAAATGCAAAATAAAAATAATGTAGAGTTCCCGGAATAAAGGAAAATGATAGATGATTGACCTGTATCCCCCACCGTTTCTTTAATGTCCATAAAAGAAAATTTTCTATCTCATTCTTGTTAGATAATTCTCCAATATTGATTGAACCTTTTTCTGTGAGTGATCGATCAAGAATTACACATCCAGTCGCTCTCTGGACAACATTAAAATCATCTATCTGGGAGATAGCTGTTCTTATTGTATTTTGAATCCCGTCAGGGTCAGACCTTATTGTGGATAAAGCTGAATGAAATTTAACCTTTACAAGTGAGAATAGAACCGGTTTATTCTCCTGATAATCCCACTGTGCACAATAGAGGGATGAATCAGTTATTAAAAGATTTAACAATAAATAGTACTACTTAGACCAACTCAGAATTCCATCTTCAATATAACCGTGGTTTTGCGCTTTTAAAGAGAAAATAAGAAATCTAGGTTTTTTATAAATATCCTCAATAGGAGATTCTATTCTTAATTTATCTTCAATAAATTCTATACTATAGGGTTGTGAAGTTAAAGGACAATAAAACATAGATGTGTCTGGCATATATGTATCATAATAATCAATCGACTCAACCCGTTTTACAGATTCTTCACTCAATATATTACGAAATTTTTCAGAAGATAGCATTTCAGATAGATTTTTTTTCTGAATATAAACAGTGTCATTTCTGGATAATTGTTCTGAAAATGTTAAGATTTTTACTGTAGTATCCATAATGGTATCTTTTCGAAATTTCTGGAAACCAAATGTTGTATCAAATTCCACATCAAACCCTTTAGCTATGTTCAGGTTAATTTTATTCCTATGTAATCCCAATAATTGCTTATCAAGATATGTTGAATCTGCTGTAAGTGAATCTCTAACCGCATTAACGACATTCATGGCCCAAAGGCCATCAGTGGCGTAGTCTCCTGTCAAGTTCTTATAAAATTCCTGAATATTATAAATTGTATTCATCCTGAAATGACTAATATTTTCATATTGGTCTTCTTCTTCCCAAATTGATACAGGGACATATATAGCAAAAAGGATAAATATTAATCCCAAAACAATTATTAATTCTATAAGGTCATTTAGTTTTTTATTCATTTACTTTTTTTAGGTTTAATTGTAATTAAGGAGTGTTTTTGCAAATATATTATTCCCAATACCATTCATATTTTTTAGGTCGGCCACCGCTGAAATTTACCATGATCATCCCCATATCTTATAATTCTTTCAGCGCTTAGAAGGGATATTTCATAAAAAGTAATAATTTCATCTTTATCCATGTTAATTATATAAATATTTTCTTGTTGCATTGAGATAGATTTGCTGAATTCTGTTTCCATTTTGTATCATACATTAACTTTATTTATCTATTAGGTGTCACCTTAAGGATTAAAATTTAACCTTTGCAAAGGATGCTTTGTCTTCCCCATTAATATCTGCTAATTTTCTAAATATTTCCTTTTCATTCTTTTTAAGAGATTGAGGAGTTTTAAGTTGAATATGTACTAGCTGATCACCACGATTACCTCCCCGCAACTGAGGAAAACCCTTTCTTTTCATTCTCAATATCTGGCCAGATTGTATTCCTAGCGGAATGGTTAGCGATGCCTTACCTTCCAAGGTAGGAATTTGTATTTTATCTCCGAGGGCTGCCTGAGAAAAAGATAGCCGAACTTCAATAAAAACATCCTTGTCATTTCGGGTAAAATATTTATGTGGTATTTCATCAAAAAAAATAATCAAATCTCCAGGGTTAACTCCCCCATGACCAAAATGTCCTTTCCCATTGAAAGTCATATAGTTACCATCTTCAATACCAGGAGGAATCTTTATTAAAATAGTTTTTTCATCCAAAATTAATCCATCTGGACCTGCATTTTTTGATCGCGTCCCAACTTGCTTACCTGTTCCATTACAATGGGGACAGACTGCTGTGCTCCTCATGTGCCCAAGAAAAGATTGGGTGACCCGAGTGACCTGCCCCGATCCACCACAATGCTTGCAGTTTATAAATGTTGTTTCTGGATCAGGAATTCTGCGTTTGTATTTAACTTTTTTCTCAATTCCTTTCAATATCTCTTCAAATGTGACTTTTAATTTTATTTTAATATCTGCGCCGCCTGATCTAGAACGTCTTTGTTGCCCACCTCCAAAAAAAGATTCGAAAGGGCTACCGCCAAAAATATCACCAAATTGATCAAAAATATCATCCATAGACATATGAATTCCACCGAATCCTTGTGCTCCTCCCTGATCTCCCATTCCTACTCCTGCGTGCCCAAATTGATCGTATTGTGCTTTTTTTTGGTCATCCCCAAGTACAGAGTAAGCTTCAGCTGCTTCCTTGAAATTTTGTTCTGCTTCCTTGTTCTCCGGATTTTTATCGGGATGATATTTCATAGCTACTTTTCTGTAGGCTTTTTTAATCTCATCTTTCGAAGCAGATTTACTGACTCCGATTATATCATAAAGATCCTTCATGTTTTATTCACGATAACTTTTGCATGACGAATTACTTTTTCCTTATAACAATACCCTTTTTCAAATACTTCCAATATTTCACCATCATTCTTCTTTTTATCCGATTTTGTCATCATGGCATCATGTAAATTTGCATCCAAAATATCACCTGGCTCTCCAAATGATTTTACCTTTGTATCATCGAGTAGTTTGATTAATTTATTAAATACAAGCTCTGCTCCCTCTTTTATAGAAGCGTGATTCATATTTTTCGAAGATGTTCCGGTTGCGCTAAGCATTCGGTTAAAATCATCAACAATGGGCAAGAGTTTTTCTACTATTCTTAATCCGTCATATTCTAAATATCGAATAATTTCTTTTTCTTTTCTTCTTCTAAAATTTTCAAATTCAGCCTTCAGTCTAAGATGTTTGTCCTCAAGTGTGGAGAGCTGTCCCTGAATTTCTGCTAATTTATCTTTTTTCTTTAATTTTGGCTTGATGGATCTTTTTTTCTTAGGTTTGTTGTTTTGAGCCACCGTGCCTTCCTGTCCATTTTTAACTTTATCAGCACACACAGGATATTACCTCCGCTAAATAGTTTAGTGTATTTTTAATTTTATGATATGGTATACGAGTTGGACCAACTATCGCTAATTGCCCCATTAGCTGCTCACCCTTAAAAGGAGATGAAACAATCGAGCAATGATCCATTAAATCAAATTCATGTTCATCACCGATGAGCGTGATTCCATTCTCATCATTAAATGATGAGAAACAAGATTGAAATTGTTTTGAATCCAGCGCTTCTAGGGTTTTTCGGATAACTGATGCTTCTTGGAACTCTGGTTGTTTGAGTAACTCATGAATATGGGAAGTATAAATAGCAGGTTTCTCTATCTTTGTTTCGTTGATTGAAGGATGCTCAATTAGTATTTGAACAATCTCATGATGAAAAATATCTGACTCTTTCAATCTCCCTTTTATAGTATTATTAATATCATTTAAAGTCAGACCAAGTAATTTATCTTTTAATAAATTGGTGATCTTATTAAAGTCCCTCTTCTTGATATCACATTTTAGATTTAATACTATATTTTTTATAAGGCCCGATTCAAGTACTAAAATAACCAATACCCTATCCGAAGAAATATGAACTAATTCGATATCGATAAGGATACTTTTTTCATATCCAGAGATCATGACCAATCCGAATAACTTGGTAAGTTTTGACAAAAGGGTTGCAGTTGATTCCATTAATAATTCTACGTTGGAAGAGATGGACTCTAAATTCTTAAAATGACTTTTATATTCTTGAATAAGATGTGAAGATAATTCCGAATCAAATCTATCTACATAATAACGATACCCCTGGTTAGTTGGTGTCCTTCCAGAAGAAGTATATATATGAGTCAATAAATTATAAGATTCTAACTTTGATAAAATTTTTCTAATGGTTGCAGGACTAAACTTAAAAGTATACTGTTCTTTTAATAATTTTGAACCTACAGGCTGGTTTGATGTGATAAACTCGTCAATTGTTGCCTTCAGCACGTTTTTATCCCGCTGGGTTAAACTGTATTTTTTATGTTTAATCATAACCTAAAACTTAGTCAGGTCATTATTCTATTGTCAAGGAAGTAGGTATCTCATTTTATATAATTTTCGAAACCGCTTTCCCACTTCCAATAAAACCAATAGTTATAGATACGATCATTAACCAAAACGGTAATGACCCGTCAATATCTAATTGAAAAGATAGCAAATCATTCAATATATTGTTTAGACCGTTAAGCATAAGGATCAATAGTCCATATGCAATACATGCTCCAACGATTGACTGAATCAGACCTTCGATAAAAAACGGTATTTTTATGAAGATATTTGTTGCTCCAATCAATTTTAAGTTTTGAATTAATTCTGACCGATTATATATAGTTAATTTTACTGTGTTTGTTATAAAAATAATGGATATTACTAATACAATAACAACTAGGACTTTAATTGATAGTAAAAAATATTTATATAGCGTTTCCATTTTTGATATTAAACCACCCTGATAATAAATGGATGATACTCCTTTAATTTTCTTTATTTTCTCTATGAGAGATGCTGCTTTTGTTACCGAAAATTTTATCTCATTTAATTTAATGATACAACTAGGTGGAAAGGGGTTATCCCCCAACATTTCTAATACATTTTCTCCAAACTCATCTTGGTAGATTTGGAGTGCATCTTCTTTTGTTACCAAAGTTGCATTTTTTACCATTAATTGTGATTCTATTTGATGAATAATATTCTTAGCGCCTTTATTAGTTACTTTTTCCTTAAAAAATACTTCCACCTTATATTTTGACCGGAATAATTGAGGGAGATTATCTGAATTTTCATTAATAATAAACAAGACACCCAAAAATGTAAGTGAAAGACATATAGTTATAACTGAGGTAAAAGCTGTTCCCTTATGTCTCCATAAATTTGTTATTCCCTCAACTATCAAAAATACAGTTTTATCCATCACTGTACCATATATCCATTCTCTATATTAAATATTCTGTAGTCCCAATCTTTTATTAAATCAAAATAGAAATGTTGCCACTGATGGGTTGCCATCAAAACAAGCGTCCCTCTTGAATGAATATCTTTTAACAACTCTAACAAATCCCCAGCGGCATCTGGGTCCAAATTTGCCGAAGGCTCATCAGCTAAAATGATTTTCGGCTCTTTCACAAGTGCTCTTGCAATACAGGCTTTCTGTTGTTCTCCACCGGAAAGTTCATTTGGCTTTCTTTTTTCTTTCCCATTTAATCCCACATCAATTATCACATTATTAACCCGTTCATAAACCTCTTTTCGTCCGTAACCCATTACATGAAGAGGTAAGGCAATATTTTCAAAGATATTTCTGTCTTTTAATAATCTGTAATCTTGAAATATCATACCTATCTTTCTCCGAAGAAATGAGATCTTTCTTTTTTTTATTTTTTTCGATGAATACTTTAGTATATCTACAGTACCACTATCTGGAAATAATTCCATATAAATCAATTTAAGGATAGTTGATTTTCCCGCACCTGTTGGACCTATTAAAAAAGCAAACTCACTTGGGTTAACTTGAAAGTTTATATCATAGATACCGGCATCAGCTTCATATTGAAGTGATACATTTTGAAACGATATCATATTATGTCAATCGTTAAGTGAAAAGAATACAAATGAATACGGAATAACCAAACAGCATTGAAAGGGATATTACTTTTGAAATTGGTCTTTGTCGTAAACTAATAGGAATTAATAACAGACCTGCAGCTATCATAATTGGGATTTCAAACCTGAAAATACTGCTTTCAACAGATAAAGGTTTTATAATTGATACTAATCCCAATACAGATAATATATTAAATAAATTTGAACCTATAATATTACCTACCGAAATAGAGTGTTCTTTTTTAACAGCAGCAAACACTGAGGTTACAAGTTCCGGCAAGGATGTTCCCAAAGCGACAACAGACATTCCAATTATTAAATCGCTAACTCCTATAATCTTTGCAAAGTCGACGGCACCTTTTATAAAAGATTCAGACCCAATGTAGAGGAGAATAATACCAAGTACTAAAAATATAATTGTCCTGCGCCAAGTAGAAAATAGGTCTTCAAAATCTTCATCATGGGATTTATCGGTAACAAAAGAATGAATAGTGTAAAATATGATACCTGTAAACAGAAGAACACCTTCCCACCGTTCCAATATTCCATTCTGCAAAAGAAAAACTAATAAAATACAGACAAACAAATATATCAAAATATCTTTTTTAATTTTACTGAATGATATCAAAATTGGATTGAACATAGAAGAGAGACCTAGTACCAGAAGGACATTGGTTATATTTGACCCTATTATATTCCCAATTGCTATATCTGATTTATTAAATAATGCTGCCTTTAAACTCACACCCAGTTCTGGTAGAGAGGTTCCAAATGCCACAATGGTAAGTCCAATCACAAATCTGGAAATATTTAGTTTGGAGGCAATGTGGACGGATGATTTTATCATCCAGTCTGCGCCAAAATATAACAATACAGAGCCAATAAGCAGATATAGAATACTAATAATCATCAAGAGTACAAATTGTACTTATTTATTATTTTCCATACTGGGAGCGTTACCATGTATCGTATTGTTTTGTTTTCCTTCCACCGTTGACGAATATTAGAACTTGAAATTTCAAATCTTGGGATGTTCGCAAATTGAATATTAGGTAAGACCCAATTGGGAATATTACTCGGATTAAATCCAGGTCGAATAGCAACCAGAACTGAACATTCATTTACAATAGTTTTTGGCTCTTTCCACGAATCAAATTGTGCCAATGTATCAGTGCCTATAAGATAATATAAGTTATTTTTTGTTAATTGATATTCATATTTGAACTCACTGATTGTGTCCAAGGAATATGATGTTCCACCTCGTTGTATTTCCATTTGTGAAATTTCAAATTTGGGGTTATCTGATATGGCAGACTCAAGCATCTCCAGTCGTAACGAGACCGGAGTTATATTGTCCAGATCTTTGTTGGGTGGATTAAACGCAGGAATAAATATAATTTTATCAAAATCTTCTGATTCACAAACTGTTTGTGCTATCAATAAATGACCTAAATGAGGAGGATCAAATGTTCCCCCAAATAAACATATATTCATTAAATTTTTTTTGACATTCTTTTTTTCAGTTCACTAATAATTTTATTGGCTTTCTCAGATATATCCTCAGGTAATATATGTTTATATGATTGATAATATTCTTCTACTTTATTTACATTTTTCATACCGCTGTATGATCGAATAATTCCAAGGTGAGCTTGAGGAACAAATTCTGTATCATAATAATTTTCAAGCATCTGCTCAAATGCAAGTATTGCGGAATCATAGGCACCTAACTTTATATATAAAATGCCAGTTTCATATGCTTTTTCGCCTAGTTTATTTCGCATTTCCTGAACAGTGTTATTTGCAAATTCCTTTTTATCAGAAAAAGGATAATCTTCCAAAAATTCCTGAATCTTTTCAATAGCTTTTTCCGATGATATTTGATCTAAATAATATTTAGGAGACATGGCAACATAACATTCACAGGTTCTCCATCGCGCCTTTTCAATCAGTGGGCTGTATCCCATTCTTCGGATCAGTTTATCATATTCAATTATAGCTAATTGATATTCCTCATTTAAAAAATAAGACTCACCTAAATGATACTGAATATTATCACCTATGTCTGTATGGGAAGCTCGAATCGCCAGTGTATTTAATATATCCTGTGCACTGATAAATTTTTCTTTTTCTAACAGGCGGACTGCCTCCTTAAACTGAGAGCTATAGTTATCATCATCCTTAATATTTCCTGCACACCCTACCCAAATTAATGGGAATATTATTATCCAAAATTTATTATAATTCATTTATTTTATTAAAACCTAATTGAAAAAGAAATTCCACCTATCCCGTAATCGGCATATTTATTGTAGATAAGTTTTGCTGAAGTTTCTATTGTTTCTTTATTTCTTGATTTACTTGTGGATGACCACACAGCTTCAAACGCACTAAAGATGTGATTAAACATAACTGCACTAACAGAGTAGGTTGCCATATTTAAATAATTATTACTGTTCTCTCTTTGGTTTAAATAATCATTCTTCAGAGGACTGGATATGATGATCTCAGTTGTATCACCTACATCTTTAAATTGAATAATATAATTCTCCAATATACCATCCCATCCACCGACGAATTGATCATATTTTCCAATATTTTCGTAATAATCCCTATCTTTTATTACTGAAATTGAATCCGGATCATTTTCTGAATCCATATTTAATAGACCTACGATCCAAGTATTATATACACTAGCTGGAGGATCACCTTCAATACCAGGGAGAAGACATTGTTCGTCATCGAAAAAAGATTCTTCTTCCATATATAAACAATCAGATGAAAATAATTGATTATTATAGACAATATCTAAATGGTGTGTACCAATTATTTGCACATCGGTATTCCACTCTTCTCCTAGTTCATTTTTAATTAGTGTTTGTAGAGCACTAGTGTTCGTGAACCAATTATAGAGGCTCCAATGTTCATCAGCAAATTTTTCATAGTCCAATCGTAACTTTTCCGCTTTATTGTTCCACTGGTACCACGCTGAAATTCCAGCAATCTCAATTCCTGCAAATAACACAGGTTTCCACCATGGTGATTTATTATAAATCTGCCCCCAACCTGGAAATATCAAAGATCGAACCAATGACCGGGCTGGATATAAGTGTTCTGATTCAACTGACTCTTCAGGCGTCGTTATATATGTGGTGTCACCAAACCAATAATTTGACTCAAAGCGTCCATCGTAATTATCGAGCAGGTTATCTCCAAAAGTGATGGAAATCCCTAAGAGTGCTGACAATGAAAATTGATACATGTTATAATTCTCCGAAACCACTTAATTGTTAAAACCGAATAAAATTGATAAATAGAACTGATTTTCACCACCGAATTTAAGAGTTTCACCACCAATCTCATTGGTAAATGAATTCAATCCTCTATGAACTTCCATACTAATTGCTGTGGGATAATTGTAAAAGGAAAACCCATTGAACCTGAGTTCAACACCAGCCGATTTTTTCCAATCAATTTCATCTTCCCTCCGCCAGGCATCACCGATACTGTATATACACCCCAGTGAACTATTTTGAAAGGTAAATACACCAATGGGAATGTTATAATTTTTCAATATTGGAATTCTAAGTGAGATAGTTTCAATTCCTTTTATTGTTCCCTCAATACTATAAAATGGATATCCCTTCATCCCCGGGAACCCTCCACCAAAAAAATGGAAAAATGAATCCACTTTAGAATTAGAGAGATAGCCAATAGTTGTATTTGTGGATAGCATCCATCCATCCGTTTTAGGAATTTCAAGATTGTAAGTTCCGTTCAATTCAACTTTTCCTGTATGATTCGGTGAAAACTCCTCTAGTAGAGTTCCTGAATCAGATAGATTCAATCCAGTAATAAAATTATTATGTTCATAACTTAAGTGTAGTTCTAGGTTAAATCCAGACGATGGAAGATATCCAAACCCTGCTCTCCGCTTTAAGCTCTTTGTATTCCAATAAATACCCGCAGTTAATCCACGGAAATAATCATATGCAGCGCCCCCTTGAAGATTTTCAAGGGGGATAGTCCTTTTGAAAAAAGCCCTATATCTTTGCCATGTTACATAAGATTCAATAGAATGAACACCTTTAATAGGAATTTTTGTTCCAAATCTGAATTGGATCATTCGAAATTTTAAATCATCTTCATAGTTATAAATATCAGCAGTTTTTTCATATTTATTCCTTGTTAGATAAAATACCTCTGCAAACAGTGTTGGATAAAATCGCTTAAACTCTAATGAGAAATGTAAATCTATATCTCTATCAATATTTAATGAGGCACCACCAAAAATAGATAACCTATCTAAAATTTCACTGGAATAAAAATAAAACCCCGGTTTTATGGTTTTATAGTCACTCATTATTTTGGGGAGGATAAACATTGGAGGAAACTGGTCTGTGTATCTTTGTTTCTCTCCAGAGATTCCAATTTCAATTGGAGGAGCTAACGTCAACAATCTATCCCTCAAGATGGGAGGGTCAGTTTCGTACATAGAATCTAAAAGCGCAATAGAATATTTACCATTCTCAAACAGTGAATAAAGAATTTGCCCCCTTGAATTAACATCAGGCATGAACGCACCACCGGTTACATTAGTGATAAATTTCTTTTCATCAGGTTCCTGAGTAACAGAGACTAAATTAAATATCCCGGTTTTATCATCTGAATAAATCAAATTGTTATGATTTTGTACAACAGACCTCTCATCCCACGGATTTGAGATCATTTTGCTTAATCTATCAGCGTTAATATCATAATAACCAATATCCCGAAAATGATTAAACGTATAATCAAAAACAATCCGCTCATCTTTATTATTATAATAAAGAGAATGAATGATTCTCATATCCATAAACTCAGTAATCTTTGTTGTATTTTTTGAATTAAGATTCAATATATAAATATTTTGGAGACCCCCAAACGTAGCAATGTATGCTATAGTAGTATCCGAAATAAATATCGGAGAAAATCCTCTGGAATCATGTGTCAGCCTTGACTCCTCTTTCGCATTGAAGTCATATTGATATAGATCAAAATATCTTGAGCCATTTTTATTAGGATATTTTGATTTTTTTGAATAAAATATTTTAGATCCATCTGCATTCCATGCTGCCTTGCTTTGTACTCCATTGGCTATCAGCGTGTCTTTATTAGTATGCAAATTATACAGGTAGAGTGAGGTTTGACTAAAAAAATCACTTTTCTTATTCGACAGATACCCAAATTGCTTTCCATCAGGGGCCCAAACTGGGTGAAGATTTGCTGTTCCTTTTGATAAAACGATTCTGCCCTTTATTTCATTTCTCAGAATTTTGTTAGAAATATCTGAATAGTTTGCCCGGAGACTTTCCTTAAAATTTTGATATAATACTTCACTGTTTATCTGGGTTACTTTTTCAAGAGATTTATCTATAGAAAACACGAATGGTTTAGATAGTTCATCCATAATCTGTTTCAAAGATTCACTTCCATAGTTTTCTGCTATAAATCGGCATAATGCATATCCAGAATTATATGTGGATTCATTACCGATTCCCGTCTTACCAAAAGTATTCATTTCATCGAGTGTTAACAGATTATCATTCAAAAACCTGTCTCGCAATATCATATCTCTATGAGTATCCCAAGTATCCCAGTCTGCACTGTCGTACATATATTGAGCAGACCCTTCTGCGAGCCAGGGTGGAACAACAGTTCCGGGTATTGGATAACTGATTAATACATTAGGATATCCATAAAGTACATCTTTCCGTTTGGTATCTTCATATCCCATGAATTGTACATAACCTCCTGGAATATTTTGTCCATATTTCATCGCTTTTTGAATGGAGACAATATGGGTGAATTCATGGGTGATGACATTTTGTAGCCATCGATGGCTTCCCCGAAGATCAAAATCAAGGGGTGATGTCCATATCACGATTTTATTGTCATAGTAATAGGCTGCTCCGTTAGAAATATCATCTACATCAGTGAAAATAATGTGTGTTTTTTGTTGAGGTTCATAATCATACAATTCAGTTATAATTGGATAAACCCGTTCCGCCACTTCCGCACCCTCTCGGGCAGATTGCTCTGTTACATCATAAAAATGAATATTAAAATGATCTGTCTCAAGTGTCTGCCAGTTAATTTCTGGGTGATTGTATTGGGCTTGTCCATATAAAATTGAAATAAGGTGTAGCACAACCGTACAAACGATGTTTTTCTTCACGAGTTGAAAAATCAATTGAATTTAGTGAACAATGCCCGCCCTGATCAGTTTTGATTGAGTTTTACTATTTCTCTTCGCAGTAATATCAATATAGTAAATACCGGACTCCACATCAGATACGTTCCAGATCATTTCATTTGGCATTCCCTGAATTGGGTTACTCAAAACTAATTTGTCAATATAAAAACCCGCCAAATCGTATATCTTACACTCTATATGATTCGCTGACTCAACCTGAACTCTGATCTTTAAATGATTGTCTTTTGCAGGATTTGGATATGCATATGTGCGTGATTTGTCCATAAGGATCTGGCCTAGAGCTCGAGGAGCTATTGTTAATTGTAGTGTTCTCGCATTTCCGGGGTCCTGATGCGTAAAATCCCATGAATTCCCAGTTGTATTATCTGTGGCATCAAATAGCCATATTGATGATTCTGTTACAATGGAATTTTTTCCATCAAATTCCCCCAGAAAAAGTAGAGGTCCATAATTTGCTAATCGAAACTCTACTTGACCCATCCAGTTTAATATTGTAACAACGCCACCTTCATTTTGTACAATAATTTCAGGGTGTTCATCACCATACAAATCCCTCATTAGAACACAACTATTTCCGCTTGCTATTCCATATATCGGAAATCCGGGGATAGTCAATCCATTTTCATCCTTTACCATTAAATCTACTGTATCTTCTACTGACAGCCATTCTCCTCTACCATCCAAGTCCAAGTCGCATACTGAAACCCAATTGCCATAGCTTATTGACTCCTCAGTTTCATCAAACTGAATTATGGTAGTTAATAATTGGGTTTCATCAGGATTAAGATATTGATGATTTTGTTCTGAATCATTCACAAATAAAATATTTTTTGATTGAAAAACTGTATCTTTTTGAAATATAAAATTTAGAGAATTAAAATTCCATTTAAAGAAAGAGATGACGGTAGTAGTATCTGTAGCATCGATTTTCCTTTCGTTAATGACTAACCACGGAATTTCTTCCTCAAAATCACCAACCGACCAATCATAGACCTCTCCGAATGGAGTATAGAAATAGGATTTATTTTCCAAACTATTTTCTTCTGCTACCCAAAGGGAATCTTTTCCTCCCATAACTTCCTGTACACCATCCTCATCAAAATCATATATAAGTCCAAGATGAAGGGAAAATTCAGGGAATCCCTCTGCCATAATTGCATCGGTAGTTGTAACAAAAAATGTCATCGTATCATTTGGAGCACTAATATTTTTTATGTTTAAAAATGTAGATGCTCCATCGTTTGATTGAGTATTAGGATATGTATACGGACCAAACTCAGGGAATTCCAATCCATTATTTATTCTATCGTATTCAGGATTTCCATCGAACCATATATCACCGAAATACCCACTGGATGGATCTGAGAATAGATGTATATTTGGATAACCAATGTCCTGTGCGCCATCGGCCTCCTCCAAATCAACACCTCTTAAATTCCTGTCAGAATTAATACTGTAATCACCTATTCCACTGTTGATTATCTCCTCATCAATATGCCAAATGAGCAGGCCGGAAGAAGGAAGACCTAAATCATAATTAGGAATCGATGTAATAACACCATTTTCGTCTTTACCCGTGTTGACTGAATCCATCAATATCTCAATGAGCGGAGGATATCTTTCCGTCTCTTCCCATATCGAATATCTTAATGAATCTATGCTAACATTCTTGTATATTGTATTTCTACGGTTTTCAATTAAAAAATATTCAGAATCAGTTATGGGGACCTTAATAAGATTATTTTCAGACCTAGAAGGTAAAGAAACTAGATTGCTCGGATTAACTATTTCAGCGGTTTCCCAACCAGCAAATATTCTTGTCCAAGCATCGGGTGGCGATGGAATGAGTCCCCGTCCATTATTGGAGCCCTGATCCATTAATCCAAAAATACCAATTCGGCTTTCACCAGTCTCCAAATCCCATAACGGGGGTAAATTAGAAGCAAATCCCACCATTAAAGCGATAACCCCTGTCAAACCATATTGAAAATCACAGGGTTGTGATACCTGATCAAACAGAATGTTACCTTCTTCAAATAAAAGATGATTTTCAGTTTCAGGAAGAATTATCCCATGTTCAACACCCCGAAATGGTTCACCTAACATATCACGGTCAACGTAGGTGCTAGGAATATCTTCAGGGGTTGGATCAAGATATGGCAAACTAAAATCTTGTCCAATACCTGCGTGAAATACAATTACAAAATCAAAATCCTCAAATGGAATTGAATCTATTGAGTCAGCAACAAAAATTGCATCCTTAAACAATGTGACCAATCTTTCTTCTTTTAACGTACCCGAAATTCCATATGGATTATAATAATCCATAGAGTTTGGTAATGTATAGACCTGATCATTTGTTTCAGGAAATATCTCGGACTGACCCAGATCAATACCGAAATTTTGATAAGATACATTTCGGAAATAATTATCAACCGCAATTAAATGTGATTGAAAATATGCTCTATCATGAGGAGGAGGATCAATGATATAAGTACCACAGGTTGTATCTGGATTCATTAAAAAGTGCCCATCGCCTGTAGTACCCGATGATTCACTCTCCTGAAACTCTACCCTAAGACAAATCACTTTTTTTTGTCCAATCACATTACTTGAAATATAATTTAGTGAGAGGAGCAGGATGGAGATAGATATCCTGCAAATTCTATTATACATTAAATCCGCTATGTATTAAAATTCCCAGTTAAGGGAAAAGCGCATTGTATTTGTAAGCGGGTGTCCTGGCTCACCTGAAGTGTATCCAAAATCAAACCCATAACCAGAAAATCGAAGTCCCACTCCAAATGTGGGATTTGATATTTTTCCAGATTGGTCCAAATAATAACCTGCCCTAAGTGCAAAGTATTCAGAATACCAATATTCCATTCCAAAATTGTGAACCAGTTTATTCAATTCATCTTTAATACCTCTTGATTCACCTGTCCCAACTTCCTTAACTAAATTTTCTTCGGAACAAATATTCTCAGATTCTTCACAACCATATTGACCATATCCTGGTTGACCGAAAGAAATTGTATCCGTGGGCATTCCTTCCGAATCATATCCACCAATTTTTCCATCTCCACTGAAATCAGTATCACCACCTAATAGCCAATCATCAATCCATGAGGTAAAAATTGCAATGTAAACCGGATCTGTGTGAGCTGTTTCTTTATCACCATCTTGATTATATTCGCCATTTCCAGGAGTGCCTGAGCAATGCCCTTCGTCATCACATCCTCCTATAATACCATCTCCATCCCAATCCATATCAGGATAGGATGCAACTAGCAATTTGTTTACATCATAAACGATAGATAATTTATTGAATTCGTCGTCAATTACCTTGTATTTCAAACCTAAAGCAAGATTTGTAGGTTGTGGATCCGCCTGAGCGGGATCTATAAATGAAACTTTAGGACCAATATTTGTAATAGCCAAGCCAAAATCTAATCTAGGAGTAAAAATTTCTTTTCGTAAGTATCCAAGGTCAAACCCAAAATCTAGAGAGGTCCCTTTCCCCTTTTCTGCACCTGCTCCTAAATCAACTAAATGCTGGTATGAGATTTTTGCATTAATCCCAAATGAAGAATATTGTGTTAATAAGGAACTGTAAGATACAGTAGTTGCCATCATAAAACTTGTAAATGTACCCAAATAATCTTCCGGTCCCTCCCCCATGCGAATTTGCTCACCGAGGCTTAGGTAAATCAGATGCCCTCCAAAAGTACCTAAATTTGGGACATGTCTTCTGAATGCAAAAAAATCATAGTAAAGGTCGTCAGCAAGATTAGGCAACCAATTCACATGCATCATGGCAAGTTCTGATCCCTCTAAAAACCCTAATCCGGCTGGATTCCAATAACTGGCATAGGCATCATCGGCCACTGCAACATTTGCCTCTCCCATTCCACCTGCTCTAGCTCCCGGTGAGATAAGTAAAAATATTGCACCTGCTTCACTTCCAATTGCGGGAGTGAGACAACCTATTACCATCAAAGATATTAATGTAAAACGCTTCATTTTTTCTCCAAAATAAATAATGAATTAAGTTAACGGGGATTCCCCGTGTTTTTCTCTACAATTAATAGCGTTTTTAAATAGTTGTCTCCATTGTGTGAACGAATCTATTTCTGTACCTTGTTTTCAGTCAAGTAATGTTTTTTAAATAAAAAAGTTCCAAATCGATACATAACATGATTCTAAAAACGTTTGGCATAACAAAAATAAGGATGAAAGGCATATAAAATATTATACAACTAGCTTAGCAACTATAATTCACAACTATTAATAAAAAAGTAAGGGGATATATGTTAGAATCAAAACAAACAATAATCTAATCAAGAAAAAGGGTATAGTTGCGTTATATAGCACAGGCATGGATTTATTAAATCGATAAGCTGATAAAAATAAATTCATACCAATAGGGGGTGTAAAAAATCCTAACTCAAGATTTGCAATAAAAATAATAGCTAAATGAATAGGGTCTATTTGAAAAAAGATTCCGAGCGGAGCAATTAAAGGGACGAAGACAATGATTGCAGAAAAAATATCCATCATACATCCAATGACAAGAAGCAGAATATTGAGAAGTAATAAGAATACTAGTTTAGAAGAAATTGTAGATTGTATCCATTCCAGCAATCGCATTGGAACCTGAGCATCTACAAGGTATGATGTCAACCCCATTGCCACACCAAGAATGATTAGGACTCCTCCAATTAAGGTAGCGCAGTCAATAATAATTTTAGGGAGATCTTTTATAGGTAAATCTTTATATATTAGCACTTCGACGGTTAATATATATACAACAGTAAATGCGGCAGTCTCCACAAGTGTCATGTATCCGCTGAATACTCCAGTAAGAATTAAAAAGGGGAGAATAATTTCCCATTTTGCCTCCCAAAAACTATCTTTTAGTTTATCCCAATTAAACGGGGATTTTTCAATTTTATGTCTTTTCCCCTGAAAATATACCCATGCCACCATACTCAACACTAAAATCACGCCTGGGAAAAAACTCTGAATAAATAAATCTTTTACATTTACACCAGCAGTGACCCCATAAATAATAACAGGAAGGCTTGGAGGAAAAAGCAAACCCAAAGACCCTGAAACCGTTATCAATCCTAATGAAAATTTTTCTGAATATCCTTCCTTGATTAGCAATGGATACAAAATTCCTCCCAAGGCAAGAATCGTCACCCCTGAACCACCCGTAAGAGCGGTAAAAAAAGAACACAATAAAACAACAATTACCGGAGTTCCTCCCTGTAACCAACCAAACGCATGTGTAAAAAATTTGTAAATTCGTTTTGGTGCTCCACTCTCAGCTAAAATATAACCGGCTAAAGTAAAAAGTGGAATAGTTGGCAATGTTGGTGAAACAACAATCCTATATGTTTCCGCAGCAATAGCTGCTATGGGCGTATAATCTATCCAAAAATATAGGGCAGATAATCCTCCTAACGCTAAAAAAATGGGGAGTCCCTGATAGACACAAAATAAGATGATAAAACTTCCTATCCATGAGAACCATCCTGAATCCTGAAGATTTCCTGACAAACAAATAATATACCAACCGATAGTCATCATCAAGATAGATGAACGATACATGGCGTTGTTACCACTACGAATGATAACCTCCAACGCTATAAATATAAATCCTATGGGCATAATAATTTGAGCTGCCCATCTCGGAATATGTGGGGCAATATCTATGGTAAACTGAAATTCAGTTTTTATCAACTGTATACTTCCCCAAATCAAAGCACATAGAATTATAAAAGAAACTGATTTTGATATCCATCTACCGAAATCGAAATTATCATCGGAAATAAATAGTGGTCTCGTAGTAAGAGCTAGGAGTTTATTTTGGCGAGTAGCTAGAACAGCCCCTAAAAAACCTGTCCAAAGAGTAAGGTGTTGAATAATAACTTGGGAAGCAGGAATACTGTTTAGTTGAAATATTCTTGCAATGATATCATAAAAAGGAAGGAAGGTAATGGCAAAAAATACAGAAATAGCAAGAACATCTTCGCCCCACTTCAATTTATCCGTAAGATGAACCTCATGGGAATCCATGGATTTATTTTGATTCATTGGTACCAGATTGCTTCTTTTTATAGAACTCTTTTATTTCAATAATTTCGTCAAATAAATCCTGATTCTTAAAAACATTTTGCACATCAGGATACCAATTTTTTACAGTAGACCTCCAGTAGGACTCCTCTTCAGGAGTAAGCGAATTGACTCTTAACCCTAATTCTTTCATTACCTCAATAGCTTTACCGTCATTGTAACGCATTGTGGATTGATATTTCTTTTCAAAATCTCTGGTAATTTTTATTATGGATTCTTTATCACTATTGCTCATTTTATTAAAAATCTTAGAATCAAGAATAACTCCACCCGTTAGTAGACCCCATTTCAAATCTAACATATTATTACAAATTCCAAACATTTGTTGGACTAAAGCAAATTGAGGATTAGTTGAAACTGCATCAATTAATCCAGTTTGCAAACCTGGTAGTATATCAATAGAGGAAAGAGGAACAGCTTGATAACCGGCTTTTTTCCAAATGTCAGCCCATTTATAATCTCCCCCCCAATTAAATATTTTATGATTTTTTAATTGCTCAGGGTGGGTCATCGACAGAGTTGTAAACCAATACACCCATCCAACATCATTGAACATTAATAACTCAAATCCACTTTCTCTGATTCCATTTATAAGTTTACCTCTTAATTGTGAACGAACGTAATCTACTTCATCATAGTTTTCAAAAAGAAGGGGGACAAAAAAGATGTAGAAATCAGGATTAAGTTCAGACAATCCTTCTGCAGTAATGGCGGCACCATGGATCTGCCCAATTCTCATTTTTCTTATCATATCCCTTTCGTCACCTATTACCCCACCAGGATAGATCCTTAGTTTTACTCGTCCATCAGTCGCACTCTCCCATTGCTGCCCTAAATCAACTAACATATAATACCATTCTGATCCATCAGGAGCTAAAGTTGCCAGTTTAATCACTGTTTTCTTTGCACACAATGGTATAGCCAATCCGAAAAATAATATCAGTATAATAATTCTTCTCATATCTTACAAATATTCTTAATAAAATAAATCATCCGCTCTCGATAATAACCATTTTGCATGATTCCCTGCGATATGATTTTGAAGATTTATTTCCTCATCATCTGTAGAGGGAATTGTGACAGCTTTATTCAGCAAACGTAGAAATTCCACCTTATCCTGGTTTTTAATTGATACAGTCTCAGCATAAGCCACAAATGGACCTGCATCAGTTCCATTGGATAATCTAACTGCTTCATCAAAATAATATTTAACATTTTTAATCTTTTCTTTGGACGTAGGGAATTCAGACATAGTGTAAGAAATTAATGCAGTATAAATTCGTCCATTTCCCCATGATGGATCAATTTCCAATGCTGTATACAACAGTGATCTAATCTGAGGTAATAATACAATAGTTTCTGGAGATCCTTTCCCTGCTTTGATTAATCCACCAATCGAAGCTGCTGTCCAATATAAATTGGGTATATGTTGTATCTCAAAGTTAATCTTTATTCGTTCAGGATTTAACAACCATTGATCAATCTCAGGGTACTTTATCCTTAAAGATTGTTTTCCTAGAATCAATGCACTGGAAAAAGATTTACTTGCATCTAAATAATCTTGTTTAGATGCTAAATAATCTTCATAAATCTTTCTGTCTCCTATCTCTAATTGAAAAGCATATCCATATTGTGTCAACAGTTTTTGTGCCTCCAGTAATATTATTGAATTAAGAGGATATTTTTCGGCTTTTCGTAGTGCTTGATTTACTTTTAGTTCAAATACTTTTTTACTTAGCTTAGGATGATGAGATAAGAGGTAAACTGGTGTACATCCATTAACAATAAATAACAGGATACCACACAGAAACAAATGAGGGGTGTACCTCAAGGAGGACTTTATTGAAGATATTTTAGGTTGCGAATAATTCCTGGTATAGTGGGAAATCACTTGACAACTCCCTGACCTTATCTCTTACATTATTAATCTTTTTTTCATCATCATGATTGTTTACAATGGTATCAATCATTTCTGCGATTATTTTCATTTGATCTGTTTTCATTCCTCTTGTTGTAATTGCAGACGTTCCAATGCGAATACCACTGGTAACAAAAGGGCTTCTTTTATCGAAAGGAACCATATTTTTATTTATGGTTATTCCTGCTTTCTCAAGAGATTGTTCTGCTTGTTTCCCAGAGACGTCTTTCTTTGTTAGATCAATTAATACGAGATGCGTATCCGTCCCACCAGAAATAACATTATATTTCCTTTTCATCATTTCTTCGGCAATACATTTTGCATTCTTAATAATTTGGCTGGAATAGTGTTTAAAACTTGGGTCAAGAGCTTCCCCGAAGGCTACAGCTTTAGCACTAATTATATGCATTAATGGACCACCCTGAATACCCGGCATCACCATTGAATCAATAAGCTCAGAAATATTTTTTATCCTACCAGATTTCGGAGCGATTTTACCCCAGGGATTTTCCTGGTCTTTCCCCATCATAATCATCCCACCTCTTGGGCCACGCAATGTTTTGTGTGTTGTAGTTGTTATCACATCACAAAAAGGTATGGGAGAAGGGTGAAGACCGGATGCTATTAATCCAGCAGGATGTGCAATATCTGCCATAAGAAATGCACCAGTTTCATCTGCTATCTCTTTAAATATTTCAAATTCAATATAGCGTGGATAGGCGCTCCCTCCGCATATAATCATCTTTGGTTTATGTTTTTTTGCTAAATCTAAAACCTGTTTAAAATCCACCCTCCCTGTTTCAGCTTGAACGTGATAAGATAAAAAATTATATAATTGTCCAGAAAAATTGACAGGGCTGCCATGGGTTAAATGTCCTCCATGAGATAAATCTAATCCGAGAACCGTATCTCCTATATTGAGGAATGTCATTAAAACAGCCATATTCGCCTGAGAACCTGAATGAGGCTGAACGTTAACGTATTCCGTGCCAAACAATTGTTTCGCACGTTCTCGGGCTAAATTTTCCGCTTCATCCACATGTTCACAGCCACCGTAATATCTCTTTCCTGGGTATCCCTCAGCATATTTATTTGTCATAATGCCCCCTGCAGCTTCCAAAACTGATGGACTAACAAAATTCTCAGATGCGATTAGTTCAAGGGTATCCCTTTCTCTTATATATTCTCGCTGAAGAATATGAAAAATTTTTTCATCAGAATCATGAAGATTCTTCAAGCTACCAACCCGGTTGTTTCATCAGTTTATCATAAACCCAATTATAACAAGACGAAGAGGGTTTTATAAATCCTATACTTTTGGATTGAGGATCTAACATAAACCAATTTGCTTTACCAAACAATACTTCATTCTCTTTTAACCACTGCATGGAACCTGAATTCCTTCTGAACCCTTTTTTTTCTGCTTTATCAAATTCTTCATATGCCAAAGAAGCAACAATTCTGTCATCAAGGCTGATTATTTCACTCCTACAAGATTGAAATCCCTTATAATAAACTTTACCAATTTGACTTATCGCTTCACCCGATGAACGAGATACCTTATCTGCTTTTTTTGCCCATTTTATAGCTTCATTATATTGATTCAGTTCTATATAAATATCAGAAATTTTAATAGCGGTTTTAATATCGCGTGGATCCAACATATATAACTCTTCATATGCTTTCGATGATGACTCAAGATCATCTATCTCAAAATAAACTTCTCCAATTTTTCGATAAGCAATTTTATTAGATCCATCTGCCCGGATAACTTTTTTATATATATTAATTGCTTCAACATTACGATTATTTTTTATGAGGCGATCTGCGTAGTCAAGCCCATAAGAAACATTATCCGGATTATTCTCAAATCGTTCCTTAATATATTCCAAAGGGTCTTCGCCACTTTTCTCCAGTGCGAGTGCCAAATCACCTTGTGCTATCTCGTTATTGGGGTCCTTTTTTAATAATTTTTTCAAAATATAGATCTGATCATCATAACGCTCTAAATCCTCATAAGCATCGGATAATTCAGTCATGAGACCGGTATCATTTTCTGTCAAATCCATAAGGCGTTCCATTTCATTGATATACATATCTAATTTATTCTGTTTTTTATATGAATAAGCTAAACGCTTTCTGAGACTTACATTTTTAGGCAATTTCTGAAGACCTTTTAATATAACTTTTTCAGATTCACTAAACTCTCCCAAATACTCATGACCAATCGCATAATACTGGTATATTTCTTCTGGTGGTGCTAATACAGGATCATATTCATCACAACCCAATTCAGTTATTTGTGAATACATTTCCACAGTTTCTCTCCAATTTCGATTGCGATAATATTCTGCAGCACTGCTCATAAATCTTGGGCACTTCAATCGGCGCAATGAATCCAGTTTTGCCTGTTCCAATGCAGTATTATCTTCTGGTCCAGATGAAGGTGGAACACACATTGTAATAAAAAACATGGATAAGATAATCCATGAATACAACCAAAATTTTCTAATATTCCTCATCTACCTATTTCTCCTTTTAACAAACCAAATATCTCCTATTGTCAATCCTATTTTAACTGTTTTTACATCTTCATTAATAAAATGTTCACTTTTAATTTTTGAAAAAGTGTATGCAAAATCGATTTGATTTCCATATTTACCAAATGGCAGTCCAATACCCACTGACAAATCAAACTTGTCAACCTTATTGGAATTACTTTGAAAATCCATTTGTGATATCGAATATCCCGCCCGCCAATGAAATTTATCAATTATAGTTTTTGGGAAATTTTCTGCATATTTAATCAACCCCTGAGAAAGATATATTTTTTTTGATAATCCATCGCCAAACTCAAATAATTCATCAGAAATAGAGCTGTTATTTTTCCATAATCCACCATCATATATCAATGAGATTCCTGATGCATATTTTATATTTATAGCAAAATTTAATTCTAAGGGATTATAAAATTCTTGAAATCGTTTTTTGGTCGGGTCAGGAGAATTATCTATCCCTGGAAAGTCAAATAGCGATATATCATGAACGCCATTCTGATTTATATCAATGAAAGGTTGATAGGATTGTAATTCTGCAGAGAAATCTCTAATAGTAAATCCCAAATTAAAATAAAATGTTATCTCTTTGGATTGAATCAAAACCGGATTTGATGTGAAATATAATTGTGATACAATTCCACTAAATAGTTTTCGTTGATCATGAATATAGATCTCTTCATTTATTTCAGTGGATTTGTGTACTCTGCTAGATCCAAAGAGAAGGTCAAACCCCAATCCTCCCAAACCAAAACTACTTAGGGGAAAACCAAATGCAAACCGTAATGAAGATAGTCCACCAGAAAAATCTACTGTTTGATTAGATAAGGAAGAATCAGGGGTCATAATATCTGTCTTACCAAATTGCACATTGTGATCAGCATATGGGAACAACCCAATTCCAAATGCGTATTTTTGTTTTATTGGAACAATAAAAAACAACCAGTCAATATTTGAGGATTGGTTTTGGATGTTTTCATAATTTAGTAGATGTGTAATACCTTTAAATGTAGTTGAAAGAAGGGTATATTTAGATGACGACCATGTGGATGGATTCATTAAAGAAAAATTCTTTCCATACCCAGGGAATAAACCTGAAGAGGACAAACCTGAAGAAGCGACATCCTTATATAAACCTGGATTACCCATTCCATAGCTATTCATTTTACTTTGAGTATATGCAAATCCCACCAAAGCAAATATAATTAATATATTTTTATTGATTGGATACATATTCAATTGAAATTGTTGAATAGCTAGAATCTGGTTTTACTACTGATAGAATTGAAAACGGATCGTTATTGATACTCCCCTGAAGATTGATACCAAAATGTTCTATTTCTTGGGTGAGTGCATACTGAAGATAAGACTGTATTCCTATTTTTAATTTCCCATCTTGGAACCAAGTGGGCATATATATAGATCTATCCACAGAATATCCTTCCTCAACTGTGATAAAATGTTCACTGCTATCTATACTATCTGACAAAGTATAAGCTAATATATTAATGCTCACTGCTTCATCAAATGGAGTCTCCAAATAAAGATAAGAGTCTTCTTTAATTAGAAATTGATCTGGTAAAACTGAAAAAGGTTCCAAACTGAATTCTAGTATTGATTGAAAAATACTTCCTCCGATATAGAGAGAATCCTGCGGTAAAATTAAAAACTCAGGTGGATTAATAAGTGTAACATCCTGTAATACAGGTAAAGAGAAAGACGATACATAACTAGAATCTGTACTATCTGTAACAGTATAATAAATATAAAATTCCGGTTGATAATTAGATTCACTACTATATATTTTGATAAAATCAGATGTTTCTGTTTGAGATAATAAAAGACATTTAGATGTATCATCTAAATAAAACATAAACTCCCTGATATTGTCTGTATCTTTTATTATTATTTCGATAGAATTCATCGCGGAATTTGTATCCTCCTGACTCAATTGAAAAGCGCCTAAAGGAATTTTTTCAGGAAACCCATTAGGATCGAACTCATTCCCATTATCATCAAGAAATATAGTTTCATCTTCATGAAAAATTGAATCATTTTCACTATGTAAATAAGTTAATAATATTTCCGGAATTTGAATAAGTGATTCCTCAGAAAGATACATTTTAAACATCATACTGTCCACTGTATCCGGACTGGCAATAATATCTGGGTATGCATTAAGCGCATAATAAGAGGTAAGATCGATTAGTGTAAACTCACAGTTGTAATTATTTTTAGATCCAGAATATAAATATTCGTGATTACCTAGTTTTGGTGAAGTGATGTAGGACCTACCAGATACGATATTATCAACGGTGAGAGTTTGGAATTCAAAGTTCCCCTCATAATCTGGGTTTATTACAGTATGATTTTTATCTGAACAGGATAGAAAAAATAGAAAAGAGAAATTCCCTATGATAATAAAACGTAATAAAATATTTTTCATAAATTACTGAACGCGCTTTCAAGGTGTTAGGAGGTCAATACCTCATTGATTTTGTCTGACAAAGCAAAATAATTGGGAGATTCTACATCATCCCAATCAATCACTGATATTTTATTACTATGCTTTTCAACAGCTTTTAGTTTCATAAAATCATCTACCAAAGAAGAATTGGGAAAGTTAAATAAAATAACTTTATCAGCATAATGAACCGCTGTCTCATGTGTATTCACGACATCATTATCTAAGTAATCAGGAAGTGTAAGACCTGCTGCATCAAACGATTCTCGTTTGAATTGACAAAATTGATCCATGGAATGGACTATGTATGTTGATTTTATATTTTTGTAATTAATATTTTTTAAAACCTTATCTTTATATTTCTGATGGTATATTAATGGAACAAGACTCGACTGCCAACCATGGCACAAATACATATCCGGTTTCCAAAATAAATGAGGAATAATTGCAAGCCCTGCACAAGCGAAATAAGAAAACCTCATGTCATTATCAGATAAAATACGGCCATTTTTAGCTTTGTATAATAAATTTGAAATAGGTTTAAACCATTCTGAATGTTCCAAGAAATATACTTGTACACGTGTTTTAGGAATGAAGGCACTTTTGGCTGATGTATTTTGATCTAATCCAGCAAATTCAAATGGAATTTCTCTTAATCTTATTACCTCTCTTAAAATATATTTTCTCTCACTTATATACCCGTACTTGGGAATCATTGTTCTCAAATCATGAGGTTTCCCCTGAAGAAGTAGGGATATTTTTGCAGAGTAATCTCCTAGCACTGAAGGTAAAGTAAATGGTGTTATTTCCGATGTTAAAAAAAAGAGTTTCATAATTACTCCAAAGATATTTGTTCTAAATGATCACGAGCAGAAATTGCGTATTCACTATCAGGATACACATCTAAAAGTTTTTGAAACTGTATTTTTGCGTCAACTATATTATTCATAGCCAAATACGACATCCCAATTTTTAATTGAGCATCATCATCCTTATCAGTTCCGGGAAAACTGAATACATTTTCAAACTCAGAAATGGCACGTATAAACTCCATTTTTGAATAATAGCATTCTCCGAGCCAATATTGGCTGTTATCTGCTAAGCGATTTTGTGGGTCATCTCTTATCAACATAGTTAGACCAACAACAGCAAAATCAAAATCTCCATTTTGAACATGTCGAAGACTTTCATTGTATTTATCAATATACAATTCTGGAGTTAATTTTTCTACCACATTATTACCTTTAGATCCAGGCTTCATATTTGATATTTCTCTATAGCTATTTATTAGTGTCAAAAGTTTATTTTCAAGGTATGTAGTTTTATTTTCTAAAACAGAAATTTTATCATCTAAGTTCTGTATAAGGATTAATATATTTTCATTTAACGAATCCAAATAGGTCTGAGACTGTGTGTTATTTTGGATTACCGATTTAAGCTCCGGGATAGATTCCATGTTTTTTGTTTCCAAAGAATCAAGTCGTACATTCGCACGATCAATTTTAGCATTCAGGCGTTTTAACTCTTTTTCAACATTGACTTGAGAAAAAACCTGGCCAGAGCACAAGCAAAAAACAGTGCAATTAATAATAAAAACGGAATAATGTCTCAAAATATAAAATAGTGGGCAAATATTAATAGCGAATTTAACCCCCAATAAAAATATGGTCAAATGATTAAAGATTATTCAAATGTATTGACCCCCATATTTAAGATTAATCCAATCATCATAAAACAAGATAACAAAAACGAACCACCTGCAGAAATAAATGGGAGCGGTAAACCTTTCACGGGAATCAAACCCACAGCCATGGCTGTATTAACAAATATATGAGAAAGAATGATTGTCCCTAAACCTATCAAAATAAGACTTGAAAATCTATCATTTGATTCAGAAGCTAATTTAAGAATTTGAAAAATTAACAAAGCAAATAAACAGAATAACACAGCTATAAATCCAAAACCCATTTCTTCACCTAAAACCGAAATCATAAAATCTGATTCTTGAACCGGTAAAAACTTCAGATGTGTTTGGGTTCCATTTCCCCAACCTTTTCCAAATAAACCACCGGATCCAATTGCGGTCTGACTTTGGATGAGCTGATATGCAGAACCTAATGGATCTAATTCGGGATTCAGAAGCGTCAATATCCTTTTCTGTTGATATGGGCTTAATAAACTCCAAATCCAAGGTGAAAACAAACCGAAAAGTAAAAAGGAAAAGTAAGTAATAACTCCACGAATTAAATTTGGACATACAACATACAATATACCAATCATAGAAATCCCCCATATTGTAAAAGAAACGCTATGAGAGGCTGTAAGTATACTTATGATTGGACCAATCAAAAGAAAAATAAAATATGGGTTAACCCTGGACCAGTAAATCATAGGAATCAGAGAAGATAAGATGATAATTGATGATCCTAAATCCGATTGTTTTATTACTATTGCAGTTGGAATGACCACCACAATAATTGGGATGATTAAAGTTCGAAACCTATTTAAATCTATATTATAATCTGATAAATAACGTGCCAACACTAAGACAACAATCCATTTTGCAAATTCAGATGGTTGGATACCTAAAGGACCGATGTCAATCCATCGATATGTTCCAGCAATTTTTTCACCAGTAAATGGAACTAAAATGGCTAAAATGATAAACCCATATGCCAAATACGAATATTTATGAAAAATAGATTTAGGTAAATAAAACATAATAATACACAATACAAATCCTGGAAAGAAAAAATATATTTGTTTTAAAAAAGAACTGGTTTGTATAGTGTCATCCTGATGGATTGCAATACTTGAGAGCCCAACTAATCCAATGAGAAATAATAGAAATGCTACTCCAATAATAACATAGTTTGCTTCTCGAAGCTTTTCAATTATTCCCATAAGTAAATTGATCTAAATATTTATTTGAAAAATATGTATAAAAAGCTGACTTGGCAATGGGTGCCGAGACTTCACTACCATGACCTCCGTTTTCGATAAGTACAACAATTGAAATAATTTCGTCCTCATACTTCCCAAAACCAAAAAACCACGCGTGAGGTTCGCCATGGGGGTTCTGTGCCGTTCCAGTTTTTCCATATACGTCCAGCCCTTTAATATGGGGATCTGCTAATTTACCTGTTGCGCCTGGCTGTGAAACTGCAGCCAATAAAAACCTATCAAGTAATTTCCAAGTTTTATTCGAATAGTTTATTGGTAGGAATAGCTCCTCTTTGTTTCCATACTGAAAATGCAACTTATTTGTATAACCATGAGTAGCTAAAAGATTTGCAAATTGCAATAATTGAAGTGGCGTAACCAAGATTTCTCCTTGTCCAAGTGCGAGATTCAGCATAGCCCCCTTTGACCAACCCCATTTACCGTATTGTGTGTTTAAATACTTTCTGTCCGGAATTAATCCATTCTTTTCTTCAGGTAAATCGATATGAGTTATTTTCCCAAAACCAAAATTTCTACAGGTTTCTACCCATTTTTCTAACGGAACAGACTGTATTGCTTGATAAAAATAAATATTACATGATTGTGCCACAGCTTTTTCCATATTGACTGCCCCATGACCCCCTTCTTTCCAGCAATTAAATGTTCTATCCCCAAAATTATAGCTACCGCCGCAAAATGTTTCCCAATTTGAAAGAATTTTCTTTTCTTCAACAACTGGAAAAAGTGTAATTAATTTAAAAATCGATCCTGGGGGATATTGCCCTGAGGTATTTCTATTCAGAAGAGGCCTGTTAGAATCTTTAATAATATTGGCCCATTCTTCATTTGAAGTCCCACCAGAAAATACTTCAGGAGACATTACAGGTGAACTCACAAAGGCTAAAATATCTCCGGTTTTTGCGTTTGAGACAAGTACAGATCCTTTTTTACCTATCATTGATTGTTCCATTGTCTCTTGTAAAACGGAATGTATAGTTAACCTGACATCTGTCCCAGATATTGGTTGTATGTTTTTATCTAGAAGTTGTTCTACTATTTCTCCTCTTGCATTTACTTCAAAAAAGTCCATACCTTTTTGACCATTTAAATATTTTTCATAATATTTTTCAATACCATTCCAACCGGTTAAATCACCTAAGTCATAGTTACCCTGATCACCTATATTTTTTAATATTGAACGATCTATTTCTCTAACATACCCTAAAAAGTGAAAACCATTTAATCGACTTGGATAAGATCTCTCTGGTAGTTTTTTGTAATACGTTCCAGCCAAGTTTATCTTGTGTTCCTCTAAAAGACTCAACTGCATAAAATTTAGATTTTTGGCTAATCGGACATTGGTAAACCTATTTTTATAATATCGTTTATAATTTTTTTCTAAAACCTCAAAGGGAATTCCTGTTAATTCTTTAATCAAATTAAATTTAACCTGCTTGTTTTCAAATTCCTTAGGAATTGCAGAAAGAACAAAGGTTGGATAATTATCTACCAATATATTTCTATCCCTATCTAAAATAAGTCCTCTTGGTGCAGGGATAGAGATTGCTTGAATCCGGTTTACTTCTGCCTTTGTATAATACATTTCATGCAACACAATTTGAATATAAAAATATCTGGAGAACAAAACAAAAAAGACCACTGTAACTATTCCTTTTATAATCATAATTTGCCCTTGATCTATTTTATTTTGAGCTTTTAACATTCAGGGTTTTTTATATAGAGGTGCAATAATTTGCAGAATACCTGCAAAACCTAATGTGTAAAAGGTAGTTAAAATCCATAGTAAAATAAATTGAACTGGATTTTCAATCACTGTAGATTGATATCGAATAAAAGTAGTACAAAAAAAATGGAAAAATATTATACAAAGCCAAACACTATGGAAATGAAGTTGTGAATGAATTTTTTTATGATACATTACTATTCCAAGTATATATCCCGTTAAAGTATACGTCAGAGGAGATAATCCAAATGATGTACTCACACCTAATAAATCTGAAAATATTCCCAAAATAAATCCCAGCAATATGCCTTTAAAACTGCCATGTTGTATACTCACATACAAAAGATAAATGAGAAGAAAATCAGGTCGTATACCGTTCAATGATAAAAAATCAGAAAGCAAGATTTGAATCACTAAAATAGTTAGTCCAATGATATATATCTTAATTTGATACATTATTCTCATTAAGGATAACAAAAACATCTAAGAGAGACTCTATATTCTCTGTAATATGAACTAATATAATTTTTTCAAAACTACCAGATTTATCAATTATGCCGCTTACCGTTCCAACAGGAAGGTTTTTTGGATAAATATCACTAAAACCAGACGTCACCACACTATCTCCAACACGAACAAAAGCATTTTTTTGTACTTCCCTTATTTGACATATATTGTCACCATACCATCTTAATATTCCTGTATTCCCTTTGGGCATAATTCTAACACTCAAACGATAATTAATATCATTAATGATTTGTACTATAGATGAATATTCTCCAGCAATTAATACTTTTCCAATGACACCTTTCGGAGTAAGAACGGGATCGTTTTTTTCAACACCGGATTGTTTTCCAATATCAATTGTTAGTGAATTGATATTGGGTAATATACCTTTATTAATTACCTTAGATGGTAATAAGGTTAATTGATTTTCTCTTTTAAAAGATAACAAGTTTTGCAATCTTTGATTCTCATGTTCAAGGAATTGCATCGTAGATACTTGTAAAGATAATTGAAGAACCTTTTTCCTTAATAGAGCATTTTCTTCATCCAAGGTGTAGGAATATTTTATCCAAGTTACAGGTTTGTAAAATGTGGAAAAAAAATCAATTGCTCTAGCACGAAACAATTCTACATTTTGTGTGGAGTTATTCGAAAAAAGAAGAAAAAAGGAAAGGATTGTACAACTAATAAATAAACCATGATGTTTATTTAACGCTAAAAATGAAAATATCTTTTTCATAAAAACTAAATCAACACATCTCTATATTTCCTTACGTTTTCAAGAACCATCCCTGTTCCTTTTACCACAGACAATAATGGATCTTCAGAAACATTAACTGGAATATTTGTCCGTTCCCTTATTATTTGATCTATACCGTTCAACAAACTTCCTCCTCCTGTCAAAATAATTCCTCTATCTAATATATCAGACGCCAATTCAGGAGGTGTTTTTTCCAAAGCTTGTTTTACAGATTCCACAATACTATTTACAGGGTCTTTCAGTGCATGCCTTATCTCATCTGAAGAAACTTGAATAGTATTGGGAATTCCATTTACTAGGTCTCTTCCCTTTACAGAAATTGTTTCTGGTTTCATCCGCATTGCTGAGCCAACAGTTTTTTTAATGGATTCACTCGTAGGTAAACCAATTTCTAATTTATGCTCATTTCGAAACCATTGGACAATAGCATCATCCATTTCATCACCTGCAATTCGAATAGATTCTTTAGTAGCAACTCCATTAAGGGAGATAACTGCAATTTCAGTGGTTCCACCACCAATATCAACGATTATATTTCCTATTGGTCTGCTGATATCTAATCCGATTCCAATTGCAGCAGCTACAGGTTCTTCAATAAGGAATACTTCCTTCGCATTAGCTCGCTCCCCTGAATCCTTGACCGCTCTCCTCTCCACATCTGTAACCCCGCTGGGGACACATATGACCATTCTTACTCTTGCGATTCGATTCAGTTCGACTTTTCTTATGAATCCCTGCAACATACCATCCGTCATATTGAAGTCAGCTATCACTCCATCCCGCAAAGGCCGAATTGTCTCAATATCCTTATGCGTTTTTCCCACCATTTCTTTTGCTTCCTTCCCAACAGCAAAAATCTTTTCATCATGGACAGATCTAGCAACTATTGAGGGTTCATTAATAATCACTCCTTTTCCACGAAGCCAAATAAGAGTATTTGCTGTACCTAGATCTATAGCAATATCACCGGATAACCAACTAAAAGGTTTTTTAATTATGGATAATATATTCAAATGGGGTGATAGTCTTGATTATTGAAGTAGAAAATTACAGCAATCTTGAATTATATCCATTGATAATTCATATGTTTGATCATTTTTCTTCCACACTATGATGTTATTTCAAGGAATAGACAAGAAATGCGGTGTTTCCAATTGATAGTCACCGAATCCATTCACGTCTACAAATCTAAAAGATTTATTTATTGTAAAATAATACCAACTTTCAAATGATTTTTGGTTAGAATAATCTGAGAATCTTTTCTTTTCATCTGGGGGACCAAATAAAATATAAATCATTCCCATATCTGTTTTCCATCCTTCTTGAAATCCACTATATTGTTTAATTGTATATCCTACTCTTATATAATATTCATCCATGAGCTCATTTGCCAACGTCTCCCCTGATGGATCCCGGTCATTCCAGAATTTTTTAAATAATTGCTCCTTTTCTATTTTGTTAGATTTTTTTAATTCATTACGCTCTTCTGAAGTCAAAATATATTTCATTTGATCTAGTGCTATATCAATATCAGTTACAAAACTAGAAATACCCGGTTTTGAAACAAGCAATTCTACAGATTTTTCATCCTGATTCTTTTCATCTACTAATGTTACTGTAAATGTATATGATAATTCAGAAAAAATAGAGATTGGGAGGTGTATATAATGATAAATTTTATTGAAATTAACAGGTATTTCCTTACTACCAGTTGCTTGTTTCTCCCCAACTTTATTTAATATTTTCCATTCAAGCAGACACCTATTCGAATGACTTAAACCAGAAATAAAAAAACTGACTGAGTCTTTTGCAGAATAAAGAAAATAATTCCAACTTGGAATAAGACCAGGAGTAAAACCCCAATTCCCTGGTTTGTCAATGAGTAAAATAGGTTTATTAATGTAGGATGTATGTGATATTTCTAATTCCAAATCCTGACTTATTTTATGAAAGTCCCTACTGTTTTTATCAAAAACAGTAGCCATTACAACATATTTGTTCACTGGAATTATTTTTTCTGTGAAAAAAGTGACCGTTTCAGTCTTCCGGATTGTTTCAATATAACTTTGTGCATATATTGAATCAGACCATGTATTTTTTTGAATCAATTCTCCTTTTTTATTCATCACCGAAATTTGGGCTTCATATCCTGAGAAAAATTCATTGTTTCTTTTAACAAATTGTAAAGTTTTTAGAGGAATGGAGAGATACATCTTAACTAAAATAGAATCCTGCGATTTTGTAGTAACAGGTACAATATTCAAACGCATATTTTTGAAATTACTCACATCATCATTTTTCTTCCTACCATGAATATTTTCAATGAAAACTAAAAAAAATAGAAGTGTAAATATCCAACAAATCAGTTTTGTTTTTATTTGATGATTATTCATTTTTCCATAAAAATCGTGTTAAACCTTGTGATGTTCCAATCCACAATTCTTCATTATCCAGATATAGTGCATTTACTTTTCCCAGAAAAGGGTAAGCATATTTATCAATAAAAAAGTGTTCAAAACTAAATTTAAACAACCCTGAATTATTACCAAAAAAAGCGTATTCTTCATTGATTGTCATAGCTAACACCCTTTGCTGTCTCAGGGCACTAAACCTGAATATTATTCTCCATATTCTTGTTTGTCTGTCATAAGAAATTAATCCCTGTTTTGTAGCAATATAAACTATATTATTATATAATTCTATTTGCCAACAATCAGTTATCAAGTTTTCTTCACCACCAAGGTAAGAATGGTTACCTACATCTCGAAAATCTAGTAATGATTCGGTAATTTCATTATATATATACAATCCATACTTTGTAGCAATCCATATTTCTTTACCAAGATACTCTATATCATAAATAGACTCATCTTTGAATGAAAATTCGATTCCAATAGAATCAAATTGTTTCTCTACTGGATCAATCCTCGAAATTCCCCTATTTGATCCAATCCATACAAAGTTAGAATCCCATGTCATCGTATTTATATAACCATCTAGTTGAATTTTTGTTTCATCCAATAAGCGCCAAAAATCTTTCTTCTCGTTATACACAAGAATCCCCATAGATCCCCCAAACCATAATTCATTATTCACATTTAATACCGAATATATTTTTTGGGGAGACATATTAATATTAATATCAAAATCATGCGATTTAAAATAATGTTTTTTATAATCATAAAATGTGATTCCTTGTGGAGGAGTAGACATTCCACAAATCCAAAATCCATCTTTAAATCTCAGTAATGCAGATACATTTACATCTGATAATCCGAAATGAATGGGGTGAAATGTTTCCATATGAAAATCCCCTTTCAATATAACCCCGTCATTTACACCCAACCATATATCCCCATATCGGGATGAATAAAATGCTGTAACACGTTTATCTCTTCCGTTTGAATCGATCAAATATCCGTTATTGTAAATCCACCCATCCATCATAAAATAGTTGTCAAACGGTTCCGGTATAACTACACTATTATTAGAAACAGAGGCACTCCAAATTATATTTTCCTCATCAGGAAATGACATTATTGATATTAGAATTCCAGAGATATGGTCCAGTTTGATATATTGATTATTACTTCGAAGCCAAAGATTGTTTTCTGTGGATCCTATTTGATGAAATTTCAAATTACTACCACCAATATCTCTATTCTTTATATGTGTCCATCCACCTTCTCGCATGTGAGAATAATTTAATCCATTATCTGTTCCTATCCATAAAATACCTGTATCAAAATCAAAGTGAACAGCTTTGATTACATTTGAAGATAAACCTTGTGCCATGGTTAATGAATTATCCATTTCATCTGCATAAATATGATACCTTAATACACCTCCCTTTTCAGACCCGAAATAGATATAAGAATAACCTTCGGAAATGGAAGTGATCGCTCCTGTTTCAGTAATGGTAATCCAATCAAATGGATCAAATCTTGGATCATATTGACAAAAAAGGAGATTAAAAGAAAATATTCCTAATATGGAAATAATATGATATATATATGAAACCAATTCCATATTTAATACTTACATTGACTTTGGCCTAATATAATTACTAAATAAAATGCTTACTGATACTTCATGTAAGATAGTTTTTGACCACTTTGTTTAAGTTATCAAGAACAATGGGGACAACCCCCACCTCTTCACATACAATCCCCGCAGCATGGTTCGCCATAAAGGCCGATTCTTCAGCATTTGCCCCAGACAGTTCTGAAAGTGCAAAAGTGCTTATAACTGTATCTCCAGCTCCGGAAACATCGTGGACGTGCAAGGCTTTTGTTGGGATTTTATGCTGCTGTTCTTTTGTAAATAAATTGCTACCTTCAGCTCCCAGGGTAACCAATAAAATATCCACATCCAATTTTTCTCTTAAGTTTTGACCTAACATATCAAATTCCTTTTTAGAATTCCACTCTCCAACCACTGACTGAAATTCGAATAAATTAGGTTTTATCATATGAACAGCCTTAAAAGAGGAAAAATTATTAGTTTTGGGATCCACATAGACAGGAACGTTTCGCTGTTTGGATATACGCATTATCTCGGATATAACGCTTGGAGTCAATATTCCTTTTCCATAATCAGAAAGAATAATCCCGTGTGCTTTATTTATATAATTTTTTATATTATTTATTACCTTTTCTTCCACTGACTTTGGAATGAATGAAGTAGATTCCTTGTCAAATCTAATCATTTGTTGATTTTGAGCAATTACACGAGTTTTAACTGTTGTAGATCTATCTTTTACTTGAACAATACCCGCTGTAGACATTGCTTTATCTTTCATTTTTTTCAATAGGGTATTTCCATTCTCATCTTCACCCAAAACTCCTATAAGAAAAGGATTTGAGTTTAGACCAAATAAATTTGTGGCTACATTTCCAGCTCCTCCTGCTCTGGCATTTTCACTAGTAATATTAACAACGGGAACGGGAGCCTCTTGGGAAATTCTGTGGACATCACCCCAATAATAAACATCTAACATTATATCCCCTACTGTTATGATGTTCTTATCCTTAAATTTAGAGATTATTTTCTGGTATCTTGAATAATCCATTCTTTTATTTGTCTCAAAATATTTAATAGTAAAGTATTACTTAATATATTATTATTAATTTTTATCATATATGAATATATGCAATCTATTACTGATTATTTCCTTCTTGAGTTCTTACTCGAAATCCCTGGTCTTATTTTTGAGATGTGTCCATTATCAAAATATATCAGAACAGAAGCAAATTTTTTGATGAGTCTGTCATCATGACTTCCTAAAACTATAGTAGTTCCCAAATTCTTATTCATTCTCTGTATTGTTTTTTGGAATTCCATCTGCTTTTTTTTATCTAGATAAGCACAATAATCATCAATAATCACTACTCTTGGATCTTGATTATGTAGCATGCACTTTAAAATCCATGCTTTTTCACCTTGAGATAAGTTTTTAATTTTTTCTGAAATTAAATTATTTTGGTTTTTTGCTGAAAAATATAAATCATTATTTTTTTTCGAGCTACCGGTAGAGATAGGAAGTAAATCTGAAACAGTTTTATTTCTATCCAGATCTTCAATACTTCCAAACCAGATATCATCAGCAGGTTTGATTTTTCCAAACCAATTGGTTTGAAATTTTTCTCCTTCAAATCGTAACTCACCTACAGAGGGTTTTATACGTCCACCCAATATCTTAAGAAGAGTGGTCTTTCCCGCCCCAATAGGACCAATAATTCCATAAATTGTCCCAGGGTGGCATTGAAAGTGTTTTATATTTAGTACCGTTTTGCTGTGATACCGTTTCTTTATATTAGTTAATTCAAATACTAATCGTTTCTTCATCATTCACTCCTATGTATATGCGAATGAGAGAAGGAAAATTAATCAATTGGGTGAGCTTCTATGAATCGTTCAGCATCAATTGCGGCCATGCATCCTGACCCTGCAGCAGTGATTGCCTGTTTATAACGGTGATCCTGTACATCACCACAGGCAAATACACCTGGGATATTTGTTTCAGATGTTTTTCCTCTAGTGACCAAATATCCATATTCATCGGTTTCTAATAACTCATCAAAAAGGGAGACATTAGGTGTATGGCCAATCGCTAAAAAGACACCATCACAATCCATATTTAACTCTTCATTTGTTTGTTGATTTTGCAATAATACACCACTAACACCTACTTCAACAGAGCCTCTAATTTTTGTAATTACAGAGTCCCATATAACTTTTATTCTATCATTATCAAAAACCTGTTTCTGCATTATTTTGGATGCCCGAAATTCATTTCTTCTATGAATTATATATACCTCTGAAGCAAATTTCGTTAGAAATAATGCTTCCTCCATTGCTGAGTCACCTCCACCAACAACCAATACTCTTTTTCCTTTGAAAAAAAATCCATCGCAGGTTGCGCAAGCAGAAACTCCGTGACCCATTAATTTCATTTCTGAATCCAATCCTAAAACTTTGGCCGTAGAACCGGTTGAGATGATCACTGTTTCAGAAGTATAAATAGTTTCTCCTAACCAAACAGAAAAGGGACGCTTGCTAAAATCAACTTTAGTTACAGTTTGATATTCACATTCAGTACCAAACCGAATCGCTTGTTTCCGAAATAAATTGACGAGATCAGGACCCATAATTCCTTCTGGAAAACCAGGGAAATTTTCAACGTCCGTTGTAATTGTCAATTGTCCCCCTGGCTGGATACCTTCAAAAACTAACGGCTTTAAATTTGCTCTCGCAGCATAAATAGAAGCAGTCAAGCCCGCAGGACCGGAACCTATGATTATTACTTTCCTTCGTATCATTTTATTAAATAAAAATTTCCAAATTTAGAATTTCTATAAAGAAATTCTCTTTAATGTAAGCTAAACAACTTCGTTTAGTATCTTAGTGATACTTTCCTTTGCTACATTTCCAACAATCTGATTAAGAATAGCACCATTTTGAAAAATCAAAAGAGTCGGAATACTCCGCACACCATAATTTGTAGCTGTATTTCCATTGGAATCAATGTTGACCTTTCCAACTTTAACTTTATCTTTATATTCATCAGCTAATTCCGCCACAGTGGGTGCCAATGCCTTACAAGGGCCGCACCATTCTGCCCAAAAATCAACTAAAACGGGAATATCAGACTTTAAAACCTCCAACTCAAAATTATTATCACAAAATTCCATGACATTTTCTGTCATAATCACTCCTCAGTTTTTAATTGTTCTACAAAAAATGGAAAATGAATTTAGATGTTTGGATGAAACTGTTAAACAGAAATAATCAGATAATTGAAATAAAAAGAAATTATATAACGATTGGATTTGTGTAGTAGAATTCAATAGAATATTTTCCTATATTATTTTTAAGAACCGACGCTTCCCCACTTTTATGATGTATTCTTTTTCAGAATCAATCTGAAACTGAATATCATTGCATATTTCTCCATTTATTCTAACAGCATTTTGCCTAATCATTCGTCTACCTTCCGTCTTACTACTGACTATTTTTTGTTCATTCAATATATCTATTAGATAAGATATCTTTTTTATAGATATTTCAGGTATATTTTCAGGGATTCCTTTATTTACGAATATTTTATCAAAGTAATTTTCCCCCTTAATCGCGGCATCTTTATCAAGATATAATGCGATGATTTTTCTTGCCAATTTTCTTTTCAGGTCACGTGGATTTATTTCTGGGTTATTTAAGTCAGCGTTAATCTGTTCTAATTCATTTCTATTGGTATCTGCAGCAAGCTGAAAATATTTAGAAATTAATATGTCTGGTATAGACATTATTTTCCCATACATTTCTTCCGGAGGTTCGTTCAAGGCAATATGATTATTATAAGATTTTGACATTTTCTCGACTCCATCTGTTCCTTCCAATAAAGGATTTGTAATAATCACTTGCGGGTGCTGACCTGATACTCTTTGAAGATCGCGTCCTACAAGTAAATTGAATTTCTGGTCTGTCCCTCCTAATTCTATGTCAGCTCTCAATTCAACAGAATCCATCCCCTGAGCTAAAGGATAGAGAAATTCGTGAATTGAAATAGGGATTTCACTTTTAAATCGTTTAGTAAAATCATCCCTCTCTAGCATCCTTGCTACTGTATATTTACTTGTGAGATGGATTACATCAACAAAATTCATTTTTGAAAGCCAATGGTTATTGTAAACAACATTTATTTTTTTTACGTCCAATATAGACCCCGCCTGATCAACATATGTTTTGGCATATTCGGCAGTTTGTTCACTTGTTATTTGTGGTCGTGTTTTATTTCTTCCTGATGGATCACCTATCATTGCCGTAAAATCTCCAATGACAAGAACAGCATTATGACCTAAATCCTGAAACTCTCGTAATTTTCTCAATACTATCGAATGTCCAATATGTAAATCAGGTCTGCTTGGATCACAACCCAATTTGATTGTGAGAGGTAATTCCTTTTCCCTAGAGAGTTCTAATTTTTTAACGAGTTCATCTTCAGGAATTATTTCCACAGCATTTCTGGAAATAATATCCATTTGTTCATTTATAGGCTTGAACATCATAATTTTTCCCTCAGCACTCTATCCATGTCTCTTTTCATGTCTTTACGCTTAATTGAATCTCGTTTATCATATGTTTTCTTTCCCTTGGCTAAAGCTATCTCTATTTTTGCCCAGCTTCCTTTAAAATACATTTTAACAGGAATCAATGTTAATCCTTTTTCTGAAACTTTCTGAGATAATCGAGTCATCTCTTTCTTGGTTAATAAAAGTTTTCTTTTCCTATATGGATCATGCCCAGAAAAACCAGTGTGGGAATAGGCGCTTATATGAAGACCAAACAATGTAGCAGTGTAATTCCGAATTGAAATATATGAGTCCTTTAAGTTCACCTTCCCTTCTCTTAGGCTTTTTACTTCACTCCCTGTTAATATAATCCCTGCTTCATAGGTATCGATGATAAAATAATTGTGGTACGCTTTCCTGTTGGTTGCAATAATTCCAGATTTCATTTTGGGTCATTGTGTTTTACAGTAAAAATTAAGATAATTGGCGTTTATTCGTTGGGGTTAATTTATACCCTTGAGTAATTTTGTCTTTCTAATTGCCCGGATGGCGGAACTGGTAGACGCACTAGGTTCAGGGTCTAGTATCCATAAGGATGTGCAGGTTCGACTCCTGTTCCGGGCACAGCATAACAGCTAAAGGGTCAACGCGAATGAATTGACTAATATTCCCGGACATTTCATAACTTCAAGACTTCGCCTATAGTAGGTGGATACATCCGGAATAATATTCACTTTCTTACCCACAGCCTCTAGCTCGGTACCAAAAAACCTGTAAAATGTATCATCGAATCGCATAGTTTCAATTGGAGCAACCACCTCCCCTCTCTCTACATGGAAACACGCATACCGCGTTAATCCAGTGATCCTACCAGATGGATTATCGCTCCAATTTAGATAATGGATATTTGAAATAAACAAACCATTATCAATGCTAGGCAAGATATCAACTTCAGATAGAGATCCGGATTGCATTTTTGGGGATCGAAGGAACTCTCCATTCTCAGCCATATTGGATTCCACACCGTACTCAGCAGCAGTTCGTGAACTCACAAGAGTATTCTGAAGTTTCCCTCTATCAATGAGCGTCATAGTTTCCGGAGCTATCTCACCTTCGGAATTAAACCGGGGAACCATGCCCGAAGAAAAATCCTCTTTCAAAGTAAATTTCGGAGATAATATCTCACTGTTATTTCTCATTTTACTAAAACCACTACATCCCTGCTGGATAGAAGCTTCACCAACTCCGTTCCACGAAAACATCCCAATAAAATCACTAACAGCGGCAGGTTCGAACCACACTCTGTAAGAACCAGGTTTAATTTTCACTGGTTTTTTGTTTAACAGTTCTAACTTATTTTTTGATGCACTAAGGAATTCTTCATATTTGTTCTGATCCCAGTCCTCGCCGGAAAAAGTTCCCTTTACCATTTGATGTTGTGGAGTCACCAGTGAATAGTCCAATGTAAATGAGTCGGCTTCAAACCAATGATTTAATCCAAGAGAGTTGGCTGCTCCTCTGAAAGCTCTACCTGACGCCCAAATACCAACCAGGTCCACATTCTGCATTACTGGAAGCAGAGCATCAACGACCTGTTCCTCATTCAATAAAGAACAATGCCTAATGTCTTCAGTGGAATTTGATATTATTGGGTCGACAATATATGGGTCCACAGGGAGCTGAGTAATTTCATCCCTCATCTCTGTTAAAATAGATAGAGCAGTCTTTAAATTATTATCCGGATTATTGGTGTAGGTAAATGAGCGCGAACAGGTGCGGTTATTAAAAATCAATGTCAGCTCGACATCTGCATCATCAACATATCCTGCCTGCCTGATTTTAGCATTATTAATTCGAATAAACTGACTGCTTTCGCCGGAAAAAGTCATTTTCAATGTTTCATCCTTTAATAATGAATCAAACAATTTTGACGAGAATACTTTAAATAATTCTTTCACTATATCAAGCTCCACCAAAAATTGCAACATCATGAAAGAGGCACGCAGGAGAGGCATGACCAACACGTATAACCTGGTTTGGCTCCCCCTTACCACAGTTTGGTGTTCCATAGACCTGAAACGTACTACTATCTCCAACTCTTTTTAAATTATTCCAAAATGAACTGCTGATACCACGATAATTAGGATTTCTCAAAGTTTTTGTAAATTTTCCATTTTCAATCAACTTAGCATATTCACATCCAAATTGAAATTTATTACGATAATCATCAATGGACCAGCTTCTATTGCTTTCCATATATATACCGTGTTCCACAGATTCAATAATATCATTGAATGAGGAATCACCCGGCTCCAAGTTGATATTTCCCATCCTATCAATGGGAGCCCTATTCCATGAACTTGCCCTGAAATTTGCGACCCCAGGTACCCCAGATCTGATCTGACTTTCCATCCCTCCCAAACCTCTCATGAGAGTGCCATCCTTTATCAAATGATGTTTTTCAGCTTTTAAACCACTATCATCATATCCATATGAAGCAAACTCATTAGAAACAGTTGGATCAAAAGTTATATTCATCAGTGGAGAACCATATTTTAAACTTCCAAAGTCTTTCAGATTCACAAAACTCCAACCAGCATAATTTCGTTCATCACCAAGTATCCGGTCAACCTCTATTGCGTGACCGACACTCTCATGAATCTGAAGCATCATCTGATCGGAGGCAATAACCAAATCAGTCGTTTCATCAGGGCACTCATCAGCCGTCAATAATTCTAGAGCCTGCTCACCAATTCGAGTGGCACAGGCCATTACTTCAAACTCATCAAAGTATTCCATGCCCATTTGAAAACAATTTCCACGCATACCACCAAATGTCCTGGTTTGCATATTATTTCCATCCTGAGCGGTTGCACGTAAATCAAATTCAAGTAAAAAAAAGTCCTGAGATATATCGCTTTCATTGCTGCTCACAAAATGATGGTCTGATTCAATAACAACACAGAGGGATGTTGCACTTATAATTTTATCAGATATCTTTAAAGCTCGATTGCTTTTTAAGAGCAATTCGTTGATTTCTCCTGCTGAAACAGACCCACGTGATTTATCAAAAGGTGATTGATAGTTTCCGGTGTGAGCAGGGCGTGCGCCCTGATCGAATCTATAAATAGCGTAGGGAGCCCCTATTTCAGCCAATTTTGCCGCTTTGGCCGCTGCAATTGATACACCCCTAGATGTGAGGTCTTTGGTCCCATAATACGCAAATTGTCCATTTTTCAGAACTTCCACCATTATACCGTGTGAATTTGACGAGTCGTTTAAAACAGGATTCCCATCCCGAATCATTCGAGCTGTCGTTGTTTCACTGACTTCTCTCAATCCAACCCAATCAACGGGTACATCAATGGCAGATAATTTCGAATGTAAATCAATCATATTTTTATCAATAATAAATAAAATCTCTTCACAAAATTTAGTTGTTTTTTTCTCTATTGAGAAAGAGATTTGGGTTGTTTCTCATTTCATTTGTGACCTTTTCAAAAGCATTAATAACATCCTGCGTGTCCTGAGAGCTCCCCAGCAAGTAATTTTGTTTTAACCATACTGATTCCTTTTCTGAGAATTTTTCGGTATAAGGAAACGACATATTTTTATAGTCAATACCTTCCAGCCATGGATACTCTTTTTCATCAACGATAAACAGGTCCTCCCTGTACAGTGGTTTATATCCCTGGTACGTATAAATTCCTTCTGCCTGCATTGCCTCAAAAAATGTCTCTCGGGAAATACCAGAAAAATGGCTACTATCAAATCGACAGATAAATAAATGATTTGCTGACCTCGTTACACTGGGATATTGTTCAAGAGGCGTGATACCATCAATATTGGACATTGCGGAAACAAGCAAATTTCTATTTGATTCACGGACAGTCAAAAAATCATTTATAGAATCCAACTGGGGAATTAATACGGCAGCTTGAATTGCAGCCATCCGGAAGTTTCCACCTAAATGACGATGTTCATACCATCCGCCCTCTCTTACTCGACCACAGTTGTAATAGGAAAAACATTTATCTATGAATGGTTCGTCATTTGAAACAATGATACCGCCCTCCCCTGCTGTCATATTTTTTGATGTTTGAAAACTAAAACAACCCCCGGTGCCAATTCCACCAACTTTCCTACCATTCCATTCCGCTCCGTGTGCCTGGGCCGCATCCTCTATCAGAGTTATACCGTGTTTTTTTGCTATTAAATTGATTGAGTCTAAATCACAAGGTGAGCCACCAATATGAACAGGCATAATCGCTTTTGTCCTGCTGGTTATCTTTTCCTCAATTGACTTTGGATCAATGTTGCCTGTTTTGATATCGATATCGGCAAAGACAGGGATGCCATTTGCCAATAACACGCTGGATGCGGTAGCGATAAATGTATACGCAGGTACTATGACCTCGTCACCTGCTTTTACCCCCGCAGCTTTTAGAGCTACCCAGAGTGCGGTGGTGCCAGAATTGGTAGCAATTGCATATTTAGAATCATGATAATCAGCAAATAGTTCGCACAAACGGTCAATTACTCTACTCCCAATGCCCCAACCCTCCTCATGAATACATTGCGCTACTTCCTGTTTAATTCTTTCTGTTGGTTGAGGCCAGGAGGGAAATGGGCTCTCTCTCACTGGCTCTCCACCAAATAATGCTAATTTCATATAAAATTTATATTGACCAATATTTTAACGGTGAAAATTAATTCTTATTCCCATTTGTAACATTATAGTTTTAATGAATATGCCATATTGACAGCTATATTTTTATAGAACATTCACTAGTCTGCCATATATACAGTATTGAATGATAATTATTCATACAATTTAATTTGGAACATAGATTGTTCAGATATAATTGAAAATAATTTTATAATAATTAAAAAAAGGAGAATAAAATGTCATTAATTAAGTGGACACCAAATCGTTCGGTCATGTCACCATACAGAGAATGGGAACACTACCTGGATGAGTTTTTCGGGGGTTCCTTAGAGAACAAACAATCACAGTGGATACCCAGTGTGGATATTCATGAAAATAAGATTGACTTCACTCTCTCTATCGATCTTCCGGGGCTATCAAAGAAAGATTTAAGTTTAAATCTTGATGATAATGTGCTAACTATAACAGGAGAACGTGCGTATTCAGGAAAAAATACGGATGCACGGAGAATTGAGAGGGGCTATGGAAAATTCAGCCGATCTTTTTCTCTTCCAGAAAATGTGAACACAAGTAAGATAAACGCTTCATTTAAAAATGGTGAGCTGATCGTGATCCTTCCGAAAGCTGAGGAGGCACTGACAAAATCAAAG
>Ga0208411_1000161_pt1 | contig 53111 bp, 34 predicted proteins | sample ETN01SmetaG_4_FD_185793 | JGI IMG/M metagenome (GOLD analysis project Ga0208411, IMG submission 185793) | Marine microbial and viral communities from oxygen minimum zone, Eastern Pacific Ocean - ETNP2014F12-01SV261 (SPAdes) (version 2) | ecosystem: Environmental > Aquatic > Marine > Oceanic ... | reverse complement strand
AGGAAATGATACCCAATATGAATGGGCTTGGAACTCTCTTGGGTATGGTGATTTTGGTAGACAGACTCTCTTTAGTACAGGCGCTAATTTTAGTGGCGCATCAGTGAACTCCTCTGGGAATATTATTGCAGAGATTCTTTTGCCCAGCCATGCTCAAGTACAAACAACAGACCTTGTTGCAGAATTTTCCCCAAATTTTGGTGGTGGATGGTTTACTACTGGAGCCATTAATGATATTGCTGTTGGTGATGTGGATGGGAATAACCTGTCTGAACCTATTTTCTTACAAAATGGACACAATTGGGCTAATGGGAGCAATAGTTCAGCTATTGGCACAATTATCTGGAATTCATCAAATGGCTTTTCAAATGTTAGTTGGACACCAATTTGTGATGGTGCCTCGTCCATCAAGGTTGCAGATTTCAATGGAGATAATTTTTCCGACGTAGTTGCTATGGATGATGCTAATGAATCTGCATGCTTATTAATTTCATTATCGAATGGTAGTTGGGCTTCGAACACTAATTTGTCTCTTGGGATGGGTGCTAGTGCAATTGCTACTGGGGATCTGAACAATGATGGTAATGCTGAATTAATATCAATTCATTCAACTGGGGATATGAATGAGTTTGTTTATGATAATCAAAATGCAATTTTCGTTTCGAGTTCATCAACTACTGTTTTACGAAATGGCACAATGCCTGGGGCGGCTATATTGGGAAGCATCGCAGTGGGTGACTTTTGGGGCCAAGGTTACAATACTGTAGTTGTTTCAGATATTCAAGATGGTCATGTGACTATGTGGAATAGTTCACTTGGTAGTTGGAATCAGGCAAATCCTAGTACAGAATTTGATTGCATTAAAGCAGGACTTCATACTGTTGATTGGAACATGGATGGTTTTCTTGATTTAATCGGGGATATTGATGACATGAGTAACGGGGGCATATGTACAGCAACTTTCAATGGTACGGGATGGAATACAAATTTTTCCAACTCAACCCAACTTAGTAATTATGCAGTAGGGGACTGGAGTGGCAACGGGGGCATAGAAATATTACAACCATTAGTAGGTAATATCGATGGTAATGATTCAACCCTAAATGGTTCATTGCAAGTCTATTCTTTTGGTGTTAATGGTAGTTTACAGACAAGTTCACAGACATTATATCCACACACAGCCCCACGAGATGCCATTCTTATTGACATGGATGGAGATGGAATTTTAGAACAAATTGTATACGCAGGTGAATCATCATTAGGTCTCTTCATAGCAGGTTGGCATACAGCTACATTTGATATTGACATGAATAATTATTCCGAAGGTAGCCTTGTTGGATATGCTGGAGACGGGCAGAATGGTGTTGACCCTTTTTCGTGGTTTGATACCTTACAGAGCGTGGCCACAACCCTTGCTGCAAACTTGTCATTTTCTCAAACTTATCCGAATACTTATGGTACACCAATTACAACTCTAAGAGCCATTGGAACATCGATTGGAAGTGGTACATTAACATTGAAGGACATGAATATTACATACAGCATTTCTATTACAGTAACTAATAATCCAAGCACAGGTAATTTATCCAATTCTATTAATTCCCAGATGGAATGTTGTTCAGGCACATTCAATTTGTCATTTCCGTTCAATTCTACATCTCAAGGCGTTTTGACTGTTAATAATCTAAATGTGGATTGGGTAGCTGGTATGAGTGCTCAAGTATTCAGAGATGCACCGGTTTTTCTTCCACATATGATTGGATGGGATCCAATATTAAACGAGCATGTAGTTGTACTTGAATGGGATGATTTGGCTTTGAGTGAATCTGATTTCCAAGAGTTTCAATTATTTAGGTGGGAAAATGGTACAACACCAAATCTCAATACCCCATTATCAACCCCTAATAATTTACCAATTCTTAGTAACATGTCCTTTGATAATTTGAGTGTTTCAAATAATACTTGGGATTATGTAGTTAGAACCGTGTATCACAATAATGCATTTTCAAACTATTCAGAAGTGAAAACAGTAGTGGTTCCACCAATATTGCCACCAGATAATGAACCTCCCGAAGAGGTAGAAATCGTCAATGCTACAGATGTAGGTGGTGATGGTGGCGGTGTTATTGAAGTTTCATGGCCAACGAGTAATTCTAGTGATATTAGCTGGTATGCATTATATGTCGATTCAAGTCAATTTTCTTCTATTACTAATCAGACAGAGATTGCTAATTTCTCAATCATTGATAACACAACATCATTCCTATACAATACATCAGGAGATGGCATAGAATATTATTTTGGAGTAGTATGTGGTGATTTAGTTGGTAATGTCAATTGGAATGTTACAACAACAGGTCCCGTTTATTCACGTAATAATTCAGTACGTTCTTCAAACCTAATTTTCTCATTAGAAACAGGATTAACTCAAAACGCTGGTACAGAAGTTGTTGCTACTGCAGGTTCTCCATTATTCATTAATGGTACAATTACTAGTATGGGTGAGCCAGTTGGTTTAGCGGATTATTCTATATTGATTGAGTCTGATGCATCATTACCCTCGGTTCAAATCACTGGTGTTTCAGATTCAAACGGCGAGTTCAATCACTCTTGGGCTGATTGGCTTGATTTTGAATCGGAACATTCACCTCTAAGGGGGCAAATAAATGCCACAGCAACATTTGCTGAGAGTACTTGGGGCTTAGATAATCAAACACTAGGCGCTTCAGAATCAAATCAGCAGTTCACAGCAATAACTGAAGCAACGCTTTCAACAAACTTTACTAGTGTACAATTGGATGAAAATGGTATAGGCGTAGTCACAATAATTCTTCAAGCAGAGCACGCCGTCGAACAATCCCTTCTAACCGGTTTATTCATAGATTATAATATTGGTAATGAATCAAATCAGGCTGTAAGTGAATCAGGTAATTTACAAATTGATAGCAACGGCGAGGTTTCAGTCCCTATTGGCTACTTGATTGGTGGTGAGCTCGATGTATCAATTCCAATCCCTCCACCTTGGCTTTCACTTAATTCAACAACTGTAAGGGTAATACTTCTTCCACCACCTACTCCAGAGGAACCAGAAGACAATACTACAACACCAGGCCCCGATTTAGATCTGAAAGATTTGCTTTGGACATGTGAAGATGGGGTTTGGGAAGTAACTGAGAATGGATCATCTGTTGGTAAGTCATGTACTGTAGAGAATACAAATGATGTATTGGTTCATGCTGAGTTGGTGGTGGCGCCACTAAATGGATTGGAGATGGTAGTATTGCCCACTACCGCAACAATTTTCTCTAATAATACTAAGAATTTACAATTGTCAATTAAGGCTCTTGATGGAAAAGCAGCAGGTGATTACGTATTTGAGGTAGATATTTTCTTGACTGCAGCAGGATATAATTCCACTTCTTCATATGAAACAGTGAGTTTCACCGTCTTGGCTAAGCAAGTGGCTGAGGGAGGCAATGGTGGCCAATATCAACCCCCTCCATCACAGCAGAATCAAGGAAGTCCCGGGATGTCAACAACAGCATTAGCAGGGATTGGAATAATCCTAGTTGCCTTGCTTGCAGCAGGTGTGTTTGTTGTGCGGACACTTACTTCTGAAGGTAAATATGATGAAGAAGATGACGATTATCTTGATGAATACGATGATTATGATTACGATGAATACGGGGAAGGTTACGAAGAACCCCCTCAAACTACAAGGCCTCCAACAAGAGAAAAACCAAAGCCAGTAACATCAATACAATCTGAATGGCAAGAGGAAGAAGAGTACGAAGAATATGATGATGAATATGATGATGGCTATGCTGAAGATGATTATACTGATTCAGAAGGCTATCATGTAGATGATGAAGGTGTAGAATGGTGGGAAGATGAATTAGGTGTTTGGTGGTACCGATACCCCGATGAAGATGATTGGTCAGAATTCATTGAATAATCGTTGGTGTTTTGAAGGAGCAAGAACTGAAGGTGTATGCTATGGGTGAAAATAATGATACTCACGGCTTTCCGTTAGTGCTGCATAAGGATGCGGACCCCTCATCAACAGGTGGCGTAGCAGTTTGTGGATTCTCAAATGTCGGTATGGTTGGAAGTATAGCAACTAGTCATGTAGTAAAGGCTCTTGGTTTGCAGCAATTAGGTACTGTTATTGACTATAATTTACCACCAGTTGCGCTAATCCAGAATGAGGTGCCACAACACCCTGTAAGAGTTTACCAAGGTGACGGGATAGGTATTTTCACCTCTGATTTACAATATCCAGGGCATACGGATGTGCAGTTTGCAGAAACAGTACTTGATTGGTTTAAGGAGGGTGGTTTCGATCGTCTTTTTATTATTGATGGAATTGTCACAGGGGAACTGGGTGACAAAGAGGTTGGGGAATTGTTTGGAGTATCTTCTACGGCTCATGGCCGAGATAGGTTGAGAAAAATCGAAATCGAACCCGTTAAGCAGGGTGTTGTTGCTGGAATATGTGGTTGGTTGCTTGCTGAAGGCGACAGGCGGGGATATGATGTCACAGCATTACTAGCTGAATGTAATCCTATGTATCCTGATGCGCGTGCGGCAGCGATTGCTACTGAAGCTCTGAGTGATTTGGTTGACATCGACATACCGCTAGATGAGTTGCTAGTTGATGCTAGGAGAATAGAGGATAACGTCCGGCAAATGTTTGAGATGTCAAAGAATTTACTCCCACCACCAGATGCTGATTTCGAGGTCGATGAAGGCGATCCTATGATTGGCTAGATTGTGGAATATAACTCTCAAATCCCTCGGCAGGGGGTGGGCTTCTATTGGGGTGCCGGCGGCATGGTGGTATTGCTGAAATAGGGGGTGATGCCTTCAAAGATTCAGGTTATACAATTCCCCTCGGGGGCCATTGAATAAATATAGAAAAACATATTAATTTAACTATAATCTAATTAATTCAGCATTAATTGAAATAATTAACAATATTTTCAAATCTCGATAAACATAATTTATTCAAAGAAAATCAATCATCCGATTTAGGCATCAGATCGGCACAATTATTGAACTATGTTTCACATCATTAATCATTTATTTCAATTAATACTCCCGTTTTCGAAATGTTTGTATTTTTTAGCAATTATTAATAATCGGCCCCATGACCACCACACGTGAGTTCGACCATCACCCTCCCCAACATTCTAATCGAAAGATTAGTCGTAGGTGCTAATGAACAAGAATTATCCATCAGTCAATATTGCCAATTATTATTAGAAAATTATTTCCAAGATTTCGATAATCAAAATTTAACAAACATCCAACTTTCACACCCTCTAGATTCACTTGAAGTTTCTAATTTAGATCCTTCTCTATTAGTTGTTATTTCCAACAATGAAACCCCCAATATCGGGGCCCTGTCTGGACATATCAATCGTTTATTCCCATTAAAATTTGGCTGTCGTTTTTTGTGGTCTTTATTGAAGCAAGATGGCACAGGCCCAACAGTATCAGAATTCAATAAAGAACTGCGTTCTGAAATCATCTCAACCCGTGCCCAATTAAAAATCATTGACGAAAATTGTGGCCGAAGAAGAGGGGATAGAATTCATTCTTCATTCCCCAATAATGAAAGATATGCCATAAATCGTTTTTTGAATAATTACATGGTTAGATTGCCACGAGGGACTGAAAAAAATCCGACAGGAGCATTATACGATTTTGGTTTAATCACTATAGTGGATAATCAAATTCAATTTACTGAAATAGGCCGCCAATTTGTATTACTCCCCAACCCAATAATCGATTATAATGATGGCACTAAATCTACATTATCTGTTGAAGAACAGATGTTATTAGTTTCTCATCTCAAAAATAATATGGGCAAGGAATGGAAATTTATTCGTCATATTTTGGACGGCATCCATATTGGTTCTAATACTCCTAATTCATTGTTAACTAGAATATCTAGAAGATATGGTGAAGGTACAAATGCTAATTGGAGCACATCCGTAATCCCTCATATGCGGAGTGGAGTATTAGGTAGAATCCAATCCCTTGGATTTATTGATAGGGTTTTCACTGCAAATAAAGTAGAATATGTTCTAACTCTTGCAGCTTTGCAAATAATTGATGGTGATTAAATGGCACTGGGAACTTATGCATTATTCGGCATATTCGCTCTGTTATTTGGCTATGGCGTTTACATCATATATTCATCTGAAGAAAACACAGCGCATTCAATACGTTTGATAAATACAAGAGTGAAACCAATTCAAACATTTTCGCCCACCCCGAATAATTTTGCCCTAGAACAGACAATAAATAATATCCCTCAAGCAGAAATTAAAGATGAACCAATCCAAGAATCAGAAGATGAATCAGAAGATGAACCAGAAGATCCATTACCTGATTTAGTAATTCGTGATGAACAAACAGACACATCAACTTTATTGGCAGAAATAGATAAAAAATGGGATACAAGAACTAGTAATATTAATCCACCCAAATCACTAGAAGAAGCAACTGGCCAATTAGTTTCCAATACAGACTTTTCAGAATTCCAAGACAGATTATCGCGAGAAGGCGCACAATCGGGGCAGGTTCAGGTTAGCTTAATTTGGGATAATACCAACGATTTAGATTTGATTGTAATTTGCCCTTCTGGTGAACGAATATCATTTGATCATAATTTATCTAAATGTGGTGGTCAATTAGATGTTGATATGAATGAATCCCCAACTAGCGATAAACCAGTTGAAAATGTATTCTGGCCAAAAGACAATGCTCCCAAAGGGGAATACAGAGTTTTAGTTGAGCATTTCGAACAACATGCTGAAGAAGATGAAACTAGTTACCGGGTGTTGGTGAATGATGGATTTGAGCACCGCGAATATACTGGAGAAATTAGTAATGATGAACCACCGAGAGTAGTATGCATTTTTTCAGTTGAGTGATGGAGGAATAAGTTATGAATTTATCACGAAAATCTAGAAAGTTGCAGAGAAAAATTAACAGATCTAATACAATAATTACATTACAAACTATATCTAATGAAATCCAAGTGTTATATGATAACAGGGAAATGACTCACAATGAAGCAATATTACTTGGTAACCAAATTCAACACCGTGCTGACATTATAGATCCTACAAAATTAGTTTATGCGATATCAGACCGTGATACTTATCGTAGGTTAATTGAAGTGTATTTAGATGATGGAATATTGAGCCGCACTGAACAAATTTTATTGTGGGATGAACGTAGGAAATTAGGGATTTCAGAACTGGCACATGATAGATTACTAAATTTACTAGTCAGTAGATATCAAAGCCAAGGTAGGCCAATACACATACCTACATTCAATGAAGAAAAATCAAAAATTACAGAAGATAATAATGACTACGATGATGAGAAGGGGGCTGAATCATGAACCCCATGTTGAGCTATTTTATTGTAGCATCAATCATATTGGTATTAGCCTGGGCCGCATATACTCAATTAAATCAAGGAAGTAGGGCACATCACTCACTAATCAAACCAATTAAAATAGAAGATATTGAAATAAATACTACTACTACAATTGGCTCACCCACGACCAATTCATTAATTGCTCCAAGAGTTGAATATTCGATAGAAAACACACCGTTCCCACAATCTGAAAATCATACTATAGATGACAACCGGGATGAAATTATAGTTGAAATCGATTTATTAAAAGAAACTAATATTGAAAGATATTCTATTCGACAAAGAACTAAGGAAAAAGTTTCAGAATGTGAAAAACTAACATCATTAATTAAAGGGCTTAGCAATAAGTATGAAATTGAACTAGATGAAGAATCAATTAATGCACCCCTTGAAGGTTTAACATTATTAGAATTAGATGTGCGCCAAAGTTCTTTATTGGAGTTATACGATCACCTTTATCAATTATCTTTTGAAGAAGAAGTCCAACAAATTAGACGCCGAGAAATACAAATGAAATCAGAAAATGCAGGTTCAAATAATGCATTAGTTGCCGATGAGTTGAATGACTTAACAGATGAATTAGAACTATTGCGAAATGAAGAAACATTGTACAGAGACATACGTTCTGCAACGACGTTGGAATTCTTAGAAGAGTTAGATTTCAGTAATTTCTCAGATGATTCAAAGACAAGAATACAGTCACATTTCGAATTTTATTATTCGCGCCTTAGCGAAAAAATACGTATTGAAAATGAAACAAATAATTATCGTAATTATAAAGATTTGATATTAAATTCCGAAGACCAAGAAGAACTCAATGAATTAAAAATTGAAGGCGTTAATAATAAACAATTAATACATTTACAAGACATTTTGAAAAAGAGAATTGACATTCTTGACGTACGCCAACAACAATTGAAAGAAGCTGCAATGGCCGAAGAGATCAAATTAAAAATTGAATCAGCCGAATCTACTAAAGAATTAGATTTAATCACAATAACAGGTGTGAATTCAGCACAAGAAGAAGAACTCAATAATCTATTTACAATTACCCGAGAACACCTAAAATTCAATGAATTATTTGCACAAATATCTTATTCACAATATGTTTTAGAATTAGATAATTTAGTAATCCAAGGAGTAAGTGAAGAGCATCATGAGGAATTAGTTTCATTACAAACTAAACGTAGATCGGAATTAGTTGAAATAGCTAAGCAGAAAAAATTCACAGCCCAGTATAATAAATTACTAGATGAATTACCTAGGATAGATGAAATCGATGATTTGTTAGGCGTTGAAATTGATAATGTTTCAGAATCTCAGAAGCAAGAATTAGAGGCACTAAGATTATCCAGGTTGGACCATTTAGAGGAAATTGAACGTCAAAGAATTGAAAGAGAACAAGCTCTACAATTTACAAACTTGCGTAAACAAATAGAGTCATCAAAAACAACAGCAGAAATAGATGTCATAGTAATCGAAGGAGTGAGCGATGAACAATCAGAAGAACTCACCGAAATCAAAGACGAAGTAAGGGAAATAATAGCCGAAGATGAGGCGATTACAGAGAAGGTGAATAAAGCAGAGAAGAGGAGGAAGAAAGTCCCCGAACCAGGTAAGTTTTCTATTGAACCCGAATCAGAATTTAGGACACGTTCCAAATCATATGAAGCATTAGATGGATTGTTGCGTTTTAGTTTATGTTGGAATAACATGAACGACTTAGATTTAATTGTTAAAACACCAAAAGGCGAGATTATTCATCGCGGCAAAAGAAAATCATCTAGTGGTGGAAGGCTAGATTTAGAAATGAATTCACAACCCCAATCTAAATCAGCATTAGAAAACATTGTGTGGCCAAAAAATAAAAATCCCCCGCCCGGAATTTATAAGGTATTTGCGTGGCACAGAAAAAGACACCAAAAGTTACGAAAATCTGATCCTACAGATTATACATTAAGGGTGAGAGTTGGTGCTGATTATTTCCAATACATTGGTCAAACAAGCTATGGGGATAAACTACTTCAAATAGCCAAAATAGAAGTACCAACAAAGAATGAATTAATGGAAAGGTTAGAGAGTGAATCGGAAACATATCGTAACCAAAGGTCAGATATTTTAGCTGCTCAAAATGAAAATGACATTCCTGAAATAGACACAAATAATTCAGATATACATGTGATAATGCTGGAGCGCTTGATTGAAAAACAAAAGGCACAATTAGAAGAAAAGAAGCAAAAAGCATATCTTGCTAAACAAAAAGAAAGATATGCTAAAACAATGGCTTCTATCCAATCTGCTCAAAATATTGATGAATTATTAGAAATAAGATATGATGATTTACCAGAAAAAGCCCAAAAGTCAGTAGAAAAGGAATTAATGAAAAGAAAGAAAATTATAGAATCAGGTATAATGAAAAAGGAACAGAAAGAACAATTATTGTTATTTGAAGGCCAGCGCGCTGAAATAAATAATTCCAAATCAATTACCGAACTCTCTTCAATTATTTTTGATGATAACCTTACAGAAAAACAAATGGCATCATTACAAAAGATCAAGCAAGCAAAACGCAAGTTTTTACTTTCTACAATGAATGCAGATGAATTAGAACAAGAGAAACAATCACGCCTCCACCAAGCATTGAATCAATCATACAAGAGGGGTGGATTACAACCATTAAATTCAGATGAAACCATTCCAAATGAATTTAAAGAAAGGCTGAAAACACATTCGGGGAAATCTGGTGAGCCCCAAGTTTCAATATTATGGAATAATAAAAATGACTTGAATTTATTAGTTGTGACTCCAAAGAAAGAGGTAATCCATCCCCGCAATCCTAAATCATCAGAAGGTGGCACCCTTGATATAGAAATGAATAAAAAAGGTGAGACTTCAACACCTATTGAAAATATTTATTGGAAGAAGGGCAATGCAATTAAAGGAACTTATTACATATATGTCCACTTTTTCAAAGAACATTCATTGTTCAAAAAAACCAATCTATCTGAATGCAGAATTCAAGTAAGTAACAAAGGAAAAATTACTGAATATTTAGCTCAGTTATCCACCACAAATAAATTACAATTTATAGCACAAATGAAGGTTGATTAGATGAAAAGAAACAAAAGATTCGCTTGCATTATTGGTCAACCATCATACAAATCAATGAGGTGGTAAAATGAAAAATAAAACACAAATATTAATTTTAATTATCATGATATCCATTATTTCTCCCATGCTTAATCCTAGTCAATTAGTTCAAGAAAATAGAGATTTAGAAGATGCAACAAAGGGAAGAGCAGTTGAACCGGATGTTAATATTACAACATTAGATTGGATTGGCCCCTCATATGTTTGTATGTTGTGTGGGAGCATACCTACCTTAGCCGAAACAACCCAAAGCATCAGGGCAGCGGTAAGTAATGATGGATTAGCAACAGCATCAGGGATCTTGTCATTTTTTGTTGACAATGCTGATGGCTCAGGGTTCGTTTTAGTGAGCACTCAATCAATAAATATGGCACCAGGCGCTGTTAATCAACACATATTCAATTGGGGCGCTGTATCAGGTTCTAATCAAAAAGTAAGGCTCTTTGCCACCATAATGGGCGATTCTGACGGCTCTAACAATATATTAGAATTAGATTATGATGTACAAGATACAAATTTAGGTGAAGTGTATTCAGATACATTACCTGCAGATGGCACCCGCCTACCACATCAAAATGCAGTTGCTTCATTAGGAGTTAGAAATGCAGGCAATTTAGATGTCGGTGCTGTAGCAAATATCTCACTAACACCCCACAGTGGGGGAGATGTAGTATACATTTCATCTTCAGTTAAAACGCTTTTATCAGGTAGCATTTACTCCCCCGCACCTGTTGAAATAATATCAGTATTAATTGAAGGAGCTAATTTATCAGGGAATTACGATTTGGGTGGATTGGTTTATTTTAATTCTACATCGCCTGTATTATCTGTTACAGAATCCATCACCTCTAGAGTAGTAACATTTAGTCAATATAGGGCATCTATTGTGTCTCCTAGTGATCGAGCAGTCGAGCCAGGACAATCGACAACGATGACTTTCATGATACAAAATATCGGAGAGTTACCGGATAGGTATAACATAACTATTACTGATACAAAAGGCTGGTCAAATAGTACTACTTTACCCCCTCAAACATCAATAATAAATGCCTCATCATCAGAGGCAATAATTGTGCCTGTAATGGTGCCATTTGGTACAAATCGTTCAGAATCAGATATAATCACATTAGAAATTGAAAGTGAGGCAGAATCCTATACCCTCCAATCTTCAAGCACAGTAATGGCCGGAGATATACTTCAAGGAACACTTAATCGCAGCAATTGGAATGTCCCCGTTATCCCGGGGACTGACCTTGATATTCAATATACTTTGAAAAATACAGGAACATCCCCTTCAGTTTTTAATTTAAGCATCGGATTCCAACAATTAGCGCCAGGTTGGGCCGTTACAATTAATCCATCAACAACCCCATACATGACTGTAAATGAAGAGATAATTGTAGTGGCTACTGTTTCCCCTCCATCATTAACAATGCCATTTGATCCAACAACCAAACTAGCTGAAGGAAATCAATTATTCCTTTGGACTTCAATAAATCCTGTCGGAGCGGGGGCGCCAAATGTACAGCAGACGATTTTAGACGTTCAACCAACAATAATGGTTGAATTGTTAACAACCGAAAATAATATTTCAATCAATGAATCAGAAATATCATCTGGGCAAATAACTCGTTTCATAGATATTGATATGCAGTTAAGACACAATTTAATCAGCAATTTATCATCATCTGTTGATGTCAATCTTAATATTTCACCAATTGGCTTTACACCGTCTAAGTTTGGCACTGGTTTGAATGAAATTCAAAGATGGAATAGTTCAATCACTCCGAATAATATTTCAATAATACTGGGGGCTACAGAATCACATGTTGCCACAATTTTGGGTCCAATTGATTTGTTACCCTTGGCTGGAATCATGAGATTTGATGTTGTGGCAAACCTCACATTATCGGGCGCCCTAAGTGGTGGCATTGAAGCACCTAATACAACCCTTGAAATTATATTTGATATTTCGGAATACGCTGCTGTAAGTGTAGAAACACCTCCAGTTACCACGGTAATCCCTGAAATCGAAACCCCCATGAATTTGAACATCACCAATATTGGCAACTACCGCTCTGACTTTACATTTAGCGCATCAGGTCCAGATAATTGGACAATAACTACATCTCCCAATTATGTAAATAATCTTGGCTCACCAATAGATAATTGGCCATCTATTGGTAATGACAATACGTCATTGATTGTTTATGTAACGGCTCCTCAAAATGCAAGAGCCGACTCAACCCCTGAGGTCATATTAACTGTATTTGATGAACATGGAAAAACCATCTCACAAACAATAATACAAATTTTTGTTCAAGAAGTAATCAATGGTTTTCTGGATCCAGATTATGCATTGGCAGTTATCCCCATATCTTCTACTGGAACAATTGTTTTGAAAGCCCACAATTCAGGGAATAGTATGCAAGAATTCTCAGTTGATGTTGAGCATAATTTCACTGACATAAACATGACAATAATATCTAATGACACATTCCCAATTGAACCAGGTCATTATTCTGATATTATAATTGAAGTAACCTCGGGGCCATTTGCTAAAGCAGATCAAAACCACACAGCTCAAATCATTCTATACCACAACATAGATGAAAAATCACGAATTGACGCCTATGTTGAAATATTGCCAAATCACCATATTGAATTTGAACACCGCGAAGAGTTTTCAGTAGTTCCTGGGATGAATATTAGTATATTAGTAAATGCCACAAATGTTGGTAATTTAAATGAATTAATTAACTTTACAACAGAATTACCTAATGGTTGGAGTGCGATAGTAAGGCCCCAAAATATGACCATAAATGCTAATGAAGCAGAAATTTGGCAAATAATTGTAGATGTCACAGTACCCCCTATGTCACCGGGTCTGGGGTTGGAAGCAGGGGAGACCCACGATTTGACATTGTTTGCCACTAATGTTACAGATAATATCTTATCAGGAATTACAACAATCAAATTCAACATAGAACCAATATTTGTTTTATCTTCAGAAGATTTCCCAAATTTAGTTGAACTATTACCCGGTGAAAATAAAACATTTGAAATAATTGTTTCAAATGATGGTAACCACAACGTCACATTGGATGTCGAGTGCCAATTAACAACCCCAGCGCGCTGGATAGTTTCGAATTGTGAAACAACAAATTATACTTTAGATAGTGGCAATACTAGCCTCTTCTCTTTCACAGTTCAAAGTATAGCACCTAACCATTATAATGGGGAGGTGGCAGATCTAAGCATCATATTTTCACCCCAAGATAATTTTTCAGGAGATGCAATGCTAATGACAAAACTTCACATCACTCGCATACACACATATATTCCATTGGAATTATCTGGTGGGCAGAGAGTACATGATATCTCAATAGATTGGATGCATGTACAATCGCTAGGTCAAACGGCAGATTCTCGCGCAATATCTTATGAATTAAATATCACAAATATGACTAGATATGTCGATGAAGAGTTATATCAAGAAAATATTGATTGGGGTTTCTGGATAGATTATGGTAATGGTTTTGTTAGTCTAGATGATTCCCCATTTACAATGGATCCAGTTAGCCCCCTTACTTTGCAAACGATTATTTTGAGATTAGAATTACCTGAAACTTCCTATATTCCTCCGGGAGATGGCTGGTCAATAATATTGCATTTGACTAATTTGGATGATTTATCAAATACAACATCTAATCTAGACATTCAAGTCGATGCATGGGCAGACCCATCCGTAATTTCTTTAACATTAGATGGCTTAACTTCAATTATTGAATCCAATGATGGCACAATGACTGCCACAATTGAAAATACAGGAAACGCAGGTACAGCTTTAGGAGTGGTGGCAACTTTACATTGTGACGATTCAATATTGATTTTGGATGAACCCACTAAAGCAATCATCTCACTTAGTCCATTTGAATCCCGAGAACTAAATTGGAGCGTTCAATCTAAAGCGTTAGATTGGTGGACATCTGAAACAATTGCTAGTTGTGAGGTGTTAATCGAGTCACCATTTATGGAAGGGGACGATGAATCTAATGATAAATTAACTAATCAAATTTCCATTCAATCGTGGTCCTTGCCTTTGTTGATGTTAATTCCAATTAGTATTTTATTAATCGGCATTTCATTTAGATTATTACAAAAAGCCCCAGAAGATGAACGTTCATTGATGCTAAGTGCTTATTCTGGTTCAGTAATGCTTGGTATAGCAATTCATTATAATCTAGGTGAAATAGTTAATTTCACATTAGCAATAATCTCATTATTGTGGATATTATTGATCACATCTAGATCAACTAATTTCGAAATACCTCCATTGTTATCTGATTACAAAAATAAACAAAGAGGCTATGATTCTGTAATTGAAAATCATGAAGAAGAATTGAATAAGGTAGTTAATCAATTAAGAATGAAATTATCTTTCGCACCTCTTGGATTTTTGTTCATGGCCTTGGCAATGCCATCAGATATTTCATGGTCAGTATTCAATATTGGTTTTGTATTATTATATTCATTATTGGGGGTAATTATAGTGTTTACAACAATAAATTTCAACCAAAACACATGGTCAAGGATTTTTGAGAATATGGAAATATTAGAACATGAAACTGAAGAATTATTACAACATCTAGGTGCTCCCTCTACAGATTTACGTAGGATAACAATTGGTCAGCGTTGGGGTGAATCCCATAGCGTGAATATTGAGGTGGATGAAAATGTTTGATGCAGCGAATAACTTAGGTACAAATAATTACCGAGCGCAAGTAACGAGATTGAATTTAATATTAGACGAACATCTACATATTGTGCAAGAATCAATCATCGATAAACATTCGAGAGATGCTATGAAGGGCATAAAGAATGCACGCTCTGATATCAATCAATTAAGAGATCAAATTGGAAGAATGCACCGTTCAATAGGGATGTTACACACGATTATGAAAGAAAGGTCTGCTAGTGAAACAGAACTTGTTGATATCTTGCTAACAATGAAGACAACTGAGACTTTAATTCAGAGGGGGGCATTTGATGAATCATCTAATCAGTTGGAAAATTTAGTTGAACATTTACTTGCAAACAGCGCTGCCCTTAACCCATTCATATTCTATCAATTTTGGATGGGTGTAGATGCTCGTTGGAATGTGGGTGAGGAAAATGGAAAGTTGTTTGTTAGAATTGAAAACACCAATGATTCCCCATTACCGAGTTTCAATGTCAAAGCACCTACGCCCCCAAATTGGAGAGCTTCTCCATTAGCACAATCAATCCCTAGATTAAGTCCCGGAGAATCTATTGATTTAATTTTCAATATTAGTCCATCTCCGATGGCGGCGATTAGAGATATAGGTGCGCCAGGGAGTTTACAAGAACAACTTTCAATTCAAACAGGATATACATTATCCCCTCATGGATTGGTTATGGATTCTAGAATTGAAAATAAGACAAATGAAATTATGACTGATGTATTAATTATGCCATGGGTCCCCCCTGGTTGGAGTTCTCCATCTTGGCCATTTATTAGAATCTTGGAACCAAATAAAGTAGAATATGTTTCTCTTTCTCTTGAAATTTTGAAGTAATCAATGGGATATCCCTTAGTATCCCATGACTAGTTTAATATACCTACTTCGCTAAGATAAGAACAACAGGATGTGGGTATATGTCTAGTAATAAAATGAGTATAAAAAAGAACGAAGAAGGGGCTATTGGTATAGGCGCGATGATTATCTTTATCGCTTTGATTTTAGTTGCTGCAGTAGCATCAACAATCATCATCAAAACAGCAGAAGAACTTCAGCAAAGAGCAGAAGCAACTGGTGATGATACAAGAGATGAAATCAGCGGCAAAATCCAAATAATTGGCGCATATGTCAGTGATGATACAGGAACTGGTGGAACAGCGGATGAGATTACATTGATTGTTCAACTTAGTGCCGGTTCAGACACTACATTACTTACAGACATGTCTTGGTTTATTGTTTGTGCAGATGCAACAGCTGGTACATCAGAAACAAACACAGATGATTTTGATACAATTGCAACTGACCTTTCAGGTACGACATTAACAACAGGTTCATCTGTCGATGCAGGTGAAACTTTCTTAGTACCAATTGACACATCTGCAGATTGCACACCATCTGTTGGCGACGATCAAGAATTGCGTATTTTAATCAATGGCGGTGGCGAAACTTATGCACAGTTGCACTACAACAGCGTTGAGAATGGCGTAACAATCGTTTGATGATACAATGATAACCCGCTGCCCCCCCTTGGGGGGCAGATAGTGGGTGGGGAATGCTATGAAGATATTTGGAAGCAAAGAATCCACTCCGGATTCTACTTCTGAAGAACCTGAAAAAGAATCTGTGAAAAGGTTGGAGAAATTTTCATCATCAACAATAGATGACGCATTAGTTCCATCTGAAACTAGGCCTATTGAAGAGGACGCATGGACTCTGGCACCTGCTCCATCACGAGCTAGAGTGGGGGCAAGTGGAATAGAAGTTCAAACTGCTGAACCAAAGCAAGAAACTCCAGTAAATACGATAGACACAAAGGCAATAGAACAACAAATAGATGATCGTTTTGATCGGATAGAAGCAACAATGGGAATAATGGAAGCGAGACTAACTCAAATCAATACATTTGATGGTGTAAGCAATGCTCTTCCTACTGATAAATTGATTACAATCGATGAAGAAGGTGAGGCTTCAGAATCACAAACATCTGATGATGATGATGATGAAGATAATGATGGCGAAGATGAAGAAATAATTCATTCGATAGAAGAAAACTTACTTGATTTGTATGAGAGAAAAGTTGCCGATTTAAACCCATTTTTAAATAAAAGAGAAGATACTCTTTCTCCAGAAAACATGGTCAGCACAAGTGAAATTGTTGCTTTATTGTTAGATAATTTATCAACCAAATCATCAACATCATTCATTGAAAAAGCGATTTCAACTAAAATGATTACAAAAGATGAAGGCTCAGAATTAATGGCCCTAATTACATTAGCAGATCCACAAATTAATGCTGATGGTTCTGATCATTTACCCCATCGAAAACTGTTAATGTTTAGTGCAATGGTTGATGCTTGGAGGGATTCCAGAAATATTCCTAAGGGGGAATGAAATGTGGGTGGTTCAGTTAGTATCGCTGCCTTAATTGTGGGGACTACATTACTTGGCATTTTTGCGCTCGCATCCATGTCATTAAATGATAGTGCGAAGACAGCATCAGAAGTAATGGAAGAGGTAACCACTAAACCGGAAGTTCGATTACTAAATGCCTCAGAACATAACGGAACAATCCACCTAAATATTACAAATTTAGGTAATAACCAGGTATCATATGATGATGCTTGGTTTAGTATAGATGGTAATGAACCACTTAGAATTAGTGATTATCACAATTCAACAACTGTATTATTTTCAGGAGAGATTTATCATCTTCAGATAAGCGGTACTGGATTTTCTAACCCCTCTAGAATTTATGTTGCTACTATGGGTTCTCAATCTGGAGTGGTGTTTACTTGAGGTGTAATTATGGCTGATGGTGGTGCTAGCGAATTAGTTATGTTAGTAACTGGATTAATTGCTGCTGGAATGGTTGCAAGTTTGTTAATGTCTTCTTGGGGTGGATTGGCACATTCAGTTGATGTTGCTAAATTAGAAGTCGAGGTTGATTCAAAAACAGATGCAGATTTAATCAGCGATCCAATGCTAGTTAGTTGGAATCAAAGTTCATGCAATCTATCTTTATATGTTCAAAATATAGGTGAAATTTCCTTAGATGAAGATGCTATTGGAGTGATAATTAATGGTACAGCAGCAACAGTAAATCAAACACGCATTTTGGATAATATGACGACTTGGGATGAAGGCGAAGTTGTTGAATTAAATGCCTGTCCATCAGGTCTTAATTTGGTTAGTGGGCAGGAAATTTATGTGACTATAATTGTTCAAAGTATTTTGTACAATAATGTGGTAGGTCATAATTCATTCACAGAGGTGATCCGCCTTGTCTGATGAAGAAAAGGGTTATTCTTTTGAGTTAGAAACGGACAGTCTTTCAGATAGTTTAGGTAGGTTATTACCAAAGAGATCATTGTATATTGTATTTGGTGAAAATGGGGCTGGCAAAAGTCTAATCGCGCAAAGATTAGCTTATGGTTTGATAGCAAATGGAGTTAATCTTTCACTAGTTACTACTGAATTAACTACTAGGGGTTGGTTAGAACAAGTTGATAGTTTAGGTTATTCACTTAGCGATGCTGCAGACAGTGGGAAATTCACACTCCTTTCGCGTTTTGGAGTAATTTCAGATGAAGTTGAAGAAGTAGTTCAGATTTCAGATATTTTGAATTCATCAGCGATAAATAATGCTGAAGTATCTATCATTGACAGGGCATCAGTAATACTCAGTAAATACCCTGATACTCCCGATAAATTACTTAGCGAATTACGATCATTTTGTTCTGAAGGGCGTTCATTAATGCTTTTATTAGACCCTGAAGAATTATCTGATGAAATAGTGAGGGCTCTTTCATCTTCAGCAGAAGTAGTTTTAGAAATGCGCATTTCAGAAGTAGGTGGTGGATTAAATCGCACTTTGGCAGTGACGCGTTTCCTACGCGCAATGGGCCCAGTACAGCCAAGAATTGGTTGGAGAGTTGAACCTACTATGGGCTTTATTGTAGACATCACAGCAGTCAGTTAGGTGTTATGTTATGGCCGAAGAAGAACTCGAATTTGCTCGTGGTGATTTGGCAGGCGTCATGGAGAAACATAGCCATTTAAAAGAATGGGTAGAAGATTTCGAAAAGAAACATGGCACCCGACCAATGTATTACGGGCCATTAGATCGTGATGCCTCTAAAATCAATCCTTTGAATTTAATTTATCATCTACGTGGTCCCTTATTTGCTCATGTTTATCGCCCACCAAATGATGAAGAAGGCGGGGGCTCTACATTGTGGTTTGGTATAGAGCCATACTTAACTGAAGATGAAGAAATTATGAAACAAACATTGATTGAAAGGCTGCTCAAAGAAGCGCCAAATGCTCCATCGTTTTCTTCAGATTCAGAATTTGAATCTATGCTTCAAAATATGATATCAAAACACACAAAAATTACTAATCAAGCAACTACTATGAATAATGTAGGTGAACCAATACGCCAATTTTTAGGTTTAGGAAGTCAGCCAATAACCATCACAAAAGAACAACTTGAGCGTTTAGAATACACTATTATCAGGGATTTAGTACGTTCTGGACCATTGGAACCATTACTTTCAGATGAGATGCTAGAAGATATTCACGCTGTTGGTTTACGTTACATAAGTATGGATCATAAGGTGTTTGGAATGGTAACTTCTAACATCAGATTCAGAGATAGAGAAATGCTTGAAAGATATTTACGCGCAATGTCTGAACGTATAGGTCGACCTGTATCTGATAGTAAACCAATTATTGATGGGGCATTATTAGATGGTAGTAGAATAAACATAATTTATTCCGATGACGTATCGACGTTAGGTTCATCTTTTACAATACGTAAATTTGCAGAAGAAACAATTTCAATTACTCAGTTGATTCAATGGGGGACATTGTCAGCTGAAGTTGCAGCCTACATCTGGTTGGGTTTAGAAAATGGGATGTCATTATTGGTTTCAGGAGAGACTGCTTCAGGAAAAACAACAACCCTAAATGCCATCCTTCCATTCATTGATCACAATGTGAAAATATATTCTGCTGAAGACACTCCTGAAGTTAAAGTACGGCATCGTTTATGGCAGCGATTAGTAACGAGAGATTCAAAAAATGAAGATTCCCGAGTTGAAATGTTCGATTTATTAAAGGCTGCTTTGAGGAGCAGACCTAGATACATTATCATTGGAGAAATACGTGGTGCTGAAGGCGCCACAGCTTTCCAAGCCATGCAAACAGGACACCCGGTGATAGCAACTTTCCACGCATCTTCCATTGTGAAAATGATTCAACGTTTCACTGGCGATCCAATTAATGTACCAATGAGATTTTTTGATAACTTGAATTTTGCAATTTTCCAAGAAGTAGTGGAAGCACCAGGTGGTGGAATTGCTCGTAGAATAACAGGTATTGATGAAGTGATTGGTTACAACAAGGAAGCCGATGGAGTGCTGACACGTGGGATGTTTGATTGGGATCCTGTAAGAGACAAGCATTACTTCAGGGGTATGTTTCAATCACATTTAATGGAAAATAAAATGGCTGCTTTGATGGGTTTTGAAAATAAGAGAGACATCTATGAAGAAATGGCTAGAAGAACAGAGGCATTACAACGAATGGTTGATAGGAAAATTACTCATTACGATGATGTTTTTGATTTAATTGATGTGTATTATCAACAAGATTGGGAATCATTTTCAAATGCAATTGATGTATTGATTCCAATCGGCGATGATTGAGGAATATTCATGGAACGTTTACCTCTTTATCAAATCGCAATTAGAAGAATGGAGATGTCATTAAGTGACTATTCTATTCGTTTCATCCTTCCTTCATTTGTTGCTGGATTGTTAATTTCGCTCTTCCTTTATTTTTCGCTTAATACATTGTTCATTGGCGCTTCCGGAATAATATTACTAATCATATTTCCATTATTATCTACAATTGCAGCTACTTGTTGGCCGCTAATTCAAACCATGAGGGATGCTGTATTAATTGAAAAAGAAATGCACATGTTCATCACACGCATGGGGATTCTTAGTTTAGGGGAAGTGAATGCACAATCAATGTTTGATATATTAAGGCAAATGAGTGATTATGGTGCATTAGCAAAGGAAGTCCAATCCATTGAAATTCTTGTAGAAAAATGGCATACTAGTTTGCCAGAAGCATCTAGAATAATTGGGCGCCAAAGCCCGTCACCAATATGGGGAGACTTCCTAGATAGGATGGCGTTTTCAGTTGAAGCGGGCCAACCGATTGAGGGTTTTATGAAATCAGAACAAAAAACATTTTCTAAAGAATTTGATACATTATATGACACTAGATTAGAATCAGTAGATATGCTAAAAGAAATTTATATTTCTCTAACAACTACTGGTATTTTTGGATTAGTAGTGGCCGGCATTCATTTGGTATTGTTTGTTACTGATGACTATGGCTCATCAGTATTTGGAACATTAATTAGAATTAGATGGGTGTTACTTGCTGCATTCTTATTTATCACAATGCAGATTTCAATGCTAGTTGCTTTCCGTGCTATTGTGCCAGATGACCCGGTATTTGGGAGGCATGAATTCGATACAAGTTATAGAATTAAAATGCGCCAAACTTGGCTAGCTGCTAGTATAATGCTAATCCCAATTATAGTATCATCATTCATGGTTGTTTTCATTTATACAGGGGCGCTAAAGGATTCATGGGATGAGTACGGGCTTGTATTGGTTGCTTTATTATTCACTCCTCTTTTGTTACCAGGTATTACAGCAAGTAGGGAGGAAAAAAGTATTGTTAGACGAGATGATTCCTACCCGGGTTTTATCCGTGCATTAGGTGGTACGGCCCAAGCACGCGCATCAGAACCATCTGCAACAATCAAAGCATTACGGGGCATAGATTTCGGTTCATTAAATGATTCAATAGCAGGATTAGAAAGTCGTTTAATGTTAAGAATAGATTCAGAACGTAGTTGGGATTGGTTCTCTGCTGAAGTTAATTCTTCAATGGTTTCAAGATTTAATAGGATATATTTGGAGGGTGCTCAAGCTAGTGGTGAACCAGCAGCAGTTGCAGATTTAGTCAGTCAAAACACAACAAATTTATTGTCATTAAGAAAGCGTAGATCGTTGTCTGCTGGAACAATGAGGGGGGTAGCATATGGATTATTAATTGCTACAATTGTCTCTTTCAATATTGCTATTGCAGTAGTCTTTCAGTTGGGTAGTAACGTGGCAGGCGTAGCACAAGGAATGGATGATGTTGACTTTGGTGAAATATCTAGTAATGCAGGAGGTTTGGGTCTACCTGTTTTAGAAGATGCTGGTGGAGTAGAAGCCAATATTGTATTATTCAAAATCGTCGCTTCAATATTGATTATTATGATGGTATTAATTTTATCATCAATCGTTTCTAGATTAAGGGGTGGTGGAATTTCAATCACTTTGGGCCAGTTTGCAGCAATGATGTGGATTGCAGCAATTTCGAGTTATCTTACTGTCGCTTTGTTAGATGTCACAATTGGAACATTTTTCAACTCAGGCTGAAAAATGAACACAACTATTTGAACAACCTCCTCTGCCGACACAATTGTAAAGTTGATTTCAGGGGATATTATGAGTCAAATTGTAAACGAGTTTTCAACCCTCATTGATTGGCTAAATAGTCAATCAACATATGGTAAAATAGCAATCTCTATTGCTATTTCAGTTTCCTTTTTATTGTTGACAAAACATTTATTTTTGAAAAAATTGGGTGATTATGTTACCAAAACAAAAGCAGGATGGGATGACGATTTATTCGGCCCATTATCTATTAGGACTCTGATATTTTCATTAGTAATTTGTATCAATGTGTCATTAGCTTGGGTATCTCCTGATGCACTTGAATCGGTATTGAATGCGTTGAATGTAGTATATATCATTATTTTCTCAAGTATGGTGAGCATCACAATAAAAATAGCAACACCACCATTTTTTGCTTGGATTAATACTAATTCAAGCGGTGTAGCAGTTACTGGCAGAAATAATTTTGTTAGTGGATTAATGAGAATAGTTGTTTGGTGTCTATGTATATATTTGATTCTCAACGAATTAGAATTAGAAATAACGGGTATTTTAGCCTCTTTGGCGGTCTTTTCATTAATTATTGGTATGGCCCTTCAGCATACAATAGGTAACATTCTCAACTCCTTTTTGTTAGCAATTGATCGCCCATTTGATGTTGGAGATAGAATTGAAGTTGATGGAATTGAAGGAAAAGTAGTGTCATCTGGGATCCTCTCAACTAAAATATTAACTTGGTCTGAAGAATTGATTATTATTCCAAATAACACCCTTGTTTCTAGCACCATTCGTAATATGGCAAGGGGTGGTGGAGATGGAATACCAAAGAGAATCAATCTTCTGGTTGATATTTCAGTTTCTTATGATGAAGATTCACCACATGTAAAGCAAGTATTGTTATCAGTTGCAGACAAATGTCCTTACACATTGGATAAACCGAATCCTAGAGTTTTGTTAATTTCATTAGGCGAATATTCTATGGCTTTTAGAATATATGCTTGGATAGCAGATTACTCCGATGAATGGCCCGCTAGGGATTGGATCTTACAGAAAGTATGTGATGTATTCGAGGAAGAAGGAATTGTAATTCCTTACCCTGTAAATATCGAACTTAAATCTCAACAAAGATCGCCTGGTGGTAATAGGGAATTGACCGTTCGTAGGAAAACAGCAAGGCAACATGCTGCAAGGTTACACATGGCTAGAGCAGACGAAGTTCACCGTGAAGAAAGAGAGACGGTTAAGTCAGAAATTGCCTGGCTTGAAAAACAACTTACTGACAAAACTCTAGGCACTAGAGAAAAAGAACAAATTAGGTCGGAAATCGCGGAATTATCTTCTACTTTGGATATTTTTGATGGGGAATAGTTAATTAAAAACCGAACTTATTCGGACATTACTTATCAATAAGGATTTATGTAACTTGTTACCCGCTTCGCTAAATGAGTGCACGCGCGAGTGGCATGAAAATTTCAATAACCACAATTTTGGTCTTTCTTTTTCTCTTCACGTCTTTTTCATCTATCAATGGAAATGACATGTTGGAAACATCTATCGAGAAGAACACTGGTTCTAATAATTCACCAGGATTTCAAACAGGTTCTATTTTCTCCCCTGCTACTTTTTCAACAGGTGGAGAACATAATTGTTTAATGACAGATTCCCAAGATATGTATTGTTGGGGGTCAAATAATTACGGACAATTAGGAAACTCATTGTCATCGAACCTCTATGAAGAATATCCCGTCATAGTTGATTTTTCTAGCCTCTCAAATACAAATTATTTAGATTCAATCTATGCAGTAAGTTCAGGTCTTGGAAAATATCATACCTGCGCAGTAATGAACAATGGTAGCATTAGTTGCTGGGGTGCTAATTTGTATGGTCAACTTGGTATTGGATCCAATGTTTCATCCCCTCCAACTTTAGTTGATATTGGTTTGAATAATACAGCTGTAGCAATTACAGCAGGAAAATCCCATACTTGTATTATTGATGATAACGCATCAGTATTATGTTGGGGATACAATAATCATGGCCAATTAGGGGATGGCACAACGACTACTCGTCAGAGCCCAGTGTCAGTTAATTTAGGTGTTAATCGTAGTGCAGTGGCAATTTCTGCTGGTGAATCACACACCTGTGCTGTTACTGATGACGAAGCAATCATGTGTTGGGGATACAATAATCACGGACAATTAGGAGACGGTACATTTTTGTCAAAAAATTCGCCAATTGTAGTATCTGTAACTAATCTAAACCCGGTAGTTTCAATTTCTTCTGGCAGACACCATACCTGTGTTTTATTTTCTGATTCAACACTTGGTTGCTGGGGTTGGAATGATCGTGGTCAATTAGGTGATGGCACAACTACAAGCCAAACAACATTGACTCAGACCAATATTAATGCCAATGCTACAGCATTAACTACAGGTGACAAACACTCATGTGCAATTTTGGATAATGCATCATTAATGTGCTGGGGCGATAATATTAATGGTCAATTAGGCATCAATTCTACAACTAATAATCCCACACCTCAATCTGTATCGTTCGGTCAATCTATGAATGTAGTTGGAATTACATCGGGTGGATCTCATACATGTGCTGTAACCGCGGCTCAGACCTCATACTGTTGGGGTGAAAATTCAGTTGGGCAACTTGGAGATGGGTCAGTGATTGGTTCATTATTTCCAATTCCTACCGTGTTAAATGGAGAGTCTATTTTACTTGGAGATAGGGATATTGATGGCGACGGAATATTGAATATTTTTGATACACATGATGTTGGAGATGAAGATGGAGATGGTGTTCCAATTCCAGATGATATTTTTCCACAAAACCCAGCCCGCTCAACTTCTTGTGACGCAGGAGAATATGGGCGCTATTTCTGTTTAGATGCAGATGTGGGTCACCATGTTTCAGAACCAGGACAAGTATCTCAAATCCCTTGTGATTTTGGTTCTTATCAATCATTAACGGGGCAAACAAATTGTACAGATTCAGATCCAGGGCACCATGTGGATTTAATCGCATCTATCTCTCAAAGCCCTTGCTTAGTTGGAATGTATCAACCACAGAGCGGTCAACAAAATTGTTTAGATTCTCAACCAGGTTATTTTGTTAATTCTACAGGAGCAGCAAATCAAACAGGTTGCGACCTTGGCGAATATCAACCTAATACAGCCCAAGCGTCTTGTATTATTGCAACACCTGGAAATTATGTTGATTCATTAGTTTCATCTTCTCAAACACCATGTTTGCCAGGTTCCTATAACCCTAGTACAGGTTCTAACAATAGTTCTGCTTGTTTACTAACGGACTTAGGTAATTACACTAGCCTATCTGGCATGTCACAACAAACTCAAGCCCCAGCAGGTCATTACGTTGACACAATAGGGGCAATATCCCCAACGCCTTGTTTGGCAGGTTCCTATAACCCTAGTACAGGTTCTAACAATCATTCTGCCTGTCTACTAGCAGACTTAGGTAATTACACTAGCCAACCAGGCATGTCTCAACAAGTTCAAGTCTCAGCAGGATATTATGTAGATTCAATTGGTTCAACACAACCAACTCCTTGTTTAGAAGGATCCTATAATCCCGATAGTGGTTCTATCAATAGTTCGGCTTGCTTGTTAGCAGATTTGGGACATTATGTCAATACTCAGGCGCGCTCATTTCAGACTTCAGCACAACAGGGATATTATGTCGATACAATAGGGGCGACAACTCAAATTCCATGTTTAAAGGGTTCCTATAATCCAGATACTGCTTCTATCAATAATTCTGCTTGTTTGTTAGCAGATATGGGATATTATGTAGATAGCCAAGCCCGTTCATATCAGGCTATAGCACTACCGGGATATTATGTCGATACAATAGGGGCAACATCCCAAACCCCTTGTTTGGCAGGTTCCTATAATCCCAATAGTGGTTCTATCAATAATTCTGCTTGTGTCCTAGCAGATTTAGGATATTATGTAAGTAACCCAGGTAGTTCAGTGCAATCATCAGCGCAACCAGGATATTATGTGGATCATACAGGTGCTATTTACCAAAATCCCTGTCCCTCTGGTTATTACAACCCGTCACCTAATGCAATAAGCGCCTCAGCTTGTTCGCCAGCAGACCCTGGTAGTTTTGTCCCATCTCAAGGCAGAAGTTACCAAACACCTTGTGGCCTTGGAGAATACCAAGCGTCAGCGGGTCAAACTAATTGCACAACATCAGACCCTGGTTATTTTGCTAGTGGCACTGGTAATTCAGCCCAAACCCCCTGTGCTCCAGGGAATTATAATAATCAATCAGGGGCAACATCATGTGAATTAGTTCCAAGAGGAACATATGGTGAAGGAGACGCAAATGTTGACCCAACAAATTGTCCCACTGGTACATCTACTATTTCATTAGGTTCTAGTTCTCCTGATGATTGTATCACTGATACTGATGGCGATTTGATGCCTGATCAAGTTGATACTGATGACGATAATGATGGTGTCACTGATATTTTTGATGATTTCCCAACTGATCCAACAGAACAAACAGACACGGATTCAGACGGCACTGGCGATAACACAGATGATGATGATGACGGCGATGGTGTTCTTGATGTCGATGATCCCTTCCCATATGACTCCACAGAATATTCAGATAATGATGGAGACGGTGTCGGCGATAATACTGATGACGATGATGACCAAGATGGTTGGTTAGATATTGATGAAGACACATGTGGAAGTAACTCATTGAATGCTACTAGTGTGCCTATTGACTTTGATTCAGATCATATTTGTGATGTCATGGATGGTGACGATGATGGTGATTCTGTTGCAGATCCAGTAGATGCTTGTCCAGGCCACGACGACCGTTTAGATTGGGATGATGATGGAATACCCGATGGCTGTGATTCCGACATGGATATTGATGGTGATGGTTTAACTAATGATATTGACATGTGTGATTTCACACCGCTTGCTGAAAGAGGCCTAATTGATGAGAATGGTTGTGGCCCAACTGAAGGGGCTGATGATGACCAGGATGGAGTCCCTAATTCTATTGACTTGTGTACTAACACCCCTTCATCTGAATCACCTAATTCTAATGGATGTGGGCCGTCACAAAGGGACTCGGATAATGATGGTTCAATTGATAGCCTTGAAATTTCATGTGGTTCAGACCCATTGAATTCAGATGATGTGCCAAGTCCAGATTGTAATGAAGAAGTGGATACAAACAATGAGGGTGATGGAGATTCAGCATCAGTATTCGGGGCACTAAGTTGTTGGATTTTACCTATTTTAATTATTATAGCAGTTCTTGTTGTGTTATTGATAATTGGCTCTAGCAGAGATGAAGATGGCAAATTTATTATCAATATTAATAAGATAAAATATACAGTAAGTTCTCTTGTAAATAAAGAAAAAGATGATTCCAATTCTTATGATTTATTATCAGATGATTTGACTCCAGTTCCAGAATCAAAAGGTATTGATGATTGGGATGATGAACCAACTCCGTTTATTCCACCATCAGATGATGACGAGGGTCTTAGTGCAGCAGATGATAAGATGGCACAAATGGATGCTAAGATGGCACAAATGGATGCCAAGATGGCAGAGTTAAATGAAAAAGAAGAACAATTGGCTAGAATTGCTGAAAAGGCAGATACAATTGACTTTGATACAATAGGTGTAGCGACTTCAGCAGATGGTGATAATTTAAATGAAATCTCAGGTATTGGTGAATTCATTGGTGAAAAATTGAATGCATTAGGGATATATCAATTCCAACAAATTGCTAACATGACTCCAGAAATAGAGGATCAGGTCAATGAAGCAATAGAATTCTTCCCGGGAAGAATAAAACGAGATAATTGGGTTGGCCAAGCAGCAGAATTAGCAGGAGCTCCTAAACAGTCTATTGACCAAATAGATGATGATGACGAATGGTTTGAATAAAGAAGGTGAAATAATGGAAATAAAAATGAAGGCAATATTATTGACAGCATTAATGTTGTTAATGAGTTCAACTCAAATAGTTACAAATGAAGATTTAGATTACGGGGATTCTCAATCTCTTAATGCAGGAAAAACATCCAATCTCCTTCTTGCTTACTACGGTTCATGGACAGGAAATAACGCACTGGTTAATCAATCGCCAATCCAACAAATTGCTCCCATGACGGTTTATGGCTCACAGATATACCCTACCGTTACTAATTGGTCATACTCCACCAATGAGTATGTCATAGAAACAACAGGACAATCAAAGAATTGGTGGACATTAAATGATGAAACATATACTGACACAGGGACATTGGCATCATCTTCAGGCCTTACCCTTAATGGGGCCGCACAGTGGGTGCCTCAAGGAAGAAATTACGGGGGTATTGAATTGAGTGGTAATGTTGGCGACAATGTCACTTCTACAGATTGTTTATATTCTGGTGCTTCTGGGAGTGCAGGTTTTGCTGGTTGGTTCAAACCTAGTTCATATGATGGACAATTATTCAGTCAATTGTCCTATCATTACGCAAATGCCCCAGATTACAATGATTTCGATGCATTCAATGTGAGTATGACTCCTGACGGCTATATACAAGCGAGGATATATAACGGCGCAGAAAATGATACAGATTTTATGTGGAATGATTGGGACAATCCAACCCACCCCCAACATGACATGGACCGTGTTTTCAATGCAACGACAGGGATGGACACAAAAATTGAATTAAATCAATGGAACTACATTGCTGTTGAAATTGATGCAGCTAATTGGGTCTTCGATACAAGAGTCTATGTCAATAATGGTACATCGGAATCTAAGAGTGATTTAATGCGTACATCGTCTTACAACGCCGATACCCTCCACATTAAACACGCACTCTATTGGGGTCACGGTGATTGTGTGTTTGGTGAAGGATTTGATGGTGTAGTAGATGAATTGAGAACCAACCCTGCATGGTTAATTCAATCAGGGAAGGCGATGGACGCTTGGCAAACAGATGGGCTAAGGCCCCTTCCGCCAGGTCTTTCTTTTGATTACTCAACAGGTATAATTTCAGGCACACCTACACAGCCATGGGATCAACAAACATATACAGTGTCAGGAGAGTATAATCAATCATCAGCAACAACATCGTTAACCCTTCAAGTTCGTGAACCCGACCTTCCATCAATTAGTCATGGTTCTAACACAGATTTCTATCTAACTACAGGTGATCAAGAATCAATTTCTGCACCACCTAACGTTGGTGGTGACGATGCCTTTTGGACTATTACTGGACCATACCCTGATTTTTCAGGAGAAGTCGACATCTCCACACACAGTACTTGTGCTTTAGATGATAATGGTAAACTATATTGCTGGGGCAATAATGCAAATCATCAATTAAATTCTTCTGTATCATCTTCTTCTACTGTTAGCATTCCAACATTACACCCGGAAGCGGCAGCAGAGAATTTGACATTCACAAAAATTGAAGGCGGTGAAGAGGGATTTTGTGGTATTCTAACCAATGGTAGTTTGTGGTGTTGGGGTAATGACGCTGGCAATGGCCGCCTTGGGCTTGGAACAAGTAGTTCTTATAGGGAGCCACAACAAATGTTGTTTGATCCTCAATTGCAGTCACACACATATACGAATATCATTGAAACGCAAAAAAACTATCTTGGTTGTACTGATATTAATCAAAGCCCAGGATATGGATTTGAATCATTTGAAAATTCCTCCTCTCTTAATTGGGAAGAGGAACTAATAGATTACAATGGCAACCCCACAGACAGTGATGGTAATTGGTCTTACACAAATACAAGTGTCCACACCAACCTCTATACTCAACATGGCAATTATGTATTGGGTTCAGCTTCAAGCAATCAAGGACATTATGATTCTGAAGCTGCCCACACAATTGTATCAGGAGAAGAATCAATAATATCGATTAATCTTACAACAGGCGAGGGCATGCTTAATTTTTGTTTGTTAAGGTCAACTTACTATTCGACGGTGAAGATATATCTTGATGGTATACAAATTTCAAGTTGGGCGTACAGCAATTCCCAAAATTGGTATTCCATTTCAAAATATGTTAGTTCTGGGAACCACCGGCTTTCTATTAAATTCGATAGAACCAATTACCACAATTATTATTTTGATCGAGTATTTATTGATGCATTAAAGTGGCCATTACCAACTAATAATACACAAACCAATTGGACAGAACCACAAGTTACAGACATATCTATGACTGGAGATAGCGCTTGTGCAGTAGCAAATTCAGAAGTTTATTGTTGGGGAGAAAACGAACACGGCCAATTAGGGGTAGGAGATACATACGACCGTAAACGACCAGTCAAAGTAGAAACCCCTCAAAACACAAATTTCACATCAGTAGGTGTAGGTCATTCTCATGCTTGTGCACTAGCAGACAACGGTTCTGTTTGGTGTTGGGGAAATGGTGGTAGCGGCCGACTTGGTGATGCAAGCGGCACGTCTCAATATATTCCAGTGCAAGCTGATTTTGGTTCATCACATAATATATCAGTATCAGTTCTTGAAGTAGGACAATACCACAATTGTATCATTGGCACAAATACCGATGATAACACTGAGCAAGTATGGTGTTGGGGAAATAATGCCTACGGCGAAATTGGACTTGATACTGCGATATCTAGTCAAGCGATACTACCTACATCTACACATAACCCAATTTATTCTGCAAGTGCTTCTAATGTAATCCCTCAAGAAATAGTAACAGATACTAGAGAAACATGTGTATTGTTTAGTAATAATACAGTTGAGTGTGTTGGACAACATAATTTTGATAATGGGTGGATTACCTCTGTTGGTTGGTATGGATTAGAATCCTATGGCCAAAATGTAGTTTCAATTTCCTCCGCAACCACTAGCTATGGTAAATGCGTGAAGGTTCAAGATAAACAACCATTATTTTGTTGGGGTGATAATAGTTATAGTAGACTAGGAAGAGAAGATGGAGCAACTTATCTCCCGCCTGGTCCAGTTCATAGTACAATTAGCGGGCGCGATAATGCAGTATTACCCACTGGTTTGACATTTGATAATTCAAATGGTCAAATTTCAGGTGTCCCTACCGTAGAAAATAATGACATGATTGAATACAATATCCTTGCATGCAATGGTCGTGGTTGTGATACTGCTAGATTCAATATATCGGTATGGAACAGGCCATCTTTGGGTATGATAATTATTGAGAGTGAACATTTGACTAACGATCAAACAACTGGTATGTTGAATATTTACAAAGGAAGGCCAGTTAATTTCAGCATTGAAGTCACCTCTGTTCGCCCAATTAGTGAATATGTATGGTACTCAGCTCACACTAATGGACAAACCTATTCTAATGCCTTTTATCCAGGCATGTGGGCTAATTCAAATACAATTACCACAACTCAACTTCCAGTTGGCCAACAAACAATTTATTTCAATGCGGTTGATGACATTGGTGGCAGTATATCTAGTACAGTAAATACTGAACTTGGATTTTTGCCCATAGAAGTTCTCGAGTCTGACAATGATGGTGATCAAGTACCATTTTGGAATGATAATTGTCCTAATGAGGATGCAAGTGGATATGACATCTATCAAGGAAACGGTTCATCAACACAAGTTTCAGATGGCTGTATAGACAATAGTGATTCAGACCAATTCTACGATCCTGTCGATTCATGCCCAACAGAATTTGCAGACCCTATGTGGGATCTTTTCACTGGACAGGGAACTGAAACAGTTGGTTCTGATGGTTGCATAGATGATACAGATAGCGATACCATCAAAGAAAATATGGATTATTGTTTGAGTACACCCGCAACACAAGTACATACAGTTAATCCCCAAGGTTGTGGGATTTCTGAAAGAGATACTGATGGAGATGGGTATGTTGATCTCGTAGATAATTGCCCAGGCACCCCTATCACTGAATCAGTTGATGAGTTTGGTTGTGGCGAATCACAAGTAGATTCTGATGGCGACGGTGTATATGACAGCAATGACATTTGCCCTGAATCACCATTAGGAGCTACAGTTGATATCGATGGTTGTGCTCCTGCTGAGAAAGACAGCGACGGCGATGGTGTTAACGACGAAGTGGATGTGTGTGACGAAACACCACCTAATTCAGAAATTAATTTGGTTGGTTGTGCTGTTGGTGATTTAGTAACAGATGATTGGGACCAAGATGGTGTTGCAGATATTCATGACGAGTGCCCACAAACTCCAGTTGGCGATGTAGTCGATTATGATGGGTGTGGAATGACTCAAAAAGATTCAGATAATGACGGCATCACTGACAATTTAGATGATTGTCAGGGAACCCCTGGTTATGACATATTAACAATCGATGTAGTTGGATGTGGTTCAACACAGAGAGATTCAGATGGAGATGGTGTTTTAGATTCAATAGACCAGTGCCTAAATACCCCATTAAGTGTAGAAGTGGACATCCTTGGTTGTCAGGCTGGTTTGTCTGATGCGGACATAGATGGTGTTGTAGATTTGATTGATGCTTGCCCTAATACAACTGGTGATTTCCCTGTAAATTTGAATGGATGTGCGTCTTATCAACTTGATAGTGATGGGGATGGAATTACTAATAATTTAGATACTTGCCCAACAACTCCTGCAGGTGCTTCAATAGGTTTGGATGGCTGTTCTGATGATCCAGATGTGCCTGATCAAATAAAAGATGATCAGGATGGCGATGGGATTACTGATGATCAAGATGAATGCCCTAATACTCCAATTGATGCGAAAGTAATCAATAATCGTGGTTGTGAAGTTAAGCAAGATACACTTAATGTATCAAGTGACAACATGATGACATTAGGACTTGTAGGATTTATTGTAGTGCTAATATTAATCATAACAGGTCTAGTAGTTAGTAGCAAGAGAAATGCTGGACGCCTAGCTTGGGATTCATCTTCAGATATCATGTTTGATGCACTTGACAAAGATGGGGATGGAGAGATCTCCGATGAAGAGTGGGAAGAATACAAGCAATACAGGGATGATGCTGAAGATGCTAAGAAAATAGCAAACGATGAAGATCTATTTGATGATGAATTGTTTGACTGATTAATGATAAACGAATAAATGAATAACTAATGGTGTGAATTATGGCAGAAGAGAACTCGGAAAAAAATTCGATATTTGATTTGAATAAAGATGGGAAAGTAGATGTTCAAGACTTGAAACCAATTTTTAAGAAGATAACTGCCCCGAGGGTATTCATTTCATTAATTATTGGCCTAGGATTCCTAGCATTGATTTTTTCCTCATCCTATTCAACTTCAGCAGATTACACAAATGCTCCAGACGCTCCAGAAATAATCACATCATCTGATTTCGATCTTGACAATAATGGGCTCAATTCTTCTGAGAATGAGAATTATACAGATGCTTTACTACAATATGCAGATGATTTGGATGAATATATTGATCAACTAGATGCACATAATGATTTGATGAATACATATACAGGTAGGGCAATTTTCTGGGGCACTATAAGTTCAACCTTGATTGTTGGGGGATTAGTATGTTTAACATTCGTTCCAAATGCAGTTGAAATGTCTAACAGTGTAAAATTAATTCTTCTAATTGGTACAATATACATGCTAGCTGGTATGTTGGGCTATAATATGCCTTTAGTCGACGGCACAATTGGTTTTGGGTTTGGCAGTTAGGGACAAATACCAAATGAGCCCTTGGGATAACTAAAGATGTTAGTTATGGCAAGGAATTGGAATACTATTCTTCGTTGGATTCACCTCGGCTTTGGATTTGGCATTTCATTTTATTTCGGTGCAATCACGTTCAGTGGCGACACGGGATATTGGAACGATCGACCAGAAGTGACAAATTTTGTCGCAACTGCAGTCTTAGGGATTGTATTCTGGACAGGCATTATCAAATGGCAACTACCTCGAATTAAGAAATGGAATAGGAATAGAAAGAAGAATATTTCAAGCAATGAATAATTGAATTGTATTGTTCGCCAATCATGGCCCAAGATTCTACGTACAACACGCTTGTACTAACAACGCCGTCATATTGAATAAGGGCAAACACGATAAGAAAATATGGGCGGAAGATGCTACATCTTGACTGTAGAAGATGATGGTGAAATAACACGACTTCAAGGTCCAAGATGCACGGACAACTTTCAAATTATAAATTCAGGTTTCATGTATTTGGATTATGAATGGTTTAGTGTGGAACAAGCCTTCCAAGCTCTCAAATTCCCCAAGGAATCTATCGCTCGTTTAGATATACATAGCACAGCACCTAAGATTGGTGAGTCTGATGAAGAATATGGGCTAAGGGTCTGGTTACTTGGACAACAAAGGGGTGATTCAACCATGCGTGATGATTGGGAGCAAGAGAAGGTGAAAGTCATGCTCCTACTCAATTTGGCAAAATACACATCAGACCTAAATCTCCAGAACGAATTGATTGCTACTGGTGGATTCTCTATTGAGGCTAAGGATAGTACCTCAAATTGGAAACATTGGAATGAATGTACCCAGATATGGATTAGACAAATTCTGCAATCTCAAAAAGATCTAGATGCTACAATTAGAATTGTCGAAAACATGGTGGCTGAGGATGTCGAGTATATGCTTGATTCAGCTCATTCAAAATGATGTAAAGGGTGAAGCAAAGGGTCCACTCATTCTTCTTCTTCTAATATTCTTTCAATGATTGTTGCCTTAGTACCACTTGTCATCAAACCTTGCTTCTTTGCCAAATCAACCAATTCAGCCTTCTTCATTTTATTGAGCCCTGTTTTAGTTAGCTTTGGTTTGGAAACTTCATCAATTACTGACGATCCCTCAACCTCGATTTTATTCTTATCAATTCTGTCAGACCATAATTTGAGATAATGTGTAGAATCAAATTTACCACGTAAGATATTATTTTTCATTCTACTAACCGCGGCTTTAGTGGTCAACCCCAATACTATTGCCTTAGACCAAACACGTTCTAAATCTTCAGAAACTTGCTCTAATTCAACTAAATCATTACTATCGAAATTTTCCTTTCTTTCTGAAATTTCTTCTTGAACCTGTGAATGGTGTTTTTCTGAAATTGCTTTTGCTAGGTACATATCATTTGCGCGTGTAGATAAATCATTCAATTGAACCAATGTGTCACTAGTGGAAATTTTCACCATTAATCTCTTTTTATTATCTGTACTGACTCGGCCAATATAATATCTTGATCCGACAATTAACAATAGAAGAAGTGGGGTGAAAACAATAGAGATTGCAACCATCTCACCTTTCATTAATCTCTCAGAGAAAGGTGTTTTTACAACAGGCTCTTCATCGATACAACCATCGCCATTTTCATCGGTTTCATTTGTAACAAACTCGTTGGAACAATCATCCATATTATCAGTTATCATATCATTATCATCATCATCATCTTCAGTTGAATCTCTACAGCCATCATTATCAAAATCCGTTTCATAATTAGATTCCCAATCTAATTCTCCAGTGGGGCACGAGTCTGTTTCATCCAACACGCCATCATTATCATCATCAGTGTCTTCTAATGAATCTTGACAACCATCATTATCAATATCGTTAGTTAAATTAGCAAACCAACCAACTCTCTGGCAACCATCGTCATCATCTAAAACGCCATCATTATCATCATCATTATCTTCTTCATGGAAATTATAGCACCCATCGTTATCAGGGTCAGTCATCTCAGTACGTACCCAGCCAGAATATCCTTTAGGACAATAATCAGAAACTTCCCCATTGAATAAATCGGGCATCCCATCATTGTCGTCATCATCATCACATATGTCCCCGTATATGTCATTATCATGGTTTTCTTGCATTGGATTAGGTATATTCAAACAATTATCTACTCCATTTGAAATCCCATCATCATCATTATCTATCAATGAATCACAACCATCCGGAATGCCATCATTGTCAATATCTATTGCATCATTATTCTCTGGGCACAAGTCAAATTCATCCGCCCATCCATCGTTATCTGAATCCTGACCTGGCCATGAATTCCACTGTTCACCGATTTCTGCATCTCCACTAATCAAATCAATTATTTCAGTAATGTTTGTGGTACCAAACCAATTTTGATTCACAGCTATATTTGCAGAAGTTACAGTTGGTACATCAACAGCAATATTACTTATTTCAGTAAATGAATTATCTTCAATATTTACACTTTGAATCTGATTGTTTGATGATTCGATGATTTTTATTGCATTATCCATTGATGATAAATTATTGTCTCTGATTGCCAAATAGATGGCATCTTCAATTAATATTCCAGTATCTGAATTAATGTTATGCAAATTATTTTCTTCTACTAATAGAGAACTAACATCATTAATGGATATTAGAGGAGTGATGCCCGAACCACTATTACTGAATGTATTATTCATTATGAATCCTTGAGAAATTAATCCTGAAACGGGAGTAATCCGTACCCGTGCTGTTGAATCTGAAATTATATTGTTTGAAAAACTAAGCGCTGAAATTTGACCTGCTCCAGTATCAATTCCATCAGGTGTCGTGGTGAAAACATAATTTCCATCAATATTAACAAAATTATTATTTTCAACAATTATTTGACCCGCTAATCCAGAAGTAACAATACCGGATCTTAATGAATTTCCACCATCGATTACCATATTTACTACAGTCAAATCAAATAAGCCATTTTTACCATCTAAGTGGACCGCAATGTTTTCAGTTTTTTCTCCCAAGATTGTCAACCCATCTAATGTGATATTGCTCATACCATAATTGCCATTGACATGAACCCCACCGGTGAATATTGACTGACTACTTCCTGTTGTAGTAATCATCAAATTAGATAATTGAGTTGTTGCATTAATTACTAAGTCTTCATCAAATGTACCAGATGATATTGTAATAACGTTTGAATAACTAGGCGCATCTTCTAATGTGTGTTTTATGGCCTTAGATGGGCTAGCAAAGTATGCTAAAGAGTCTTGAATGTTCAAAGTCATATTTTTTCCAGTGGTTGAAGCAAAAGGTGCTAATTTAGACTCAATAACCGTTGTAGTTTTGTCCACATTTAGAAGATATACACCTACTGATTGGAAGTCGCTATTTTCTTCTTCAAAAACACCACGTTCTGAAATTTGTAAAGCGGCACCAACTGAGATATTAGCATATTCATTGCCCCGTAGTGTAATTCCACTTAGATAATCACCGGGATACATGGAGGTTTGTTCATGAGTGAAGACGCCCATCCCCGGGACATCCATTCCTGCTGCACCAGCCCATTTCCCATCATGGATGTTTGAGAATCGATTATTTTCTATGAGTGCACCACCATCAACTTCTGAAGAGACAACTTCATGAATTGAAATGCCCAATCCTATGGAATCATTGAACCCCCCTATGTCGTAGATATGATTACCATGAATGTGTAATCCATCAATGGTATGGAGAATTTGACCACCCTCTACCGCATCAGTTAGGATTCCCCATGAACTTGCTCGGAGAGCATCAAGTTTCATTGCCATACCATGAATTAGGTTATCTGAAATTTCGATATTGGAAATATTATTTGATCCACCAGCAACATAAACACCACATCTTGTATCTTCATCACCATGGAGTTCAAAACCAGAAATAGAGACATCACTGCTCATAATGAGGATTTTATTGTTCACTCCTCGAGAATCGATGATACTTTCAGAGGAATCACCTGCAGTTCTCTGCAGTGCACTATTTCCATCCTGTGCGCCATTCATAGTTAGTGGATGGTTAATTTCAATTGATGAAGTCAGAGCATATGTTCCACTTGCAACTTCAATGGTATCCCCTGATGATGATGCTAAGACTGCATCATTGATTGAACAATAGGGATTAGAGATTGTTCCATCACCAGCATTTGGACAATTTGTAGCATCTACATATTTAGTGCCTAATTCTGCAGACGAATTTGGCAATAAAGTAATCATTGGAGTAATTAGCGCTACCAAGAAAAAAAATGCCAGTATTTTCACTTTCATGATTCCCACTAAAAACTGCGAAGAGCCCCCACCGTATAACGGTGGGGTAATCTTATTTTTCAAAATATCAGTTTTATTTAGCAATTTGTGAGGTAATAAGACACTCAATTTCATCAAATGTTATCCGTGATTATAAATTCAGTAGAATGGTTTACTTCCTGCGGCATGATTTGTTGCATCAGTTATTTTGGTAACCTCTGGTAGTTTCCCCATAATCATTTTTTCAACGCTATTTTTCAAAGTAGCATCAACCGCTGAACACCCTTGGCATCCTCCACCAAAAGAGACGACAACCTCTCCATCAGATACATCAACAAGTAAGACCTTTCCACCGTGAGATGCTACTAATGGGTTCACTTCTTCATCAATGATTGTTTGAACTTGTAGTGCTAGTTCATCTTGCCAAAGCGGGTTAGGGTTATCAAAATCAAATCCACCACCCATTAGCGTCTCTTTGAACCCTAGAGTTACCCCATCCATATACGGGGCACTAGATTGTGAAATGAAAACAGTCCACCCATCCACTTCAAAAGATTGATCGGTATCCTCTTTTTCAGATACAGGAATCAGTTGAAGTTCATATTGAAATCCATTAGGCCCTCTTCCGATAATACAAATTTTTAGTGCTAAAGATGGTTCATCTGAACCGGCTGCGAACTCATCGAGCTTTTCTCTAGCAGTTTTAGTAAAATTGAGCAACGGGGCCCCTCCAAAAGAAGGGACCCCGCCGCATCGTTTTAATCTGCGCTCATAGCACAGTTGCAATCATCCTACTCAGAGTAGGAATCGGCGGCGTAGCAAACTTAGTCCCAACATTGGGATTGATGTAATTGCTCCACCAGCAGCAGCGTCACCAACATCAACGGACATTCCGCCATCGGTTTCTACTAGCTTTTTGTCCAATAGGTCTGCAGCATCTTTCTTGATCTGCTCTACACCATCATCACTTGGCTTTGGCTTTGGCTTGACTTCATCGTCACTTGGTTTTGGCTTTGGCTTGACTTCATCATCACTAGGCCCAGGTATGGGCTTCACCTTGCAGCGCGAATCTTCAGCATCAGTCATGTTCCTGCAATCGATGTGTAGTGGCCCATGAGGTACTGGCTCGATCCCAGAGTTATTGCAGTCAGCCTTCCATCGTCCTTTCATTACACCATCACCATCTGCATTTAGCCTGTATTTGCCAGCTAATACACCGTTTTCAGTGCCATCAAGGAGTTGCCATTCACCGCGGTAAGTGCTTCGCCCATATTCGCCAGCAAAGGTTGCAATGACTTCACCATCTAAGTTGGTTGCCTCACCTCTGAATTGTCCGTTAGCAAATAATCCACTGATGTCGCCACCCATAAATCCGTCAGCATCTAGCCAAATTCCTCTGAATTGACCATCACTTGCATTAGCAGTTTCATCAATTAACGACCAGCGTGCAGCAAGGGTTCCATGTGCACATAGATCGTCACCAGAGTCGCCAATGTAGTTGACAATGACGCGCCCATCAAAGTTAGCTAAGCGCTCTCTTAGGTGTTCAACACTCATACGCCCAACTTTGTTGACATCGTAGGTTCCATCATCATGAATTATCACAACAACGACCCAAGCAACCTCGCCGTTTGTCCAGACAAGAACCACTACGTTGTTACCATTTTGGCTCATATCTTCAGCATCAGCTATTGTGAAGTTGTAAGATTCTGAATCTTCATCAGAACTTAACATCTCACTAAGAGCATAGTCTGCCTCAACTTGCTTGATGACCTCTAAGGTCTCTTTTCCATTCTCAAGGGCCTGCATATTTGCTGTTTCAGCACTAGCCGATCCGGCAGTAACTACTACCAACATCGCCAGAGTGACTAGCAAAGTAGCCAGACTCTTTCTTCCGTTCAATCTGTTAATGGGTTCGGTTCCCATGTTATATTGTTGTACTTCGTTAGATATAATCAAACTAAGGGAAACCCCCCAACCTATGCGTCCTTCGACCTTTGTATACCAACATAGAGAATTCTAAGTGGTAACCTTTTCAATCCCTAGTCAACTGCAGAGCATCATGGTCAGAGACGCTTTGGGCCGCCCATTGCGAGATTTACGTATTTCAGTAATTGACCGTTGCAATTTTCGATGCCGTTATTGTATGCCTCGTGAAGTATTTGGGCCAGATCATTCATATCTTGAGCGCGAGGAGATTCTTTCGTTTGAAGAATTGAATCAACTTGTTTCATCCATAATACCACTTGGTGTGGAGAAGATTCGTCTTACAGGAGGAGAACCACTCTTGCGGCGTGATTTTCCAAAATTGGTTGAGATTCTTTCATCACATGGCGTAGAACTTGCATTGACCACTAATGGATTATTGCTTGAGAGATATGCTAAGGAGCTTGCTGAAGCAGGACTTGATAGGGTAACAGTTAGTTTAGATGCGCTTGATGATGAGACATTTCAGTTAATGACAGATACTAACGCAAAGGTCAGTGATATATTGGCTGGAATAGATGCAGCAGTAGCAGCAGGTCTTAGTCCTGTGAAAATTAATACTGTAGTCCGCAAAGGCGTAAATGAACACGCAGTTCTACAACTGTTCAATCATTTTAGAGGAAGTGGGGTGATAGTTCGCTTTATCGAATATATGGATGTAGGCGCATCAAATAATTGGAGCCGAGGTGAAGTTGTAACTGGTTCTGAAATACTTGAGATATTACGTAGTGAACATCATTTAGAACCAATTATTCCTGAAAATGACAGCCAGGTAGCCAAGTTATGGCAAACTCAAGATGGAGATAAAGTAGGTCTAATTACATCAATTTCCGAACCATTCTGTGGTGATTGTACTAGAGGTAGAATTTCCTCAGAAGGACGATTTTACACATGCCTTTTCTCTGATATAGGATTTGATATAAAATCTATAATTAGATCAGAACCTAGTCAAGATGAATTGAGAGATTTAGTAAGTTTTGTTTGGCTAAATCGTGCTGATAGATATTCAGAATTACGAGATGAAGGTCGCCGCATTCATCTTCCAATTGAGATGTCTCACATCGGTGGCTGAAAAATATCAGGAAACTAGGGTGACGATGTCACTCCATGGCGCATCTGTACGAATCGCTGGCTTTCCATAAGCAGCAACCTCTGCAGCATGGCCTATTTCAGTTAACTTAGCGGCCAGTTTTGCGGGAGATGGAGGTGAAGGTAATTTCAGCCTTGAAGCCAATTCATCAACGACAATCAGATTGCTTGAATGAATTGCTTTTGCTTCTCCAGCGATGTGGCGGATAGAACGCTCAAGAGATCTTCTTCTGAGTCTTAATTCAGTATCATCATCTACCTGTTCTTCTGTTGGACTACATAGAGTAAGCACTTGCTCTTCAGTCATAGAACTCATGACATCTTCATCTCCTATTTGCCCAATCCATAATGGCCCAGAAATTCGTTTATCACTGAGATTTACTGGGGTGCTCAAAGGAACTAGGATGTGTCCGCAACCATGCTCATCTCCCGCCTCTTCAACAGTAGGCTCAGCAATTCTCCATCCAAGTTTTTCTTCTACAATACTTGCTCCGTCAAGAGAGCGTATCACTCGAACACTCACCCTAAGGTGATGGCTATCCCAAACTGAAAGAACAGGCTCGATAATTCGGTCATGTTGGGCAGCAGTTCTTGCTACAGTGGCTAATAGAATCCTTAATCCAGTATCATGAGCAATCTCATCCAATCTAGCCCGCGCTCCATATCTTCGCATCAGTGGAGCGGGCGAGGAGCCAGTCAAAGCAGCAACATCAGTAGCAGTAACTTCTAACACAGCCTTTCTTGCAAGTGATTGAATCACAGGGTCAAGGAATGGAATTGGAGAGCCAAATGGGTCGATGTCTACCCACTGCCAGCCTCTTGACAAGGCAATCTGTCTTGCATCCCCAACAATTGGATGAAAGCCAATCAATTCTGATGCAGAATTACAGTGGTAGTTTGCTTTAGCCCATTCCATTGAATCAGAATTAAGATCACACAGTGTTAAGTCAAGTCGTTTTACCAATTCATCAGGCAATTCATGACATAGTCGAAGGCTTCTGACACCGCTTGCAGCCAAGGAATCTAGCATGCGTACAGGCTTGTCCCCTGCAAGTAAACCAACACTCATTTCGTGGGCCATGAGAAGAACGCTTCTCGTCCTATTACCAGACATTGCATGGTTATGGAACACGCTTCTCTCTTTTTTTGATGCAGGACCAGCGAGATTGACTTCCCCTTCAACATAATTGCTTGGTAAATGAATGTGGGTACGCCCCTCAAGGAGTACTTCACCCGGCCACCCCATCGGCAAGTCTTCGCCCATCAAGTCAAGCCGACCCTCTCTTCTTCATGAACTTGCTTTACTTAGATGCATGTTCAAAATACCTGAATGTGTTGCTTGGCTAAAGGAATATATGGGTTAATGAAATTACTTTTTAATCATCTAAACTGACGCTGTAAATGTGGATTTCTTTGTTCATGCATCAGTATTGCAAAGTGGATTTGCTCAAATTGCGTCCTCAAAATGTTATCATTCAATAGCCCAAGAACAACCGACGCCAATCTGTCCCCTAGTGGTAAATTTGAATCATCATACATGCAAACTGGTTGCCCAAATGCGATTCTGTTTTTCGAAGTTGTTTGAATCAAATATGGGACATTATGAGCCCCTCTGCCAGGTTTTACTCGCCAAGTAACACCCGATGGTCCATCAATGAATAATGCTCCATCAAATTTTTTGATTTTATCTGAATTGGCATCAACAATTGATCTGAAAAGACTAAATGAACGCTCAAGTGGAGTAATTCTGGCATCCTCTGCTTTTATCCCAATTAATTTAGTAAGGTTTCTAGTCAACGCTCTGAGTCTATCTGATACAAGCATAGATGGCCGCCCACCCCATATTCTGAGAAACCGTTCTAAGAGGCTAGGTTGGGTTGGTAATGGCATTACAAATCTGCCACGAGCACCAAATTCTGTCCCCAGCAAATAAGTGTCATGACTCCAATCACAAAGTGGTGCAGGAATAGTGTTCATACGTTTAGATTCAGGTTGAGGTGCATCAGCAGCTCCAACTAATGAAAAATGACCACCTCGAAGTGCCTCTCTTCTGTCTGTTTCTATCTCCGCTCTAGAACTATTCACAGTGCCTTCAATTTGGTGTAGCAAGTCAAGGAATCTCAACACAACTGAATCCGCCCGCCTTTCTAACATCATCATGAATAGCAAGGTGCCAGGGCCACGTTCTACTCTAGCCCCATCAACAATCAAACCTAATCTTGAAGTTCTTATTTGATGGCCATTGAATTGTACTTCAATCTCTCCTTTGCCACTGTCTTGTCCTTCTAAGTTAGGGAACAAATTGGATTTACGGCCTGCCATTATTTCTCTAATTTGTAGATATGCGGGATAATCTCTATGCTCATCAAGTTGTACATCTGAGCACGAAATCTGCATGTTTCCAGTAATTTGTCTCAATAATTCAGCCCATCCTGCATTGTAAGGGATTGCTCCAACGATGCGATGTTCTCCCTGTAGCCATTTTCTTGATTCATCTATCAAATCTTGCTGATGTTGCTGCAAGTAATTTTGCCATGCAGGCATTGAGAGCCGTATCAATTCATTTGGATCATTCCATGGACTGCAGACTGTGCATAGAATGTTGACGTAATGTTCTGGTAGAGATTCTCTACAGCAGCGACATACTCTAGCGTGCTCCGCCATATATTCTATCTGACACTCCACCCTTATTGAATGAGGTGGAATGTATGCTTTGCACTTCTGTATCGAATCCGAACGTACAGTCCGAACCAATAGTGCGTGTTGAAAAGTTGGTTTCTTTAATAATCTAAAGAAGAAGGTATCAATGAACCTCTGGTTTAATCAACAATTATTGTTGTAATTAATGATTTAAGTAGTCTCAATATATTGGGTCCTTCGAGTCAAAAAGAATCCCTGTTTTTTTCGACTTTGAATTGCCCTGAAGTGTCTGTTGAAAGGAGAAAAAAGGTGTTAAGATGAAAGACGATAAGAATAGAAAATCCAGCGAATATGATTACGAAGCATTAGCAACATGGGTACGTGGAAGAGCTTGCGGCCCTTGCCGATCTAAAGACCCTACATCCATTGTGTATGATGCCGGACTTCACAAGTCGTGCCAACGTTGTGAAAGACTTGCTGATTGGCTACAAGGTATGCCAATTAACGAAAGGACGTTATCTGACCTTTGCCATTGGGTTGAAAGTAAAAAGCAACAGAAATCAGAGTGGCAGGACATCAGCAAGATTCTACTTTTTGCTGCAAGAGGTTTCATTAATTCTGGTAATCCTGAAATTAATCTTCCAGATGATGAATTGAGGGAGTTTAACGAACAGTCCCCAAAAGTAGAGGTGGATGAATCGGTATTGGATGATGAAGATGAAGATGCAGGTTTCGAAGATGAATTTCAAGATGATTGGCTCTAATCACCAATATTAGTAGTGGTCAAATGAGATGTTTGGATTGATATGAGTAACTTTGCGCCCATGGTCAACGACTTCTCCCACAACTTGACAACCAGATAATCGCTCATCTAGCCAGTTTGTTACAGCACCTGCTGCTTCACCTGCAACAATGACAGTCATCCCCATTCCAAGGTTGAAAGTGCGAGCCATTTCTCGCTCATCAACATCTCCCATTTTAGCAACCCATTCAAACTCTGGGTGTGTATTCATGGGTGAAGAGATATGGTAGCCAAGCGTATCATGAAGTCTCAACAGGTTGGATAAACCACCACCTGTAATGTGGGCAATGCCCTTGATTTGCTCACTTGAGCAAGGTCCATCTCCGGTACGACAAGCAGCAATCAAGTCATAGACAGGATCGCAGTAGATTTGAGTAGGGTTCAGTAAAACTTCACCAAGCGTAACTTCGCCATCAGTGAAACGCTCAATACGCCCATCATCTACATCGAAAGGTGCAGGTGCAGAAAGTGCCGCTCCAGTTTTCTCTAGTACTGCTCGTACAAGTGAGAATCCGTTAGAATGGATACCCGAAGATGGCAGTCCAATGATTTGGTCACCCGCTTGCATATTCTCTCCAGTGATTGCTTCACCTTTTGGTAGCCAACCCAAGGCAGTTCCCGAAAGGTCGAGTTCCTTGACAATTCCTGGAAGAGATGCAGTCTCCCCGCCTGCGAGTGTCACGCGCGCTCGGGCGGCGGCGCACGCGAGGGATGCCCCAAGAGCAGCATGTACGTCAGGGTCAGGGCAAGGTGTTGCCACATAGTCAACAAAAGCAATTGGCTCCGCTCCAACGCAGAGTAAATCATTGACATTCATTGCCATGCAGTCGATTCCAACTCCTGCTAATTGATTCAATTCATTAGCAATCTGTAGTTTACTTCCAACTCCATCAGTGGCTAAGGCAAGTAGATTATCTCCAAATTCAACTAGTCCACCAAAACCCCCCGGTAAGTCGACAGGAGCGCCAGGTGATCCTGCTTTTCTGACTGACTTAGATAATGCTCCAATCAATGATGCTACTGAAGCAGCCTCAAGGTCAATATCTACTCCGGACGAGGCGTAATCGAGCCCCTCACCGTCACTCATCAATTCGTCGAGATGGTGGCGGTTATTCAAACCGCCGAGTCATTTTCAATGGTTATTCCAGCCTTATGTAGTTGATTAATCAAGGTCTGCGGGTCTTTGCAATTGAATGTGTACGAACGGCCTTTTCGTGTTGTTAGAATCTCTAACCCAGGCCCACTATTTTCTATGTATCCTATATTTTTCAATCCCTTAATTTTCCAACCCAAACCGCCCCATTTAACCCAATTAATTTCAACGATTTTAGCTGAGATAATTTCTGAATTAGTTAAGTTTACAATCCATCCTCTATATCCGAAGGATAGGTGATTACCATCATATTGAATGGCATAGGTGGAGAATGACCAAGCCATACAAATGAATATAATTATTGGGAAACCAAAGCTCAACCAATAGATTATATTTCCGATATATAGTAGTCCGTTTTTATGTAAACCGAGTGCTAAAAATAGAGTGACAGATCCAATTATAGACACCGCTACAATGAAGAATAAAAGGTAGTAATACTTTGGCCGCGATTGCTCATTGTACATTGTCAAACCCCAATAATAATGCAGATTCAGCAAATTTCGTTTTGGATTCTTGCATCCGATGCCCGTCTTCAATCTCAATTAATTGTATTACACAATTATCTTCATCTCTCATTTTTCGAGAGTTTTCTATTGGCACTACATCATCAAGAGTGCCATGAAGAATAACAGTTGGATGGTTGAGTTTTGGCCATGACATTTTTTCAGCATCAAGAAAGAAATCCCAATCTAATGTTATATCATGCCCGAAACCGTTGTGGAAGTATTGTACACTCCCCTCCTCTTTCCATTTTGCAAGCCCTTCTTCTCCAGCACCTTGCCGCCATAACTCATCTAATCCAAAAGCTGGTGCAATCAGAAGTAGGGAGAAATTCTCATCCGGCCTAAGTGCTGATGCGTTAGCTGCTGCCAAACCTCCCATTGAGGAACCGGATACTAAATCAAAGGGCCCTTCATTATCGATTAATTTGAGTAAGACTTCAGTTTCTTGTTCGATAGACCACCCAAGTTCTGACATGACTGGTGTTACAAGTTCCCAACCCAATTCTTCACGCATATAATCTGGTTTACTGCCTTCAGGAGTGCCTTCAAATCCGTGTGCAAATAACACACGCATATTAGTCACATCTTTCAAATGATAGAGGCTTGAAATCACTGCCAACAATATGGCACCTTTTCATTGTAATATCCAATATATCACTTGTTGGTAATGAACGAATATGAATTTCAGCGGTTACTTCTACAGTTGCTGAAAATAAGTGGCCACCATGCACTTCGTGGTCATCATCTGAAAATACCACATGGATATGGGTGAATTGTTTATCATCCAATAAAGCAATATTCCCCTGTACTGATAGCAATTCAACTGGTCCAGCGACGACTTTTCTCTGATAAATTCCATTTGAAGCTAGATAGCCTACATCAATATCCCTTACTCGTCCAATCCCACTAGTTATCGCACCAGATGAGTGAACAGAATTTTCAAAAATATCTTGAATTGATTGATGTATTTCCTCACCCGGATCCAATCTGACGAATAGGTCGCGCCCCCAATCTCCTGTTTCCATGGTTGAACCCTAGAGCGGGACTTTCATAGAGATTCGGTGTCCCCGTCCTCCCGGTGAACAGTTGAGTCGTGGCCTTGTTATCTTCGTTGAAGATGAAGAAACACTCCGAAAATTGGGGGAAACCATCCTTTCAAGGATGGGTTTTGAGGTTTCAGCACACGGTGATGCAGAGTCAGCGTTAGAAGTTATACAGAGTAACAAATCAATAGTACTCTTGGCTACTGATATGTCGCTACCAGGTATGAATGGAGTTAACCTAGCACACAAGATTAGGGAGTTGGGAATTGATGTACCAATTCTTTTGATGAGCGGCCATGATGAAGAGGAAATTAATGAGGCAGGAGGGGTGCCTGAGCCAGGCTTGATTTTGCAGAAGCCCATAGGTCTTGCAGATCTCAGAGCAGTCGTAGATTCTCTCCTTTCATAGGTGTCTGGCGTCTTATTTCTTGATAGTAACATTTTCTGCATTTTCAATTGAAAAAGTTCCAGTGGAAAAAATACCTCTGACCAATCGTGCACTGTAAAGCCCCCTCATTTCCAGTGGAAATAGGGGGGTCTAATCGCTTACTTCAAAAACCCCCAACAAACGCTGTTGAGTCCTGCGCGGGGTGAAGTCATGGTTGGTATTCAAGATTCAAATGCTCGTTGGCGCACATTTCTGCAGGAGCAATATTCTCGTGAAATTCAAGTTCTTGCAAGTGCTTGGCCTAACCAGAATGTGATGTTGGTGACTTTCGCTCATATACAAGCTTGGGATCCTAATTTTGCGCAAGCATTGATTGAATATCCAAAACCAATTTTGAGGGCAGGTTCAGAAGCGCTGAGGAGTCTTTGCAGAGAAGGCGGCTGGGAAATTGAGCCGATGTTGCGTGTGATTGAACTTCCACTAGATTGCAAACGTTCCCTTAGGGAAGTTGGTTCTGATGATATTGATATGCTAATTTCATCAGAAGTTGTCGTAACAAAAGTATCTGAATTGAAACCAAGAATTTACCATGCTTTGTTTCGTTGTGCTGTTTGTAATCATACAAATGAAGTCCCACAACTCAATGAATTAGAATTAATTGAACCCGTATCTTGTAATGATTTAGATGGTGGTTGTGGTCGTTATCCAAGTGGAAAAGATGGAACACGGTTTGAGTTAATTCAAGAAAATGTATCTTTAGTTGATAACCAATGGATCGAAATTCAAGAATTGCCTGAGAATGTTACTGGCGGCGCCCAACCAGCAAGGGCCACCGTTCTAGCTGAAGCGGACCTTGCAAATCTTCTTCTTCCTGGTATGCGGGTTACTGTAAATTTGGTACCTTTCATTCGTACTGAGAAAACCCGAGGTAGTAAAACTCCGATGTTCAATATCTACCACACACTTGTTTCAGCCGAACAAGAAAACATACCATTCAATGAAATTGAAATTTCTGAAGAAGATCAAGAAATGATTGCTGAAATCAGCAGCAGAGCGGACTTGCTTGAATTGATGACTAACAGCATAGCCCCCTCTATTTTTGGTGCTGGTAAATTGCAAATGGTGAAGCGCTCTTTGGTGATGCAATTGTTTAGCGGCGTATCTAGAAAATATTCTGATGGTACCCGCGCACGTGGCGATATTCACATTCTGTTAATGGGGGACCCGGGAGTTGCTAAGAGCCAACTCCTCTCTTACATGTCACAAATATCACCCCGTGGAAGGTATGCATCTGGTGGTGGTATTTCGGGTGCTGGATTAACTGCAGCAGCAGTCAGGGACGCTTTCAATGATGGCCGTTTTTCTCTTGAGGCTGGTATCTTAGTTCTAGCAGATTCGGGGTTAGCAGCAATTGACGAGTTTGACAAGATGAATAACGATGATAGGGCAAAAATGCATGAAGCAATGGAGCAACAAAAAATCCATATTTCAAAAGGTGGAATTAATGCAACCATGAGAACAAGATGTGCTGTTCTTGCAGCAGCAAACCCGCGACTTGGCCGTTTTAGTCAACGAGCGCAAGCAGGCTTGGACATTTCTCCTATGTTTGAGGAGGTTGACCTTCCCCCAGCATTGATGTCTAGGTTTGACATAATTTGGCTTATCAGAGATGATGCTATTCAAGAACAGGACAGACAAATCGCTGAACATATTTTGACCAATCGAAGTAGTGGTGTGAGTGAAACACTAATCGAAGAAGGCCGAATGGATGATCCTAGAGTTATTGATGATGAAAGTTCCATCAAAAAAGGATACAGCGGAGAAGACCAACTAACAATTCCAATGTTCCAAAAATATGTGGCATGGGCTAAACGCAATATCCACCCTGTGTTAACTGATGAAGCTAGAGATGAGATAGTTGCTTTCTATCTAGAGAAACGTAACGAGTCTGATGGAGATGATAACAGCGTTCCAATTACTGCCCGAGCTCTTGAGGGATTAGTTAGGTTGGCAGAGGCTAATGCTCGTATGCGTTTATCCCAAAAAGCCACGATTGAAGATGCTAAGAGAGCATTAGCAATGTTCAGGAATTGGCGCTATGAATTAATGGGGGATGAGTTTGATGAAGGCACCATTATTACCGGGCGCTCGGCAAAGAGAAGATCGGCCGACAAGTCTGTATTGGAAGTAATCAGAGGGTTGGCAGGCAATAAGCGGGATTTTGATGTTAGTGAAATAGATATTCTCAATGAAATGTCCCGCATCAATTTTGATGAATTTGAAACTGAAAGAGCTTTGGTACAATTAAATACAAATGGGACAATAATGCAACGCCGCCTTGGCTTGTGGTCTCTTTGTTAATTGCCACAACCGCTGAAATATTGTTTATGAGCCGGTTCTGCTATGAGTCATAAGCCTCTCCGAGGTTTTGATGGCAACCCCAGAACCCACAGGCGACATTACTGATGCAGGGTCTTTAGACCCTGAATCATTAGGTTTCATGTGTGGCTTAGAAATCCATCAACAATTGGCTACTGGCAAGTTACATTCTCGTCAACCCTGCACCCTCTATGATTACACAATTGAAACAATTCCAGAAGATTGGCCACGGGCCCATCGCCGCCTAAGGGCGTCTGAAGGTGAGGCGGGGCAAGTTGATGTCGCAGCACGTTTTGAAGCAAGAAGGAACCGTTCTTTTGTTTATGTGAAATCGCCTAATGCGGGACTGATTGAACTTGATGAGGCACCACCTCTAATTCACGATTCAGATGCTGTAGATGTTGCCCTCACAGTGGTGGCAATGATGGACATGAATCCAGTTCCTGTAATGCAAGCAATGAGAAAAACTGTTGTCGATGGCTCAAACACTAGCGGCTTTCAACGTACTACATTGATTGCTACTGGTGGTGCAGTACAAACTCCTTCAGGAGCAGTGGGGATATCGCTTCTAACTTTGGAAGAGGATTCTGCCCGCAAGTTGGATACACAGAGCGGCCCATCAGGTGAAGTAGTGGTTTACACACTTGATAGGCTTGGAGTGCCACTAATTGAGATCGCTACTGACCCGGAGGTACAAAATCCAGAACACGCTAAGGAATGCGCTCGGGCACTGGGTCAAATGTTGAGGGACACTAGAAAAGTCAGACGCGGTTTAGGGACAATCCGTCAAGATCTCAATGTAAGTATTGCTTGTGGTGATAGAGTTGAAATCAAAGGTTGCCAGGATTTGGATTGGGTACCTAGAATCATCTCATTAGAAATGGCTCGCCAACTACACTTCTATCGCCTAGCCAATGAATTGAGGGCGGAAGCAGGGCTTCCCCCCCTTCCATCGAATCGTGATGATGATGATGCTGATGTCGAGCAACAGGTGGCTTCAGTTGTTTCTGAACTTCTTCCTTTCGAGCCAGTTATTTTGACAGAGTGTTTCTCATCATGTGATTCAAAGATGATTTCAGATTCTATTTCTGACGGTGCCGTTGTTCTTGGAATTAAATTACCAAAGTTCGCGGGGCGGCTAGGATGTAAGCAATTAGATAGTGAAGGCGCACAACTACCAAGGCTTGGAAGAGAGCTTGCAGCAGCCGCTAAATTAGCTGGAGTGAAAGGCATATTTCATTCAGATGAATTGCCAGCATATGGAATTACAGAGGTTGAAATTTCTGCTACCAGTAGCGCACTTTCTGTGGGTGAGGATGATGCCTATGTGCTATGTGTGGCTCCTCAATGGCAGGCAGAATTAGCTCTTGAGTCTGCAATCAACCGAACACGGCAGGCATATCATAGGATTGCCCAAGAAGTCAGAAATGTCGTGATTAGAAAGGGTGCCCCTGAAGATGGTACGACAAGTGCAATGCGACCGTTACCCGGCAGTGCAAGGATGTATCCTGAAACCGATATTCCCGTATTTCAATTATCAAAAGAGAGGTGGGAGAAAACCATAGCAAACCTGCCCCCTACTTTCGAGCAGCGACGAGAATTGCTTTCAGCCAGTGATATTTCAGAGAATCAAGTTGATGCTTTACTAAGTCGAGAAGAAGATGAAAACTTCCATGCAGGACACAATGGCTCATTGTGTGAGGGACTTGGTTCACTTCCTGACAAAGCTTGGGCTAGTTTACTACTTGATCGTGCAAGAGAAGAGGTTGCTGAAGCAGCAGGTGCTCCCAATGTCGAACTGATACCACTTTCATTGTTGGGATTCACTCTAGAGTTACGTGAAGCCGGAGGGGTCACTAGAGATGGTGTTGTACCACTAGCAACTCGAATGATGACTAGTGGTGGTTGGAAAAATAGTGCTAATGATGCGGCAGTGATTCGCACAACGCTTTCTAATCTTGCAGATGAACTTGGAGTTGTTCCTGCAGATAGCGGTGCTATCGATGAAGTGGTAGCAAAAGTATTGGCTGAAAGAGCAGATTTTGTCGCTGAAAGAGGAATGGGTGCTTTGGGCCCACTCATGGGAGTGGTTCTGAAGGAACTTGGAAGTGGAGCAGATGGAAAAGCAGTCAGTGATGCGCTCAAAACAGCCATCATGAAACTACAGTGAGGTTTGTGGATGC
>Ga0208411_1000140_pt1:2500-56948 | contig 56948 bp, 62 predicted proteins | sample ETN01SmetaG_4_FD_185793 | JGI IMG/M metagenome (GOLD analysis project Ga0208411, IMG submission 185793) | Marine microbial and viral communities from oxygen minimum zone, Eastern Pacific Ocean - ETNP2014F12-01SV261 (SPAdes) (version 2) | ecosystem: Environmental > Aquatic > Marine >... | reverse complement strand
AATTATAGGCACCGAAAAAGCTTGGCCTAAAGGAGGGCGCTTTATGAGATCAGTTCCAATTACGATTAAAATTCTTCCTCCAATACAATCAAAAAAAGATAGATCAAAGCTAACGGACAAAGAATATATTAAAGAACTATCATCTCAAACAAAAAAACTAGAGAAAGTCATTACAGAAGCTTTAAAGGTTTAGATTAGATAATTTGGAAAAATAATGATGGAGTATTAGTGAAGACTTACTATTCTACCAAGGAAGGTGAATGTTATTTTGATTACCCTGAATACTGGGGTAATGGCCAGTAATAAAATTTTATTTAATCTTTTTCTTATTTAATTGATACGATATCACTGCTAATACAACAGCAATTATAACATCTTGAATAGGCGTTGCCTGTGGATATCCAAAATTCCATATACAAACAAGAGTAAGCCAAATAAAGAAAGTAGAATTGAGCATTGAAATAGAATTATCCGAAGAAATACCACGTTTTATGTGGTACCATTACTAACATAAAAAATGTAAAGTAGACTAAAGCAATTAGTCCAAATATCTTTAAAACTGTAACTGTGTTTTTATCCATTTTATCTTTTTAGTAAGCGCTTTAATATAGTGATTTCTGGAAATAAAATATGAACTCTTTTTTGATAATCTTTATATGCAGGTTTTTAGTTTTTACTGTCATGCGTTATAGATGCGATGCTCATATTCTCAGATACTAAGTATAGATAACCTATAGCAATACTGTATAACAGAAAGATGCTATGCATAATAATAGCACCTGTTTGCGCTAATTCCAGAGGAAGGCCATATAAATTATGTAAACAATAAATAACAGCTAAATGATAGGTTCCAATCGCAGCAGGAGCAATAGGGAGAGAGGTAACAAGACTTGAGATAATCGTTAACCCTAACGCTTGCTCCATTGTTAGGGTGATCCCAATTGCTTGTAGTGCTGTAATAACATATCCTACAAAGCTAATCCATAACAACATTGACCAACCTACTATAATAAGTTTGTTATCTGATACTAGCTTATATCCTTCAACAAAATTTGTTAAGGATGGAAAGTTTGAAAGGAGCTTACTAGACAATGTGTGTCTCCCGAAAATAATTAATGAACTCACAAATGATATTCCTATTACTGTTATTATAAATTGCACACCAAAGAGATTTGTATATCCCATTAAAATTAATATGATTGTAAATAACCCTATTACCCACAGATCGATAATTTTTTCTCCAACAAGACTTCCAAGCAAGTAAGTAAGCTTTATATCTTTATCATAATTTGAGAGTAGCTGAGCACGAAATATATCTCCTGCCCTAAATGGGAGAATATTGTTTAAAAAATATCCAATATGTGTAGTAGAAGAATAATGATGCAGATTAAGGGAATGTGGAGCATTCAAGAGAGTTCTCCATCGCAATGATCTCAAAATAAATGTAATCGCAGTAATAGCAAGGGCTATAATGACATACCATAGATTGGTAGCAGATAAAGCTCCCAATACTTCTTGTAAATTAACCTGTTGAAATGCTATATAAAGACAGGCAAGAGAAACGCCAATCGAGAGTATTTTTCTCAAGGATTCTTTTTGTCTCGTTGAAATTCGTAGGACACAATTCTTTTCTTCATTGGTTCCCCATTTTCATCAAGATGTTCACTGACATCAGTAGGAGCCTGATACTCCAATGGAACGTCAGTTTTAACTTGGCAATTGCTCATCAAGCTTAACATAGCTATAAGCATAATCAATGCAATAATAGTTGGGAAATGTTTACTACCCATTGATATTAAAATTTTTGAAGAATCTTGTTTGTGTTGCTAGATAAATAATTTCAGGCAAACCAAAGACTTGAAATATTCCACATACAACAAACCATGCTTTTTGATCATTTCTTCCTGCAAACCAAAGTGCTAACAATGTCCAAAATGCTTCCCAGAGACTTAAAACAGCTATGATCCATGGCTTAGACTCTAAAAGTTGAGTTAATTGTTCAGCAAATTCCATAACAATACCTTTCCTTTAAGGGTTCAATAGGAGTGAGACCAGAAATACAAATAGTATTACTGCTCCAAAAATTCCCCAATAATATAATGCAAATTCCATGCAGTATTTTAATTATTATTACATATCATGAGAAGTAAAAACATTTTTTTCTTTTTTAGCCTTATGCTATATTCTTTTATGAATATTTTAACACCAGAAAACACAAAAATAACAATCTACAGCACTATATGGTGTGGCCCTTGCAAGATGGCAAAACGCTTTTTAACAGATAATGGATTTTCATTTGATGATATAGATATTGAAGAGCGTAATATTACAAGAGAAGAAATGGCAGCAGTAACCAAAGGAACCTCAGTTCCACAAATTATTATTAATGATATTCCTATCGGTGGATTTGAGCATCTATTGGAATATTTTGAAAAGCATTCCTAATATTATTTTTCCCAAAACTCCATTACTTTATCAGAAAAATCCATTGTTGGATTTTCTATAATATTTATAATTAAATCTATTGAATTTCTAAAGTTGATTTTTACATTTATTTTATTTTTAATCCAATTTTCAATATTATTTACATCAATCTTATCACATATAGTGGCATAGCCTAATTCTTTTAGTATTTTTACATTATGTTCTTGTTCCGGCTGTCCATTTAATGGTTTGCATAGTATAGGTTTACCTAAAAATAAGGCTTCCGATGGAAGTTGGAACCCAGCATTAGTAATAAGGCCTGAACATTGAATTAAATCTTCTTTAAAAGTAATATTTGAAAAAGGTTTTAATGTAATATTTCCATGTTTTTCTATCGATTCTATATTCGTATATAAAATAAATTTTCCTTCAATTTTTCCAAAAATACTAATCATATTCTTTAGATTCTCCCATGGCAAATACACCAGTGTATTGGACTTTTTTTGATATGTACTATCTACTTCATAAAGTTTTGGATCAATAAAAGGTGGGAGGATTGATTGATTAAAATGGTAAAAATGGGAGGGAATAGGAAAATTGGCTGGCGCATATATTCTTGGAAAAAAAATACTAATAAACTTCATTTTTTTTGTCATAGGTATATTCTTATAGAATGAATATTGATGCCCTATACCTATGCATGGTATTTTATATTTTTTAGCAGCATAAGCACTAATAGGATCAAAATCAGTAATGACAAGATCATAATTGTTGTCTATTGATTTTATATCCTTTAAAAATTGTATTGGACTAGATTTTAAGACAGTTTTTAGATAATTAATCTTTCCTTTATTTGTAACATAAGTGAATCCTTTCTTAACCTGAAAAGGTTTCAAGTCATCTATATCGAAAAGATCTTTTTTATCTCTACCGCTTAGAATTACATCAATTGAATGACCCCTTTTTCTTAGTGCATCTACTATAATCCTAGATCTGCTAATATGACCATTGCCAGTGGCAGCTATTCCATATAAAATGTTCATCTCAAATTAAGAATTAATTGACTTTTCTTTGATTTAGGAGCCATTCATAAAGATACTCATTTTCATATGTCTTAGTCCATGAGTCATGATAAGCATCTGGATAGAGAGTATATTTTATATTTCCTCCAATTGCTTCAATCGTACGAACCATCTTTTCTGATTCATCTGAAGGAACTACATTGTCTTTTCCTCCATGAAATACCCAGATTGGAACATCTGTAATGCTATCAGGAATATCAAGACCAGGAATCCCTCCACCGCAGATAGGAACAGCAGCTGCAAATAGATCTGGTCTTTCACTTAATAAGCTCCAAGTTCCATATCCTCCCATGCTTAATCCAGTGATATAGATTCTGTCTTTATCCACTTGATAGTTATCTATTACTGATTCAAGAAGTGCAATTAAATCCATTTGCATCGCTTGATCAGGCCATACATGATCAATGGGGCATTGTGGTGATACTGCAATAAAAGGAAAAGTATCTGTTTTCTCTGAAATTTTAGGTATACCATGAATCTTCACCAACTCCAAATTATCTCCTCTTTCTCCCATACCATGCAAGAAAAGAATCAGTGGCCATTCTTTTCCACGGTGTTCTTGATATCCATTAGGAAGGAAAAAAAGATGATCTAACCCATCGTCCACCTCAATTGTTATATTCGTACCTTCAGGGTATTTATTTTCACACCCTTGGCTTAATAGAGAAATAATGAGACAAAGAATAATTACATAGGGAAATCTTTGCGCAATTACAGTCTTACCCATTATTGTAATTTTCTAATTTTTTCTAATATATTCCTTAGCATAGTACTGGATGTATGGAGAGTATAAGAAAAGTAGATAATTTCAACGCTATATTGGCTTAAATCTTTTTCTATCTTAATCCATTCTTTGGTGCCTTTCCAATCATCACCAACAAACATCCTATCAAACTTTAGATTGTTCCATGCTTCCATTTTATTGTAGCTGGTTTGCGGAACGACTTCATCAACAAATTTAATTGATTCAACAATTTCCATTCTTTCTTGAAAGGGGATAACTGGTTCTTGTTTTTTTGCTGATAGTGCAAGCTCATCAGTTGTAATACCAACAATAAGGTAGTCACACTCTAACTTTGCTCGTTTCAATATATTAAGATGACCAATGTGAAATAAATCAAAGACACCTGTTGTATAACCAATCTTTTTCATAAGAACATAAAGTACTTATTTATTTTCTAATAAATAATCTATTATTCTCTTGCTCGCATTTCCATCTAAAGTTCCAGCCATTTTATTTGCATAATGCAATCTTTTATCAGAAAGAGATTTAGGATTAGCTATCTGATCTTTAACATTATTTTTTAGCATTTTATAAGAGTCAGATTTGACAGCAATTTTAGAATACTCATTATAGTCTTTATCCATACGTTTTTTAAAACGATAAGAAAAAACTCCTCTATAATTCCAACGTAATTTCAAAAAGTTACACCAAAGGACAGGCTTATCTAGAGCAGCAAATTCAATAATTGCTGATGAAGCATCACTCATTAATAGATCCGCTGTTGCCATAAAAGGGACCAAGGAATAATCACTTACTTTTGCTAAATAAACATTGTTATATGAAGACCAATGTTCAAGCAATTGACGTTGTTTCTTATATTTTTCTTTGCTTAAAGAAAAATAATGGGGTTTAATCATGATATTAAATTCGTGAAAATCTTCTGGAAAGTTTTTTGGGAATTTTTCAAGACTGCTAGGATAAAAAGTAGGAGCATACACAATGGTCTTTTTATTTGGATCTAATCCAAGGCCTGCTAAGTCAAATCCAGATATATCACCATTAATGATAGGATCTAGTTTACAAAAACCTACATTAACAAAATTATTATCAGGATACATATCTTTAAGACGATTTGTTCTATATTCTCCCTCTACAAACCTAACAGTGGTTGGAGTGTCTGACTTTGTATAATAACTAGATTTTGGTCCTACTCCATGACCAAGTTGAATAGATTTGCTCACTTTATGAACTTCATCAAGAAACGGAAATGTATTACCAAAAAATATCCAATCAGATTTATTGTTTTGATAGTATTGATTAGCTTCAGATTTATTCTCAACCCAAATATGGTTTAAATTTTCTTTTTGAATAATATCTTCTATTATTGTATCAAATTTACCATGATGAAATATGAATGTAGTATTTCCTTGATCTCTTTTTATAAGTTCATGATGCACTGGAAGATATTGCGGTAAATAGTACAGTTCTTGTACATCAAAAAAAACATTCATTGTGTTATTATTTATCATTTTGTCCTGACATAGAAAAATATTTATCCATAACTAATAATGAAATTAATTTTTCTCTTTTGAAATTTTGAAATTGATTAATGTAATTATTGGCATTGTTAATAATCTTCAACGCTTCATCTTCATGTTTCATATAATATTGAATTTTTTCTTCTGCATCCGAAAAATCTTCATTCACCTCAATATAATGTACGTTAGCTTGTAATTTTCCCTCCATAAACCATGTCTCATATTTTGGTTTGGGCATAACACATAAAGAGTTAGATGACATTACCCACTTTATACTTGTTGCAGTATCAACCCCCTCAATACAGAATATAAATTTGTAAGCAAGTTGATCATAAATAGACATAAATCCTTTAAACCACGGCTTATCAACAACAGGACTTCTCTGACCGATATTAAATATAGGAACAGAATAATAATTTTCTAGAAAGTATTGCCTAGTTGTTGAGTTCATACCATTGCCTCGCCATACTGCCATGTCTTTCTTATCTTTAAATTTTCTTTCATCATGAATGAAATGGAAGTGTCTTACCTTGTTAAGTTTCATTATAATTGAATTTTCATTACTTATAATTGGTCTGCTTTTAACAATAGACGGTGTATGAGGAATGGTTGTGACATCTCCAAATAAGAGATCTAGTTTTTTACTAGATGGAAAAAATGAAAAATGCTTATGTAAATCTAAGAAATAAGTATTATATGTTTTTTTTAGACCACCTTTTTTTGAAAATAGTAAATTGCCTATGATATTTTTCATTTGTGTATATTTCAATCCTGAAAGGTTGGTCGCATTTTCTGAAACATTAAATCGATCCTCTTTTCTATTGTAATAGTTAACACGAGATAAGATATATTCTCTATCATAGTTTTCTATTTTTCTTAGTTCAGATTTAAGTGTTAATCGATAGAATGTTTTTGGAATAAGAAGGAGTAAGATTTCTTTTAAATAGTAAAACGATTTAACATTTTTATATTTCCACTGACTCATTTGCCTCAAATTATTTATCATGAATCTTATAAGCTATTTCTTTTTAAATTAGATATAATTATGGATATCAAAGAATTAACGGTTGGGATTGAAGAAGAATATCAGGTTATTGATCCAGAAACAGGAGAATTAACATCCTATATTGCTGAATTTTTAGAAAGGGATGCAATGCTGGTTAAGGATAGCATGGTTCCTGAGTTATTAAAATCACAATTAGAAGTAACAAGCAAGGTGTGTAAAAACATTAAAGAAGCGAGAAAAGAAGTTATTCGTTTAAGGCAACTTGCATCTAGTTATGCTCAAGAGAATAATTGCAATATTATTGCAGCAGGAACACACCCTTATTCACACTGGAAAGATCAAGTATTAACAGATAAAGAGCGTTATCATGGGTTATATGATAGTATGCAATATGTAGCAAAACGATTATTGATTTTTGGCATGCATGTACATATTGGTATTCCAGATAAAGATCTCAGAATAGATGTGATGAATCAGATGAGATATTTCATTCCTCATATACTAAGTTTATCAAGTTCGTCTCCCTTTTGGCAAGGGCAGGACACAGGATTTAAGTCATACAGAGGGATTGTTTTTGAAGATCTTCCTAGAACAGGACCTCCAGAAACATTTGAATCTGCAGAGGCATATGAAGAATTTATAAACCAATTAATTGCTACAAAATCTATTGATAATCCTTCTAAAATTTGGTGGGACATGAGGCCTCACTACAAATTTCCAACATTAGAGTTCAGAATGTGTGACTCTACAACTAAGGTAGATGAGGTTATAGCAATTGCTGCTCTAATTCAGGCATTAGTTGCTAAAATGATTCGTAATCGTGAGCGCAATATCAGCTGGAGAGATTATAGACAGTCACTGATATCAGAAAATAAATGGAGAGCAATGCGACATGGTATTGATGGAAAAATGATTGATTTAGGTGCAGGAAAAGAGTTAGATACAAAAGAATTATTTCATGAATTGCTTGATATGGTAGCAGACAGTGCAAAAGAATTGGGTACCGAAAAAGAAATCCAATATATTCATACAATGCTAAAAAATGGTACAAGCGCCGATAGGCAGTTAAAAATGTATGAAAAAACAAAAGACTTTAGAAAAGTCGTTGATATGCTAGCCAAAGAAACGCTTGAGAATTGCTAGCAGTATGAATCATTCAAAGCCGAAGTGTATTGTTTTATTAAGTGGAGGATTAGACTCTACTACAGTTCTCGCTATTGCACAGAAAGAATTTGATGTTATTGCATTGTCTTTTGATTATGGTCAGCGACACAAGTTTGAACTTGATGCTGCACAAGCAATTGCAAAAACATATTCTGTGTCTCAGTTCCAAACAATTACTATTGACCTTCAGCAGTTTGGACACTCAGCACTCACTGATAGTATTACTGTTCCAAAGAATCAAGACATTGGAGATGAGATCCCTGTAACCTACGTACCGGTTCGTAATACTATTTTTCTTTCATATGCATTAGCTTATGCAGAAGTCAATAATATATATGATCTTTTTATCGGGGTAAATGCACTTGATTATAGTGGTTATCCAGATTGCAGGCCTGAATACATAGATGCATTTGAAAAAATGGCAAATCTAGGAACAAAGTTTACTCAAGGAGATCAAAAAATTACTATCCATACCCCTTTAATTAATATGACAAAATCAGAAATTATTATAAAAGGGCATGAATTAGGTGTTTCTTATAAGGAAACACATTCTTGTTATGATCCATCAAATGAAGGATTAGCTTGCGGAGAGTGTGATGCATGCATGTTAAGAAAAAAAGGATTTAATATGTCAAATATTCCTGACCCTACATTATACCAATGAGTTACAGCGTTAAAGAAATATATCTTACTATTCAAGGAGAAGGGGTTCACACTGGAAAGGAAGCAGTATTTTGTCGTTTCTCTGGATGTAACTTATGGAGCGGAAAAGAAGAAGATCGTCACAAAGCAACATGTACATTTTGTGATACAGATTTTTTTGGAATTGATGGCGAAAATGGAGGAAAGTATTCTTCTGTCAATGATTTAATTAAACAAATTGAAGAATGTTGGTCAGATGATTCAAAGGAAAAATTTATCGTATTCACTGGAGGAGAACCCTTGCTTCAATTAGATCAAAAACTCATCGATAAGTTGCATACCAAAGGGTTTAAAATAGCAATTGAGACAAATGGAACAATGTTACCTCCAAATAATATTGATTGGATTTGTGTCAGTCCAAAAAAGAATGCAAAGCTTGTATTATTAAAAGGAGATGAGCTAAAGCTAGTTCATCCTCAGTCAGGTTTTGAACCAGAACAATTTGAAAAATTGGATTTTAATCATTTTTGTGTACAGCCTATGGATGGAAAAGATTTACAAAAAAATATCTTGGAATGTGTATCTTATTGTATCGAAAATCCACTATGGCGATTAAGCCTACAAACACATAAAATACTAGGGATAAGATAATATGTTTGAATTAACACGAAAATATCAATTTCATGCTGCTCGAAAATTAACATTATTAGATTTGGAGCATCCATGTGCGCAATTGCATGGACACACATTCTCTGTGATAGTTGCTCTCGATGGAGAGATTGATCCATCTAAAGGTTGGGTTATTGACTTTTTCGAAATTGATAAAATCTATGATAAGGAAATACATTCCATACTAGATCATAAGTATTTAAATGACATATCAGAACTTTCTAATCCTACTACAGAATATATTGCTGAGTGGATTTGGAAGAAATTGAAACCAAAATTATCAGGGTTAACCAAAGTCACTGTTAGTGAAGGCTCTAGTTATGCATGTACATATAAGGGAGATTTGTAATGGCAAAAGCAGATGGAAAAGAATTTAAGTTTGATAGCGAAGATCATATCAATCCTGATTTTCTTGAAACATTTCCTTTTGATAGTAAAGATCAATACATTGTTACTAAGACAAGAGAATTTAGCGCGGTATGTCCTTTTAGTGGACTTCCAGATTTAGCAGATGTGATTATTGAATATTTTCCTGAAGGTGGAAAGTGCGTAGAATTGAAATCACTGAAATATTACTTTGTTAGTTTTAGGAATGTTGGAATTTATCAAGAAGCAGTTACAAAACGTATTTTTGATGATTTGAGTGCGTTATTAGATACATCAAAGATCAAAATAACAACTATTTATAATACAAGAGGCGGGTTTGATACTACCTGTGTTGAAGGTTCACTCTAGAGGATTGTCATGAAATATCTTAAAAACTATTTAATTGTATGGTCCTTTATTGGCGCAGCAATGTTTGCCTTAAATGACTATTTATATTATGACTTGCCAATGAATCCGAATAATAAGCCTTTTTTAGAGCATATTATTATTGGATGGCTAATATTTATAACTATCACATTAACGGTAATTTTACTTTATAAGGAGAAAAAATAATGAGCTATGCTGAAAAACTATATAAAGCCATTATGCTTGATGTTGAATTTTATGAATCTGTTGAAGCTGACAAATCGTTGACAAAACAAGCAATGATGACTGTAGCGTTAGTTGCTATAGTACAGGGATTTGTGGTGGCTGGAATTACTGCACCTATTGCCTTAGCGCAAGGGGTATTAGGAAGTATTGTTCGATGGTTTTTATGGGCATTTTTTATTGCATTTGTTGGGACAAGAATATTGCCTGAACCTGAAACAGAGTCTAATACGGGAGAATTATTACGCACTCTAGGATTTGCCTATGCTCCAGGATTGCTTGTCATATTTAAATTTGTTCCAATTATTGGATTTTTTGTTGATCCTTTAGTCTTAATATTACAATTAGCAGCAATGACGGTAGCGGTACGACAGGCGCTGGACTTTAGTTCTACGGTAAGAGCTGTAGGAGTATGTATTGTAGCATTTATTGTAATGTTGATTGCATTAACTCTGTTTATTTTGTTCACATCTTTCTTTGTTGGAGTTGCTGAAAGTGCGATTGCACCAACTGAACCATTAATAGGGGTATAGATTCTGCTTTAAATTGTCGTGGAATATTTTTATAATGTACAATACAATTGTAATGGGGAATAATAACTAATATGAAGAACAAGATTTTAATTTTATGTATGATAGCTTTTATAGCCTGTGATACTTCGACCACAATGGGGACATCTAGTGATACGGATAATTCCAACGGCACTGGTACAGGTGGAAATAATACAGATCTTCCTGCAGGATTTACAAAATTTATTGATGAATATACTGATGTCTATATTTCAGGAGACTATGTTGTAATTGAAACAACAGGAGTTCCAAATCATAATAGCCCTTATTGGGGAGTGAATCACCCAAACTATGAATCTCCTCATTCAGGAATGACAATAAATCCAAATTTTATTACTACTCAAAATTTTAAGTTTCATATTCCTTTAACGCCTAGTGTTGCTAGTTCAGTTTCTAGTACGCCGTTAGGTGCAATTGGAGTATCACTAAGCGGAGTACCATTTTATAATCAATATGCTGGACCGAATAATCAACCGCTAGATAACGAAATAGCATCATTTGATAATTATTATGGCCATCCACAACAAACAGGACAATATCACTATCATTGGGAGCCAACATACTTAACATTTTCAGATAATTCAATTCTAGTTGGATATTCGTTAGATGGTTTCCCAGTATATGGACCTACAAAACAAACAGATGGTCAATATCCAACAGATCTTGATGAGCTAAATGGCCATACTGCTGCTACAGCAGAATATCCAGATGGCATATATCACTATCACGCAACAGCAACTATACCTTATTTGATTGGCGGATTCAGAGGGCAAGTAGGATCTTCTGGTGGCGGTGGTTACTACACAAACTAAATTTGTACTAACTTTTCTTTATTGTATTGTCTTCATTGCTTGTTCTAATACAGTTATTGTAAATGAATCTGATTTAATCAATGGGCTCACTGTTCCACAATTTATAAAAAATGAACAGTATACTGGAGCTATTAACATTTATTATTCAGATGGAATTATTAAGTCTGTTAGAAAATATTCACATGGAGAGAAAAATGGTAAACATGAAGGATGGTGGCCCAATGGAAATAAAAAATATCTCTACTATTTTAAAAAAGATGAAAGTTTTGGTACGCACAAACAATGGCATGAAAATGGAGAGCTTTTTACTCTAAAAAATTTTAGAACTGGATTAGAGCATGGTGAGCAAAAAGCCTGGGATAAAAATGGAGAATTAATGTACAAGTATATTTATAATGATGGACGTAGATATGGCATACAGGGTTCTATTATTTGTAATGGAGGCAATGAAATGGATGCTTTATATTGATAGTGCTGAAAGATTATGATAATAGTTTATTTGATTTCATTCTTTCTTCAAATCAAGATAATGAACCTCAAGTTGGTTCTTTAGATAGAGCCAAACTACAATCTTTGCTTGATCAAGCTAACTATTGCAAGGTTGCATTCCAGAATAATGAACCAGCGGGATTCTTGCTATGTCTGCCAGAGAATATTGAATATGGAAGTTTGAATTATAAGTGGGTCTCAGAAAGATATTCTAACTTTATGTATATTGATCGAATATCAGTATTACAAAAGTTTCAAAATCTAAAACTTGGAAGAGCTCTTTATACCGATTTATTTTATTTTTCGATAGAAAATGGTTATGATATTATATTATGTGAAGTTAATATTATGCCTCCGAATCCAGGCTCAATAAGATTTCATAAAAAGTTTGATTTTGTTGAATGTGGTTCGCAATTTACGGAGGGCGGAACCAAGGAAGTTCAGTTCTTCTATAAAAAATGTAACAAATAATTTGAGAGGATTTTTATGAGTAATTTTTGGCATGATTTATTGTTTCCCTTATTTTTCTTTATTGTGTTTGTTATCGCTCATGTTGCATTATATGTCATGGTTTTTAAAGGAGATAAATCTAAATGAATAAAAAACAAAAATTAGCAAAGAAGAAACAGAAGAAATCACGTCTTAGATTAAAGGCAAAGCAGGCGGAGCTTTTAAAAAATAAAAAAGTAGCTACACCTGTAGTAGAAGAGAAAAAGCCAGCAGCTAAAAAGCCAGCAGCTAAGAAAAAAGTAGTAGTAAAGAAAGCAACAACTAAGAAAAAACCAGCAACTAAGAAAAAATCAGCTACTAAAAAGCCAGCAGCTAAGAAAAAAGCCACTAAGGAATAAGAAATAGGCATAAATAATGAAAGGTTCAAATACCACCATAGGGGTATTCATTGTTTGCCTTCAAGTTTTACTTAGACATAAGCGATATATTTTCTTTATTTTATTTTTAACTTTATTTCCTTTGTATATCATTATAAATCGTTTATTTCTTTTTTTAGATCACATAATATTTTTTGATTTTGATAAAAAAGAAATAGATAATCCTATATTAATTATGGGATTTAATAGGAGTGGAACCACTTTTTTCCATCATTTATTATCTCAGTCTCAGAAATTTACTACATCTACAACATGGGAATTTATAACACCTTCTATCTCGTTGAGAAAGATTCTATTTTTTATGCGCCCTATTCTTAATTCATTCAAGTGGAATAAGTTAGAGAAAAAAGAAAGAGGACATCAGGTTGGTTTGGATGATGTTGAAGAAGATGAGATGCTTCTTTTTTTCCATAAACTTGATTCAAAATGGATTTCAAATAATCTAATTCCATGGATGAAATATGATAATAAATTTAAAGCCTTTACAAGTCAATTGTGTATCGAAAATGAGAATAATAACAAGAGGAATATGGATTCAATACATTTTTGTAAACAGTTTTGGAAGAGACAGGCTTTTTTGCAAAAAGGAAAACGGATATTGTCAAAATCTAATCCATTTGTTTTTCGTTTAAAATCGATAATGAAAGTATTTCCTGATGCAAAAATTATATTTATTGTAAGAGATCCAGTAGAAACAATTACGTCTTTCTTTTCCATGCAAGAGAAAATGAAGTTTGGAAATATAATGAGCAAGAAAGAGTTAAGCCTTTACAGAAAAGAAGCATACAAAGAGATGATTGATTGGTATCAAGAAATAGAAAATGCAAAACAATTATTAGATAAAAAGCAGTTTATAGTATTAACATATGATGAATTGAAGAATAATCTTTATCAATCAGTTGATAAATCCTTCAAGCTCATTGGACAAGATATAGGTGAGGACTTTGAAGCAATGATAAGAGAAAAGTCAGAGAAAAAATATACTAAGAAACATCAGAATAAGACGATTAATGATTTTGGATTTACTCAAGAACAAATAAAAGAAGATTTTGCTTTTGTTTATGAAGAATACTTTAGCTAATTTTTTGTACTGATATGAAAAAAAATATTATTCTAATCCTCGCTTTGGTTGCAATTGGTATTATTGGTAGAATCATTCCTCATCCACCTAACTTTACTCCAATGATTGCTATTGCTCTATTATCCGCACATGCATTTAAGAATAAATGGATTGCTATAGGACTTCCATTAATATCTTTCTTGGTAAGCGATTTAGTCATAAATAATTTTATTTATGCAGGTTATTATGAAAGTTTTAGAATCTTTTCTCCTGGATTGTTATGGGTATATGGATCAGTAGCATGTATTTCTATCATGGGAAGATTTGCTCTTAAAAAAACTAATCCTATCAAAATAGGATTATCTAGTATAGCAGGATCAGTTATATTTTTTATAATAACTAATTTTGGAGTATGGGCAATGAGCATTATGTACGCTAAATCATTTGCTGGATTAATTCAGTGTTATACAGTAGCAATTCCATTTTTCGGTGGAACTCTTGCAGGAGCTTTGGTTTATTCAACAGTTTTATTTTCTAGCTATAGTTTAGTATTATCTAAAAGCACTTTATTGCATAAAGCACAAAATATTAGCTAAAAGCAGACAATTTAAATTTTTTAAATTTAATTGGCATTCCACAAATAACTCTTTATATTGCCTCGATTATTATTTTAATTATTAACTAACAAAGAGAGAAATATGAGTGACAAAGAAAAAGGTACTGTAAAGTTCTTTAATGAAAAAAAAGGTTACGGTTTCATCACTAAAGAAGATGGAAACGACGTTTTTGTTCATTTCTCTAGCATCGAATCAGAGAATGATTTTAAGACTCTTAAACAAGACCAAGCGGTTGAGTTTGAAGTAGAGTCCGATGATAGAGGTGATAAAGCAGTCAAAGTAACAGCAGTTTAGTAGTATATAGTTAGTTTGTAATTACATAATATATTTATTATAGCTTTAAGAGAAATGCCTCAGTAGCTCAATGGTAGAGCAGTGGCCTCTTAAGCCATTGGTTGTAGGTTCGAGTCCTTCCTGGGGTACATTAATCAAATGAATCTAAACAATAAAAATATAGTTATTACTGGTGGAGCCGATGGTATCGGCAAAGCACTAGCAAAACGATTTCTAAACGAATCCCCTAATTCTGTCCACTTGATTGACATTAATCCTAATGTTCTTCATGTGGCAGAATTAATGGGAGTCAGAGGTTATATCGTCGATGTATCCAGTCCAGAAGATATTAAATCCACTCTTAATGAGATCATTGATCACGTTGGAACAATTGATTTATTTTGCTCTAATGCTGGTATACAGGAATTTGGTACACTGAATATAAGCGATGAATCATGGCATAAAACCTGGGAGGTCAATGTGATGTCTCATATTTATGCTGCACGTGTTCTTATTCCCCATATGTTAGAAAATAAAGATGGTTATTTTCTTATAACTGTTTCTGCAGCAGGGTTATTAAATATGCCAGGAGCTATGTCGTATGCTACTACAAAACATGCCGCATTAGGATTAGCAGAAAATCTATCTATTATGTATGGTAATAAAGGCATTAAAGTTTCAGTGCTATGTCCACAGCTTGTTGAAACAAATATGGTAACTTCAACAGGAGTATTGGATAAAAACCATCCCTTAATGAGAGATGGACTATTAAGTCCAGATCAAGTAGCTGATGATACAGTGGAAGGTATTAATAAGGAAGATTTTTTAATTCTACCGCACAAACAAGTGTTGCAATATATTCAAGGCAAGACCCATGATTATGATAAATGGCTTGCAGGAATAAGAAAGTTAGTAGAGGAATGAAAAATAGCATATTAAAGTGGTTGGTGTTCTTAAGATTTTTTTTCCCAGAACTCAAAAGATCAACTAAGATTCTATTTATATTACAATTTATCTTTTTTGTAGGAAGTATTGTATTGGCAATCTTACATATAGATAAGCTAAACATAGCAGTTTACCATTTGTTTGTCGGATTAGCATTTTGGATGGGTATAAATTACATTAAAGATGGTGCATTTAAAATTTAGTAAGATAACAGCTTATTAATGTCGTCAATCAAATAGCTTGTTTCTAGCAGAGAAGTTCCATTATAAATCCCACGAATTTTCCTATTTTTATCAACAAGTATTACATTTTCTGTGTGAATTAAACTATTGTCAGTATGATTGGGTACAGATGCGATAGCAAAATAGCCTAATTGCGCCATTTTAATAATATCTTCTATTGGACCTGTCAGTAAAAACCATTTTTCATTATTTATATTATTAATGCTCGCATATTTTTTTAGTCGCTCTATATCATCTGTCTTTGGATCAACGCTATGAGACAATATCAAGACATTTTCATTATCGATAAATGCACTCTGCACTTCTTTTAGGTTGTTGGTCAGATCAATACATATAGATGGACATGATGTAAAAAAGAAATCGACAACATAAATCTTATCTTCAACTGTTTTTTCAGTAATAGTATTTCCATTTTGATCTATAAAAGAAAAATCTGGAACGGTATGCTCTGTTTTTCCTGCCAAAGATGGATGAACTAAGTTAGATCGTAGGTCTGAAGGGGTAAAGATAGGAAGGACAAACTCTTTTGTTCGTGGAGTAGAAATATACCATAGGACTGGAAGGCATATCAAAAGAAATAGAATTAATTTTATTTTCATATTAAGTACCTTAAATTAATACTATCAATACTAAAATAATAGGGGGAACAATTATGATTAGTTGGAAATGTAAACATACTTGGAAAAAATCTGCTGTTAATACATCTTGGTGTCTATTAGGATGCTCTATTGGAGATTTTGGAACTATCTTGTATTTTCAAAATATTGCACATGATTGGTCAACAATGAGCATTATGGGTTTAGCGATGCTAAATGGATTAATCACCAGCGTGTTATTAGAAACATTTATCCTGTCAAAACAAATGATATTTTCTCAAGCACTTAGAACAGCATTAGGAATGTCTTTTATATCTATGGTTGCTATGGAATTTGCAATGAATGTTACTGATATTCTATTAACAGGAGGAGCACAGATAACATGGTGGGCAATTCCGATAATGTTAACAGCAGGATTTCTAACTCCATGGCCATATAATTATTGGAGATTAAAAAAATATAATGCTAGCTGTCATTAGTGAAATATAATTTGATAAAATTATTATTCAACTTTTATTAGATTCTTTTCATTATGAATGAATTTATTTTATTTGGTACTACTCATTTATTAACCCTTACAATAATTTTTGTAGTGTCATTCGGCTTCTCTTTTTTTATAAGAGATAAGTATTCTGCAGAATCTTTTGGATCATTTGAAACAATTTTAGGTTTTGCTCTTATTTTAAATGAGCTATTAAAGCCATTTTACTTAATTGCATTAGGTGATTACAAGTGGACCAATACCGTTCCATTGCATGCATGTCATATTACTTCTTATACAGCAGGATTATTTTTGCTCACAAGAGAACAGAAATTTTTTGATTTTGCTTATTTCTGGGGATTTGGAGGAGGTACAATGGCCTTACTTACTCCCGATGTGGAATTTACGTTCCCAGACCTTGATTTTATTACGTTATTCTCTGGTCATGGGCTATTATTTTTTAGTCTTATCTATATTGTGATAGTAATCAAACAGAAAGTAACATTTGGTTCTCTTGTTAATGCATTAAAATATTCCTTAATCTTATTACCAATTATGTATGTTCTAAATGTATTGATAGGCGGAGAGCCTGGATATGAGGCAAACTTATGGTACTTAATGAAGGCACCTGCGGGAGAATCATTAATGAGCTTATTTCCATCACCCCCTTGGCATGTATTCCCTGTATTTCCTTTAGTTGTAGTTGTTTTTTATATGTTATATTTACCATTTTATTTTGCTGAGAAAAAATCTAAATGAAAACATTACTTCTGCTTAGCGTACTTTTAGTATCATTTTTAAAAAGGAAAAAATAAATGAAGAGAGCATTATTATTAACTATTATCACTTTATGTTTTTCAAGCATTATTTATTCTTCTGATGATGTACTCAATAAAACATTTCCAACTATCAAAGGACTTTCTCTGTCAGATAATGAAGTCATTTTTCCAAAAGATCTTAATGGAAGAGTAGCGGTGCTTTCAGTAGCATTTAAACAGAGAGCGCAATTATGTATCAATACTTGGGCCGATGAATTGTTACCAAAATATGGCATTGATAAAACTGTTCAGTATTATGAAATTCCCATGTTAGGAGGTCAATGGACAATAACACGCAATTGGATTGATGGAGGTATGCGAGGTGGAGTGCCAAGACCACTCCATGATTTTACTGTTACTTACTATGGTCCTTTAAGACAATATTATAAATCACTAGGTATTGAAAGTAAGAAGAGTTGTTATATCTATGTCCTTGATAAAAATGGAGTAGTAATGGGACAATTTGATGGATATTCTACTCCTGAACAAATTAATCAACTATTTGAACTTATAGATTCGTTGAATGAATAAAATATCAGAACACTATCAACCATTTTTAGAAGCAACAGAAAGAGCAGCTATTGCTGCTGCTCAGTTACGAGGATGTAAGGATGGAAAGCTAGCTGATCAAGCTGCTACCGAAGCAATGCGATCCGTATTGAGTAAACAAGATGTGTTAACTACAGTTGTGATCGGAGAAGGCGAAAGAGATGAAGCGCCTATGTTATTTATTGGAGAGCAATTAGGAAATCAAGATAGTGATATTAAAGTTGATATTGCGGTTGATCCATTAGAGTGCACCAATCATTGTGCGTTTGATTTACCAGACTCTATTGCTGTGCTTGCCGGTGCGCCTTCAGGCTCTTTGTTGCATGCCCCAGATACTTATATGAATAAGTTATGTGGTAGAAAAGAATTAAATGGTCATATTGGATTAGCAAAAACCGTTGAAGAAAATCTAGTAGCTACTGCAAAGGTATTAAATAAAGCAGTAAAAGATATAACAGTGATTGTTATGGATAGGGATCGACATAAAGATTTGATTGCGTCACTGCAATCATTCGGAGTAAATCCAATTTTAATTGGAGATGGTGATGTGACTGGAGGATTAAAAGCAGTAGAGGGTGAGGTAGATTTATTGTACGGCATTGGCGCAGCTCCAGAAGGTGTTATTACTGCAACTGCAGTTAGAGCCCTAGGAGGATTTTTTGAAGGACAATTAGTATTTTATGATACAGAGTTTGAGAATAGAGCGCGTAAAATGGTTGGCAGTGATCTTGATAAGATTTGGGATGCTAACGATTTATGTACATCGGATGATACATTTTTTATAGCAAGTGGTGTTTGCACAGGCTGGGTTCCTGGAGTTAAATTTGAAGGTAGTAAAGCAATCGTATCCTCAAAGATAATATTTGGAGGAACAGAAGAAGTTAAGATAATTACTAATGTATATGATTTAGGAGAAGATAATGTCTGAATTACATAGCGTTGCAAGTAGAATGATTGAAAAAGGTAAAGGAGTTTTAGCAGCCGATGAAAGCACTGGAACATGCACAAAACGATTTGAAGGAATTGGAGTAGAATCTACAGCGGATTATAGGTGTAATTATCGAAGCGCTCTTTTTACAGCGCCAGGATTGGAACAATATATTAGCGGTGTTATTTTATTTGATGAGACTTTTAGACAAAATATTTTTGGGACAGAAATTTTTATTCCAAATTATTTACAATCAAAAGGTATTTTAACAGGAATCAAAGTTGATACTGGAGCTCATCCGCTAGAAGAAGGTTCAAGCGAAAAAAATACAACAGGATTAGATGGGTTAGCCGAACGCCTTGGAGAATATTATGCTTTAGGTGCACGTTTTGCTAAATGGAGATCTGTAATCACAATCGGAAAGAATATTCCTTCAGAAAAATGTATTCTTGCTAATGCAGAAGGACTAGCAAACTATGCTTTATTGTGTCAACAAGCCAATTTAGTTCCAATAGTAGAGCCTGAAGTATTAATGGATGGCTCCCATACAATTGATACATCTTTTGATGTGACAGATAGAACGCTCAATACTGTTTTTGATCAACTCGCACAACATAATATTGATTTGAAAGGAATAGTCCTTAAACCAAATATGGTATTATCTGGCTATGATTGCGTTGACCAGGGGAGTATAGAGGATGTAGCAGGTAAAACATTAGAATGTTTAACCAAAAATGTACCATCAGAAGTTCCTGGTATTGCTTTTCTTTCTGGAGGACAATCCAATGAATTAGCTACGTTGCATTTGAATGAAATGAATAAGCATAACACTAATTGGAATGTTACTTTTTCCTATGGAAGAGCATTGCAGCAGGATGCATTAAAAGCATGGGCAGGAAAATCAGAAAATATTAATGCTACTCAAGATGCTCTTTTGTCAAGAGCTAAAGCCAATAGTTTGGCGACTACTGCAAGCTTATAATTTGTCTTTTACTTGAAAAATCATCACTTTGTCAGAGGATTCAATTGTAAAAGTTTCTCCTAGTGATGTATTTCTTATTGCTCTTACAGAAGCAGATAGTTTATATCCATCCAAAGGATACTGAAGGTTTGTTGATGTTATTCTATTTTCTTGTTCAAAACTGACAATACTTACTGTTTCTCCCTCAAAAGAATCAAAGATAGTTTCGCCGATACAGGGAGTGATAGTAGAATAATCTGTATAGATAATACAGGCTATTGTATCAGAATATTCATTAATGATAAAAAAGTTTCCCAGAAAGTGATCCTCGCTTTGTCCTGATATTCCAAAAATAGATAACGATGTATAATTATGATCAATGCACCAGTCCAATGTTTTTTCTAAATCAGTCTTATTTTGATCTTCCGCATTAACAATGGTCGAAATATTATTTTTATGATACAAATCAATAGAATCAAAATCTCCGATTGCTACATCTGGAGTTATTTCATTTTCCATTAGTATATTAGCTGCTCCATCTATTGCAATAATAATATCGGAAGATTTGATTTGATTAACCAGTTTCTGATTCTCAGGAAACTCTCCATCAATGACAAGGGCAATTTTTTTATGCTCATCTTTATTCATGATTTAAATTAACATAACAGTTTTATATAATTAATTACTAATAATAGAGCTGTAATTAAACATTTAGATTAAGCGATCAGCTACGAAGTCCCAATTAATAAGATTGTCTAAAACTGCCTTAACATAATCAGGTCTAACATTCTGATAGTCTAAGTAGTAAGCGTGTTCCCATACATCGATACCCATCAATGCATGTTCACCATGTGCTAATGGATTTTCAGCGTTAGGAAGCCCTCTTAGATCTAACTTACCATTTTTTTCAATCAGCCATGCCCATCCACTACCAAATACACCAACAGCTTGTTGTGTAAAGTTAGTTTTGAATGTTTCATAGTCACCAAATGAATCATTAATTTTATCTAATAATTTTCCACTTGGCGTATTGCTGCCTCCTGGAGCCATTTGCTCCCAATATAAAATATGATTCCACGCTTGACCTGCATTGTTAAAGACTTTCTTATTATTTTCTTCAAAGCTTTTTACTACAACTGCATCTAAATCCATATCCATAAACTTAGTACCTTCAGCAAATGTATTTAACATATTAAAATATGCTTGATGGTGTTTTCCATAATGTAGGTCTACGGTTTGCGATGATATTGTCGGCGCTAAGTCATTTGCACTATAAGGTAATGCTGGTAAGATAAATTTCTTGTTATCACTCATAAAAACTCCTATTACATTGTTTGAACATTATTAAATTTAAGACCAATTTAAATGTTTTAACAAAAAGAAAAGGAATAAATATGACTCAAGTAAAATTAGGCGACCAAGTAGTTGATCTTTCAGGATCACTGCCCGAAATAGGATCTCAAGCACCCGATTTTTTATTAGCAAATAATGAGTTAGTAAATATGACCTTAAAAGATTTCGAAGGAAAGCGATTAGTTTTAAATATCTATCCTAGTTTAAATACACCTGTATGCTCAGCTTCCGCTCATAAGTTTAATGAATTAGCTAGCGATATGGACAATACCAAGGTTTTGTGCATATCTAAAGACTTAGCTTTTAATCAAAAACAGTTTTGCGATATAAATAATTTAGATAATGTCACTTTTCTTTCAGATATGCGCAATCATAATTTTGGAAATGATTATGGTATTTTGCATATGAATGGAAAATTTCAAGGACTATTAGCTAGATCTGTTGTTATCATAAATACTGATGGTACAGTAGGTTATACACAGTTAGTAGATCAGACTGGACATGAGCCAGACTATGATGATGTATTAAATGTGCTTACTTAGCGATTAGTACTGGGCAGTTACATTGCTGAGCAATGCTAATTGGTTTACTACCAAAGAAATATTTTAGTATTGGATTTTTTGGAGATACTCCAAGCATAACAAGACTGTCATCCTTAGCATGTTGCACTACAGTCTTTACAGGATTTCCTTCAAGAACTGTTGCAGTATTCTTAATTCCTGCTTTTGTAAATCTTTTTTCAGTTTTATCTAATATATTTTTTAATTGTTCATCAGAAGATTTATTCTCTAATACCGTTATAATTTCTACAGCCAATCTTTTAGACTTTGCAAACTGTTGAGCAATTTCAATCGCCTTATTTGATCCTAGAGAATTATTGACAGGTAATAGAATCTTATATTTTTTATTTACTGAATAGTTTTTGACAACCATTACAGAGCTATCAATAAATTGTACTAGTTTATGATGCATACCTTTATTTCCACCACCACCGATGATAGTGATGTCTTGTCCATTAGTTTCAACTTCTGATCTAAGTTGATCAATAATTTCACCAGTACGTAAGATTAAATCAATTTTGTTTGAATGACTTCCTTTTAATAGAACACGCATTCTAGAGTTCTCTTCATCAATAATTAAATGATCATTAAATGTGATATTAGGATCTTTTTTGTTAATATAATTTCTTGATTCTAGGAAATCGTATGCCCATTCTAATGTTCTCACACCTGGTCTATATAATTCTCTATCATCTAAATTTTGATGTACAACGCTAACATCTTTTTCAGAAAATTGACTAATTTTCTTACCTACATATGCGATAGTTGTTGTTGCTTCAAATGCATTTGCAACTTTCATTCCAAGATCCAATGTTGGCTTAGAGTATTCTTTTCCTCCAATTGCAATTAAGATATTCATAGTGTTACCCAATAGAATTTTGACATTAAATATAAAATAACAATTGAGCTAGTAAACATCAATAGACCAACTTTAAAAAAAGTTTTTGTGCTAACAAGACCTGTAGAATAAATAATCATTGCAGTAGGAGATGAAATCACAGTAAGAAATGAAAATCCTGATGCAATCGCAGCAGATAGAGCAAAAGAAATATCAGAAGGTTGTAGCTCAATAGCCATAGGACCTAACAATGAAATAGTAGCTGAGCTTGTAAAGAAATTTGCAGTTAAGCCCGTCAGAATTGCCATGAAAGACCAGCTAATATTCAAACTATTTTCTGGCATTAATGACAACAATCCATTGAATTTCTCTACCATCCAAGACGATGCACCTGTTTCGTTAATTTGAAATCCTAATGAGATAGTTGCCGCAAATAAGAGAATAACCCCCCAGTTTGTATTTTTGTTAATGACTTCCCATGATACCATTCCAAAAATCATAAAGATTAATGCTCCACATAGTGCAATAATTCCTAAACCAAATTCCTCATTAAACAAGAACCAGCTAGTAACAATAGATAAAATGATAATAGAAGAAAACAAATGGTTGATATTATTTCTCGTATCTGACTTTGCTATTTTTTTCTTATACCCCTGAATTTCAATATTTTTTAAGCTGGTTGGAAATGCAAATTGTAATACAAAGTATGCTACAACTAGCTGGACTATCAATATAGGATAGGCATGTTTCATCCATTCCCAATAATCAATATGAATATTACTAAACTCTTGTAAGTAGTTGATCATAATAACGTTACGAGCTCCACCAGATGGAGTGCCAATAGATCCAATGATGGTACCATATGCCACAGAAAATAGAGTTAGTAGTACAGCATTCCTTCCATCAGTTTGTTTTGTATCAACATTTTTCATCACTGACAATCCTATTGGGAGCATAATTGCAATAATCGTATGTTCTCCTAAAAATGATGAAAGGACTGCAGAAATAGTCATTAATCCTGCAAGAAATAATCTCTTACTCTTGCCAAACATTCGTATGATGATTTTTGCTAATCTTATATCTAATCCTTGATGTACAATAGCAATAGCAAACATCAAAGATCCCATTACAAACAGAACAGCATCATTCATAAATGATGCTGCTACTACATCAGGTGGGGCTACGCCTAGTAGCACTTGCAATACTAGTGTTAATAACGCTATTGCGGGGAATGGTATTGGTTCAAATGTTACTAACGTAAACACCATTAAGAGTATGATAAGACTATGATAACCAGCTATTGTTAATCCTACTGGCGTACTTAGATTTAATAAAAAAATTGCTAACACCACACTAAATAAAAACCATTTCTTTTGAGAAAACCAGTAGAGCATTGATGATGATACAATTTTATAGAGCTCGTTCATTGAATCAAATTTATTTAATAAATAACGAAAAAATAACACTTATGTTTAATTGCTTGACTGATTTAGTAATTCTGATGTAAAGTCATACCGAATATTTACTCTATTTTAAACGGTGTTAATATAAGGGGAAAAATGCAACTATTTCCAAGATGGACGAATAATTTTGCCGGTATCTTTTTAGTCGGGATATTTCTTTTGGTATTTTCCTTGTCTTCTTTTCTTTGGTATTATGGATCGCCATATTATACTGATGTAGGTTACGCACCTGTTCAACCTGTTCCATATAGTCATAAATTACATGCTGGTGATATGGGCATAGATTGTCGTTATTGCCATGTCGGTGTTGAGCAATCTTATTCTGCTGTTATTCCACCTACAGAAACTTGTATGGGTTGTCACACTTATGTAAAAACAGATAGCGAAAAATTAAAATTGGTTAGAGAAAGTTGGGAAACTGGAAAACCAATTGAATGGATTAAAGTCCATATGTTACCAGAGTATGCATATTTCAATCATAGCGTTCATGTGAATTCAGGTGTTGCGTGTATATCATGTCATGGTAATGTAGCAGAAATGGAAGTGGTTTATCAGGTTCAGCCATTGAGTATGTCCTGGTGTTTAGATTGTCACAGATCTGATACTCCAGAAGTGAGACCTAAGAATGAAGTGACTAATATGTATTGGACTCCACCAGCAGACTATGATAGTTTTGTAGCATCTTGGGTAGAGCAACATGGGGATGAAAGACCTGTAGGAGATTGTCAGAAATGTCACAGATAAAAAATAAATCAGAAGAATTTGTGAAAACAAATCAGGCAGATCAAAAGGCAGGTGAATCTCATGAATTTGGTTATTGGAAGAGCTTGAAGGATATTTCTACTTCTGATGACTATGATAGATACTTAAAGCAATCTGAGCATCATGAAGATAATGGATTATCTAGAAGAAATTTTTTATCACTGGTAGCTGCATCTGTAGCGCTAGCAGGATTAGAAGGTTGTAAGAAACCTGTACAAAAGATTATTCCATATGTAGAAGCTGAAATAGCTACTATTCCTGGAATTCCAAAACATTATGCAAGTACTATGCCCTTTAAAAACAATGCTTTAGGAGTCATTATTGAAAATCATGATGAAAGACCGGTTAGAGTTAATGGAAATGAAAAGCATCCTAGTTCAATGGGTAAGTCAAATTCTTTTTCTCAAGCCACTACATTGGACATGTATGATCCAGATCGATCTAGAGGAGTTAGACTAAATGGTAAGAAAGCAGATTGGTCAGAGTATGTTAAATATGGGCAATCAATAAATAATAAGAATGGGAAAGGATTAGCAGTTTTATCTCAAGAATCTTCATCACCTACAATGCAGTTTATGCACAATGAATTTAAGAAAACGTATCCAAACGCTGATTGGGTTATATATGAACCAATTAATAATGAGAATTTATATAAAGGGATTGAGAAAGCTTTTGGTAAAAAGCTACAGCCATTCAATCGATTAGAAAATGCTCAAACAATTCTTTCTATAGGATCTGACTTTTTAGGAGTTGAGGATAATTCTATTTACCATACAAGAAAATTTGCTCTTAATAGAGACTTGAAAGATGAAAAAAGCACAATGAATAGATTTTATGCTGTAGAAAGTTTTATGACTCCTACTGGTTCAAGCGCTGATCATCGATTGAATGTGCCACGCCATGAATTTGGCATAGTACTAAAAGAGTTAGCTGGCGAGTTAAAGAAGTTGGGATTAAATATTAATGCAAAATCTATGAAAACTTCTAATCATCTGTGGATTAAAACTGTTGCAGAAGATTTAATGAAAGATAAAGGACAATCTATTATTATTGGTGGAAGTGATTTATCTCCAGAACTTCATTGTTTAATTGCAGGTATAAATAGTCAACTAGAAGCCCCAATAGACTATTATCCATTAGATAGATCCCATGTGACATCAATGAAAGATTTCAAAGCATTATGTGAAAAAATGAGAAAAGGATTAGTAGATAATTTAATTATCTTAGGTGGTAATCCGGTTTATGATGCTCCAGCCGATTATAATTTTGAAGTAGGTCTTTCAAATGTAAAATCTTCAGTGCACTTGAGCGATTTTTATGACGAAACATCAAAGCATTGTCAATGGAATATTGCACAAGCTCATTTCTTTGAAGCCTGGGGAGATGCTATGACATATGATGGTTATGCAAGTGTGATTCAACCACAAATTAGACCACTTTTTGATTCAAAAAGTGCATTACAGGTATTGACTCCAGTTGTTTTTAAAGAAGATAGAAGTTCTTATGATACCATTAAGAAAGTTTGGAAGGATGGTATAGTTAAAGAATCAAATTTTGAACGCAATTGGGAAAAGATATTACATGATGGTGTTTATGATAAGTCTCTTATAAAGAGTAAGAAAGTTCGTTCTGCTAAGAAAGTTTCTACAGCAGTTCTATCTAAAGATCAAACTCTTGAAACCGATAAATTTGAAGTAATCTTTACACCTTCTTCATCTGTTTACGATGGAAGATATGCTAATAACGGTTGGTTACAAGAAATTCCAAAACCAATTACTAGTTTGACTTGGGACAATGTTGCATTTATTAGCATGAAAGTAGCAAAGAAATTAAATATTAGAAATGGACAGATGATTCAAGTTTCATTAGGGAATGCTAGCATTAAAGTGCCAGCATGGATTGTGCCTGGACAGAATAAAAAGACAATCACACTTGAATTAGGTTATGGTAGAGAATTCTCAGGTAGAATTGGTAATGGTGTAGGTTTTAACGTATATCCATTAAGAACAAGTACAAATATGGGTTGTGCTATGAATGCTAGTATGAAAGTTCTTAATGAGACATATCCAATAGCAAACACACAAGATCATTATGGATTTGAAGAAGACAAGCTTGCTGCGCCAGGATTTAGCAACTTATCAGGAGATGAAGTACAATCAAGAATTCCTGATCTAGTTAAACAGTCTACATTAGAAGAATACAAGAAACACCCAGAATTTGTTCAAGATATAGTGGAATCACATAAGCCTGATAAAAAGAGAAGTTGGGCAGACCATTCTATGTATAATATTGAGCCTGAATATGATTATTCAAAAGGAAATCAATGGGGAATGTCTATAGATTTGACAAGTTGTACAAGTTGTAATGCTTGTTCTATTGCATGTCAAAGTGAGAATAATATTCCTGTTGTAGGTAAACAACAAGTGATGAATGGCAGGGAAATGCATTGGATTCGAATTGATAATTATTTTTCTGGTGACCCTGATAATCCAGAAATATCTACGCAGTCTGTTGCATGTGTGCATTGTGAGTTAGCTCCATGTGAGCAAGTATGTCCCGTAGAAGCAACTACTCATTCTACAGATGGTACCAATCAGATGACTTATAACAGATGTCTAGGAACAAGATATTGTGCAAATAATTGTCCTTATAAAGTAAGGAAATTTAATTTTTACAATTATACAAGAGACTTGCCTGAAGTGGTACAGATGGCAATGAATCCTGATGTAAGTATGCGTTTTAGAGGGGTAATGGAGAAATGTACTTATTGTTATCAGCGTGTTAGTGAAGCACGTATTAAAGCAGAAAATGAACATCGAGAGTTAGTAGATGGAGATATAAAGGTAGCTTGCGCACAATCTTGTCCAGCAGATGCAATAAAATTTGGAGATATTAATGATCCAAATAGTGAAGTCAGCAAGGCAAAGAGACGTAATCGTGATTATGCTTTATTGGGGCAGCTTGGTACTAGTCCAAGAACTACATATCTTGCAAAGATTAGAAATCAGAATCCAAAGCTATCTTCTGGATCTCATCAAGGAGGACATCACTAGATGTCGGAGAACAGAATAAAATCAAAAGCAGAAATTCGTGCTGAAAAATTACTTCCTGGAAATCAGGACTTTACGAGTATTACTAATGATATAGCAAGTGTTCCTGAGAAAAAAACACCAATTCAGTGGTGGCTCTTATTTGGATTTGCACTTTCTTTGCTAGCAATCTTTGTAGGAACTCTTGGTTTTCTTGTATGGGAAGGTACTGGAATTTGGGGAATCAATAATCCTGTATTCTGGGGTTGGGCTATTATCAATTTTGTTTGGTGGGTAGGTATTGGTCATGCTGGAACCTTGATCTCTGCTATTCTGCACTTATTTAGACAGAATTGGAGAAATGCGATTAATCGATTTGCCGAAACAATGACACTCTTTGCTGTAATTTGTGCACTAGTTTTTCCAGGAATCCATGTTGGTAGAATCTGGGTAGCTTATTGGTTCTTGCCTTTACCAAATCAAATGGGAATGTGGCCAAATATGAGAAGTCCATTAATATGGGACTTTTTTGCTGTGTTTACCTACTTTACAGTATCTTTATTATTCTGGTATACGGGTTTGATTCCAGATTTAGCAACACTCAGAGATAGAGCAAAAACAAATTTAAAAAGAAAAATCTATGGATTCTTTGCATTAGGATGGAGAGGTGGAAATAGACAATGGCAACACTATGAATTAGCTTATTTAGTTCTTGCTGGAATATCTACTCCTTTAGTTTTGTCAGTGCATAGTGTTGTTAGTTCTGATTTTGCTACTAGTATAATACCGGGTTGGCATACTACAATCTTTCCTCCCTACTTTGTTGCAGGAGCTATCTATTCTGGTTTTGGAATGGTAATGACCCTATCTCTTATAGCTAGAAAAGTTTATAACTTAGGTCATATTATTACCGTAGAACATCTTGATAAGATGGCGCAAATTATGTTACTAACTGGATCTATGGTTGGCTATGCTTATGCAATGGAATTCTTTGTTGCATGGTATAGTGGTAATCAATATGAATCTTTTGCTTTTATTAACCGAGCTTTAGGTCCATATTGGTGGGGATATTGGGTAATGATATTTTGTAATGTTGTTGTTCCTCAATTTTTTTGGTTTGAACGCTATAGAAGACATATTCCATTTTTATTTATTACATCTATTCTTGTAAATATTGGAATGTGGTTTGAGCGATTTGTAATTGTAGTTATTTCATTGCATAGAGATTTTCTTCCAGGAGCATGGGCGATGTATAATCCAACAATATTTGATGTTTCAATTTATCTAGGGACCTTTGGTTTATTTTTTACAGGATTCCTTTTATTTTTAAGATTTTTACCAATGGTTTCAATTGCTGAAGCAAAATTAGTATTACCAGAATCTAATCCTCATCATGGAGAGCATGAATAATGAATACTTATGGTGTCATAGCAAAGTTTGAAACTCCTGTAGCATTAGTTCATGCTGCAGAGAAAGTAAGAGATGCAGGATTTAAAAATTTTGATTGTCATTCTCCATTTCCAATTCATGGCATGGATGATGCAATGGGCCTCAAGAGATCTAAGCTTGGTTATGTTATAGGTGCAATGGGAATGACAGGTGCCTTATTTGGTTTTGGATTGCAAACATGGATTCATTCTGTTGAATATCCACTAAATATTAGTGGAAAGCCATTCTTTGCTTATCCAGCATATGCAATTATTACATTTGAGCTCATGGTTCTATTTAGTGCTTTTGGTGCAGTATTTGGGATGATGTATTTTAATAGAATACCTCGATTCCATCATCCTGTATTTTATTCAGATAAATTTTCTAGCGTTACTAGCGATGCATTTTATGTTAGTATCGAAGTTTCAGATCCAAAATATAAAGAAGAAGAAGTAAAATCATTTTTACAAGAAATTGGTGGCACAGAGATTGAGGTATTAAGAGATGAGAATTAATATATTATTTCTAGTACTACTATTTCTTACTGGTTGTTTCAGAGGAGCAAAATTTGAGGAAACACCTATTCATTTAAATCCTAATATGGATAACCAACAAAAGTATAGGGCATTGGAAGAGAGCTATTTCTTTGCAGATGGATCTACAATGAGAACACCAATTGAAGGCACTATTGCGAGAGGTCAGTATCATGAGAATGCATCATTCTTAACTGGTAAAAATGAAGATGGATCTTATTTATTAGATAATCCAATAGAATTATCAGTAGAAGTTTTAGATAGAGGGCAAGATAGGTTCAATATCTATTGTGCACCATGTCATTCTCAAGTTGGGAATGGTAAAGGAATCGTTACTTATTATGACTATCCTGTTATACCAGCAAGTTTACATGATGAGCGTATTCGTAATCAAGCTGATGGAGAGATGTTTAATACTATTCGATATGGCTTACGTAGTATGCCTGCGTATGGGTATCAGCTAGAAACAGATGATGTATGGTCTATCGTTCATTATGTTAGAGCCTTACAGAAGAGTCAGAATGCTACTTTAGAAGATTTGCCAAAAGATGAACAAGAAAAAATTGCTAAAAAATCATGAAATTAGATTCAAGAACATATAGTTACAGTACAAAAAAATCTACAAACTTAATCTTGATATTTGCGGGCTTAGTATTGCTTAGTATTGCTTGGTTTGTTGGTTCAGAATCAAAAGAATTTTATTTTTCTTATCTTACTTCATACTTTTTTTGGCTAAGTATTATACTTGGTGGGATGTTTTTTACGTTTGTTCATCATGCTTTTTCTGTGACATGGAGTGTCGCCATTAGAAGAATAATGGAAAATGCTATTATACTAATCCCAGTATTTACAATGTTATTTTTCCCTATTATTGCAGGTATGGAAATGCTATTTAAATGGCTTCCAAATCATAGTTACTGGCTTACTCATAGTTTTGAAGCAGATCATTTGATACAGCACAAACTTCCTTTCTTAAACAAGCAATTTTTTCTGCAGAGAGCATCAGGATACTTTATTTTATGGAATATTATAGCATTTTATATTTATTTCACATCTACAAGACATGATATAACTGGAGAACATGAGGCATTAAAAAGATTGAAAAACTTTACTATGAGTCCGATGGGAGTATTGTTATTCACAAGTATTTCTTTTGCAGGGCTCGATTGGTTGATGAGTTTAGATCCGCATTGGTATTCCACCATGTATGGAGTATATACTTTTGCAGGATCATTTTTAGCATTCTTAGGATTTTTAACATTTACATTAATCCGTTTACAAGATCAAGGATACTTAAAAGGTATTGTTTCAGAGGAGCACTATCACGATCTTGGTAAATATCTATTTGCATTTTCAGTGTTCTATTGTTACATCGCTGGAGCACAATTTTATTTCATATGGTATAGTAATATTCCGGAGGAAACAATTTGGTATCTTCATAGGTGGGTAGGATCTTGGAAGACAATTAGCGTATTACTAATAGTAGGTAAATTTTTTATTCCATTTTTTATATTAGTGTTTAGAGCATCAAAAAGGAATATAAGATTACTGCAAGTTATGTCTATATGGATAATATTTATGCACTATATTGATATTAATTTTATTGTGATGCCAACCATACATCATCATGACTTTCATATTGGAATATATGATATTTCTAGTATGTTAGGATTTGCCGCTATATTTATAGGTAGCTTTAGGCATATTATGTCAAGAAGTCCTTTAGTTCCTATTAGCGATCCAGAGCTAATACATTCAATTAATCATAGGAATCATTAATTATGAGCAATGCAGGTTATGAAAAAAAAGATATTCCAGTAAAGCCAGTAGCAATTGGTGGAATGATATTTATTGTTATAGTAGCAGTTACTCTTCTCTTACTTCACGAGTATTATATAAGAGTAGTAGATGACACTGTGTATGAGTTTAGATTAAGTAAGCGATCAAATAAATTAATTGAGTTGCAAGAATCTGAAGAAAAGGCACTAAACAACTATAAGGTAGTAAATGAAGAAGAACAGATATATCAAATTCCTATTGATAAGTCAAAAGAACTACTGCTAAATGATAAAGAAGACTAGCCTCTTATTCTTATTTCTTATTCTATCAAGTGGATTATTTTCGCAAACAATAAAGAAAAATTCTCCGGCTGAAAAGCCTATTGATATAATAGAAAGATTGGGCAGTTATGTCCCTTTAGATACTAGCTTTATTAATGAAAGAGGAGAAAAAGTATCTCTTGAATCCTTATTCTCTAAAGGTGTCCCCACTATTTTAACTCTTAATTATTTTGAGTGCCCAATGTTGTGCACTTTAATACTAAATGGCTTGTCAGATTCGCTTGAGAATTTAACCTTAAATCCTGGTCAAGAATATCAAATTATTACCATTGATATTAATCCAAATGAAACCAGTAAATTTGTTCAAGAAAAAAAGAAGAATTATATCGAACAGTATGATCTTCAGATCCTAGAAAACGATTGGCATTTTCTAACTGGAGATAATGAAAATATTAAAAGAATAGCTGATAGTATTGGTTTTATTTATTATTACGATGAAGAGAGAGATGAATACATGCATCCTTCTGCAATTTCTATACTAAGTCCATCAGGAAAAATCTCAAGATATTTATATGGAATTGAATTTTTAGAAAGAGATTTAAGGTTAGGAATCTTAGAGGCATCTGAAGGAAAGATAGGAAGCACCATCGATAAGATAATACTCTATTGCTATTACTATGATCCTTATAAAAATACCTATACAATTTTTGCTAACAACGTTATGCGATTAGGAGGTATATTTACTATTATTTTCTTGAGTATTATGCTTTTGAATTATTGGAAAAAAGATAGTAACTTATTTGATGGGGAAGGGGAAAGTTTATAATGGATAGACTAACAGAATATTTTTTCCCTAAACAAGTATCCAGTTTTGCTCACGATATTGATAATCTATTTTATTTTATCTTTTTCTCATCAGTTGTTTTATTCGCTATTGTTGTACTTGGTATGATATTCTTGTCATTGAAATATCGTTTTAAAAAAGACGATGAAATCAAACTAACAAGCAGTAAAGATCATAGCAATATTCTAGAAGCATTATTTTTTATTGTTCCTCTCATATTAGTGTCAATTACTTTTGTATGGGGAATTAGATCTTATCTGAAAATGGTCATTGTTCCAGACAACGCTATTGAAATTAAAGTTACAGGACAAAGTTGGTTTTGGACCTTCGATTATCCAGATGGAGGTACAACCCTCAATGAATTAGTCGTTCCTTCTAACCAACCAATTAAAATTGTTTTATCATCTAAGGATGTATTACATAGCTTTTTTATTCCTGTAATGAGGAGTAAAATGGATGCCCTACCTAATAGATATAATGTGATGTGGTTTGATGCTAACCAAGAAGGAGTATACGATATATTTTGTACTGAATATTGTGGTACAGGACATGCTCAAATGGAAGCAAAAGTTATAGTTATGAAACCTGCTCAATATGAAGAATGGGCAAAAGAATTAGGTTCTGATGATGAGAATATGCCTTTAGATGAATTGGGTGCAAAACTTTATACTAAAAAAGCATGTAACACTTGCCATACTTTAGACGGATCTGCTTTAGTAGGCCCATCCTATTTGCAAACAAGTCAGATGTGGGGGGAAGAAAGAGTGTTTGATGATGGAACTACAGCTGTTATTGATGATAACTATATAAGAAGCGCTATTCTTGAGCCACAGATACAGATAGTAGCTGGATATCAAGGGGTTATGCCTACATATCAAGGTTTATTAAATGATAGAGAACTTGATGCATTAATTGCATTCTTGAAATCTCTGAATAAGGATTCACAAATTTAATAGTAAATTAAGAGGAATTTATGACTGAGAAAAAACAAAATTATCTTACTTACCCTAAAGGGATTATGTCGTGGCTGTTGACTCTTGATCATAAGCGTATTGGTATCATGTATTTAGTTGGTGGTATCATATTTTTCTTCATTGGCGGACTAGTAGCCTTAGGAATGAGACTGGAATTAGCTGCTCCTGGTAATGATTTCATGTCTAATGATGCTTATAATAATATGATGACTCTACATGGGGCCATTATGATCTTTTTATTTATCATTCCAGCAATTCCTGGCGCACTAGGAAATATTTTATTGCCACTTATGCTCGGTGCAAAGGATGTAGCTTTCCCCCGTTTAAATCTTTTTAGCTTCTATCTTTACACTCTTGGAGCAATATTTGCTATCTATACAATATTATCTGGCGGAGTCGATACTGGTTGGACATTTTATACTCCTTATTCTACCCAAAGTACTTCAAATGTGATACCAATGACAATAGGAGTATTTATTATCGGTTTCTCATCAATTTTAACTGGACTAAACTTTATTGCTACAGTACATAAAATGAGAATTCCTGGATTGACTTGGTATAAATTACCTTTATTTGTTTGGGCATTATATGGAACATCGCTAGTCCAGATTACAGCTACTCCTGTTATCGCCATTACGATGGTATTGCTGATGTTGGAAAGATTTTTAGGTATTGGGATTTTTGATCCTGCTCTTGGTGGAGATCCTGTATTATATCAGCATTTCTTTTGGTTCTATTCTCATCCAGCGGTATATATTATGATATTACCTGCATTTGGAATTATCAGTGAAATAATCCCAGTTCATTCAAGAAAGAAAATATGGGGATACAAATTTATTGCATATTCAACACTATCAATTGCTTTCATTGGATTTTTAGTTTGGGGACACCATATGTTTACTGCAGGCCAATCTGTGCTTTCACAGATAGTATTTTCCTTTATCACTTATTTTGTCGGAATTCCTACTGGCGTAAAGATATTTAGTTGGATTTTAACGATGTACAAAGGTCAAGTATCATTTACTCCTCCAATGTTGTACGCTCTATCCTTTTTATTCTTATTTACTATCGGTGGTTTGACAGGGATATTCTTAGGTGCTGTTGCTCTAGATATTCACTTACATGATACTTATTTTGTAGTTGCTCACTTTCATTATGTAATGCAAGGGGGTACGATTGTTGCATTTTTAGGCGGACTACATCATTGGTGGCCAAAATCATTTGGTAAAATGTATAACCATACAATTGCAAATATTTGTGCACTAGGAGTCTTCCTAGGATTCAACGGTACATTTTTTCCTCAATTCTTATTAGGTCTTAGAGGTATGCCAAGAAGATATGCTACGTACGATGAACAATTTGTAGAATTGCATAGTTATTCAAGTTTCTGGTCAGGAATACTTGGTTTATCTATCTTTTTCGCAATTCTTAATTTAGTATGGTCTTTAAGGAAGAATAACAAACTTAATCCAGGAACTAACCCTTGGGGTGCTATGACATTAGAGTGGACCCATACTAGTTCTCCTCCACATCCACATAATTTTGAAGAAGATCCTGTTTTAGAACATGGACCTTATGACTATGATAAAGTAATTGTAAAGCCAACATTTAAAAAATGAGTCACGATAAATCATCACCTAGTTTTTTACAGCATCATTTTCATGATGTTAATCAACAGTATGAAACTGCAAAGCTTGGAATGTGGGCGTTCATTCTTACTGAAGTTTTAACCTTTGGTGGATTATTTTGTGCATATACCATCTATCGTTCTTGGTATCCTGATATGTTTGTTGGAGCAAACTTGCTTTTAGATGTTAATAAAGGGTTGCTGAATACTGTTGTGTTAATTACAAGTTCATTAACTATGGCTCTTGCGATATGGGCAATACAAAAGAAGAACAAGAAACTATCGTTATTAATGCTTATAGCAACATTTCTATTTGCATTAGCATTTCTAGTAATTAAATATTTAGAGTATTCTCATAAATTTGAAGTAGGCCAATTACCAGGAGAATATTATAGTTACATGGGACCTGAGGTAGCTCATATTAATAATCCGCATATTTTCTTTAGTATCTATTTTATTATGACAGGGTTGCATGGATTACACGTTGCCATTGGTATGGGATTGATTGCTTGGTTAATTTATTCAACTGCGAAGGGAAACTTACATTCTAAGTATTATACCCCAATGGAAATGATTGGTATTTTTTGGCACTTAGTAGATTTAATATGGATATATTTATTTCCATTATTTTACTTAATATAGGAGAACTATGTCTGAACATCATATAACACCATTAAGAACATATTTAATCATTGCAGGAATATTGCTTTTTCTTTCCGGTCTTACAGTTTGGGTGTCTTATTTTGATTTTGGACCATTGAATGTTATTATTGCAATGGGTGTTGCATCATTAAAAGCTACACTAGTAGCTCTATTTTTTATGCATCTTTTATGGGATGACAAGAAGAATCTCACAATTTTTGTTATGTCCTTAATGTTTCTTGCAATATTTATTATCATTACTCTTTTAGATACTGGTTTTAGAGGAAAAGTTAATCCTGAAACTCAATACCCTATTAATAAACGTGCCGCTTTTTATGATTCTTTACCTCTAACAGATACCCATGGAAATCCAGTCGATGAACATGGTAGCGATCATCATGAAGAGGATGAGGATCATCAATAAATGAAAAAACAGCTTTTTTTTCAATCTGCTGTTATTTCAACAATTTTATCTTATCTTGTTATTTTTGCTGGAGGCCTAGTTCGTGTATCGGGCGCTGGAATGGGATGTCCAGATTGGCCTAGATGTTTTGGTAGATGGATTCCACCTACAAATATTGATCAGATTCCTTCTCACATTGATGCAACTTCATTTAATATTGTATTAGCTTGGACAGAATATAGTAATCGTCTTATCGGAGTATCAGCAGGCTTTTCAATTATTATATTGAATATTATAGCAATATTTTACTTCCGAAAGGAATTAAAATTACTATCAGCAGCAGTTTTATCTTTGATTTTGGTTGGTGCGAATGGGGGATTAGGCGCTCTTGTAGTTTCTTCAGTATTAGACCCTTTTCTTGTTAGTTTGCATATGATATTAGCATTGATATTGGTTTCTGTATTAAGCTATGCATGTATTGAATCTTATAAAGGAATACATCTAGAGCAATTCAAAGATATAGAAATCAATAGAACGCTTTCAAATAGCTTAATTGTTTTTTGGATATTAATTGTTATAGAAATTCTTCTTGGTACTGGAATCAGGACCAATCTTGAATTCATTTCTATTGAAAATCCTCTTTTATCTAAAGGAGAGTTGTTAAATGCATTGGATTCATATAAATATTTACACTCTATCTTAGGATTTTCATTGCTTTTTTTAAGCATTTATATCTATTTAAAGCTTAGAAATTACAAGCTCTATATTGTACGATTTTTAGGCACATTTACGCTTGCTATGATTATAGTACAGATTTTCTTAGGTGAAATGATGATATTTTTTGAACTACCTCAATTAACAAGACTCTTCCATACATGGGGTTCATCTTGGCTTGTTGGTATAATAATTATATTGTATAATTGCATCAGTAATGAATACGTTAAATAAAAAGCTAATAATTGCATTTTTCTCAGTTTTAATTTTAGGACTGATAGGCTTATTTACCATACATAAAGCAACTCAGTCTAGAGTGAGTAATCTGCCTGTGATATCTAAAGTGCCCGACTTCCAGTTAGACAATTTTGATGGTACATCATTTACAGAAAAAAAATTAGAGAACAAGATTACTGTTGCCAGTTTTATTTTTACTCAATGTGATGGCGCATGCCCAATTATGTCAACAAATATAGGCATATTACAAAAAAGATTTTCAGATTCAGATGAGCTACAGTTTATTTCTATTACTACAGATCCTGATTATGACTCAAAGAGTGTATTAAAAGATTTTTCAGATAAATATAGCGCCAACGATAATTGGTTTTTTCTAAGAGGAGATATTGGTGATGTAATTACGCTAGCAGAAGATGGTTTCTTTCTGTCTGCTGACTTACTTCCTGTTGGACATTCTACCAGATTAGTTTTAATTGATCAGAATAGAAATATTAGAAAATACTATGAGGGAACCGTTGATGCCAACATACTAGAATTGCAGTATGATATCGTGACTCTTATTGATCAAGGATAACATGATTAAAAATTTAATCGAATTAACAAAAATCAGAATTGGATTCTTGGTACTTACTACAACAGTCATTGGATTCTATCTTGGATCAGAGGGCAATTTTTCATCATCCTTATTGCTCTATACTATTATGGGTACTTTATGTTCTTCAACAGGGGGTTCAATAATAAATAATGTCATCGAAGTAGAATCTGATAAAAAAATGGATCGTACAAAAGGTAGAGTTCTTCCAACGAAAAAAATATCAGTACAGTTTGCACTATTCTTAGGACTATTATTTATAGTATTGGGAATATCCACTTTATATTTGAAAGTCAATACGTTGACTGCTATTTTATCTGCATTAACAATTATACTGTATCTATTGGTTTATACACCTCTAAAGCGAGTGTCATGGATCAATACTTCTGTTGGAGCTATTCCTGGTGCAATACCACCTCTTGGAGGTTGGACAGCAGCGACTAATAGCTTAGATTGGGGTGGAGTAGCACTATTTTTAATCTTATTTTTTTGGCAACATCCTCATTTTTATGCAATAGCTTTTATATATAAAGATGATTATGACAAAGCAGGGCTGAAGATGTTATCAGGATTAAATAATGGAGTAAAAAAGACAGCTCTACATATTTTTTTACATGCATTGGTTTTAATTCCAATTTCTACTTTACCATTTTTCTTTGAAGTCTCGGGAAGAATATACTTTGTAGGTGCATATTTATTAAGCAATGTTTATATGTTATGTTGTCTTCCATTTATTCTAGAGCAATCTAGAGAGAATGCTAGGCTGATATTTAAGACATCCATTTATTATTTCCCTTTATTGTTCTTTTTAATATTAGCAGATTTATTTATATAGGAATAGATAATGAAAGATATCAATTATAGACAAAAGAGTTTATTAATAATATTATTATGCATTATCTTTTATATGCTAAGTGGAACTTTCAATTCTGGATCCTATTCAACACAGTCTAGTCCAAATATAATAGTATATAAAGGTGCAACATGCAATTGTTGCGATGACTGGATTGATCATTTAGAAGATCATGATTTTATAGTTGATACACAGAATAAAGACAATATGAATTTAGCTAAGCTACAACTTGGGGGAGTACCGCGCAATCTACAGTCTTGTCATACAGCAAAAGTTGGAGGTTATATAGTTGAAGGCCATGTCCATGCTGAGCAGATTATTAAAATGTTAAAAGAAAAACCTTCGATTAAAGGGTTGACAGTTCCTGGAATGCCAATAGGTTCACCTGGCATGGAAGGATTTAGAAATGAACCTTATGATGTTCTAGCTTTCAATGAAGATGGTAGTTTTACAGTTTATGCTAGCTACAATCAGTGAGAATCTAATTTTTCAATTCTTTTTTGGTGTCTACCACCCTCAAATCCAACATTTAACCATTGTTCAATCAAATCTATTGCACGTTCTGGTTTAATAAATCGTGAACCGAGTGATAAGACATTAGCATTATTATGCAATCTTGATAAATTTATAATTTCATTTGGACCATCATAGAATACAGCTGCTCTTACACCATTGAATCTATTGGCAGCCATTGCTTCGCCCTGCCCTGATCCTCCAAAAATAATTCCCATAGTATTATCATTCTCTGATATAAACTGTGCTGCAGGATTAATAAAATCAGGATAATCATCTGTAGACTCATATTCCAATGCACCAAAATCTTTGACATCATAATCGAGATCTAATAGATATTTTTTTACAGATTCTTTGAGCTCAAACCCTGCATGATCAGTAGCTAAAACAATTGTTATATTATTCACTTAAATATTCCTCTATCTTATTTCTAATATTTTCTTTTGTGAAATTAAAATGTTGTGCGACATCAGTACCTGGAGCAGATAATCCAAAATTATCAACACCAATTTTTAATCCATCTTGTCCAACAAACTTTTCCCATCCTAATGTTATTCCTGCTTCAATTGAAATTCTTTTCTTACAGCTATTGGTAAGGATGTCATTCTTATAGCCTTCTGATTGTTGTTCAAAGAGCTCCCAACATGGTATATTAACAATCTTTATATTATGATTTATTTCTTCTGCAATAGCTAGCGCAAGATGTAGTTCTGAGCCTGTTGTAAATATTACCGCATCTGGATCATTGGATTCTAGCGCTGCATATGCTCCTTTTTTTACACCATTTCTAATAATATTTTTATCTATAATACTTACAGGAAGTTTTTGTCTTGTCAGCAATATTGCACTCGGATTATTCTCATTTTCCATAATTGCTTCAAAGCAGAAATGTGTTTCAATAGCATCTGATGGTCTAAAAACAAGCAAGCCAGGTATTAAACGTAGTGACATTGTATGTTCAACAGGCTGATGAGTTGGTCCATCTTCTCCAACAAAGATAGAATCATGAGTGAATTCATACATAACATGTAATTTTTGAATAGCAGATAAACGTATTGCTGAACGTACATAATCACTAAATACTAAGAATGTTCCTCCAAAAGGAAAAAGACCTCCATATAAACTAATGCCATTCATAATAGCTCCCATTGGGAATTCTCTTACTCCAAATGGAATATTTCTTCCTTCTAAATTTGATGCAGAAAAATCTCCATAGGTATTAGCAAAATTTGTAGTACAGTTTGATCCATCAAGGTCTGCTGATCCTCCTACAATGGTAGGGATATGAGAAGAAAATTTGTCTAATGACATACCAAAAGCTTTTCTAGTCGCAATAACTTCACTAGGATCAAAATTTACTAAATCTATGTTTTTTAGTGCTGAAGCTATATCAAATGCAGCATTATCGTGATTCAAATCAGATATGAGATCTTGAATAGATTGAAAATTCCTTTGGAAATGCTCTTTTACTTCAGATGGGCAATAAAAAGATTCATTTTCTGGTAGGCCTAGATTCTTTTTAGTAGCAATAATTTCTTCTGGATCAAATGGTGCTCCATGAGATTTGCTAGTATTTTCAAGAGTAGCACTTCCTTTAGCAATTGTTGTATTTCCAATAATAATACTTGGAAGTTCAGAATTTTGAGCGCTGTCTATTGCTTTTCTTATTTGATCATGATTATGACCATCTATTTCTTGCACATCCCAGTTCATAGATTTAAACAAATCTATATAATTGGTAGAATCACAACGAGAAGTTTCACCCGCTATCTGTATATCATTTTTATCATAGAACATTATTAATTGAGATAATTTCCAATGACCTGCTAATGTTGCTGCACCGAGAGCTATAGGCTCCTGTAAATCACCATCACCAGCTAATACATAAGTATATTGTTTTCTTTCTTCTAATGAAGACTTTGCATTGAGCATTCGTTCTGCTAATGCCATACCTGTTGCCATACCCACTCCTTGTCCTAATGGTCCTGTATTTGCATCTACTCCAGGAGTTTCAATCTCAGGATGGCCAGGTGTTCTACTATTTAATTGTCGAAACTTTTTCAAGTCTTCCATTGTGAGAATATCAGATAAATAGAGTAATGTATATAATAGCATACATGTATGTCCAGCGGATAAAACGAAACGGTCTCTCGAATGCCAATCAGGATTATTTAAATCAAAGACAAGATATTCTGAATATAGAATATATGAAAAGTCTGCAAGAGACATAGGACCTCCAGGATGACCAGAATTTGCTTTTCTAACACCATCAATTACAAGCCCTTTTATAACATTTACAGTGAACTGATCTTTATCGATTTTCCCCCAGCTATTAAATGTGTCTATCTCTTGATAATTCATAGATTGTACATTTCGTTTATAGTTTCAATTGGGTTTCCTGATTTAAATACTTCAGATCCTGCTACTAATATGTCTGTACCAGCATCGATTACTTCTTTTGCATTATGCATCTTAATGCCCCCATCTACTTGAATAGCAATCTTATCTCTCATATTTTTTTCTTTTAATGTTGCATCAATAGATGCAATCTTTTCCAACGTAGAAGGAATAAAACTTTGTCCACCAAAACCAGGTTCAACTGACATAACAACTATGAAATCAATCAAGGGTAAATATTTTTCTACAACCTTAAATGGAGTTTTTGGTTTAATTGCTATTCCACATCGTAGATTATTCTTTTTAATCATATTAATAATGATTTTAGGAGGGAACGTAAACCTTGGTTCTGTTGCTTCTATGTGAAAAGAAATAGCATCTGCACCGGCATTAATAAATGCAGGTACCATATCAAATGGATTACTTACCATTAGGTGAACATCAAAGAAAAGATCTGAATGAGGCCTTATTGATTTAACTATATCAGGTCCAAAGGATAGATTGGGAACAAATTGCTGATCCATAATATCTAAATGAAGCCATTCTGCTTTTGATTCATTACATAACTTTAGTTCACTTTGCAAATTAGAGAAATCTGCTGCGAGTAAAGATGGTGCTATGATATGGTTATTATTTTCATGCATTATGAGTGATAAATAAACTACATATTATTTATTTGCAAAAAAAAGGAATTGTTGAAATAGTTACAGGTTTTTTTTAATTTTTGGACCGACTAGTCGGTTTATGCAAAAAGAAAAGAAAAGAGGGAAAAAAGATTTAATTACGTTGTCTGCTCTCCGCGTAATGTCTAAAAAAGGATATTACGGGAGTACGATGGATGATATTGTGCTAGAGTCAAAAATGAGTAAAGGTGCTATATATCATTATTACAAATCAAAAAAAGAAGTTTATTTAGGAGTAATTGAATCATTAGAAAATGAATATACCGATTTATTTGCTCAGGTTAATAACGAGCCTACTACAGCCAAGATATTAAAGAAATTATTTACAACTGTCTCAAGTCAATTAAAAAAGGATCCTGTTTTCTTTAAATCGTTTTCAACTTTCTGGTCAATTTCAAGACATGATAAGGATTTTAGAAGAGCTATACAGCAGATGTATGATCGTTTTCAAAAATTCATAGAGCTGATTATCATACAAGGAATTGAAAATAAGGAATTGAGGAAAGATATTGATCCTAAAATTGCCTCTCTATCATTGGTGTTAAATTTAGAGGGAGTGTTTTGGTTTACTTTGTTTGAATCAAAGCATGTCAACGCAGAAACTTATATAGATCAGATATCAGATTATATTTTAAATATTTATACGTTAAATAAAGGGGAATAAAAAATGTCAGTAGATTTTAGTCAAATTAAAACAGGTGGTACATTTTTAACCACAGTTGTTGGTACAAATAAGGTTTTTTGTAAAGAATCATTTTCTGAAGAAGAACGAATGATTTATGAGGCAATGTGTGATTTTGCCACAAATGAATTATTACCATTATCTCAAAATGAGCTAAATAAAAAGGATGAAAAACTTATTAGAAAACTTGTAGAACAAATGGGTGAGTTAGGTTTTCTAGGAATTGATGTTCCTGAAAAATACGGTGGATCAGAAATGACAAAAACTGGTATGTGTATTTTAGCTGAAGGAATTTCAATGAGTGGGAGTGCATCTTTCTGCACTGTTTGGAATGTGCAAACATCAATTGGTTCTCTTGGAATTATTTGGTATGGTAATGATGAGCAAAAGCAAAAATGGTTACCAGGTATTTGTTCTGGAAAAAAAATTACAGCATTTGCTTTGACTGAACCTGAAGCTGGTTCTGATGCTACCAATTCCAAAACAATTGGTGTGCTTTCAGAGGATGGTAAGCATTACATTTTAAATGGTCAGAAGATTTTCATTTCGAATGGTGCTTGGGCCGACACCTTTATAGTTGCTTGTAAAATAGATGGTAAGTTTTCTTCTATTGTAGTTGAAAAAGATACCCTTGGATTTGAAATTGGTAAGGAAGAAAAGAAGATGGGAATGGAAGGTTCTTCAACTGTTCCTTTATATTTTGCTGATTGTAAAGTACCAGTAGAAAATTTGCTTGGTAAAGTGGGAGAGGGTGCAGGACCTGCATTTTGTGGTTTAAATATTGGTCGATTCAAATTAGGCGCTTCTGCTATTGGAGGCATGATTTTAGGAATGGAGCGTGCTGTTGATTACGCAAAAAATAGAAAAGCTTTTGGTCAGTACATTTCTGATTTTGGATCTATACAGGAAAAATTAGCTTCTGCAGCCATTCTTACATATACATTAGATAGTACATGCTATTCCGTTATTGGTAAGCAAACTGAAGCTATTGGTGAGTTAGATAAAAATGATCCTGAATATTATATAAAGCAGGGTAATACAACCGAAAAATACATTGCAGAAAATTCTATCGTAAAAGTTTATGGAAGTGAATCTGCTGAACAGTTAATTGATCATTGTTTTCAAATTTTTGGAGGTTATGGTTTTATTGAAGAGTATCCTATGGCTCAAGCTTATAGAGATAATAGAATCAACAAGATTTGGGAAGGAACAAATGAAATTAATAAGATGCTTTGCGGAAGATCTATGATAAGCAAGGCTTTAAGTGGTGAAATTGGATTCAAAGAGTATTTAGAAAAGGTTAATAGTGATTGTAGTAATGGTTTTGATATCGGTTATGAGGGAGAATATAAAGATGAAGTTGAATGTATCGAAGCTTCTAAAGCTGTTTATGCACTTTGCTTAAATGAATCATTGAGTAGGCATGGACAAGACATAGGAACTGAGCAAGTAATAATTGAAAATCTTGCGAATATTCTTATTTACTCTTATGTAGCTGATTCCACCTTATCAAGAGTGATGCAGAATAAAGATTTTTATACAACTAAAAATCAAATTGTTCCTGAGCTTTGCGCTAAAGTTTACACTGCAGAGCAAGGAACTAGAGTAATTGAATATGCTAACAAAATTCTAAATAATATTTATAATGGTGATATTCCTGATGATTTAAATGCAAAGCTAAGTGTATTAAAGAAAAAGCTTTCTTTATCAACAGATACCATCGGTTTAAAGAAAATAATTGGAGAAAAAGTTGTTGAAGCTGGCGGTTATCCAGTTCAAAGCTTTTAAGGAGGAAAAAATGAGTAATAAAGCTGTAATTATTGATGGAGTAAGATCTCCAATCGGTACTAAAGGTAGTCCAATGATAGGTATGAGATCAGATGAGATTGCTGGTCAAGTAATCAAGGGTTTATTGGATAGAAACAAAGAATTGGATGTTAATTTAGTTGAAGATGTTTCTTTAGGATGTGCGTTTCCGGAAGGTCCAACAGGTATGTTGGTTGCAAGAGGCGCATCTATTTTAGCTGGTATTCCAGAAACAGCTGCCGCTAATGTAATAAATAGATATTGTGGATCAGCTATGACATCACTTCACATGATAAGTTCCGCTATTGAAGCAGGTGATATCGATGTAGGTATTGCTGGTGGGGTTGAAGATATGTTTACTATTCCTCAGGGAGGGTTTGCTCCAGACTTTAACGTAGAATTAGCTGAACAAGATTATTATATATCAATGGGAGAAGGTGCAGAGCTTCTTGCGGATGAGTTAAATATTTCAAGAGAAGAGCAAGAAGAATTTTCCTTTTCATCTCACGATAAAGCAGTAGCTGCGCGTGAAGCTGGAAGATTTGACAATGAAATTGTACCAATAACTCTTGAAGATGGAACAACAATTGATAAAGATAGCGGTCCAAGAAATCCGGATAAAGATAAGATCAAATCTCTTAATCCTGCTTTTAGAGCTGATGGAACAGTTACAGCTGCAACCAGTAGTCCTTTTTCCATTGGAGCTTCAGCAATGTTAATCACAAGCGAAAAATTTGCCAATGATAATGGTTTAAAAATTAGAGCATATATTGAAGGCAGAGCAGTGGCTGGTGTTAATTGGAAAATGTTTGGTTCTGGTCCTATTCCAGCAACAGAAAAAGCTTTGGAAAAGACAGGATTGTCAATGGATAATATTGATGTTATAGAGCTTAATGAAGCATTTGCTGCTCAAGCTTTGTATTGTATTAAAAAAGCAAACTGGGATATAAATAAGGTTAATCTCAATGGTGGAGCAGTTGCTTTAGGGCATCCACTTGGAATCTCAGGAACAAGGATTATTACAACATTATTAAATGTTCTTGAACAGCAAGATAAATCAATGGGACTTGCAACTATGTGCGTTGGAACTGGTCAAGGTATCACAACAATTATAAAAAGGGATAAATAAAATGGGGATTGAAATTAAAAAATGTGCTGTTCTTGGTGCAGGAGTTATGGGTGCTCAGATTGCAGGTCATATTGCAAACGCTGGAATACCTTCATTATTATTTGACATTAATGATGAACTTGCAAAGAAGGGCGTTGAAGGACTAACTAAATTAAAACCTGCTCCTTTATTTTCAAGTAAAAATATATCTTTGATTACAGCGTGTACATATGAAAATGATTTAAAAAAACTAAAAGATTGTGATCTCATTATTGAAGCGGTAGCTGAAAAAATTGAAATTAAGCATTCTGTATACAAAAGCTTACTACCGCATTTAAAAGATGATGCAATTTTAGCATCCAATACATCTGGAATTCCATTAGCTAATTTAGTTGAAGTATTACCTGAAGAAGTGCAAGCTAGATTTTTAATCTCTCATTTTTTCAATCCTCCAAGATACTTAAGATTACTAGAACTTGTTAAAGGACCAAAAACTTCTGATGATGTTTATGATACAGTTACGGAATTTGGTGAAACTACATTAGGTAAAGGTATTGTACATGCAAAAGATACTCCAGGTTTTATCGGAAATAGACTTATTAATGCAAATGGTAGACTTGTTATAGAAAAAGCATTAGAAATGGGATTATCTGTTGAAGACGTAGATGCGCTCACTGGTACTTTAATAGGTAATGCAAAGAGCGCATATTTTAGAACCCAAGATATCGTTGGCTTAGATACAGCGCTTAATGTTTCTAATAATATGCATGAAAGAGTTACAACAGAAAGCGAAGAAGAAAGAGAGAAATTTAGACCACATGAACTTTTAGTAAAGCTAGTCGAAGATGGAAGGCTAGGTCAAAAAACAGGCTCAGGATGGTATAAAAAAGAAGGAAAACAAATCTTATCACTAGATTTTGACACTATGGAATATACTCCTACTAAGAAGAGTAAATTTGACACGCTTAGAGTAGGAAAACCTATTAAAAATCTAACGAAAAGAATAAAAGCAATAACATTTTTAGATGATAAAGCAGCAAAATTTTTGTGGGAATGCAATGCTCCGCTATTAATCTATACTGCAGAAATGATTCCAGAGATTGCAGATAGCATTATTGAGATTGATAACACCATGAAATGGGGCTTTACGAGAGATATTGGAATCTTTGATTCATGGGATGCAATTGGTGTTGAGAAATCTGTAAACAAAATGAAAGAAGAAAATAGAAAAGTTCCTTCATGGGTTGAAGAAATGTTAGCATCAGGTAGAAAGTCATTCTATGAAATTATTGATGGGGAATTAACATACTACTGCCCGGTAAATAAGAAAGTGCTTGTTCATAAAACTAACAATAAAACTCTTAACTTGAATCTATTTAAGAATTCAAAGACTATGCTCAAAAGAGATTGGAGTGCTAGCATTTATGATGTTGGTGATAGAGTTTTAAATGTTGAATTTCATTCGATTTTTGTTCCAGCATTCAATCCAATCGATAGATCTATGGTTGGCATAGTAAAGCATGCATTAGATTTATTAGAAACAGGGAAGTATAAAGGCATAGTGATGGGTCATCAAGGAAAAAATTGGAGTGCAGGAGCAAATGTTAATGACTTTAAAATGGCTATTGATTCTGGAAATCTCCAAATAATGGATGCAGGAGTTGAAGAAATGCAGACAGTTACTCAAAGAATCAGACATTCAAAATACCCTGTTATTACATGTCCGTTTAATTTCGCACTTGGAGGAGGTTTTGAATTCTATGCTTGTTCTGCCCATACTATTGCTGCCGGAGAGTTGTATGCTGGTCTTGTTGAAGCAATGCAAGGGTTAATACCTGGAGCAGGTGGACATTTAAGAGTATTATTAAATTTATTAGAAAATAATGATGCTAAAAATGTTAACATGAATATTGGACGTCAAGCTATTGGCCTAATTAATCCAATGACTGTATCAAGAAGCGCAACTGATGCTTTGAAAAAAGGATGGTTAAGGAAATCTGATACAATAAGCATGAATTCAGAACATTTGCTAGCTTTAGGTAAAAAGAAAGTTTTAGAACTTTCAGATAATGGATATGAACCTCCTAAATATCGAGATGATCTATCTTTACCAGGCATGACATTAAGAACCATGGCTTCAGTTGGAGCTAAAGCAATGAAAGCACAAGGAAAAATCTCTGATCATGATGAACTAGTAGCTTCTAAAACTGCTTATGTATTAAGCGGTGGTGATAAAGGAGGCTTAATGTCTAAGGTAGATGAACAATATGTTTTAGATATTGAGAGAGAGTGCTTTATGTCATTAGCTGGAGAGCCTAAAACACAAGATCGTATTGCACATTTCCTAAAGACTGGAAAGCCATTAAGAAATTAAAATCTCTTCTATTTTTCTATTAGATAAATAAGATTTCATTTTTAAAAGAGAATCGATATTCGTAAATTCCACACCATATTCTATTAAAAGAGTATGCTTAATTTGGAGAGTATTTATGGCAAAATGGTGTAAAAAAACATTCACTGAACATATCAATCAAGCTTGTGAAAACGATGTAGCTATTAACTGTTTGCAATTGATAGATTTTTCTGAAAAAAATTCTGATGAACTTACATGGGGGACTGGAGATGATTTTGGTACTATGACATTCAGATGTCATTCTGATTATGGACTTTTACCTCTATTTCGATTGTCTTCTAATGGCAAGATTAATCTTCAATTAAATTTTCTAAGAAGTAAGAATTTACATAAACAAATATTAGAAGATATGATTGTAAAACTTGAATCTAATTTTTTGAGAGAATATGATCAAGAATCTTATCCATCCGATTCCTATGAAGAAATCGAAGATTTAATCTGTACACAGAATCAACTTGATACGTTTATCAAAACTATTGAAGGTTGTATTTATAGGTTAAAACAATAAATGAATTTGAAGATTAAATCTAAGAAGATTAATGACTTCACATATGAATTATCTATTCTAGCTGGATGGAAAGATATCAAAGATGACTTTGAGCTCTGTAAAAAGAAAGTAGCAAAAAATATTAAGGTCCCAGGATTTCGAAAAGGAAAGATTCCAGATAATATATTAATGTCACAATACTTGGGTCAGATCGAAATGAATTTTGTACAAGACTTTTCAGAGAAATATTATATACTTGCTTTGCAAAAAGAAGAACTGAATCCTATTAATCAAGCTGCATTAAAAGATATAGATTTTGCATATGAAAAAGATTTTTCTTTTAAATCTGAATTTGAAATAGAACCACCATTATCTGCTCCAAAGCTTAAAAAAAATATGGTCACAGTTGAAAAAACTAACTTTATATCCAATGAAAAAGAAGTAGACGATACAATTAACAATATATTGAATTCTCAAAGTAAAACAGAACAGATTGAAGAAGGTTCTTCAGAAGGCGATTTTATGATAGCAGATTTTCAAGAAATAGATGAATCTGGTATTGCTATTATCGGTAAAAAAGAGAAAAAATATATCGCTATAGGACAAGAGCCATTTATCAATAATAATAAAGATCTTTTATTAGATAAAAAGGTTGGTGATTCAGTAAAAATGACTATTGACCTAGGTGCTGGCCAAAAAGATTATAATATTATAGTTGAGTCTATGCAGAGAAGGATTCCACCAAAACTAGATGAAGAATTTGTAAAAACAATGGATCCGAACTGTAAAAGTGTAGAAGAATGGAAGAGCAATATAGAGAAAAGCATTGGCTTAGAATATGAAAAGAAATCAGAAGAATTATTTAATTCAGCTATCATTGATCAATTTATCAAATTAGTAGATCCCATATTGCCAAAATCAATGCTTGATAATTATTTGAATAATATTGTAAAAGAAGTTGTGGAGAATCAAAGAATGTCATCTCCAGTTACTACCAATAAAGATGATAATATAGTTGCAGATATTGATGAAGAAAAAATAAGAGAACAATATAAGTTATTTGCAGAGAATAATTTAAAATGGTATTTGTTGAGAAAAGCAATGATTAAAGATTTAGAGATTTCTATTGATAAGAATGCGATAGATAATTTTATAAAAGAAGCAATTGAAAAGAATGCTAATCAGAAAGCTGAGATTGAAAGATTCTATAAAAAAGAATCTAATAAAGCTAAACTTTCTGATGACTTATTGGATCAAAAAATACTAGATATGCTCAAAGAGAATTCCAAAGTCAAAGAGAAAGATACTAATACAGCAGACTTACATGCTGGACATAATCATCCGTAATTATTATGGGAAATTTTAGCGGTCTGGTAGGAATTTTTGCATTACTCTTCATTGCTTTCTTATTATCTGATAATAAAAAAGCAATAAATATAAAAACAGTTTCTATTGGGCTGATGCTTCAATTTATTTTTGCTATCTTTATTCTAAAAACTCCCTTTGGAGCTCCTATTTTTAGTTTTTTAGATCAGGCAATTACCAAGTTGATTAGTTTTTCTGATTCAGGTGCTAACTTTCTATTTACATCCTATGTAGATGGAGTAGGATTTCATCCAGGTTTAATTAATTTTGCTTTTAAAACTTTACCAACAATTATTTTCTTCTCGAGCCTTGTTTCAGTTCTCTATCATTTTGGCGTTATACAGGTGATAGTGAAGTTTATTGCACGATCGATGCAAAAAACAATGGGAACTAGTGGATCTGAGACATTGAGTGTTGCTGGTAATATTTTTTTAGGACAGACAGAATCTCCATTAATGGTAAGACCTTTTATTGATAAAATGACCAAGTCAGAGTTGATGGCAGTGATGACAGGAGGATTTGCAACTGTATCTGGAGGGGTGCTAGCAATTTATGTATCATGGCTATCAAATATTCCAGGTATTGCAGGACATTTATTGGCAGCTTCTGTTATGTCAGCGCCAGCAGCGCTTGTCATTGCTAAGATTATTTATCCTGAGATAGAAGAGTCTAGCACTATGGGTGATCTTAATATAGAGATAAAACAATCCCATACAAATGGAATGGAGGCACTCAGTACAGGAGCTACTGATGGACTAAAATTAGCAGCAAATATTGCTGCAATGTTGATTGCATTTATCTCATTTGTAGCAATGATTAATTTCTTTCTTGCTTTCTTAGGTACATCAATGGAGGCTATCTTTGGATTTATATTCAGACCTTTAGCATGGACAATGGGCGTTCCTTGGAGTGAAGCACAATTAGTAGGAATGCTAATGGGAAAGAAGATTGTCTTAACTGAACTAATTGCCTATGGAGATTTACAGAATATTATTACAGAGGGAATGATTTCTGAAAGAACTGCTATTATTTCTACATATGCTCTGTGTGGATTTTCAAATTTTGGTTCTATCGGTATTCAATTGGGAGGCATTGGAGCAATGGCCCCAAATCGCAAAAAAGATCTAGCAAAATTAGTGACAAAAGCTATGTTTGGCGGTGCACTAGCTTCGTGGTTAACTGCCACGATTGCAGGCCTTTTAATCTAGTCATTTAAAAAAAATAATATTTTTTAATTTTTTAGTTGGTTATCTGTATAAACCGTTATAATTTGCGTGGCTTTTGCGTCAAAAAAATGCAAAAGAATTTTTTTAGTTATTTGAAAATTTACTATGTAGAACCTTTGTCTTTTAATCCTGTAGTCGATATACGAACAAACTTAAACAATACAATTGAGAGTTTGATCCTGGCTCAGGACGAACGCTGGCGGTGTGCTTAACACATGCAAGTCAACGAGAATTTATCTTCGGATAATAGTAAAGTGGCGAACGGGTGAGTAACGCGTAAATAACTTGCCTTGGAGATTGGGACAACATTGGGAAACCAGTGCTAATACCAAATAATGCAGCGGGCCCTTCGGGGCATAGTTGTTAAAGTAGGCTTCGGCTTACACTTCAAGATAGATTTGCGTCCGATTAGTTAGTTGGTAGGGTAATAGCCTACCAAGACCGAGATCGGTAGCTGGTCTGAGAGGATGATCAGCCACACTGGAATTGAGATACGGTCCAGACTCCTACGGGAGGCAGCAGTGAGGAATTTTGCACAATGGGCGAAAGCCTGATGCAGCAACACCGCGTGATTGATGAAGTTTTTAGGAATGTAAAAATCTGTCGTAAGGGAAGAAATGTTTCGGATGTTAATACCATCTGTTACTGACGGTACCTTACAAGAAAGGACCGGCTAACTTCGTGCCAGCAGCCGCGGTAATACGAGGGGTCCTAGCGTTGTCCGGATTTACTGGGCGTAAAGGGTACGTAGGCGTTTTAATAAGTTGTATGTTAAATATCTTAGCTTAACTAAGAAAGTGCATACAAAACTGTTAAGATAGAGTTTGAGAGAGGAACGCAGAATTCATGGTGGAGCGGTGACATGCGTAGATATCATGAGGAAAGTCAAATGCGAAGGCAGCCTTCTGGCTCAAAACTGACGCTGAGGTACGAAAGCGTGGGGAGCGAACAGGATTAGATACCCTGGTAGTCCACGCCGTAAACGATGAGTATTTGATGCTGGGGGATTCGACCCTTTCAGTGTCGTAGCTAACGCGATAAATACTCCGCCTGGGGACTACGATCGCAAGATTGAAACTCAAAGGAATTGACGGGGACCCGCACAAGCGGTGGAACATGTGGTTTAATTCGATGATACGCGAAGAACCTTACCTGGGTTTGACATGTAAGAGAAAGTTTTCCGAAAGGAAATCCCTTTAATAATTTATTATTAAACTCTTTCACAGGTGATGCATGGCTGTCGTCAGCTCGTGTCGTGAGATGTTAGGTTAAGTCCTGCAACGAGCGCAACCCCTATATTTAGTTGCCAGCACATAATGGTGGGGACTCTAAATAGACTGCCCGGAATAACCGGGAGGAAGGTGGGGATGATGTCAAGTCAGTATGTCCCTTATACCCAGGGCTACACACGTGTTACAATGGATAGTACAAAAAGTAGCAATTCCGCGAGGAGGAGCCAATCTTTAAAACTATCCCCAGTTCAGATTGAAGTCTGAAATTCGACTTCATGAAGCAGGAATCGCTAGTAATCGTAGGTCAGCATACTACGGTGAATACGTTCCCGGGTCTTGTACACACCGCCCGTCAAGTCATGGAAGTCTGCAGTACCCAAAGATGGTATTCTAACCGCAAGGAGGAAGCTGTTTAAGGTAAGGCAGGTAACTGGGACTAAGTCGTAACAAGGTAGCCGTACCGGAAGGTGCGGCTGGATCACCTCCTTTCAGGGAGTAATCTACTTTATTTTATAATAAAGTAAGATATGGTCGAAAGTTCAAATCTATGATTTGGATTTTTAACTTCAGAATTAATAGACAGGTTTTACATAGTGTTTTATTTAGAGTTTATAAAAGGGGCTTATAGCTCAGCTGGTTAGAGCGCATCTCTGATAAGGATGAGGTCCGTGGTTCGAGTCCACGTAGGCCCACCAATTAAAAACATTGGGGCTGTAGCTCAGTTGGGAGAGCAATTCCCTTGCACGGAATAGGTCGCAGGTTCAAGCCCTGTCAGCTCCACAAAATTTAGATTTTAGATATTTGACAATTTGGAAATTAACGCGGGTAACAAAGTTATGCTTTGTAATTATAATAACTTTGTTACTAACAACTGTGTCATAGCTATTTATGATTTTAATCCTGTAGCTGTGATACAAATCAATTGTATTGATCAAATTCTAATTCCGAATGGGGCAACCCATTTTTTGATCAATATTTGTATTAATTAGAATAGTTTTCAATTATTCTAGTTAATGCTGAATCATTAAAACACTCAAGTCATATAAGAACTTGATAAAGCTACTAAGAGCACACGGAGGATGCCTTGGTACATGGAGGCGATGAAGGACGTGGTAAGCTGCGATAAGCTTCGGGTAGGTGCACACAACTGCTGATCCGGAGATTTCCGAATGG
>Ga0208411_1000139_pt1 | contig 57137 bp, 55 predicted proteins | sample ETN01SmetaG_4_FD_185793 | JGI IMG/M metagenome (GOLD analysis project Ga0208411, IMG submission 185793) | Marine microbial and viral communities from oxygen minimum zone, Eastern Pacific Ocean - ETNP2014F12-01SV261 (SPAdes) (version 2) | ecosystem: Environmental > Aquatic > Marine > Oceanic ... | reverse complement strand
TACTTAAGCATCTAGGGCATGACCATGTATTCTTTCTGTAGGGAATATCGTAAGGAAATGTTTTATTTATTTTTCAACAAAGGCCATATTTCATTTAATGCCCTCTCATAATGTTGTGGATCATCAATTTCTGTCCAAACAAGATCATCTACCAAAAGATATTTTACACTATGTTGGTTGGATAAATCTGAAATACACTCTTCATAATGATAATTATTTGGAAATTGATTATTATTCTTATGATGAATGCACATTTTATTGAAAAGTTCTTTGGATATTTTTGAGAGACCCGTAAGTTCTCCACACATTAAAAAATCTTCTCTTGATTGTTTACTGATCTTTTTGACAAGACCCATATTATTGTTCTCTTTTGGCTCTTCTCCATAAATCCATACTTCGTCACCCGAACCGGTCCTTCCTGAAATGAGCAGCAAATCCCTTTCTTTGGTTTGTAGCAGGTATTTCAACGCATCATCACCATATAGAAGGTCCGATTCAAGAAGGAGAAAATCTTCATCCAGTTTTTCATGAAGCATAAAGAGTGAATGCATGCTTCCTGTTTCAGAATATCGTTCATTGAAAACAAATTGTGTATTAAAACAATTTGTATATTTCTCAAGTTCCTTTTCTAGTTCTTTTGATTGATGTCCAACAACAATCAGGATTTTTTCAAAACCATTCTTCTTTAGAAAATTCAAGGATCGACCCAATAAGGGTAATTCTCCTATTTGTAAAAGTCCCTTTGGATGAATACCCACAATCGGGCTTAATCGAATACCCATTCCAGCAGCAAGAATTACAGCAGTTTTTAAAGACATTAGATAAATGTTAGTAAGGTTATTTCTTAAGTATTTTTTAAAATGATGCTCATTGTTTTAATGATACTTCCATCCTAGAGAATGAAGCTTATGACTTAAAGAGACTCTACTGTTTTGCTTAACCATCCAAAATTGTAAATCATCTATCTCTTTGAAAAGATTAATCCAGATCTGATCACCTGGTTTTTGTGACTGGATATCTCCATAGATGTTCATAGGAGTATTACTACTACGCATTTTAATAAACCTATTTTCAGCTAAAATCCAACCTCCTTCTATATTCCCTTTGGCGTAACGGTATTTATAATTTCTGATCAAGCTTTTCCCAAAAATTGGGTATTGATGTGGAATACCCATTATATCCAAAACTGTTGGCATGATATCAAGATGTCCTCCAAGAGCATCTATAGTCATTTTTAATTGCTTTCCTGAGGAAGGATAAATAAATAATAGAGGTATATGATATTGATTTAGGATTTGAATTTTTTCATTACGATCAGCTTCTACTAATTCTTTTCCATTGCCATGATCAGCCGTAATGATAATTAGAGATTCTTTACCATTTTCAGTTTTCAAATATTCATCTAAAAAATATCCCAACATGGCATCTGAGTATTTAAATGTAGAAAAGAATTTATTTATTGATTCACTAAAACCAAAATCTGTAAAATATCCTTTTGGTGCAACATAAGGGTGATGATTAGTAATGGTTTGAATAACAGTAAAATAAGGAGTCTTTAAATTTTCAAGATATTCCAAGGAAAATTTCATTAATTCTTTATCACTAAGGCCCCAACCTAGTATTTCCGAATCTACAGGAAAACTTAATCGATCTTTGATATGTTTGACTTGATGACGGCTCATGAAATAACCTTGAGAATCATAAGTAGCACTTTGACCATGAATCCATGCAGTCTCATAATTCAATTCATTGAAATAGTCATATAAACATTTAACGTTGTGATCTTCATAATTTGTAAATACAGAACCTCCTATTACATTTTGATGTGCACCACATAATGCAGACCACATCCCAACTCTTGATAAATTATATGATGAAAATATATTATTGAAGAGTAAGCCTTTTTTTGCATATTTATCAAAGTTAGGTGAAATATTTAGATTACTCCCGTAGACTCCCAATTCATAAGCTCTAAAGCTTTCCATGATGATGACTACAACATTAATATTTTTTTTGATTTGAGGAACTAGGATTGGCCTGTCTTCTTTATATTCAATAATTCGCTCTAAAAAATCAGCTGAGAAAGAATTTAACTCAGCTGATTCTTTTGATTTATTTAATTGATCATCATAATTATAGTACCAATATTTTAAAATATGACTGTGCACAACTGATTCAATTCTTGGATGAATATCTGCGTATAATGTAGAGGATTGAAAAAATGCGCTTAATAAAAACACGAATAAATAATATCTTTTATCAAGATCAATCCAATATTTTTCGATACAAAAAATAAAACAAACTGAAAACATTATGGGAATTACAATCATATAAATCATATTTGTTTCAATATTTTGAATTAAAATATCATTGATATTCCCAAGAGAAGTAATATTATTTAATTCTGAAAACCATGATATTGGAACCAATGAATTAAATGTACTAGCATACTGAAAATTAATATAATTAATAACTATCCACAAAACAGAAAATAAAAATAAAAATAATTTTCTTATTCTTTTCCTTTTGATGATTATCCATAGCAAGCCAATAACGAGATAAAACAATCCTGCAACCACTAACTCGTTAAGAATCCCTTGTAATGGCAAACGCCAATGCCAGATATTATTTGAATTTATAAAAAAAATGAATGATCTTAAATATACATTTAATATGATAAAATAAATATACATTGAATTATGAAATTGAGAGACGCGTAAATTATGAATGATATACAGGGACTACTTTTTCATCCATTGAATCGAGGCGATGCTTGACCTGTAACAGAGGTTTTGGCACAAAAGACTCCTCCGGCTAAGGGGAATCCTTCCAAATCCAGGTTTCTTGCTGCAGTGGTAATAAACAGCAGATTTCGATCCGGTCCTCCAAAAGTACAACTGGTGACCTGAGGAACAGGCATTTCGAGGATACCGTCGATGGTGCCATCCGGGAAAAAGCGAGTGATTCGGCTTCCACCCCAGTGTGCCAGCCAAACCCCATTCTCATCATCGACTGTAAGTCCGTCAGCGCCTCCTTCCCCTGGCTTCAGTTCAGCAAAAAGCCTCCGATTGGAAAGACTTCCATCGGAATGTTTATCGAAAGCATAGATGCACGGACCAAAGGTATCCACGTGATACAGTGTTTTCCCGTCCGGCGTGATCGCTGGGCCATTGGTAACTTTATAGGGGCCGTCCCATTTTGAAAAACTCCAATCAGGATCGATGCGGTAGAGCCAGCCCGTGGCATTTTCCTCCAAATCATCCATGCTTCCGGTCCAGATCCTTCCTTCTGCATCCACCTTTGCATCGTTGAAACGGTTTCCCGGAAGGTCCGGTTCCGGGTCAAGAACCCGTTCACGGTTTCCGCTTTCCAGGTCAACGCAATAGATTCCAGATTTGCAACCAGCCACAAAATCGGACCGTCCTTCACGAGGAAGCAGCCATCCCGTTTTTTCTGGAAAATCCCAACTTTGAACCGACTCTTCTTTGAACTGATATCGGTGGGCTTTGCATCCGTCGATATCGACCCAGTAAAGTGACTGTTCTTCAGGAATCCAGAGAGGGCCCTCCCCACAGATTGAATGTCCCGGCCAGATGCAGTTTAGATTTTCTACAACGCTAAGTTTTTGCTTCATCTTCATTTGCATTAAAGTGGGTGATCATTGAAAATCCTTAGGATTCCATGCATGTTTTAAATGCATCAGGTTTGTGCATCACTTTAATGGATTTGAAGTCTCATTGGAAAAAGATTATTTCATAACAAAATGAAAACCCTCTATCGATGGATACGATGCAATTAATAACTGAAGAAATCCTTCCAAAAGATCAAGATTCCGCCTGTCTGATCGGACGGGCCTGGATCCCTGGAAACCCTGAAGGTCCCTCACCTGTCTGGATCGCTGATAAAAAAGTCTATGATCTCGCACCCCATTCTCCGACCATCAGTGAATTGCTGGAAATGGAAGATCCTGCCAGAACCGTTCGTGAATACTCCGGACTTGAGTTCATCGGGGTTCTTGAAGATCTTTTGTGCAACACACCTGATGAAAATCGTGATCCCACAAAACCCTGGCTTTTAGCTCCCTGCGATCTGCAGGCGATTAAGGCCAGTGGAGTGACCTTTGTCTCAAGCATGCTCGAAAGGGTGATCGAGGAACAGGCCCGAGGAGACTGGACCAAGGCAGAACAGATTCGTAAACAGATCAGCGGACTGATCGGCGACAACCTAGCTGACATCCAACCGGGTTCTAATTCTGCAATGAAGGTTAAAGAGGTTCTGCTCAAACAGGGTGCCTGGTCCCAGTATCTGGAAGTCGGCATTGGTCCTGATGCCGAAATCTTCACCAAAAGCCAGCCCATGTCTGCCGTAGGAACAGGGGCGGAAGTCGGAATCCATCCAGGATCACACTGGAACAATCCTGAACCGGAAATCGTACTGGCAGTTAATTCCAAGGGCAAGGTTGCTGGTGCTGCTCTCGGCAATGATGTCAATCTGAGGGATTTTGAAGGACGCAGTGCCCTTCTTCTCGGCAAAGCCAAGGACAACAATGCTTCCTGTGCAATCGGCCCCTTCATACGGTTGTTCGATGAGGAATTCAGACTCGACGATATCCGTCAGGCCAATATCAGCCTAACCGTCAATGGACCCGAGGGGTTCAGACTCGAAGGAATCAGTAACATGAAACAAATCAGCCGGGACCCTCTAGAACTGGTCCAACACTGTAGCGGTAAACATCATCAATATCCGGATGGCATGATGCTCTTCCTTGGCACCATGTTCGCCCCAATCCAGGACCGAGATGTACCAGGCCAGGGATTCACTCACAAGGTCGGCGACACCGTCTGCATCCAAACCCCCCTGCTTGGTTCCCTGATCAATCGTGTCAATACATGCGATCAAATCCCTCCATGGACTTTCGGAACCGGGGCCTTGATGCGAAACCTCGCAAAACGCGGGCTTCTCTAACGGAAATGGTTCATGCTCTTGTCTGACATTCTTGCAAATGTTACATTGCCGCAATAAATACTATTTCTTGATTTCATAAAATTACAATGGGAACCGATCTACTCTTTGGTATTACCGAAAGTGGGGTGATGCACACCGACATCGACCCGCAGATTCCACTGGAAACCAAATTTAAGATGGTTAAGGAATCGGGGGTATACGATTATTTTGACAAGACGCCTCCTAAGGAGTTGGAGAACGAATACCATCGTTGCAGCGAAAAGTACGAACTGCCGATCCTCGCAGGGGGTTGGTTTTATGTACTTGGCAGAGATGAGGAATTGCTGATGGAAAACCTTCGTCTCGGTGCTCGTCTCGGTAGCCTTGTCCACAACACACAAATCATCATGGACCATGCGGATGGTTCTTTGGTGAGCGACGAGCAGGTCGCGGAAATCTACCTAAAAGCTTATGAAATAGGAGAGGAAAGCGGATGCCGTCCAACTTTTGAGGTGCATGTCAACATGTGGTCGGAAGATTTTCGCCGAATTGAAAAAGTAGCCGATCTTGTAGAACGACGAGGCATCCCCTTCCTTATGACCTTAGATCACTCGCACGTCATTTTCAAAATCGACAATCCTCGTGAACAGGAAGTTTTCAATATTCGTGAATCGATTGAAAAAGGAGAATTAATCCTCGACCCTTTCCAGGAAGACCATGTATGTGGAAAGTGGATCCAGCGTGGTTTTGTCAGGCACTGTCACGCACGAGCTGCGGTGCCAAACAATCCGAGAAATGTATGGCAGCATCACCCAAGCCTTGAAGGACTTGTTTCACAACATCCCAAAGACACCATGGGCCGCGGAATTCAGTATCCTTTTATAGAACCTGAACCTGGTCAATGGCACAGCGAATGGGATGAATCGCTCTTGGAGCCATGGAAAGAAGTTTTAAGACAATTGATGCATTACCATTCATCGAATTCTGAAAGCAAGCTCAGTACGATCTCCACTGAGTTCATACCGCATCCAGACTATGGAGGTGGTGCTAAGTACTCGATTTTTGAAAATTCGTTGGCCTGTGTCAAATGGCTAAGGCAAACCTGGAACGAAATCTCAACCTAAACCTGAAAAGAATTTTATGAAGACACGTGCTGCTGTTGCCTGGGAAGCAGGCAAACCTCTTGAAGTGATGGAAATTGATCTGGAAGGCCCCAAAGAAGGTGAAGTACTCATACGAAATGTCGCAACCGGAGTCTGTCATACCGATGCCTTCACACTTTCTGGAGCAGATCCTGAAGGCATTTTCCCTTCCGTACTAGGCCATGAAGGAGGCGCCGTTGTTGAAGAAATCGGTTCTGGAGTTAATTCAGTTTCCGTCGGAGATCAGGTCATCCCCCTCTATACTCCTGAATGCGGGAAATGTAATTTCTGTACCTCAGGAAAAACAAACCTTTGCCAAGCCATTCGTTCCACTCAGGGACAAGGGTTGATGCCCGATGGGACTTCACGGTTTTCATCTGGAGGCAAACAAGTTTTCCACTACATGGGTACCTCCACTTTTTCTGAGTACACCGTACTTCCTGAAATCGCAGTGGCAAAAATCAGCACTGAAGCACCTTTGGAAAAAGTTTGCCTCTTGGGATGCGGAATCACTACAGGGATAGGAGCCGTTCTAAATACCGCGAAGGCCGAGCCAGGTTCGGTGGTCGCCATTTTTGGTCTTGGTGGAGTCGGGCTTGGAGCCATTCAAGGTGCGGTCATGGCTGGAGCAAAAAGAATCGTCGCAATTGATGTAAACCCGGATAAAGAGGAATTCGCTCGCTCACTGGGTGCTACTGATTTCGTCAATCCCAAGGATCATGATGCTTCGATCCAGGAAGTGGTCGTCGAACTGACCAATGGAGGAGTCGATTATTCTTTCGAATGTGTAGGCAATGTGGATTTGATGCGCTCCGCATTGGAATGCTGCCATAAAGGGTGGGGGGAATCGGTGATCATTGGAGTTGCTGGTTCAGGCCAGGAGATCAGCACCCGTCCCTTTCAACTGGTCACTGGAAGGGTTTGGAAAGGCTCTGCCTTCGGCGGGGTCAAAGGGCGCTCGCAGCTTCCAGGCTACGTGGAACAATACCTGCGTGGGGAACTGAAGGTTGATGAATTCATCACTTATACGATGCCTCTAGAAGACATTAATAGAGCGTTTGATTTGATGCATGAAGGCAAGAGTATCCGATCCGTCATTCATTTTTAATTTCCACACAAAACTTTAATTCAATCCGGTTATGGAAATCTTTGCTTCGAACCGATCTTTCGGAGGATGGACAAAAATGTTCAGCCACTCTTCCGAAAGCTGTGGTGGCATCATGAAATGTTCAGTCTACCTTCCACCACAAGCAGAATCGGGAAAGGTGCCGGTGTTGTATTGGCTTTCTGGACTGACCTGCACCCATGAAAACTTCATCACCAAAGCCGGGGCACAGCAATTCGCGTCGGAACATGGACTGATGCTCGTAGCTCCGGATACCAGCCCACGCGGGGCTGGCATTGATGGAGAAGATGAAGATTACGACCTGGGAACCGGAGCCGGTTTCTACATCAATTCAACCCAGGAAAAATGGTCTACTCACTATCGGATGGAGGATTATATCATCCAGGAATTACCAAAAGTGATTCAAGAACATTTTCCAATTCAGGAAGATCGTCAGGGAATCTTCGGACATTCGATGGGAGGGCACGGTGCCTTGACACTCGCGTTGAAAAATCCGCAGCGTTTCCGCTCTGTTTCAGCATTTGCACCCATCTGTGCTCCCACTCTCTGTCCCTGGGGAGAGAAGGTCTTTACTGCTTATTTGGGTGAGAATCGGGAAGAATGGCAGAAACACGATGCCAATGAACTGATGAAGATCAGTGAAATGAGTATTCCGATGCTGATCGACCAGGGATCAGCCGATGATTTCCTGGAGAGGGAATTGAGCTACAAACAATTTGAAGCAACCTGTGCCAGCAGAAATTATCCTGCCACCTTCCGCATGCAGGAAGGTTATGATCATAGTTACTATTTTATTGCATCATTTATCCGAGATCACATTAATTTTCACTCGGAACATTTAAAATAAATCTCAACTAGAGGATGCTAAAAGAATTCTGAATATCCAAATAGTACTTTTTACTACAATAAAACCAGGATATTTCAGTCAATTTAATGAATTACAAAGCACCATTCCTCGCCTTTTCCTGCAATTGGTAGAGAGAGATTAAATCCTCTCTATATTTAGGTATGGGAAAATAATCCATGGTAAATCGTGCATTACTTAACTCCTTCCCTTTGACCAATCTTGCAAATTTTTCAGGAGTTTTATCTCTATTATTAATTAAAATAGGATAAGCATCTGATGAACGATAACTCACAATTAATGTACGTCTTGGGAAAGGAGATCTATTTTGATTAGAGGAATGAGGCGTCATACAATTCATAAAAATGGCTGTTCCAGCTTTTCCCTCAATATCAATTGAATTGCTCGTATCAAAATCCTCAGTAATCAACCCATGAAACAGTCCATCTTTTGAATGATCCATTAAAGGTTCTTTGTGGGAATTAGGAAGGATCTTCAGACATCCATTTTCATTGGTTGCATCATCAAGATACAGTAAAACTGCAAGTGAATCTCTATTAGTCAAAGGATAGTAAGATAAATCCTGATGCCACTCTACAATAGCTCCGATTTTTGGAGGTTTCATATTGAGTTTACTATAATGACAAATGATGTTGGGGCCTATAAGAGACTCAATGCATTCAAGCATTTTGGGAGATTCTGAATAATCCCGGAAAACCGGATAATAGGTACAGGGCTCATAAAGCCTGCGAACTTTGGTTCCTTCTGGAACTTGATCCTTCTCCATTTCCATTTTGGAGACATCATGATTTTTTAAAGTATTCCCTGAGGTCAGCGATTCTGTTTCTTCCTTGAATTCCTGAACTTGTTTCGAATCCAGGAAATCTGGAAAGACCGTAAACCCCTGTTCACGATATTGATTAATCTGATCTTGATTTAGCATGGATGTTCTTGTTTTAAGTTAATAATGAACCATTTCATGAAAATCAAATCAACCAGCAAATCTTGAATCTGGCAAACCCCTTACTCCTGGTACCGCAGCAAAAAGACTACCCGCAGTAGGGTCCTCTGAAATCTCCTTTTCAGTCATGTCCCAACGTGCTGTAGTTATGTAAAGCGTATCAAGACTTTTTCCTCCAAAAGTACAACTTGTCACACGCTGCACAGGGACTTCAACCACCTGATCAATGCTACCGTCAGGAGCAAACCGAATAACGCACCCTCCTTCCCACCTGCAACTCCAAAGCCCTCCCTCAGCATCTACTGTTGAGCCATCCGGATAACCGCGGTCAGACTGGGCGAAATTCCTCCGATTACTGATACTTCCTGATTCATGATCATAATCATAAGCCCAGATCCATCCTGTGAGCGTGTCTGTAAAGTAAAGAATATCGTTTTGTGGACTCCATGCCAGAGTATTGGAAACTCCGATTCCTGATTCCATTACGTGAAGACTGTTGTCCGGATCGTAACGGTAGAGGGAGCCACTGCTTTTTTCCAATGCGATATTTGTTGATTCAGAAGAAATATTATTCTGCATGGTACCAAACCAGAATCTCCCCTTGCGGTCTGATGCACCATCATTGCAACGGTTCCCAGGTTGGTCTTTTTCAGGTTCAAAAAAGCGAACGAGCCCTTCATCGTTAAAATTAAAATGGTTCAAACCATGATGGGAGGCTATAAGAAGTCCCCCCTGTTCCCTGATTGACATGGAAGTGATCATTTCAGGCATATCCCAGGATTCATGCTTTCCAGAATCTGGAAACAAGCGATGAAGTTTGGAAGGCATGGGGACATCAAGCCAATACAGAGCCTGAGCCCTGTCATCCCACAAAATTCCTTCTCCAAGATGGTCACGACTATCAAAAATACATTCTGCAGTTGTCATGTCTTCCTTTAGCTTTGTTTGATTAATTCATAAAGAAGGTGTCTGATAAAAATCCTTGCCATCTAATTCAATTTTCACCATAGAAAGGTAAGGTTTGATGCCCTCCACATCCACCTCAATGCCAAGTCCTGTTTTTTCAGGAATGTCAATTTTTCCCTCATCATTTAATTGGATGTGTTCAATGGTGATGTCCCATGCCAATGGTTTTAGCTGAACCGGATATTCACAAAAGATGAAATCTTCATACCCGCAATAGGGTAGTATCGAGGATACAAACGCGAGGTGGGACGTGAATGTGTGATTGACGAATTGAACGTCTCTCGATACGGCATAATCCGCCACTTCTTTTGCGGAACCTATTCCACCGATTATCCCACTATCAATTTGAATGAATCCCAACCCGCAAAAATCGATCATGTTTTTCGCCATCAATGGGTTGTGGCAACCCTCCCCACCAGCCAATGGCACTTTCGTGGATTGTGACAAACCTTTGTATGCTGAAAAACTGTCGGTATAGAAAGGTTCTTCAAGCCATTGGACATCTGCTTTCTCTAGCATGTCCAACCTGCTTGAAGCTTCATTCAAATCATCTTTCCAAACCGAACCAACATCGACCATCAATTTACAATCTTTACCGAGGCCTTCTCTTGCAGCCTCGATGTGTTTTTGATCCTCAGTCAAATCAATTCCGAATTTACCCCACCCAAATTTTACTGCCCTGTATCCGGTTTTAAGCGAGGATTTTGCCTTTTCATAAGTTTCATCAGGAGTGGTTCCAAAAAGCTGAGAGGCATAAGGGGTTTTGGAGAATGTTTTGTCAAATCCAAGCATTTTATAGACAGGCTCTTCCAGATATTTTCCGAGTAAATCCCAAAGAGCTATTTCTATCCCGGAAAACGTATGAGGGGTCTGCAGAATAGTCAGACTTTTTTCACGGACTTCATTTGAAATTCGAACAATATCTTGAGGAGAATTTAGTTCCTGCCCAAGAACTGAATAGCTTACCGGGTGGGCTGCACCATGTGATTTTGGGCAGATGAAATTTGCAATTGAAGTCAGGGGAGACGCTTCGCATTCTCCCCACCCTGTCAGTCCGCTGCCAGAAACTCTGACTAGAAGTGCGTCTTGGCTGCCATCAACCTCATTGGTAATTTCTGGCATAGAGAGGTAAAACAGGTCTACGGCCTCGATGATCATTTTGATTCATCCTCATGAAAATTTTCGAGAACTTAAACCTCATCATGGATCAAAAGGGATATCCCTCCGTCAACCATCATGCTTTCGCCTGTGATGAAACTTGCTTCACTGGAAGCCAGGAACAGTGCGGCATTAGCAACTTCGTCAGGGCTGCCGAGCCTTTTTACAGGATGCAGTTGTTCCGTTTCTCTTTTTTTTGCTTCAGGATCAGGGAACTTATTGAAATACCATTCATTGATGGGAGTAAATATATATGCCGGACAAATTGAGTTGACCCGAATTCCTTTAGGAGCATATTCAACAGCCAGTGAACGCGTCAAACCTACCACGGCATGTTTCGCTACAGGATAAGGAAAGGTGTGTGGGATGATTTGGAAAGAATGAACAGAAGCGATATTGACAATGCTTCCATGCGAGCTTTCAAGCATATGAGGCAATACCGCTCGAGAACAATACCAAACCGCATCAAGATCCACAGAAAAACATTTCTTCCAGTCCTCATCTGTAATTTCCAAAGGAGGGCCGAATACAGCGATTCCTGCATTGTTGATCAGAACGGTTGGTTTACCAAGTTGGTCTAGTGTTTTTTCAACCATCAAGTCAACAGCTTTTGAGTCACTGACATCCGTAGGAATTGAAATCGCTCTACCACCTTCTTTGTTAATACTTGAGGCAACTTTTTCTCCTGTTTCGCCATTAATTTCAGCGATTACGATTTTTGCGCCCTCGTTGGCAAAACGGCGAGCAATCGCTTCTCCAATTCCCTGACCTCCACCAGTTATGATTGCAATTTCATCGGTCAATCTCATATCCCCTCCTCGAGTTGGATTATTTATTGGATTTCACCTGGGAAAAGATTTTACTTGGAACAGTCTTTAACTTATTTGTTTATCAAGTCCTGATCAGGTTTTCTTTTTCAATAAAAAAGCATAGACGGTAACTGATAGTGTGATCATCAAACCATAGATGAACTGGACCCAGAAACCCGAAAGCCCCACTGCAATAATTCCTGCTTCCAGGGACCCTATAATCAGGACTCCGATAAACGTTCCGAAAATGGTTCCTTTTCCTCCAAAGACAGATGTCCCGCCTACAAATACTGCGGCCAGTGTTGTCATCAGCAAACCTGATCCCTGTGAGGGCCAGAAATAGAGCATTTCATACATTGTGAAAATGCCAGCGAACGATGCAAAAAACCCTAATTGAACAAAAGCGATGATTTTGACCCTGTCGACGTTAATCCCCATCATCCTTGCACTTTCCTGATTGTCTCCCACGAAATGGACATGATTGCCAAAAGTATGGATTCGGTAGATAACACCGATCACAATTGCAGTGATGATGAACCAGATGAATTGTGCCGGAATATAACCAAAAAGCCTTCCTACAAATATCTTATGGTGCAGTGAGCCTTCTACCAGTGTGATGGCAATTCCCTTTCCTTTAGCAATTACATTGACCAACCCCCTCCAGAAAAACATGGTGCCAATCGTCGCAACGATGGAAGGAATGCCAACCTTTGTAACAAGTAAACCATTGATCAGTCCAGCAAACATTCCAACTGATACGCTCAGAATGAACGCGATGAAAAAAGACTCCGTTTCAACTAGCGCAGAACCGAAAATCAGGGAAGTGATTCCAACTACAGAAGGAAATGAAAGGTCGATTTCACCCAGGGTGATGACAAGAGTCGCTGAAATGGCGATGATCCCAAAAAAGGGCATCGTCGACATGAATGCCCGATACAATGGGAATGAAGTAAATGCTAATGGATTTCCGACCACATAAATGATCACCAATCCCACCAGGATCGAAAAAATGCTGACCTGTAACCGATAATATTTGAAGAATTCACTTGAAAAAGGGGTCATGGCTCGAATTGCTAAAAATTACCAGAATGGTGAAGACTGATCATCTTATCCATCAGTTCTTTCTGTGATATTTCTTCTTTCTTAAATTGCCCCATGACCTTTCCCCGATCAAGAATGATGAACCGGTCTGCGACATCGTAGACATGGAAAATATTGTGATCAATGAATATTGCTGATTTATTTTTATTCTTTAGACCTTTTACGAATCCAAGCACTTTTTCAGTTTCCTGCAATGACAAGCCCATAGTTGGTTCATCCAAGATGATCAAATCTGCATCAAAATACAGAGATCTTCCAAAAGCAATTCCCTGCTTTTCACCCCCAGATAGATTTTCAACGGTGGAATTCATCGTAATCGCTTTTGAAGTGAATCCGATGGTGTTTTTGAGGATTTTTTCTGTTTCCTCTTTTTCCTTCTGGATATTCATAAAACCCCAAAAATGAGTGATTTCTCTTCCGGCAAAAATATTTCTGTACAATTCCTGCTGATCGGCAAGGGCACGTTCTTGATAAACCGCTTCAATCCCTATCGACCTGGAATGGGAAACGGACTTAATTTTGGTTTTTTGATTTTTGAAGAAAATTTCACCCGTTGTGGGCTTGTGGACGCCCGTAATGATCTTGATCAGTGTTGATTTGCCCGCACCGTTGTCTCCAACCAAGGCAACGACCTCACCCGTCATGATGGTAAAATTGATTCCCGAAAGAACCTCCATCTTTCCGAAGGCCTTACTGATCCCGTCCAGTTTTAGTAATTCTTGGTTTTGCATGGTGGGAGGGCCTGCTTTCGCAGACCCTTTTGAAGTTATCGGATCTGCTTAGCAGCGAGAGGAGCAACTAGGTCGATGTTGCTCTTGGTCACAAATGCGGCTCCGGTATCCATGTTCAATCCTGCAAAACCATATTTGGTTGTCAGGTAAAGCTGGATGATCGGAATGTAGCCTTCAATGAAGGGCTGTTGGTCGATCACGATATCAATGTATCCATCCTTGATCCCCTGCGTAATTGCAGGAGAAAGGTCGAAACCGGCTCCGCAGACTTCCCCGGTTCCATGTCCAGCGGCCTTCATGTAAGTGGGCAAGCTTGCCGTCAACCCTCCATGATCCGTGACTGCCATCTTGATGTCCGGATTTGAAGAGTAGGTCGCCACGTATACTGGGGTACCCTGGGATGCATCGGAATTCACTTTGTCGCTGATTTCCTGATAAACCACCTTGATGCCCAATTTCTCCAATCCATCCACCACACCTTTGGTTCGGTCTCCACGGTTCGGCATGCTGAGAAGGCCCCAAACAAAGGCTTTGTCTCCTGCTTTCAGGCCGCAGACTTTGGCGCCTTCCTGAGCCAAATTGAATCCGGCGTCATAAAGAACAGCTCCCGCATAACCGAAACCCTTTGTTTTGAATTCCGCTTCAAGCTTGGGTAGCGGAGTGTTCATCGTGGTAATGGCAACCCCATTGCGATAGGCTTCTTTAATGATGGGTCTCATCGCTTCATCTCCCGGAAAACCGTAGATGGCGATGCCGTCTGGTCTCAAAGCTACCGCTTCTTTGAACTGCCGAATCATGATCTCCGGATTCCAGTTCGACCAATAATAATCTACTTTACAACCGGTGTGTTCGGCAGCAGCCACTGCGCCATTGTAGACCACCGTTCCAAAAGGACCTCCTTCAGGACCTCCCGGGAAGAAAATAAAATGTTTGTCACAGCTGTAATCATTGCCATAGGCCATCCCTGCCGAAACCAGAAGGAATGTTACGATAAAAATATTTTTCATCCATTTATACATAAATCTCCTTGAAATGATTGAGTTAATATGAATTTCTGCTGAGTATATTTATTTCCTCATAGGCAACTCCTCTCTGAAAATAATCGTTTTGATCGAATCAAGTAAGAATTCAACCAATTTTGTTGCTCTTCCTTGAAAAGGTTGATTTTCTTTTTTTGAAGTCGTCCAGAAGTTCCAGTCCCAGTCCTGGTCCTTCCGGGACGGTGATTTTCCCCTCCTTGATGGGAGGGAGTTGGGTGACGATTTCATCATACCAGCCATAATAAAATGCCCTCACGATTTCCTGGACATAAGCATTTTTCGTGGATTGACAGAAATGGACTGATGCTGTCAGGACCACAGGCCCATTACAGTCATGAGCAGCAACAGGAGTTTGATACGCTCCTGCCAAAGCTGCACATCGACGTGCTTCGGTTAACCCTCCGCACCATCCCAGGTCCAGAATGAGAAGCCCAAGGGCACCTGTGTCGAGGAAAATCTTGAAATCATCCGCTCCTCCCCGAGTTTCTCCCAGTGCGATTCTGGAACGGACAGCCCTTTTGAGCTCTCTAACACCGTCTGCATTCGTTAGAAAGACTGGATCTTCGATCCATCGCATTCCTATTTCGTCAAGAGCCTGACAGATGATCAGAGATTCTGGCAGGTTCCACATCCCATGGAGCTCCGCACTCAACTGCATTTTGTCGCCGTATTTTTTCTTGATCAGTTCAAAGGGTTTGAGTGCTTTTGCCAGTTCAGAAGGGCCAATAAACTGACCTTGAGTTGCTTCAGCGGCATAATCGAAGGGCCAGATTTTCATCGAATCAATCCCCATTTCCAGCAAACTGGCTGCAAGTGAAACAGGATCATTGAGAAAGCTGTTCAGATCATCAAACTCTTCTTGCTTTACAGGTTTGTCCAGGCCGAAGTTGTCGGTGCTTCCTACTTTGGGACCACGGACATAACGGTTCCCTGCACAGGTGTTGTACACAGGAATTTGATGACGGATCCTGCCTCCAAGCAAAATGGATAAGGGAAGATTGACTGATTTCCCTAGAGCATCCCAGAGAGCAATATCCAGTGCAGAACGGGCCCGAAGTTCCATCCCTGCACCAACAAACCCAACATATGGCCTCGACTTATGATGAACCAACTCGATGTCTTCTGCAGGAAGGCCAAGAACCATCGGAGCCAAATTCGAATGGATATACGCTTCTACAGCTTCTGCAGCAAAAAAAGTTTCACCAAGCCCTGTGACCCCATCCTTTGTGTTTACTTCAAGCCATAGCAGGTTCGGGTGTTCTTCGGAACGGTAGGTAATAAGTTCGGTGATGGTGGACATGATTTTTATAATTTATTTTTCTGATTTTTTGTCCTCAATATCATACATTATATGTTATATATTAGGATTTTAAATCAAAGACAATATTAATTTTGATCAGGATTTATCCCAAGAAGTGAATTAAATTGTTGTAGCTACTCTACACAAAAAGAGTTTTTTTCAATAGAAAAAAATCTAATATCTTAAGAGAAATATAGAGTCGGACTAAATATTAACTAGTTGACCAGTATTTCCAGATCGGTAGAGGGCGTCGATGATGACCATATTGGAAATGGCATCTTGAAGAGGGGAATTGTCGATGCTTCCTGATAGGATTTTGTTTTCGAAGGCTTCGGCCTGTTTGGTGTACTGATCACAGACAGGCAGGTCTTCAATAAGTTTGAATCGCCCATGATTGGCAGAACCATCGTCCAGAAAAACACGGCATGGCATCTGGTTCGGTGCGTTGAAGGGAACCTCGACCTCAATTCTTTTTTTTGTTCCAAAAACCTGTACACGTTGATAGGGAACCAGTTGGGTACTACAGAGGAAACTGGACTGACCCGATGGAAACTTCATCATTCCTGAAGCCAAACGGTCCGTTTTGAAATCCTGATCCTTCTCTATCAGTGCTGTAACCTCGAGCGGTTCTTCACCAAAAAGCATGCGGCTAATGAAGACTGGGTAGCATCCGATGTCGTAAATACCTCCACCCCCAATATCAGCCATGTTACGTATGTTGTTCGGATCACGGTTCATGTAGGAAAAAGCTGATTGAATTGCTCTCAACTCCCCAATCTCTCCATCCTGAATCTTGTCACAAACCTTGTGCCACTGCGGATTATCACGGACCATGAAGGCTTCCTGGATCAGAACCCCGGTTTCTATTTGAACTTCCAGCAATTGAGTGGCTTCTTCCGCATCCAAGGCAATCGGTTTTTCGCAGAGCACATGCTTTCCTGAACGTGCTGCCTCAATCGTCCAAGGGACATGGAGGTGATTCGGAAGGGGGTTGTATACCGCATCGATTTCCGGATCAGCCAGCAATTCCTCATAGGATCCGTAAGACTTTGGGATACCTAGCTCACCACAAATTTTTTTGGCTGTCTCGTGGCTACGGCTGGCAAGTGCCTGAATTTCTCCCGTCCCGCTTTGCTTCATCGCAGGAATGACTTTTTCGGTACCAATTTTAGCACTGCTGAGGATTCCCCAGCGTATCTTCTTCATGGGATCTTACTTAAATTCAGGCTCCGATGCCGGCATCCATGAAAAAATTGCGTCGGGTACACATACGCCCCGCGTCAGATGCCAAAAAAAGAGCCAATTGTGCAATGTCTTCAGGGAGAATCTGATCCGGCAGACATTGCTTGTCGGTGATGAACTTCTCATATTCTGGAGTCAAGATTTCCTTCACCTGACGGGGAGTACGGACCGAACCAGGAATAATGCAATTAACACGAATACGATCTTTCCCATATGCCCGAGCCAGACCTACTGTAAGACCTTCGATGGCAGCCTTGGATGAGGTGTAACCAGGCATGAATTCCAAAGCCATGTGCCAACTGATCGAGCCCATGTTGATGATCGAACCTCCTCCTGCTTCAGCCATCTTGGGTTGCACCGCCTGAGCTGCAAAAAAATGATGGTTGAGGTTGAGTTTTAACCTCTTTTCCCAATATTCAGGACTGACGTCTTCCGGATCATGCCTTTCATCATTGGCGGCATTATTGATCAACACCCCGATTGTTCCTAATTCTTCTTCGACTGTGAGAATTACCTGCTTCAAGGCTTTTATGTCAGTAACATCACAATTCAAGAAGAGTGGTTCTGGACCTTGTTCCGAAAGACTTTCAACCAGTCCTTGGGACACTTCATTCTGAATGTCAATAAAAGCAACTCGGCTGCCTTGCAGCACGAATGCTTCAACAAAAGCAGCACCAATTCCAGAGCCTCCTCCGGTAATGAGAACCGTTTTATCTTGGAGATCTGAATAGGAGGCAAATTGAAAGTCCATACCAGAAGATGATGTCAAGATTCTGAAGTTAGCATCTTAGTAAATAGAGAGATCTCGAAAAAATTAAGGCTAACAAAGGTTGAGATACCTTGATCCAGATATTCCCAAATAACAAATGAATTTGAAAATCAAAATGACATCAGAAATAATCACTCTAGGAACCCCCTTTTTCTTTTTCTCTAGAATCTGATCGGGCCTGCCCATTTACCAGAATGCATTTGCTTCACAGGGTTCTCAGATTCGCCTCAGGGATCCGGAAGATCCACAGGAGCTTATCGCAGAAATATTCTTGAATAGTCTTGGGGCCATGCCCTAAATTCCAAATCATCTTTATCCATTTCATATAAATGAGTCCAAATCAGCAGGGTTTAAAGGGTTTTCATCGACTGTCCGTTGAAGAACGGTTGCAGCGAATTTCAGAAATCACAGGACTCGAGTCAGAAGATTTAGTATGCCTTAAGGAGTTCGGTAACCTTCAGAGTGAGACCGCTAACGGGATGGTGGAAAACGTCATCGGGGTGATGGGAATCCCCCTCGGGGTTGCCACAAACCTGATCCTAGACGGACAGGAAATGCTGGTACCGATGGCAACCGAAGAGTCTTCAGTGATCGCTGCGGTATGCAACGCTGCCAAACAGTGTCGTTCCTCTGGAGGAGTTTTCAGTTCGGTTTCCGGAACCGAAATGATTGCCCAGATTCAATTGCTCGGATTGCCCCACCCCCATCAGGCAAGGCAGATCCTTCTCGAAAAAAAAGACCAGATCGGGAAAATTTGTGATGCCATCGATCCGCTTCTTCTGGAAAACGGAGGTGGCTTCCGGGACTTGGAAGTACGAATTCTTGAAACCCGTGGAGGTACGATGGTGATCGCACATCTCGTGGTCGATACACGGGATGCTATGGGGGCAAATGCAGTCAACAGCATGGCGGAAGGATTGGCTCCGGAAATCGAAAACTGGACCGGAGGCAGAGTCAATCTGAGGATCCTTTCAAATCTTGCCGACCGCAGGCTCGCCCGGGCGAGAGCGGTATGGAAGCTTGAAGACATCGGAGGAGAGAAAGTGCGAGACGATATGCTGGCGGCTTCCTGGTTTGCTGAAGCAGATCCCTACCGGGCTGCCACCCATAACAAGGGCATCATGAACGGAGTTTCAGCAGTGGCTCTTGCAACAGGCAATGACACCCGTGCCCTGGAGGCAGGAGCTCACGCCTATGCTGCCCGTTCAGGACAGTATTCAAGTCTAAGCCGATGGGAATGTGATCAAAATGGAAACCTTGTCGGAATGCTGGAGATGCCCATGGCCGTTGGACTCATTGGAGGTGCAACCAAGGTGCATCCCATGGCTAAGATCTCATTAAAAATATTAAAGACTCAAAAAGCTGAAAAACTTGCTCAGGTGATGGCAGCGGTTGGATTGGTTCAAAATTTTTCAGCACTCAAGGCCTTGGCCACCACTGGAATTCAAAAAGGGCACATGGCTCTCCATTCGAAAAACATCGCGATGATGGTTGGGGCCATGGGAGATGAGGTGGATCAACTGGCACAACGTCTGGTGGAACTAGGAAAAATCAGGTCTGATTTTGCGGAAGAAGAACTCACAAAACTGAGAGCCGGGAAAAATTAATCAAGGATATTTCAGTTATCTTTGGGAAGGTCGTTTTCGTCAAAATATACAACCTGATCGGATTCCAACAGTTCCTTGACGGAATCCAGAAGTTCCATTCCCTTGGCAACGGCATCTTCGGTTTTGCTTTCAGCTAACTGTATTTCAGGAATTCGTGAAAGGACTTTAGGCAGTTGGTGCTTGGGGATAACGACCACTCCTTCAGAATCTGCAGCAATGATGTCTCCAGATTCGACACGGACTCCCCCCAAGACCACTGGGAATCCAACTGATCCGGGGCCATTGCGAACCGGGGAATTGGGAGTGATTCCACGACAAAAAACGGGCAGCCCAACCTCTTTGATGCCAGACGCATCTCTGACCAACCCATCCGTGACCAGACCTGCCACTTTTCGATTCCTGGCCATCCCCATCAGCAGGTCTCCGGTGAGGCAGGTGCCTTCAAAAGCGTCCGTAGCAGCAACAATCACATCACCAGGTTGAGCTTCGGCAACGGCCCCGAACAGTCCAAGATTATCCCCTGGACCACAATCACAGGTCAAGGCCAGTCCAAAAAGTTTACTGTCCTCAGGCAAACCATCAAAAAGCCTGATCTGATGATTCAAGGCGCCTCGACCGTCCATGGCATCAACCAGGAACCCAAGTGGAACCCCTTGAATGGAGGCCAGGGATTCCAATTCGAATGTTCGTGAAAAACGACGGATCTTGAGAAGGGGGGGATCCTTGATCAATGAAACTCCTGAAGGGAAGGGGAAATTGGTATTTTTATTTAATTTGACTGAAACGGAAGCTTATCAAAATGATATTTAATGAAAAAGCCTGATCTTAGAAATCGCAAAACAGCTCTTGTTCCATTGGTGTTCAACAGGAATATGTAAATTAAGGAACAAATAATTGCTGAAGTTAAAAAAAACTTAAACTGGCAGAATTACAGCAAATGCATAAATTATATGATGACTATATATGAGGATGGGTGAGATTAGAATCAGTGGCCCCAAAGAAAATTTAAAATGCAGAAGAATCTTAGCTTCGAAATCTTTTTTTCACCGAGCCGAAGGTTCCGATGCACCAAAGTATCGTTTCTCGATGTTTTCAATGTGACCAGCATCATAGGCCATTAAACGGACATCTTCAGTCCTTTGTTCAACCCATTCTTCGTCGATGTTGATGCTTTTGAAGTAAAGCCAATGAATGGTTAGCCCAATCCCCCAAGCAAGCATGGGCCAAAAGAACCACCCTGAACTCGCTGTTAGAAAATCAATCAGGATAAATAAACCGTTGAACAAAACATAAGTAAAAACGTGAACTCGAAAAATTCTAACGGCGCTGATTCTTTCCAGAAATCCTCTCGCAAAGCGGTCATCGTCAACCATCATTGATCTCCTACTATGATCCTGACACGGTCACCAAACTCTCATTTAAGAAAAACCCTTCAACTATACTGGAATGTCCCCTCGCAAACTTCGTATGACCAGCAAAAGGGCTATTCCTCCTTCGACGAATCCGGCATCCTGTCATAGGTTTTCGCGATGGTGATAACCCTCAAGGAATAAAGAAATATAGTAAAAATTAGTGCAAAAAGCAGGATTTTGTCGATCATACCGAGTCTAGAACTAAATCCTTCAACCAAAAAATATAATAGTGCTGCAAGTGGAGCGGAGGTGCAAAAATATGCGGCATAGGAATGTTTCGTCATTCCGAGTAAAATAGAACAACACACCAAAGAAAAGGCATAGAACGATACCGCATAGGATCTTCCTTGTGGGGCATTTTCGGAAAGGGATACAACCGAGATTACGGCAAATAGAACGGCGAGGAAAACTGCATAAACAAAAATCTCGTTCCCGGCTTGGACCTTATTCAGTTTGGCCACATTCACGAAATAGGGTGTCTTGGCATCGTCCCAAACATATTTTTTAAGATGTTTATCCCAAGACATCCGTTCGTCAATCTCAGCTAAGCCATGTCACTGTTTAGAAGGTTCAGATTTCGTCCACAAATATCATCATCTTCGAAATCCCATCTCCCAGGTATAAATTTACAGATTTCTCCGACCCGGTTCATCCCTTCTTAAAAAAATCAACCCTCAAGCTCTTGAGCCTTCTGTGTTGCTTCTTTTTGCTTTGCTGCACGCAACTCAAGTTGATCTTCGGCCGTTTCCAGATCCAACCTCTGCTTCCCTTCGACCGTGGCACCACTCTCCTCTGGCCATTCGAGGGTCATCAGCGGATAGCGCCAGTGCTTTGGGCCGAACAGGACCATGACCACTTGAAGCCATACTGAGATACCAGCGATCACCGCACCTAATAGGCCAATCACCATGATGGACTTGATAATCCAGCGATGAGACAACCCAACTAAGGATGCAGAGATCTCACCACATTGATACCATGCACAATTAGCATCCCGATTGATGGCCCAAGAGTCGACGGTATAAACAATCGCGAAATAGACCACCACACAGGTGTATGGAATAAGAAAAATGGTGAGGCCAATGAACTCGATCCAGGCCTTCTTTCGAAAACTCAGGGTCTCCCGCACCAAGTCAACTCTCACCTGCGTGTTCCAAATATAGCCGAAACCAAGGACCAATGTGAAGAGCACCGTGTGCGAATGCCACTCCAGTTCCTGTAATAGAGTCGATCCAAAAAAATCACTAACATTCTCGACCAGCCAGACCTGAATCTTACCAGTCTTACGGATGAACAAATCGAAGGCCGTGATCAGAATCAAAGGCATGGCGAACCACGACCCAAATCGACCGAGCCAGTCGACTAAGCGTCTTAACTTTTCACTTACAAGCAAAATAGCCGGCAAATCGTCAGCTGATAAGCGACGTAGTTCCTTCAATTCTGCGGTTTCATCGACACCAGATTTTGGGTTTGTCTCATTCACTTTATTCTCTCAAAGGATTTCGTATACAGGTTCAATAATCATAAACTGATTTCATCAGCCACAAGGCTATGTTCGGTTTCCACATTACCATGCTCAGGCCGATAAGCTGCAGGATAACGAACGGTATGATTCCTTTATAGATGGACTGAATCTTCACCTCCTTCGGGGCAATTCCTTTCATGTAGAACAATGCAAATCCGAAGGGGGGTGTCAGGAATGAGGTCTGAAGGTTAATCGCCATCAGGATCAAGAACCAAAAAACGATGTCATTCTTTGCGATATGGTCTCCGAAGTCGAGTCCGGTAACCAGGGGTGCAAAAACGGGCAATACAATCAGGGTAATCTCGATCCAGTCGAGAAAGAAACCCAACATGAAAGTTATCGCCATCAGCAAAATAAGCAGTTCCCACGAATCGAATCCTGAGGATAGGATGAGATGCTCTACTATGTCATCACCACCTAGAGAACGGTATACATAAGCAAAACAAGTTGCACTGACGATAATGAAGAAGATCATTGAAATGGTGCGTGCGGAAGTATGGCACACCCCTTGGACCATTTCGTAGGTCAACCTGCGATTGGCTATCGCCAGCACAAGAACTCCGAAGGCTCCAACCGCACCTGCCTCGCTCGGGGTAGCGATACCCAACAGGATCGAGCCTTTGATCATTGAGATCAACAATACCGGAGGTAAGAAGCTCTTTAAGATCATTCCCGGATAATCCTTTTTGGGAACGTAGAGGAGTTCCGGTGGAAGGGAAGGTGCGACCTCAGGGTTAAGCTTCGAATAGACCGCCACATAAACCATATACAAAAAAGCAAGGACAAGACCCGGCACAACTGCTGCCATGAACATATTTCCCACGGAAACGGCCATCAAATCCGCCATGATAATGAGCATGATGCTTGGCGGAATGAGGATTCCCAGTGTGCCCGAAGCAGCAATGGTCCCACATGCCAGTGCATGGCTGTAACCCTGACGAAGCATGGTCGGTAGCGCAAGTGCTGTCATCATGGTGACTGATGCTCCTATGATACCAGTCATAGCAGCCAAAACGGTGCCCATAATGGTAACGGCAAGTGCCAATGAACCAGCCACATTCTTGAGCAGAACCTGCACGCAGTATAACAAGTCTTCAGCAATCCCGCTGCGCTCCATCATGACTCCCATAAAAACGAAGGCAGGAACTGCAACCAGAACTAAATTTTCTGCGCCCTGGAACCAGATTCGAGGCATAAAGTTGAAAAACTCAATCAAAGAAAAAACATCAAGGTAATAGCCGATGAGTCCGTAGAGTAACGCAAGTCCTCCCAAGATAAATGCAACCGGGAATCCTGAGAAAAGCAGGCTTGCTAGGGTAATAAACATCACGATCGGCAGGAAATCCTGGATGGTTTCGAGAAACTCCTCATGCTCCTCGGGGTTCATGCCAAGAATCCAGTTATATATTAAGCCGACAATGACCAGTAGGACTATGCCAATGGTGGCACCTTTATTTCGTATCACTGGTCTTAGAATGGTTTCCATTCGTAGGATCCTAATAGCAACAGATACAGACGCTTATCTGCAATTGTTAAAATTAAAATAAGAAACGACTGGAGTCCCAAAGGGGCTCCAGTCGTCATTAATTATGCTGAATTATCTCACTACCAGAATGGCTATTTAAGATAGGTAGGCTTCAAAGACTGAGCTGCTCCCCACTTGGAGTAGGCCTTGCGGAATTTGGAGTAGCTTTCATTAACTTCCTTGAACAAAGGGTCCTTAGCCGAATCTTCAGCAACCACAGCGTTCCAGGCTTTTTCGAATTCGGCGATCTGATCGTCTCTCCAACGACGTGTTTTTACACCATATTTCTCTCCCATTTCAACCATGGCAAAGGGGTTCACATACTCGGTTTCTGAGTAGGTATTATGAATACTGTCACCGCAGGCGATCTCGACCATGGCCTGGAACTGGTCAGGTAAAGAATTCCACTTGTCATTATTGATCAACAATTGACTTACCGACACTTGTTGGTGCCACCCTGGGAAGTAATTATTTTTGGCGATCTGGTAGAAACCATACTTGATATCCATGGCAGGCATCGAAAACTCGGTCGCATCGATAACACCTTTTTCCAAAGCAGGGAAGATGTCACCACCAGCCAGTAACTGAGTTGATACGCCTAATCTCTGCATGACACGTGCTCCGAGACCAAAGAAACGCATCTTCATACCGCGAAGTTGACTGAGGTCGGTAATCTCATTTTTAAACCACCCAGAAGTTTCAGGACCAATAGCGAAGCAATCCAATTGATGGATTCCGTGCTTGGCATAGATACGCTGCTGGATTTCGTCACCACCACCAAATTTCTTCCAGGCAAAATATTCGCCCACTGATGGGCCAAAAGGAACCGCCGTGAAAAAGGCCAATGCCGGGTATTTCCCTACATCGTATCCAGCAGTCGTCCAAGCCGATTCTATTGAACCCTTAGAGGTGGCATCAAACCCTTCGTTCGCTGGGATCAGTGCGCCCGGCTCAAAGAATTTCATTGTGAATTTACCACCCGAGAGCCGCTTGATGTTTTTTGAGAATCTTACGGCAGAAGTTCCCAGATGAGGTACACTGCTTCCCCATGCACTGTGCATCTTCCATTTAATTTTTTTTGCCTGTGCTGGCATTACGAAAGCCAGTATCAGGCCCAAGGCTACTGCAACGGATAAAGTTAACTTCGAATAGCTTTTTTTCATAAAAGCCTCCTCATCATTAGAGATTAATAATTAACCTTTGATTCCTTTTGGATTTTCAAAAGGATTTACAAAAATCTAGTAAAGCCTTCACTCTGTCAAGGCTTTTCTTTTTTAGAGTTAATATATTCTTCATGTTTGCTAGCTAGCAATATCTACCTAAATCAATTCAGAAACTCCCCGGAAGGGGCAGCCAAAAAAAATGAAACTAATCCAAGTTCCATAATAAAAAAAGGCTCCTCATCAAATGGATAAACAATGAGGGATTATTGTGATGTTAGGGATTTGTCCACAGTCGTTTCTGGATAAGCGACCCTGGTCTAAAGTTAATAAATTAGTCCGTTACTATGATAGTAGTGTTACTGAGACAGGTGTGTTTCTTGATATTCGCTTTAAAAAATAACTCTTAATTTTGTAAAACAATACGAAAAATCATCTAAGCATTTTTTCAGGATTTTATTTGTTTTCTGAAAATGCCTTTGGCCACTTTGAGGGTTCAGAGCGGGCATATTGGCCTGGATAAGATGCTTCTGCACCGAGTTCATGTGCTGCATGCCAGGCCCAGCGTGGATCGTATAGCATCCCTCGCCCCAGAGCGACGAGATCTGCTTTTCCTTGATTCACCACTTCTTCAGCAAGTTGGAAGTTTCTGAGCATTCCAACAGCCATGGTGGGGATTTCCGCTTCAGTTCGGATTCGTTCAGAAAAGGGAACCTGATAGCCAGGAAAACCTGGACCAACTGGAGGACGGCTAGGACTGTTCCCTCCTGAGGAACAATCAACAAAATCACATCCACGTTTCTTCAGTTCTTTCGCCAAAATGACGGACTCATCCAGGGTCCAACCAGCATCATCCCAATCAGAGGCAGAGATCCTCACTCCCAATGGTTTTTCGGAAGGCCAGGCATCACGGACCACCTGACAGACTTCGAGGGGAAACCGCATTCGGTTTTCCAGTGAACCTCCATATTCATCCTGACGCTGATTGGCCAGGGGAGAGAGAAATTCACTCAAGAGGTAGCCATGAGCACCATGAATTTCCAATCCATCATAACCTATCCGCTCAGCCCTCAGGGTGGAATCAACAAAGGCGGTTTTAACGGTTTCAAGATCTTCCAGGCTCATTTCACGAGGAATATGCCAACCTTCATCAAAAGGGATTGCTGAAGGAGCAATCGTTTTCCATGCACCTTCTTCCGTATTAAGAGGCTTGCCCCCTTTCCAAGGAGGATTTGTAGAGGCTTTTCTTCCAGCATGGGCCAGTTGAAGTACCATTTTGGATTGACCATATTGACGACAAAAATCCAAAACCCGTTTCTGAGCAGATTCCTGTTCATCGTTATGAAGTCCTACACAACCAGGTGTGATGCGTCCACGTGACTCAACGCCAGTGGCTTCGACAATCACCATACCCGGCCCAGAAACGGAAAGGTTCCCCAGATGCATCAGGTGCCAATCATTCATCACTCCATCCACTGCACTGTATTGGCACATGGGAGAAACAACGATACGGTTTTCGAGTTCAAGACCACGTAATTTCAATTTCGAGAAAAGGCTACTGCTCATATGAATCCTGGAAAAAGATGTTTTCAGTTCTCGCTCCTCACCTTTTGAGATCCTCAGGGAAGAGCACACAACAAAAAAGAATTAAGTAAAAACGATATGATTGTTTTTGAAAGGATGGACGTTCCCGATGATCCTCGCCTCAACCATTCCAGAATGATGCAGTTCTCTCAATATTTCCTCTGACTGGTGTTGAGCTACCGATGCCAACAACCCTCCGCTTGTTTGAGGATCAAAAAGAATTTCCTGTTTAAAGGCAGGCAGGAAATCTTGATAGTGAATATGATTTTCCACCAGCTTACGGTTTGAGGAATTGACACCAGTGCTGACACCCTTTTCGTACATCTGAAATGCTTCATCAAAAACCGGAAGATTTTCGACATTGATTTGAAAGGAAACTCCAGATCCCTGCGCCATTTCCAACCCGTGTCCTGCCAAACCAAATCCGGTAATATCGGTTACGGCATGAACTTGATATTTTTTTAATATTTCAGCAGATGTTTTATTCAACTCGACCAACTGACGGATGCATTCATCAAGTGCCTTCCCAGACACCCAACCCTTGAGATTGGCATTGAACAAAACTCCACTGCCAAGGGGTTTGGTCAGGATCAGTTGATCTCCAGCAAGGGCACCAACATTCTTCCAGATTTTTTGAGGATGAACGAGTCCGTTTACAGCCATACCGAACTTAGGTTCCTCGTCTTCGGTACTGTGTCCCCCCAACAATACTGCACCTGCAGATTGGATCCGGTCCATTGCTCCCGCAAGGATCCCTTCCAAAATTTCAGGACCAAGCTTATCTGAAGGAAAACACACAAGATTGAGACAGGCAAAGGGGGTCCCACCCATTGCATAGACATCGCTCAGTGAGTTGGCCGCAGCAATCTGGCCGAAGAGGAAAGGGTCATCCACCGGTGGTGTGATAAAATCCACCGTTGAGACAATTGCCTGATCCGGATTCAGTTGAAAAATTCCAGCGTCATCACTGGTCTCAAAACCAACGAGCACGTTTGGATTTTGCTCCTGCTTCAGTTTATCCAGCAGATTCTGCAGCCCGACCGGACTGAGTTTTGCTGCTCAACCGCAGGTCTTGGCCAAACCCGTCAAGGTTGGTTTTTGAAGAAACTTAGTAATTTTCATGATTGTTCAGGATGCCTATTCTCGGAATCGGCATTGATCTTTCCAAACACCTTATCAGATGGATGGATTTATGGTTTTGGTTTATTTTATACGAATGCAGATTTTAAAGTTTCCGGGATGGTTGTCGACCTGAGTCCACGGGGATGACTCTCATCAGGAATAACCCAAGCCCGCATTTCATATCCTTCTACCGCGAGAGCACCCGCATTATGCACCTGGTGCAGAACTTTTAAAGTCCGTTCCTTCCATTCAGAAATGCTGCTCGAAATTTCAATCCTCTCTCCGTAAATTGATGGCACTTTAAAACTAGCCTGAGCATCCACGATAGGTAAAATGCCTCCGTACTGATCCTGCAAATCCCCCATGGCGGTTCCAGCTACTTCAAAAAGATTGTGGGTTGACTGATCGAACCAGCGGAAATAATTGGGATAAAAAACTATTTTTGCTGGATCACAATCTCCCCAGCCTATTTTAAGGCTGATCGTAGTTGTCAACATCAGGTTTTGATAACGAATTTCATTCGATTAAGATCCAAGATCCTTTTATTGGGCATGAAATATCTCATTCTAAGTCAGGTTGATCAAGCTGAAGCATTTCAAGAATACATTGTTTAAACATAAACTAACAAATACAAGAGCCCTATCCTCAAAAATCTTTTAGAAAAAAAATCCTTCCATATAAACCAAATTTTGCTGGAACGTTGAGTACCTTCGAATTCCACCCTGCTCCAGATAAATAAGATTAGAATGATTCCAAATATCACTTGGACAAAATGTTGTAATGATTGTAGACACCAGCACCAATATGATTGATTTCACTTCTGGACTGATCCGGAAATGTATTGATCAAACAAAATTGAATTCCTCAAACAACATGATAAAACACTATGAATCTTATTAAGAAACGTTCCTGAAAAACATAAAAACCAAGGCCTTGAATTTGTTTTAATCACCTCCTAATGAGGGATATTCGTGCAAAGAGGAACTGGATATTGCCCATTTCAACCTTCTTTAAGTCAGTAAAATCTCCTAAGTAATTTACCTGATTTCCAATCTAAGCATTGGGGAGAATACTGTCATTAATCCAACCCAGAAGTTGGGATTACAAACCAACCTACACGTTGGATCTTCTGTGTGAAGAAAAATTTCTCAAAGGAGAAACACGATGCAAGTTAAAGATATTATGACCCCAGATGTAGTAACCGTCAGTCCTAGGACATCCATCGAACAAGTTGCAACACTACTTCTCGAGAAGAGAATTAGCGCTGTGCCGGTCGTCACAAAAAACAACAAAATTGTTGGAATCGTTAGTGAAGGTGACCTTGCACATCGCTTGGACGAAGACATACAGAGAGATCGTTCATGGTGGTTAAAAATGGTATCCACTAAAGACACAGATTATTTTGAATACATCAAAACACATGGACGTCATGCTGAAGACGTAATGACGAAAAATGTTGTAACCGTTGATGAAGAAATGTGTATTTCTGAAGTGGCCCATCTCCTAGAGACAAGACACATCAAAAGGGTTCCAGTGGTTCGAGAAGCCAAATTGTGTGGAATCGTTAGTCGTGCAAATCTGTTACAGGCTTTGGTATCAGGGAAAAAAGAGCTGACAAATCCGACTTCAAATGACCGGGAGTTACGTGAAGCGATCTACCAAGAAATCAATTCTCATCAACTGACCCGTCATGGAGGACTTAATGTAATCGTTGAAAAAGGCGAGGTCGAATTATGGGGCTGGATCGAGTCCGAACCAGAACGTCAGGCACTCATGCTGGCTGCTCGTGAAGTCAATGGAGTCAATCAAGTACACGATCATCTGGGTACCGTAGCACCCTGGATCTGGAACACATGATTATCTAAAATCGAAAAACCTTTTGTAATGCTTCATGACCAAAGCCCCCAATAAAGTTAAATTTTTCCTAATCCAAGGTGGACAACGTCCATGCCGCAACTATAAGTTCACAAACGTGGTTTTTTATACAGGCTAAACCGGTTGGTAGTATTTTAAAGCGTTGTCATGAAAGAGCCGGAGTTGGTCAGCTTCAGAAAAGACTGAAACGATTCCTGCAAATCCATTAACTATTTCATCGAAGGATGCGACAACACCGTCAACAGGAAAATTTGACGAGAACATACAACGCTCAACACCAAAGACCTGAATAGTATCCAGTACAACCTTGCGATTAAATTCAACCGTCCATTTCTGTCCTGGCACGCAGATACCAGAAATTTTCACTGATGTATTGGGTTGGGCAGCAAGGGCTTTCATACCTTCCATCCATCCACCTAATCCAGCCTCACTTCGATCAGACGGAAGACCTGTGTGATTGAGGATGATTGTGGTCTCAGGGAAATCATGTGCCAGTTCAGCGGCCTCCCTTAAATGCCACCATGGTGTTTGCAAATCGAAATGCAACCCATATGTTTCCAAATTGGCGTAACCAGCGCGAAAAGCAGGATCTGTCATAGATCCTGTTAAGCCTGGATGGAATTCTCCAGGTGATGCTGCAGCAAAAGGTTTTTGTCGTACACTCCGTATCAAAGGACATTTTGCATGAGCTCGAAGTACTTCATCTATATCTTCACTTAAAAACCAGGCCTGACCGATAATGGCATTGGGAAAGCCTGTCTTCTCATGGATTTGCATGAGCCACTCTGATTCACCCAAAGGATCTTTGGGATCCCATTCAGCTTCCATGTGTATGGTTTTGACAATATTGAATGCTTTGGAATCCACAAAATAGTCATCTGGGAGATAAGTCCGCCTGATTGAGGAATAATCGCCATAGCGAAATGGGATCATCTGCTTTCCACAAAGCCAAGGGTGCTTGTTCATCGACAAATCCCAAAAATGTTGGTGAGCATCAATTATTGGAATGTCAGTCACTTTCTGTCCTGGTTAAATATTATCGTTTTTGTCAAATAGTTTTAAGATCGCGATGCCATCCAATTCGCCATGTCCCTTGGATATCAGCATCCGGTACAATGATGACGCCTGGCTAGACATGGGTGTCGGTGATTTAAGGTTTTTTGCAAGCTCATGAAGAGTATCGAAGTCCTTGAGAATCTGTCGGGCAAAGCCCCTTGGAGTATAGTTTCTGTCGATCATCAATGGGAACATATGCTGTAACATGTTCGACCCAGCATAACCAACTGCCAGTGCATCTGGTATTTTACTAGCATCGATGCCTCCCGCTTCTGCTAAAGCCAAGGCTTCAGCGATAATCGCATAGTTATTTAGCACCAGGATTTGGTTAACCATTTTAGCGATCTGCCCTGATCCAACTGGACCAAAAACTGTAAAGGTTTCGGACATTGTATCCATCACATCTTCAACCTTAGCAATATCCTTATCGGAACCCCCACCCATGATCGCTAGAGTTCCATTTTTAGCTCCTTCCGGGCCTCCCGATACCGGCGCATCGACCCATCCCATGCCAGTTTCCGATGCCAATCTAGATGCCATAATTTTTGTGTCCCCGTGTGCAGTAGTTGAATGATCAATCAAAACTTTTCCTTTCGACGCACCACTAACTACCCCATTTGAACCAAAAACCACGTCGTTGACATCCTGAGTCGTCGTCACACAAATTATGACAATATCACTCGATTCTGTGACTTCACGGGAATTTTGTGCGGGTATCACACCATGTTCTAATGCCAGGTCGATCTTCTGTTGTTCCAAATCATATCCGATTACCTGATAGCCTGCGTTGATAAGGCATTTAGTGAATCCCTGCCCCATCAGGCCGAGTCCGATGAAACCAAGACGAGATTTGCTTTCAGTCATAATGTTCTTTGTCCATTGTAAAATGGTTGTATATTGGGTTCTTGAATCGGACTATCGTGGCATACTGTGAAGGTGTTCATGAGTGATTCAGGAATGGCTACTCCTTACCCCCGATTCCAAAAAACATGTTGTGACCATAGGATGTCTTTTCTAGAAAAACAATAGAACTCAACACCCCTCTTCCCAATATCCTGCAAGCGCTTACGTCATAAGAAAAAACGGAGCCCTGAAAAATTCAAATTCATGGTTTCAAAAAAAATATCGCGAAGACACTTTTGGGTTGACAGCTTTTCTATTATGTTGAGTAATTAAATATAAGATCTTAACTGATAAGTATCTTCTGTTATCATCATAGGACCAGAAAGAAAGGTTTTTCAAAATATTTAATTCAGAGATTAGAGCCAAATCTCTAATTTTGAGTAGATAATTAGTAATTTATTGATCCATTCCACCTATGGACCTGACGGATAGATTTTTTTTGATCATGATAAACTATTAATTCTTAATGAATATAGAAAATGTAGAGACAGATGATTAAAACAATCTTTTCTTATCTTGTATTCTTCGGTTTATGTTTAGCTATCATGTTTGCAGCAGTTATCCCATGGCCAAGCGCCATTTTTGTTTTATTGGGAATATGTGATTCCTCAAGAGAATACTTAGAAGGTGAATGTAAGCTAAATACTTTTAATTGGAAGTGGTGTGTTACAAAAGAATCTGTTAAAAAAATGAAACACTCAGAATGTATTTCAACAGGTGGACTAATTTATTACACAGAAAAACAAGCAAACAATGCACATCAACTTCTAATAAATGAATCTAGGCCATCATCTGAAAAAAATGGAAATTAACAGGACAGGAATAATCTAAGATCTTAAGAAAAACGTTCTTATCATTTCCGCTTAAAAAAAATTATCCTGAAAGGCTGAATAAAATATCACAAAACTTGTTACACTCAAAAAACCCGATGGAGAGCATACAACATCCCTTCCCAATTATCTGACATTGATTCGAAAATCAATCACCTCATCCTAAAGTGAGGCCCCCTTAAGACTTGCCTGCGTAACCACGATCGGTAAAATGCCTCCTTGCTAATCAAGCAGGCCCTCCCTTGTCGTTTCCAAGGAATGAAAAAAGATGGAGGGTTGACTACTTGAACCAGGGAAAAAATCGGTAAAGAAACGAGGCATGCAGGATCACATTCCCTCCTTTTTTCCTTTAAGAGTAATCTTATCTCCAAGCGTTCTTAAGTTTAAGATGATCGAAGTAACAGCATTCCAAAAAGTTAATGTGGTAACACAAGTCAACTCAATTTCTATTGATCAAGCTGAAGCAGATACCAAAAGTGAATGCTCAGCATGCATTTACAAAAAAACAGAAAACCTTTGACGATGAAAACTTTAATCAACCACCCTCTCCGAACCGATGCGTCTTAGCCTAATCGGGATGTCTGGAGTTGGTAAGTCTCATTGGGCCAGACGCATGGAGAGCCTAGGCTACCGCCGAATCATTTGTGATGATTGGATCGCCGAGCAACTGGGCCCACTTATCAATCCTGATGAAAAATCCACTTTGGAACTAGCGTCATGGATGGGGAGACCCTATCAGTCAGGATATGCTGAGGCACAGTCAAAATATCTGGCATTTGAAACAGAAGTCATAACAAATATTTGCGCTGAACTTGAAGAAAAAACTAAAACTGATGCGCGGGTTATTGTTGATACCACAGGCAGTCTGATTTATCTCAAGCCACAACTGATCAGGAAATTACAGGATCTTACACACACGGTCTATCTCAAACTTGCAGATAGTAACCTTCAGACACATTATCAAACCTTCTTGAAAGATCCCAAACCTGTGATTTGGGGAGACCATTACATTCCTATGCCTGGTGAGGACCGTGAGGCTAGTCTGGCACGTTGTTATTGCGAATTGCTTACATTCCGTGACAAAGAATACCGCCGAATCTCAGACTGCACATTAGATTATTCCTTCCACCATAATCCCCAAACCTCACCGAAGCAAATGCTTGAAGCGGTTCGAAAGGAGATTAAAAACTCATCCTAATCTCGATTTTCCATAGGAGTTTCGAAGTTGTCTTGAGTTCCATTAGAATCAAACCTAACTTCTTTTGATCATAAGCATACAGGAAAATTTCCTTTCTTCTTTTCAACATCCTATTGGGAGGATATACTTATTCGAAATCAATCCCTAAGCCTTCAAAAAATTGAAGACAGGAATCGTTATCAAAACGCCCAAATTATAAGGAGAATATCATGGCTTTCAGCTTACCCCCTCTCCCCTATGAGATGAATGCACTTGAACCGCATATTTCTGTAGAAACTCTTGAGTTCCACTATGGGAAGCACCATCAGACTTACATCAACAATTTAAATGGTTTGGTGGAAGGCACGGAGAACGCGAACCGGCCCCTTGATGAAATCATTATGAATTCCCAAGGAGGCCTTTTTAATAATGCCGCTCAAGTCTGGAACCATACCTTTTACTGGAACTGTATGGGACCAAATGGTGGAGGAGACCCAACAGGTAGTGTGGCAGATACCATCAACAAAGCTTTTGGATCTTTTGCCGATTTCAAGGATCAATTTTCGAAATCAGCGGCAACTAATTTTGGATCCGGTTGGACATGGCTGGTTCAAAATTCGAATGGAGATGTGGAAATTCAGAACACGAGCAATGCTGGATGCCCTATGACTTCAAGTGCTAAGGCCATTTTAACCATTGATGTCTGGGAACATGCCTATTATGTCGACAAGCGTAATGCACGACCTGCCTACATTGAATCCTGGTGGAATCTTGTTAACTGGGACTACGTTAACAGCCAATTAGAGGGCTAATCCATAGAGGCCGGTGCGAAAGCCGGCCTTTTCCTACCTTTTTATTCTTCTTTAGCCTATAGCTTAACTTTGGGAATCAGTTCCCATCTTTTTCTCAAGTAACACTGAAAAGCCAGTGATTTTTATGGTTTTATCTGTTAACTTAGCAGACAAACCATTATGAATTGGAGCAAAATTTTTCCAAAATAGAACCGTGCCTGTTTTTCAACTGATTCAGGATATGCCGATCTTTCCAAATGCTTCCTATGCTCGGGAGGATGGGCTACTGGCTATTGGAGGCGACCTTTCGGAAACCCGACTCATTGAGGCCTATCGAAATGGAATCTTTCCTTGGTATGAGGAAGGGCAACCTATTCTTTGGTGGAGTCCGGACCCCCGATTGGTGATTTGTCCGGAAAATCTAAAGATATCAAGAAGCCTCCAAAAAACCCTTCGTAAAGGACTTTTTACAACACGAATCAACTCTGCTTTCGACCAAGTGATCGATGCTTGCGCAGAAACACGTCTGTCTTGTGGAGATGGGACCTGGATAACGCAAGACATGAAAAAAGCTTACGCTAAGCTTCACCGGAAGGGATACGCCCTGTCTGTAGAAAGCTGGTCTGAAGGAGAACTGGTAGGCGGGCTATATGGAGTACTGATTGGAAAATGTTTTTTTGGAGAATCCATGTTCAGCATTCGAAACGATGCCTCAAAATGTGCTTTGGTAGAACTAGTCAGTCATGCAAAAACACAGGGGATTCAGTTGATCGACTGTCAGATGCGGACCGACCACTTGATTCGCATGGGAGCCCATCAGATCTCAAGAAAAGAGTACCTTGGTCAGTTGAAGAGATTTATCCCCAAACGAATCAAAAAAACCTCCTTCCAATCCGCATCCAGTCCGGCACTCGCTTTCTGACCGTTGCTTATGTCTGCACAAAGGGCAAAAAAAAGTTATCGCATCCAGCTTTCAGTTCCCTTGGCGGTACTGTTGCTGGGCCTAGGAGGAATCAGTCTGGTAGCCGCGTTTTATCTCGGACTCGTCGCTGGCAAAAGCCTGCGGCAGCCTCCTGAAAGCCCTGTGGTCTCTGTACCTGCAGAAATGCCACTTTCCTCTGAACAGGACAAAGACCCCCTGGAATTCTTCAATCTCAGTAAGGAACAAAGCGTTCAGGAGGAACTGGACCGTACTGCCCTGGAAAGACTGACCCGGAAAACTAAAGAGCTAAGTCTAAAAGAAAACAAACCTGAATCAGAAAAGACGTCAGAAAGTACTGAAAAGTCGCTGCCTCTTGCCTCTTCTTCAAGCAACAAAGTTGTAAAAAACGAAGCTAAAGTCACTCCTCGTTTAAAGGTGGTGGAACCAGTCAAACTTCCTGTACAACCAGCTCCGATTTTGGTTGATATCCCTGAAACCAAACCCCCAAAAAAACCGTCAGCGAAGATCAAACCCGTGAAAAAGGTTAGCAAACCTGGAATGGTCGAATATACCGTTCAGGTTTTTTCAGGACGAAGTAAGAGAAACGCGGAAAAACTCGTTAGAAGATTAAAGGATGAAGGATTCCCTGGAGCCTATATCTTCAAACACATCACAGCTGACAGCAAATCCTTGTACCGGGTACGCGTAGGCAGGATGAAAAAACCTGAGATCAATACCCTTGCCAGGAGGATCAAATCTCTTAAATTCATCGATTCCACCCAAGTGACCCGTTTCTGAGACCTATTTTTCATGCAAATCAGCGCCTGCACTAAACGCAGGAAACAGTCTTTCCAGGTTCAAAAGGGTTGACGGAAACGATGTCTGACTATTTCCGCAACTCAAGCACAACCTATTATTCCCTCATAGCCTCCCTCCCCCTGTTGCTGGGTTATGAAATCCTGGTCACCCTGACCCAATCACCTTTCTGGGGAGTTCGCAACGCCGCGGATGTCTGGATCCGAACCTTCATGATGGCATTCGACATACGTCCCCAATACATTTTTTTTGTCATGATTCTTGGTGTGATAGGGATAATTCCAATCATCAAGATCAAAGGCTCCGCACCTCCTTTGAATGGGAGCATCTTTCTCTTCATGTTTCTTGAAGCCCTGGCCTACAGCATGGTGCTCGGCATCGTTCTCCATTTCATGGTGAGGGTGGTGCTTCTCGCGGCCGGAGGGTTTTCTGGAACTGCATTACAGAATATCGCCCTTTCACTGGGAGCAGGTTTGTTCGAGGAATTCTTCTTCAGAGTTCTTCTGCTCAATATCCTCTTCTGGGGTTTACGTTTCATTCTTCGCACCACCATACTCACAGGGATCGTGGCGATCTTGAGTGCATCACTGCTGTTTTCTTTGAGCCATTACATCGGCAACATGGCCGACACCTTCCAGTGGTACAGTTTCCTGTTCCGTTGGATGGCCGGGCTGTTATTCACCCTCCTTTATTTTTTCAGAGGATTTGCCATCACCGCCTACACTCATGCCCTCTATGACATTCAGGTTCTACTTTGAATTTTGTTAGTAACATAATCATCATTTATTAATCTTTTTATTACGATGGAGAATCCATGAAAGTTCCTCTGCTTGACCTAAAACCCCAACTTGAAAGCCTTCATGGTGAAATTCTGGAGGCTGTAACGCGGGTGGTGAAATCCACACAATACATCATGGGCCCGGAAATCGAAGGCCTCGAAAAGGAGATTGCCGAATACTGTGGTACTGCCGATGCGGTCGGAGTTTCTTCCGGAACCGATGCTTTGCTCTTGTCTCTGATGGCATTGGACATTGGTCCCGGTGACATCGTTTTAACCTCTGATTTTTCCTTCTTTGCTACTGCTGGAGTCATTTCTAGGCTCAACGCAACTCCGGTTTTTCTCGACATCGATCCAGACACCTGGAATCTCGACCCCCGGCAAGTGGAGCAGAAACTCGAATCAATGCCTGCGAAAGAACGCAAGAGGGTCAAGGCCATTATTGTAGTACACCTCTATGGACAGTCGGCTGAGATGAAACCTTTGCTCGATTGTGCGGAAAGCCACGGAATTCCAGTCATTGAAGACGCTGCCCAGGCAATAGGTGCCGAATACGAACTCAACAGCACCGCCTGCAAAGTCGGCAGCATGGGGACTTTTGGATGCTTTTCCTTTTTCCCTTCCAAAAACCTGGGGGGCATCGGAGACGGAGGAATCATCACTGTCCAGGATCCTGAACTGGCTTCAGTATTACGTTTGAAAAGGGTGCATGGAGGTGAAAAAAAATACTACCATCGTGTGATCGGAGGTAATTTCAGACTTGACCCAATTCAGGCCGCGGTGATCCGGGTCAAACTTCCGCACCTCAGTTCATGGCATCGAAAACGCAGGGAAAACGCGCATTATTACAATCAGCTTTTTGAAAAAGCTGGACTCGCTCCTCGTATCCTGACTCCTCCCGAACTGCATAATTCGAATTTGAACTTTCCACACATCTACAACCAGTATGTGATCCGAGCTGAAAAACGAGACGAACTGCAACAATATTTACGGGAATCCGATTGTGCCTCGGAGGTATATTACCCTATACCTTTTCATCTGCAGGAATGCTTCTCCAACCTGGAGTGTGATACCTCTGCATTGAAAAATTCTGAAGAAGCGGCTAAGACGGTGCTGGCACTTCCGATTTATCCTGAACTGCCCCGGGAAATGCAGGAATATATGGTGGAAAGGATTGCCTCCTTCTTTCTGACCCACTGAAACAGTATAAGTTCCAAATAATCTCCTAGCTTTGCAGGGCAATTGCATTCAATCACGGGAAAATGCTGAAGTATTCTTAACAGAAAAGCTGAAAGCATGGCCTTCTTCTAGTGAATGCCTAAGGCAAAGACAAATGAGTGATCAAAAATTCGAAAAAATCCTGAAACGGATTTATACCATTACCCTGGGCCGTGAAATCAACCAAGGTCTGTTCCTGAAACTCAATGAGGAACAGACCAGTTGGGTGATTCAAGCTGCTGCAAATGTGATTATCGCGGACGGGGAAATCGATTCTGGAGAATTCGAGGTGATGCAGGACATCATCCAGTACCTGGACAATCAAGCGCAACTGATGCAGTTTCTCGACAGCATCAGAAAGATGGAAGAATTCCCTCTTCAGGAATTGAATGTGGACCAGGATATTGCATCAGATATCTATTTCTTCCTGGCAAATATTGCTTATGTCGGAGGGTTGATGACTCAGCAGGAGGCGAGACTCTTTCCTAATTTCGCCAGGCTACTTGAACTGGATACGACCTACTGCAAATCAATCATTCAGTGGGCGCAAAAACAGTCGGAACTCAACCAGAAGTGGATCAAAGAACAGGGGGATTTACATAACGAGCGTAAAAAACTGAATACAAATCCAATCACCCGCTAGAGCTTTCCAGGGCAGAAGGACTTCAGCCCTGTTCTTCCCTAAGTTTTTCTGCACGTTCCTTGATCACTTTTTCCTGAACAAAAGTAGGGCAGCGATTATATTTTTCGAATTCCATCGAATAATTCGCTTTGCCTGAAGTAAGGGAGCGTAATTGGGTCGCATATCCGAACATCTCTCCCAAAGGAACGCCTGCGTTGATCACCGTGTCGTCTCCATTGACTTCAGTACCGTAAATCACCCCACGGCGGGAACTGAGATCTCCAATGACCGATCCCTGAAAATCCGAAGGTGTTTCCACTTCAACCTTCATGACAGGTTCCATCAGAACAGGTGATGACTTTTTGACTGCATCACGCATCGCTGTTCGTGAAGCCAGTTGGTATGCAAGGTCGCTTGAGTCCACGTCGTGATATTTACCATCGTTCAGAGTTACCTTGACTCCCACCATTGGAAATGAAGCGAGTGGGCCTTTTTCCATCACATCCTTAAACCCTTTTTCGCAGGCCGGGATGTGTTCAGAAGGAATCGCCCCCCCAAAGATTTGATTGACGAACTCAAACCCATTTTCATGATCTTCTGGAAGCGGTTCGATTGTTCCGGTCACTCCAGCATATTGTCCTGAACCACCGGTTTGTTTTTTGTGGAGGTGATCAAAATCTGCTGTGGAGGTGATGGCTTCACGGTAGTTGACCTGAGGTGCTCCCACGATCACATCCACTGCATATTCTCGGCGCATCCTTTCAATGTAGATATCCAGGTGAAGTTCACCCATCCCTGAGATAACTGTTTCCCCGGACTCCTGATCGGTGCGAACATGAAAGGTCGGATCTTCACGCATAAAGCGTCCTAGAGCCTTGCTCATTTTCATCTGCTGTTCATTGTCCTCTCCTCGAACTGCAAGGGAAATCACAGGTTCTGGAGTAAAGATTGATTCACACGTTACTTTGATTCCTTCTCCGCAAAATGTATCTCCAGAAGCACATTCGACACCCACCATGGCGATGATGTCTCCGGCTTCCGCATTATCCGTATTTTCACGATCATTGGAGTGCATCCGAACCATCCTGCCGACACGAAGTTTTCTGCCTGTTCGGGAGTTTACGATTTGATCGCCTTTGTTCAAACTTCCCTGATATATACGGGTGTAGGTCAACTGTCCAAATTGCTCCTCGGTCAGTTTGAAAGCCATCGCCACTGTCGGTTTTTCAGGATCACAGGCCAAAGCTAATTTTTCTCCACTGCCCAGATCGGTTGCATAAGAGGGTTCCACTTCAAGAGGCGAAGGAAGATAACGCGTCACCGCATCCAGAAGTGGCTGAACTCCTCGGTTCTTGAACGCACTGCCCAGAAAAACTGGACAGAATTCCAACGACCTGACTCCTTTACAAACAGCTTGATGAATCAACGATTCTGAAATTTCATTTTCTTCCAGAAGATCTTCCATCATCTGGTCGTCGAACATAGAAACTGCTTCAAGCATCTCATCCCGACTTTCCTGTGCCTGATCATTGAGGTGATCTGGGATCTCTTCATAGCGGATGGTGTCTCCTTTTTCCCCATCAAAATATATTGCTTTCATGCTGACTAGGTCGATCACCCCCTCAAGGTTTTCCTCAAGGCCTATCGGGATTTGCATTGCCACTGCGTTAAGCCCAAGCACGTCCCGAATCCCCTGAATTCCTTTCTCAGGGTTTGCCCCCATACGGTCCAGTTTGTTGATAAAAGCCAATCTTGGCACTTTATAACGCTTCATCTGGCGATCGACCGTAATTGACTGAGACTGAATACCGGCAACTCCACACAAAACCAAGATGGCTCCATCCAAAACCCTTAGGGATCGTTCGACTTCCACAGTAAAATCTACGTGCCCGGGAGTGTCGATGATATTTATTTTTTTATCACCCCAATCAACCGTGGTTGCAGCAGAAGTGATGGTGATCCCTTTCTCTTTTTCAAGTTCCATGTGATCCATCGTTGCTCCACTACCTCTACCACGGACTTCTTCAATTTTATGAATCTTCCCGGCATAATAAAGAATACGTTCCGTTAAAGTCGTTTTACCGCTGTCAATGTGTGCGGATATTCCAATGTTTCGGGTATTGGAAATGATTTTTTCAGATGCCGGTGTCATGTCTCAATCTATTAAAGGTGAAAAAATGTTAACCTAAAAAATTGACATGTTTTCTATGATAAATCAAGAAGGCACATTCTGTTAAACCCATTTTGTTTCAAAAAGATTGGGCTTTTTTTAAAAATCAGAATGAGATGAAATTCAAGGTAAGAATTTTTGAAGTAGAACTACGGATTTTGCAGCAATACCCTCTTCCCTGCCAGGGTATCCCAGTTTTTCAGTAGTGGTCGCCTTAACGGAAACACGGTTTAGATCACATTCAATGCAATTAGCAAGATTGCCACGCATTTCATCCAAGTAAGGTTTCAGTCTCGGTCTTTGGGCAATCAAAACACTATCCAGATTGTTTATCCGGTAACCTTCATTTTCGATCATCACCCAGGCTTTTTTGAGCAGGATAAGGCTATCAGTATCCCGGAATTGAGGATCGGTATCCGGAAAATGATCCCCAATATCACCCAACGCAAGGGCTCCCAGTAGAGAGTCCATCACTGCATGTGTCAAAACATCAGCATCGGAATGTCCGGCCAGTCCAACTTCATGGGGAATGTCCACACCTCCCAAAATCAACCTTCTTTCTGGGGTCAATTGATGAACATCAAATCCCAACCCAATCCGGTAAGTCATGTCCATGATAGATTCTTCAAAATTTCCTGTTTCATCTTGACGATAGATCGTTTTATGTGTTAAATATTCGTTTCACCTTTTTTAGCCAAACAGTTTCATTCTCAGAATTCAAATGGATTTCAAACAGGCAATAATCGAGAACGCATGGGGCGGTTTCAGCATGGATTATGGCCTGCTTCATCTTCAGCTTGCAACACCTCTGACTGTTTTGGTGTTTATCCTGATCATGATCTTCCTGCTTAATAAACTTTTATTCCAACCGGTTCTCAGAACTTTGGACCAAAGGAAAGAAAGCATCCAGGGAAGTATTAAACAAAGCGAGAGACTTTCTAAAGAGCTTGAGCGGATGCAGATGGATTTCCAGCAAAAGCTCGATGAAACCCGAAAAAATGTGATGGATATCCACCATTCGACTAGAGATGAAGCCATCCGTGGGAGAGAGGGTTTGATCCTACAGGAACGTGAACAACTGGAAACAGAGATACAGAATCAATCCGAAAAACTCCAACAGGATTTTGTTTCTGCAAGGCAGCGTTTTCTAGAACTCACCAAACAGTTATCCTCGCAGGTTTCTGAACGTCTTTTAAACTGAACTTCCTCCTTTCTGAATGAACCAAAAAGGCTTTTGAGCAATCTTCTGCTCAACCTCCTGCGAAATGAATCATCTCATCAAAACATTTATCTTTTCCAGCATTATTCTGCTAGGCAGCGCCAATTTAGTCTCTGCTGCTGAATCGGGAGAATCGTCTTCCAGTCTCGATTTTCTCTGGAAAGTCATCAATTTCGTGGTGCTGATTGCCATCCTCTATTGGTTTGCAAAAAAACCCGTTGCTTCTGCAATGAAATCTTCCGCAGAAAATGCAAAAAATCAATTGGATGAAGCACGCAGGGCAGAAACCAAGGCCATCGAAGAAATGAAGAAGATGCGCGAAACGATTTCTGAATTGGAAAACGAAACCGTTGCCACCCTGGAAAAAGCACGCGAAGAAGCGCAGACAGAAAAAGATAGAATTCTGGAAGAGGGTAAACGTGAAATTGAAAGGATGCGTAAGCAAGCACAGTTTTCTATCGAACAGGAATACCGTAAAGCCGAGTTTCAACTTCGGCAATGGTTCGCATCAGAAAGCATTAAACTTGCCGAAGAAAACGTGAAACAAAAGATGACCAGTACACGTCAAAACAAACTGGTCAAGGAATACCTGGATCAGCTTTCAAAAGTTGACATGCAGGGTGAAAAGGAACTTTCATGAGCCAGGGTATCGTGGCCCAAAGATATGCCAAAGCATTGATCGGGCTTACGAAATCCCGGAAAGAATTGGAAGATGCTGGAAACAAACTTACTGAAGCCTCAGAGGCTTACCTTTCCTCGGTCGAATTGCAGGAAATTCTAGCCAGCAATAAAGTTTCCTCCCCGGTGAAACAAAAAATCCTGGGAGAACTACTGGAACGTTTAAAAACCTCTTCTTTAATCAGCACATTTTGCCGATACCTCCTAAGCAAACGGCGGCTTGAACTGATCCCATCGATCAGCAAGGCCTTCGAAACACTTTATCAGGCCAAAATCGGCCGCATCCGAGCCAAGGTTAGCGTTACCCACGAACTCTCGGACAGCAGTCTGAAAAAACTCGAAAAAACACTATCGACACTGACCGGCAAGGAAGTCCAAGTTGAAACGAATCTCGATCCCAGTCTGATTGGAGGGATCGTCACCCGGATTGGCTCCACCGTCTACGACGGGAGCCTCCGCAACCAGTTGAACCTGATTCATCAATCCATCAGCAAGGGTGGAACCCTATGAAAATTCGAGCAGAAGAAATCAGTAACATCATCCAGCAGCAAATCGAAAATTTCGAAAAGCAGACCACCAAAACTGAAGTTGGCACCGTTCTGGAGGTTGGTGACGGGATTGCCCGTGTTTACGGACTTGATAATGTCGTCGCCGGCGAATTGTTGGAATTTCCAAACAACCTCCAGGGCATGGCCCTCAATCTGGAAGAAGACAATGTCGGTGTGGTGCTCTTGGGAGATGACCGAAACATCAAAGAAGGAGATGAAGTCCGCCGTACAGAACGCATCGCAGAAGTACCGGTTGGAGAAGCCCTGCTCGGCCGGGTGGTCAATCCGCTCGGAGAACCGATCGATGGCAAAGGTCCCATTGAAACTTCAGAAAATCGAAGGGTAGAAGTCATTGCACCTGGAATTGTCGCCCGCAAATCCGTCCATGAACCCCTCCAGACCGGACTCAAAGCGATTGATTCGATGGTTCCGATCGGACGCGGACAGCGTGAATTGATCATTGGGGACCGTCAAACAGGGAAAACCGCCATTGCGATGGACACGATCATCAATCAAAAAGGTGGTGATGTGATCTGTATCTATGTCGGTATCGGTCAGAAACGTTCGACGATGGCCAAACTCGTTTCCAGACTCCAGGAATATGGAGCGATGGATTATACGATTGTGGTTTCCTCGACAGCTTCGGAACCTGCCCCGCTTCAATTTCTGGCGCCCTATTCTGGAGTCAGCATGGGGGAATACTTCAGGGACAAGGGCAAGCATGTGCTCTGCATTTATGACGACCTTTCCAAACAGGCAGTGGCCTATCGACAGCTTTCCCTCTTGCTGAGGCGCCCACCTGGACGCGAGGCTTTTCCGGGAGACGTTTTCTACCTCCACAGCAGGCTTCTCGAGCGAGCCTGCAAGCTCAACGAAGAAAACGGATCCGGATCCCTGACCGCCCTGCCGATCATTGAAACTCAGGCTGGAGACGTTTCGGCCTACATCCCGACGAACGTGATTTCGATCACCGATGGACAGATTTTTCTCAGTACCGATCTTTTCAACTCGGGGATACGCCCGGCGATCAACGTCGGCCTGTCCGTTTCCAGGGTTGGCGGCGCGGCTCAGGTCAAGGCCATGAAACAGGTGGCAGGAACTCTACGGCTGGACTTGGCCCAGTATCGAGAAAAAGAAGCCTTCGCCCAGTTCGGCAGTGACCTGGATAAGGCCACCCAGCAGCAGCTTGCACGGGGGGTGCGACTTGTCGAAACCCTGAAACAGCCCGAATTGAAACCCATGCCATGGGAAGAGCAGGTGCTTACCATATTTGCAGCGACCAAAGGATATCTCGATGGTTTTCCCGTGAGTGAGATCCAGCGCTTTGAAGAAGGATTCCTCTCTACCATGAAATCCAATAATTCAGACCTGATGAATCAGATTGCCAATGATCGTTCCATCAGTGATGACTCTTCTTCAAAATTGGTGACGGTTCTTGATGAATTTGTAAAATCTTTTGCGGCGTGATACGGAGTTGTCCCTTAAGCATCGTTAATATTTTAATCCTAATCAATTTAAAGACAGTTTTCTGATGGCCTCTCTGAAGGACATACGCAAGAGGATCGATAGCGTTCAAAAAACCCAAAAAACGACCAGCGCCATGAACATGGTGTCGGCCGCCAAGCTCAAAAGGGCAGAGAATAATATTAAAAGTGCCATCCCTTATTCTGAAAAGCTGAAAGAAGTCGTTTCTTCCCTGAGAAGCCGGTTGACCGATGAGGAAAATCCACTGTTTCAGGAAATGGGCGGAGAAAAAACAGCCGTCATTCTGATCACAAGTGACCGGGGACTCTGCGGCGGTTTCAATACCAACCTCTGCAAAAAGCTGCTCGAAGAATTTTCCGAAATCCCTGTAGAACATTTGACCATGACCATGATCGGCCGCAAGGGTTTTGACTACTTCAAACGGCGTTCATACGAGATCCGTGGAAATTTCCAGGAAACTCGTCCCGAAGACCAGATGAACGTGGTTCGTGAAGTGATCAGCCAGTGCATCCAGCGTTATGAAAATGGGGAACTCGATAAAGTCTACCTCGCATATAATCACTACCGGAGCGTTATCAACCAGAAACCGGTTATCGAACAACTGCTCCCCATTCCAAAGACCGAAACGGAAAACTCCGATGAGAGGGAAGTCACCTTCGAACCCTCTCCGGAAGCAATTCTGGACCGATTGTTGGATAAATTCCTGGAAAACCGGATTTATGTCAGCTGGCTCGACAGCTCTGCCGGAGAACATGCGGCAAGGATGACCTCGATGGATTCGGCTACCAAGAACGCCGGTGATATGATCGATAAACTGCAACTGACATACAACCGAACGCGTCAGGCAGCGATCACTACCGAATTGATCGAAATCATCAGTGGTGCAGAAAGTATATAGTTGAAAAAATAAAAAATTGATATGTTGAAAATTAGAATTAAAGGAAACCATGAATACAGGTAAGGTGGTGCAGGTTATGGGTCCGGTCGTGGACGTGATCTTTGAAAACGGTGAACTACCGGAAATTTACACGGCCCTTGAAATCAACACCGAGTCCACAGGAAAACTAATCTGCGAAGTCCAGCAGCATCTTGGTGAAAACACGGTTCGAACTCTTTCCATGGGAGCAACAGAAGGGCTCTCCCGGGGCATCGACGTAAAGGATTTGGGATCTCCCATCACCACCCCTGTTGGCAAAGCTTCGCTTGGACGAATCATCAATGTCACCGGAGATCCTGTCGATGAAGCAGGCCCGATCGAAACCGACCAGCGCTGGCCGATTCACCGGGAGCCCCCCAGTTTCGAGGAACAGGAAACCGAGGCGGACATCCTTGTCACAGGAATTAAAGTTTTGGACCTGCTCTGTCCCTTTCTCAAGGGAGGGAAAATCGGTCTCTTCGGAGGTGCCGGTGTGGGAAAAACCGTGGTGATCATGGAGTTGATCAGAAACATTGCCGCAGAGCACGGCGGTTTTTCCGTCTTTGCCGGAGTCGGCGAACGGACCCGGGAAGGAAATGATCTCTGGAACGAAATGAAAGAATCCGGCGTTCTGGACAAAACAAGCCTGGTATACGGACAGATGAATGAACCCCCAGGTGCACGGGCTCGTGTCGGCCTCACCGGATTGACCGTGGCTGAGTATTTTCGTGATGAAGAAGGAGCAGACGTATTGATGTTCATTGACAACATTTTTCGCTTCACCCAGGCTGGTTCTGAAGTTTCCGCGTTGCTCGGAAGGATTCCTGCCGCGGTCGGATACCAACCCACTCTGTCCACAGAAATGGGGAACCTCCAGGAACGCATCACTTCCACCAAAAAAGGGTCGATCACCTCGGTTCAGGCGATTTATGTGCCGGCGGATGACCTGACTGACCCTGCACCGGCAACAACCTTCTCTCACCTTGATGCAACGGTGGTCTTGAACCGAGCTATTGCAGAATTGGGAATTTATCCTGCTGTGGATCCGCTCGATTCCACTTCCCGGATCCTGACCGCAGACATTCTCGGTGACGAGCATTATTCCGTTGCCAATGAAGTTCAGCAACTGCTCCAGCGTTACAAAGATCTTCAGGACATCATTGCCATCCTCGGCATGGATGAACTTTCTGAAGAGGACAAGGAAGTAGTAGATCGAGCCAGAAAGATTCAGAGATTCCTGTCACAACCATTTTTTGTTGCAGAAACATTCACTGGAACTTCTGGAGAGTATGTAGACATCAAGGATACGATTCGGGGATTCCGTGAAATCCTGGACGGAAAACATGACGAACTTCCAGAACAAGCCTTCTACATGGTCGGAACCATAGAACAGGTCCTGGAAAAAGCCAGCAAGATGGCTTCCTGAAACCAGCTATACTGATTGAAAGATGCTTAAGCTCGAAGTCGTTACTCCTCAAAAAAAAGCTCTGGAAACAGAAGTAGATTCAGTCACCCTTCCAGGTTCCGATGGAGAGTTGGGCATCCTTCCAGAACACGTTCCGTTGATAACAACTCTCGATACTGGGATTGTCAGTTATATTACTGGGAGTCAAAAACAGTACCTGGTGGTTCATTGGGGCTATGCTCAAGTTGAGGGTGAGCGAGTCACTGTCCTTGCAGAACTTGCCGAATCTGCTGCTGAAATAGATGTCGATCGGGCCAAGGACGCTGAAACCAAGGCTCGTGATATCCTCTCCAAAATTGACCTTGCTGCATCTGACTGGGAATCAGAAAAAAAACGCCTGAACAAATACGAATTCAAACTAAAACGGGCTCTGGTCAGACAACAGGCAGCCTCTTTGCTCTAATGAGATAAAGAAATTCAAGACCCTTCCCCAGTTCGCCCCTACTATTCGTCTTTTCGTTTGAAAACCTATTCGGTTTAAGGCATTTTTAAAGATTGGATTCATTGTTTTGAATCCAAAGGGGAGGTGATGGGATTTGATACTTCCTTAAATTTTTTCAATCGTTTCAACCTGATGATTGCACCGTGGAAAGAGTAGATCCTGAACTAGTTGAAATTCTTGTCTGTCCTAAAACGAGGGAAAATGTCGAACTAGCATCTGTTGAAATCGTTGAAAAAATCAATCAGGCAATTAGCGCAAAACGGATCAGGAACGTAGATGACCAACCCGTTACGGAAGCCCTTCAGGATGGACTTATTCGTGATGACGGGAAAATCATTTATCCCATTCGGGATTGCATTCCAGTGATGCTTATCGGAGAAGGCATTCCGATGGATCAACTGGATTGAACGAATCTTGCTACAATCCCCTCCTCTCAACCATGTTGCTTTATCAACAAAAACTGAGATAGATACTGACTTGATTGAGTGACATGTTCCTTGCATTAAAGTATTTCTATTTCCAACAAGATCATGAGCCGAATTCAAGAACCAAGCAGTTTTAGGACTGAAAATTCTTTTCTGATGAGAAGTTTTAGGGAAAACCTGGTAGAAAGGATGGATGCCCAGAAACTTAATTCGCTGAATGCTCTTGGAGAAGATTTTTTCTTTCTTGTCGACCATCTCAGCTCTTTTCTTTTTGAGAATTACCAGACTTCTGTCGCCCTCCTAGAGTTAACGCAGGAAGAATTTCATTGGGAAATTCAAATCTTTGTGAACCAGTTCCTCAGACAATGCGCAGAATCATCGACACAACTCCTTCCCTTCTGCCGCCAACTTCGTGAAAACCTCGATGAATCCGAATTCAGCAAAACATTTAATAATTTGCTGGACCAGGCATTCCTGGATCATTTCTACACTTCTGAAGTTCAAAACACTCTACCTGCCTGAAGTACCCTTCGATGCCACCTTTTGCGGAGGACCCCCGTAAGGCTGATCAAGAGGGCCATTCACAAGAATCAGAAACTTTGCCGATGCAAACCTGGAAAGAAGCATGGTACGCCTCTCCAGGTCCACGTCAGAGGAAAGACGCCCTGAAGCTTTTTTTGAAAGGTATCGGCATGGGAACTGCTGACATCATTCCTGGAGTTTCGGGAGGGACCGTGGCTTTCATCACTGGGATCTATGGGCAACTTCTGAATGCCATCAGTTCGATTGACCTGCAATTAATCCTAAAACTGCTCAAGGGACGATTCCGAGAAGCATTGATCGGAATCCATCTTCGCTTTTTACTGGTACTTGTATCGGGGATTGTCCTGGCTGTGATCAGCACCGCCAGGGTGATGCATCATCTGCTCAACAGTTATCCTGTTTGGACCTGGTCTCTTTTTTTTGGATTAATCACTGGATCCATCCTGATTTTGGCCCGTTCCCTGGAAAACTTAAAACAAGGCCTCACCGGTCTATTGTTCGGCACCCTAATCGCCTACTGGGTGACTGGAATGATTCCGGTCGAAACCCCACAAACCCTATGGTTCTTGTTTCTCAGTGGATTAGTGGCCATTTGTGCAATGATTCTTCCAGGACTCAGCGGAGCTTTCATTCTCCTCATCCTTGGGAAATATGCCTACATCACATCGGTGCTGAGAGATCCCTTCTCCATGGATCACCTCCAAATTATTCTGGTATTTGTGCTTGGATGCCTGACTGGAATTTTGGCTTTTTCCAGGGTTCTTCGCTTTGCCCTCACAAAATTCCCTCAAACCACCCTAGGGTTGCTCACCGGTTTCATGATCGGTGCATTGCGAAAGGTCTGGCCCTGGAAGATTCCTTTGGAAACAGAAATCATCCGTGGCAAGGAATATGTCCTTCAGGAAATCAACATCATGCCTGAAACGAATCTGCATTTATTCATTGCGATACTGCTGATGATATTCGGTTTTTCCCTTGTACTCTGGCTGGGATCCCACCAAGGAAAATCACGAAACCAGGAGATTTAAACTCTCCTTTCTCTTTTTTCTCTATTTTTTTAAACAATTCTAAAATCCATAGTAGAGGCCAAACAGGGTGGAAGTTCCCCCAAGGGCAATATGTTTATTGGACGAAGCGACATCCAGATCTGCGGAAATAAACTGCTGTGAAAAGACGATCCCCCAACTGTTGAGAGGGATTCGGGCTCCCAGCTTATAATAGAGTGGCGTATCCACTTGTCCAAAGATAGTGCTTTCAGTCAGCGAGTCCGAGGCGTAAAAAGCTTCCTGAATCTTCGAGGTATAGTTTCCTGTTCCAAAACCGAAGAATGGGAACCAGAAATCTCCCCGATAGTAGAAATTAAATCCGTAAAGTACTCCCAATGCCTCCAAAGATAATTGAGAACCATCGGAAAAATTAAATAACTTTTTATAACGTTGTATCTCAATTCCAAAACCCGAGGCAACGGATCCAGAAGCACGGTAAAAATCAAATCCAACTACTAAAGGCTGAACTTTCCGACTTTCCTTAAGGTTCCCATGTTCTCCTTCCAGACTATTGAAATAGTTCGATTTGCTGCTAAGCGCACCAGAGGATGCAGAAAGATCCTGACTTCCTGAAAAAATAGACAAATAGGAAAAGGTCTGTTCGATGGCCTGGGCTTGCCCCACAAGCATGGTTAACAATAGCATCAAGAACCAAAACCGGATGGTAGCGATCATCAAAAATGCAGGTAGCGTTTTCATCTTCACCATTGCATTCCTGTTTCAATGAAAATCACGAAATCTGTTTCATTGCCATAGTTGGCATAATCCTGTGCAAATCCCATCTCCCATATCAACTGGTTCCATTCCAGTTTATAACCTCCCATGAAAACGTTTGTCGGCACCACCAGATTGAAATTTTTCTGCTCCTGGTTTGCCTCAAGTTCCCGAAGCTCATGGGTTTTGGGAAAAATACTGCTTTGGGTAACTGTCTGAATCAGTATTGACGATTTTTTACTCAATCGATATTCGATGGCCATGAAGCGGTGTTTCAGACTATCGGCCATATTGTGATTCTCCTGGATCCGGGTTAATCCATCACCGAAATAGGCCAGCCAACTTCCATACCCTTTGGACAGAATCAGATAATGCCCCCAGTCTCCTCCTCCACTGCGGCTCAGTTTATAAAAACCCATCCTATTGCTGTTGGGTACCTTGTAGGCTAATTTTAACGATATGGCTGGGAGGACAGTTCCTCCCTCCGAAATGTTCCATTTCAGCCCAAGAACAGGTTCGGCAGCAACTAAGTTGAAGCTTTTTTCCGAGTTAAAGAGGAAGGTCCCGTCACGGACCACGTAAAAGGCATACTGATTTTTTTCCGAGAAAGACCGGAAGGCTCCACGGTATTCCGCATTGGAAACACCGATAGTATCGTGAACACTCTCAATCAGACTGTCCATCATCCCTCCTCCAAAGGAAAGAAAAGGGATATCCAATCCAAACTCGAATGTATTGGAAAGACCGAACCGGTATTCGAATGTGTGTCTTGTGGTCTCCACATCTAAATAAAGACTGAACCCTCTTACCTTGTCATCTGATCCGGAGGTATTCGGATCATTGTCGTCAAAATCGCTTTCACTGATCTTGTTCTGAAACTCCTTACTGGTGATCTGTTTGCTGTGGCCCTGAGTGTTGACGAAGGTATTGGCCACGGCTATGTGGTAGCTGAAACGCGATTTACCTTTCTTTTGGGTGGCTGTGTTTTCTGGATGAAGCGAGAGAAACTGCTGAGTCACTGGATATTGGTTGCGTAACTCCAATGGGCCCAGTCCGGAGTTCCTCGACTTGGCCAGTGCAGATTCTGCCCAGCTTCCCATCCCCGCAAGGAACAGGAACAAAATAAAAAAATCTTTAAATTTCATGGACCTATCAATAATTTCATAAGGAATTCCCGATTTCTTTTCAAGAACGTAGAACCCCAGGCAAATTGAATCCAAGAGTTATGCCTTTCACCTTTTAAAAAACGACCGAAAATACGGGACTTCGTGGTACTGATAAGAGAGGAGAAAACGAGATATTTTGAAGGATTGATATGGCAAAGCTGAATGAGATGATCCGCGAGTTCCGTGAATCGATCAACCAAAGCGTCGAAGCACTGGCCATGCTGCTTCAGCTTTCTCCGGAAGAATACACCCGTCTGGAAGAAAGCTGGAATCCCCCGGATCCTGTCCTCGAGCGAATCTGCACCCTCTTCGAATGGAACTACCAGGAGATTAAGCGGATTGCTTTGCAGGGACCTTTCACCGGAAATGAAGACCCCAACGAACCGGTTCAAGAAGAACCTGAGCAGATATCTTCAGCTTCGCTTCCGTTTCCTCAACGCCTGGCACAATCACGTATGGATGCTGGACAGACTCCGGAAGGTATGGCCATGCTCCTCGGCGTTTCTGAGGATTATTACCTGCTTTTGGAGGAAAATACCCAACCCGACGATGACCTACTGCGCCGCATCTGTGGATTGTTCAACTGGAATTACAACGAAGTTCTTCAAAAACTAAGGACCCGTCATCATCCCCTTTTCAGTACTTCACGCCCTCCGTTTTCTTATGATGAAATACGACGGGATGAAATTTCTGGTGAGATTCCTGAACTTCCCGAAATACAGCCTTCACAGCCTTTGAACGAACGAATTCGTCAGGCAAGGGAAGAGGTTTCCCAGAGCATTGAGGGACTCGCACTTCTCCTTCAATTGAATCCTGAATATTATGAACAAATTGAATCCGGAAAGATCAATCCTGATGAGGATCTACTGAAACGAATTTCTACTCTGTTCCAGTGGAATTTTCAGGATCTGATCAAGGAAGAACGGCGTTCCAGTTTTAAGAATTTTCATATACCACAGAACCTTCTCAAAAGCAGAAGCCTCAACGATGCCAGTCGTGAGATGAAGCAAGTGGTTCGGAACATCAGTGAAGACTGGGGGCAATTGAACGTTGAACAACAGCGTTTGCTTCTGAATCAACTGGAACTGATTCGGGATACAATGAAGCGCTGGAAAAAGAATGTCCCTGGGAAAAATACAGAACCCACCATCGAGTCCTGAAACAACTCGCTAGCTTCCTAAATAAAATAACTCGTTACAAACTATAAAATGCATCCAGACCGATTCCGTTTTTCGATCGACCGTGGAGGAACTTTCACGGACGTTTACGCGGAAGTTCCTGGTGAGTCAGGATTCCGTGTTGCCAAATTGCTTTCAGAAGATCCCGACAATTATGACGATGCTCCCCGAGAGGGAATACGCAGGATTCTTGAGGATGTAACCGGTCAATCTTTTGATCCTGAAGGATTTGACTCTGATTTGATCGAATGGATCCGGATGGGAACCACCGTCGCCACCAACGCCCTGCTGGAACGCAAAGGAGCACGCACCCTGCTTTTGATTACCCGGGGGTTCGGTGATCTGCTGCAGATTGGAAACCAGACCCGCCCAGATTTGTTTGATTTGGAAATTCGGAAACCTGAACTGCTCTACGAGAAGGTCCATGAAATCCCGGAACGGGTAAGACTTCTTGGGACAGATGAAGATCCCGGATCCCGTGAGGTGGTCAAAGGATCCACCGGAGAAATTTTTCTGGTGCTGGAAAAACCCGACACCCAGGCCATCGAAAAACTGCTTCGATCTGCTCATGAAGAAGGTTTCCGCAGTGTTGCAGTGGTCTTCATGCATGCCTATGCCTTTTCAGAACATGAGAAAACTGTTGGAAAATTAGCACAAACCATTGGTTTTAGCCAAGTTTCTCTCTCACATGAAGTGATGCCCATGGTCAAAATCGTTGCCCGTGGAGATACAACCATGGTCGATGCCTACCTCACTCCCCATATCAAAAAATATCTATCCAGTTTCCGCTCAGGATTCAGAGACGGTTTGAAAAAATCCGAACTGCTCTTCATGCAATCCGACGGAGGACTGACCGATTCCTCTCAATTCAAGGGCAGCAATGCAATTCTTTCAGGTCCAGCAGGCGGAGTGGTTGGCTATGCGATGACCTCCAGGCTGGGCATGCCAGTGATCGGATTTGACATGGGTGGTACCTCCACCGATGTCTCCCGTTATGGCGGGGATTATGAACTGGTTCATGAAACCGAAACTGCAGGGGTCAGAATCCAGGCGCCGCAGATGCACATCAAAACCGTTGCCGCAGGAGGAGGTTCCAGGTTGTTTTTTCGGAACGGACTTTTTGAAGTTGGCCCTGATTCCGCTGGAGCACATCCCGGACCGGCATGTTACCGCAAGAATGGCCCCCTCGCAGTGACCGATGCAAATCTGATCCTGGGACGTTTGAATCCTGATTATTTCCCTAAAATTTTCGGCAGTGGACAAGACCAGGCTCTGGACCGGGAAGCATCCCAAAAAGCCTTTGACCAACTTACAGCAGAAATCAATGCATGGGGAAAATCCCACGGGCAAAAAACCAAAAGCCGAGAGGACGTAGCACTGGGATTTCTCAAGGTTTCCAATGAAGTCATGATCCGTCCAATACGCGAAATTTCAGTCATGCGCGGATTCGACATCAAGGAACATGCGCTCGCCTGTTTCGGAGGAGCTGCTGCTCAGCATGCCTGTTCTCTCGCCAGGGAACTTGGAATTGGGACGATTTTCATCCATCGCTTTGCCGGCATTCTTTCCGCATACGGGATGGGATTAGCCGATATCGTCAGTGAACGTCAGGAACCCTCCGCATCAGTTTTTAATCATGAAAACTCGGAAATATTGCTTCAGCGTCTGAAGGAAATGGAGGACCAGGAAATCGAGACCTTGCTCACCCGAGGCCATAATCCTGACACCATTGTTGCAAGATCTTTCCTCAACCTCCGGTATCAGGGGACAGACACGGCATTGATGATCCCTAAACCCGAGGATCGAGATTTCGGCTATGCCTTCCAAAACACTTATCGCCGTGAATTCGGCTTTGAACTAAAAGATCGCGAAATCCTCGTGGATGACCTTCGGGTTCGGGTGATGGCCAAATCTTCCGCATTGCAGCAGTTCCCGATTACTGTATTAGAAGGCCCTCCGAAACCAGATTCCGTCACCCGTTGTTTTTTTGAGGAAGGCTGGCTCGAAACTCCAGTTTACCTCATTGAAAAGCTTGGGGCGGGCCATGTGTTGGAGGGGCCTTCGATGTTGATTCAGCAAACTTCAACCATCATCATCGAACCTCAGTGTTCTGCACGCATCACCGAATTTGGAGACGTCCGGATCCAGGTCGGTTCTGCTGCAAAAAAGAAAATCGGAACCGAACTCGACCCGGTTCAGCTTTCGATTTTCAGTAACCTTTTTATGTCCGTTGGGGAACAGATGGGACGCACCCTGCAGCGCACCGCGATTTCAACCAACATCAAGGAAAGGCTCGATTTTTCCTGTGCCATTTTCGATGAAAGTGGAAAGCTTGTGGCCAATGCTCCTCATGTACCGGTGCATCTGGGTGCGATGAGCGATGCCGTATGCCGACAGATTGATATTCAGGGAGAGAATCTGATCGAAGGTGATGTGTTGGTTTCCAATCACCCTGTTGCTGGTGGAAGCCACCTTCCGGACATCACCGTTATTACCCCAGTTTGGAAATCAGGAAAACCCATCTTTTATGTTGCCAGCCGCGGGCATCATTCAGACATCGGCGGGATTTCTCCTGGATCGATGCCACCCTTTTCCAGAAAACTGCTTGAAGAAGGTGCCTGTATTCTGAGTTTCAAACTTGTCGAAAAAGGCGTTTTCAATGAAGAGGGCATCAGTGAACTACTACTTGAGCCTGGCAAAATAGAAAGGGAACCTGGTGAAAGCGCTATGAGCGGGGCCAGAAACCTAGCCGACAACATTTCCGACCTTAAAGCTCAGGTAGCAGCCAACCAGCGCGGCATCGACCTCCTGCTTGAAATGGTTGACCACTACAGCTTGCAAACCGTGCAGGCCTACATGAAATACATTCAGGAAAATGCAGAACAGGCCGTGCGTTCGATGTTGCAAAATCTCTCTCTGAGAGAAGGTATGGATGAACTGGACAGCCTGGAAGCCATCGACCACCTCGACGACGGTAGTCCCATCGCCCTCAAAATCACCATTGATCGAAAAGATGGTAGTGCTGTCTTTGATTTTAGTGGAACCGGTCCCGAACTCTGGGGCAACCTCAATGCCCCTTTGGCCGTCACGAACTCGGCCATCCTATACGGCCTGCGCTGTTTGATCCGCCAGGACATCCCGTTGAACCAGGGATGTCTCAATCCGATCCGTGTCATCGTTCCTCCAGGAACCCTCCTTTCACCTTCAGAAAAAGCAGGGGTAGTGGGTGGTAATGTACTCACTTCTCAGCGGGTAACCGATGTCATCTTTCGGGCCTTTCATGCCGGTGCCGCTTCACAGGGATGCACCAATAATTTCACCTTCGGGAATCATCGTTTCGGATATTACGAGACCATCGGTGGCGGTTCCGGGGCTGGCGATTCGTGGCATGGAACTTCAGGAGTGCATACTCACATGACCAACACCCGAATCACCGATCCGGAAATACTGGAACGCCGCTTCCCTGTCATGCTTAGGGAATTTTCATTACGCCGTGATTCTGGAGGAGATGGAGCCTTCCGGGGTGGAGATGGGCTTGTACGTGAAGTGGAATTCTTGGAGCCCCTCAATGCAGCGATTCTTTCCGAACGCAGAGTCTACCCGCCTTATGGACTGGAGGGTGGAAAACCGGGAAAGTGTGGAACCAACCTTTTCATCCGAAACGACGGAAGTGTACTTTATCTGGGAGGGAAAAACGAGGTCCGTGCCCTTCCGGGAGAAAGGATGCGGATCGAAACTCCAGGAGGTGGAGGTTATGGAAAAGCTTAAGGTTCAGTAATATTTCAGGCCGGAGAAAATCCTGCTTCTTGTTCCTTCAACCGGGATCGAGCATTTTTGACAAACTCAATCACAAAAACCAAAAAGATTCCTGCAAACAGAGAAACTACAGCGGATAAAGCTACTATCAGTCTTACTTTTGGTTCGATAGGAGATTCTGGAACAGAGGCAGTCGATAGCATTTCCACGGAACGATTTTTTAAATCAGACAAAGTTTGTTCAACTTTTTGTTTTTTCTCAATAAGAAGGGACTCCTGCTCAATCAAAGTTTCGTAAAGCTGATTTTTACCTTTTAATTTGACCCCCAGG
>Ga0208411_1000133_pt1 | contig 58442 bp, 58 predicted proteins | sample ETN01SmetaG_4_FD_185793 | JGI IMG/M metagenome (GOLD analysis project Ga0208411, IMG submission 185793) | Marine microbial and viral communities from oxygen minimum zone, Eastern Pacific Ocean - ETNP2014F12-01SV261 (SPAdes) (version 2) | ecosystem: Environmental > Aquatic > Marine > Oceanic ... | reverse complement strand
TCCTTAAAATTTCCCAAGCAATAGGTGCGGAATATATGATTCTGCTGATACATGGCTTGGGGATAAAAGACCTTGGAATAGGCTGAAGCAAAATAATTGTGCCAGAACAGGGTCATCATTTCCGTGATATTCATGGGATTGAACATCATCCGTTCGCACCACCAGATCCGAAAAGAATTCATTTGATTATAATAAGATGCAATAATATCATCGGCTTCCTGGGTTGTAAGAGAGTTCCAATCAGGAACATTCTCATAAACCCAGTTCCCTGGCGGCTCAGGCGGGTCCAGGTCTTCTAATAGGGTTTGAACACTATTCTCCATGTCCAGGGTTAGACTGGTATGGATATCCTCATAGGTTGCTCCGGTCATAGTGCGATTGAGTAGATGGATAGCAGTGTCCATGTCCCAGGTAATATCCCGTGTCCGGGTATAATTAACAGGATGAACCGGGAATTCCGGAGCAGAGTCAGAGAAGGGTGCCGTCGCCTTGGGCCAATAATCCTGGAACTGTTTTTTGTGAAGTCTGGCGATGCGCCTGTTAGGCCATTCAGGATGGAATCCTTCCAGATTTAGATTTGATTGGCGGCCCACTGTAAAAAACTGACGTCTCGATATAGTGGATTTTACCATTTAACTGAAATTAAACAGATAATATTATTTAATTCAACCTTGGGACTGTCGCGAGGTTAATAAAACTTTCAATTAGTGATTTTGCCTTCAAGGGGACCTTATGGCTACTCTGTAGAATTTGCAGTTCTGACTGGTATCCTGATTTATGTAATAATTTATGAGCTTTCTCACTTGCGGAGGGATAGATCACCTGGTCTTTTTCTCCGTGAATGAGCAGCACCCGACTGTTTTTACTTTCCGGTGTTGTCTCCCGGACAAATCTTTTTTTATCATGAATAAACCCTGCTATGGCAATTACACCAGCCATTGAAAAACGCTGGCGGACCATATATTCCAAAACCAGGGATGCCCCCTGTGAAAAGCCAAGCAGGAACAGGTCATTGGCTGCGAACCCGTTTTCAAACTGTTCTTGGACCAATTTGTCAAGCAGGCTAAATGATGCAGTGTGCTTCCAACCGCTAATCTTATCCCCATCATACCAGCTGAAGCCCCCTGGGGATGCGGAATAAGGCGCCTGGGGAAAAATCCACAGGGTATCAGAAAATCCAAATGTTTTGGCTACCGGCTGCATGGAGTCCGCATTTCCGGTCCAGCCATGCAGGGCCACGATGACCCGACTGGGAGCTGAAGATGTCTGCTGGTATTGGACAGTCATTTATTGGAACTGGGAACAGCAGCATTCATCCACAACGACTGCTTCCGTAAAATCGGTACCATCCATTTTAAAGCGAATGCAGGCCCCGAGCTCAGTATTGACCGCAATTTCGGCCAGTTTACCGACATCCTCCAACGTCACTTCCTTATACAGGTAACCCTCAAGGAGTCCGCCGCCGCAATCTGCGCAATCAGCATTGTTTTCGGCGCAGTTCCACAAACCTAAGACGATAAGAAAAATGAATATAGAGTAATTTTTCATGGTTCCTATCTTCGATCAGGAACCAGGCTGCCTGCTATGCTCATAGTCTGACATCCGGACCTTGAAATCATTCATATCTGAAGCCTGGAGCAGAGGACTGGAGGCAATATTTTCCTGCAGTGAGATCGTTGGTGTATCTCCATAGTCATGACCAGGGTATATCCGAATATTTTTTGGCAGGGTCAAAATAATGTTATATATGGAATCATAAAGTTTTTCAATATTGCTGCGGGCGCTGATGACCCGGCCGGTCCTGCCCACGAAAAGAGTATCACCAGTGAACAACACGGATTCAAGTTGGTAGGTAATGGAATCGTAGTAATGCCCTGGAGTATGCAGGGCTGTAAAGGAGAGTTTACCCAGATGAAATGTCTGGTTGTGTGCTACGGCGCGAAACGCCTTGCCCCCCTGCTGTGGTACTGTATCCGGATGACCCAAAATAACCATATTGGGATATTGTTCCAGGTATTCATCCAGGTACGCAATATGATCGCCATGAGTATGGGTTACCAGCAGGGCTGCGGGTTCAGAACGGATATAAGTTTCTATAGAACTTCGGTCCACCGCGGCATCTACACAGACCTGTATCCCGGTACGCATACAGGTGATGATATAAGTAAAGTTTCTGTCATACCCACCCAAAATCGTACGGATAGAAAAATCTGTATCAGGTTTCATTACCATTTACCAAAATATTCTGTAATATTCGCCTGTAGAACATAATGTAATTGATGCATTAATCAATCGATCAAATAGTCATTATATATGGATATTGAGAAAAAACAACTGGGCTGGTATCTGATCTTTGGCGGGCTGGCCATTATTGCCATCACCTTTGTAACCAAGATACTGGCTTTCCTCAGCCAGCATCCAATCCTGTTCATTGCTTTCATTGCCATTGGAGCGGGTATTTATATCTTGATGTACGATTCAAAATAAATCCAGTTCTTTTTATCGCTCTATTTAAAACCTGATTATTTAACTATCATTTCAAAGGACAACTCATTTATGAAATATGCACTTTTTATCTTCACATTTTTATTTGTGATCAGCTGCAACCAAAAACAGAAATTGCCATCTGTTCAGTCTCTAAATACGAAAGCGGATACCATCAGTTATTCCCTGGGAGCGGATATCGGCGCAAACCTAAAACGTCAGGAGATTGAATTCGATTACGATGTTCTGATCACGGGTCTTGTGGATGCTTATGAAACAGATGAGGTCAAACTCGATCAAAAGGAGCGAAGAAAAGCCATGATGTCTTTGCAGCAGTTAATTCGGGATAAAGCAACGGAAACCACCCAAAATAACCTGGAAGAAGCAGATGCATTCCTGGCAAAAAACAAATTAGAAAATGCCGATGTAAAAGAAACTCCTACCGGCTTACAATACCGTGTACTTCGCCAGGGAGAAGGCGACTCACCAACAGCTAAAGCCAAGGTGAAGGTTCATTATGCAGGACGTTTACTGAATGGACAGGAATTTGATTCTTCCATTGCCAAGGGAAAACCAGCGGAATTTACCCTGGACCGAGTGATCAAAGGCTGGACAGAAGGTCTGCAACTGATGAAGGAGGGGGATAAATTTGAATTTTTCATTCATCCCCGGCTTGGTTATGGCGGTCGCAGCACCCCAAAAATACCGGGAAACAGCTGTCTGATCTTTGAAGTAGAACTCATTGAGATACTGGAAAGTTAAATCTAGCCATGAAATGCTATTATTGCCCGGCAATGAATGAATTTGATAATAGCGAGTTTTTGTTTTTATCTGCGAAAAAATTATTTAAGATACGTACCCCCTGCTGATTCATATTATAAAGAATTGTGGGTGAATTCGACGGAACGGGTGTCAATGTGGGACTCCGCATCCCCCTTACCTCGGATTACCACCTGAACCAAGGGTTCACTCACATTTTTAAGCCCCGCTGTTGCGGGGTTTTTTATAACTGATTGGTTTGTAATAAATAAAAATCTCTTATTTCTAAATACAACGATGGCAATTGTGTACAATTATTATTGCGGACGGAATTTCTGAACTCTTTTCCCTGTTTCAACTTCAGTGGTATACAGGTTGCCTTTAGAATCCATGGCCACATTGTGAATCCAGCCAAATTGACCGGCGTATCGTCCAGGCCGACCTAGTGAATCACTGACAACCAAATTGTGCCGGTTAAGAATCCATACCCTGTTATTCATGCCATCGGCTACATAAAGCATACTTTGTTGTGGGTCTCGGGATAATTCAATATCCCAGACAGATCCCATATCCAACGTTTTTGGCGCTATAAATGCTTCTTTTATATAAGTCCCATCTTTTTGAAAAACTTGGATGCGATTATTCACACGATCAGCAATATAAATATGTCCATCATTTGATAGACGTATTGCATGGACTGGACTGCGGAAGGAACTGTCCGGTGGCGCCAAAGATGAATAATCAGGCAAAGGTCTATCATGAGGAACAGAACCATAAGCCCCCCAATGACGTTTGTATTCACCGGTGGAAGCATCAACGACAATAATACGGCGATTGCGATAACCATCAGAAATATAGGCCTCATTATTTTCGGCATCCACAGCTATATCTGTCGGCTTTCCCAGATGTTGTGTATCATTGCTGCCGCCATAAACACCGTATTCCCCAACTTGCAATAATAACTCTCCTTTGTTACTCAGCTTAAGCACCACGTCATCCGTATTTCCGGCACCGGCAATCCAGATATTGTCTTCATGATCGATAAATAGTCCGTGCTCGGTCTGGGGCCACTGACCGGAGAAGTTTTTTCCGCCAAACCAGGTCAGCAGGTTTCCCTGCTGATCGAAAGCAAGTACCGATGGAGCAGGTAAGCAGCAGTCGTCCAAAGGTGGATCTTGGGCCAGGCCGGCTTCCTGCGGTGTCAGAGAATTGGGCCGCTGTACAATCCAGATGTTGTCCTTGGAATCGACATCAACCCCAGCCACCTGACCCATTATCCAGTTGTTCGGCAACTGTTTGGGCCAATCTGGAACAACGTCAAATTTTGTGGGAGCCGGAACTGCTATTGAATCCACAGAAGCACAGGTAAAAATAAACAGACATAAAAGCGCGCCAAAGATTCTGTTTACAAAATGTTTATTGATTTTCATCATCCTGAGCCTCGATTAGCTGCAATGTGTCGATGAGAGAGAAAGTACCCTGGACAGGACTCGAACCTGTGACATTCTGCTTAGAAGGCAGATGCTTCAAGCCTGCAACTCCTGATCTATTGGGAGATAAGGGCTGTGCATAGTATTTATGTCCTTCAAAATCGTGTCCTTTTTTCCAATTTTAGCATTATTTACGTATGTTGAGACTATTGTTGGAAAGTCCTGTGATACTCGTTTAAGGTACATATTACTATATATCTCCGTAGTGGTAACAGATGCGTGTCCCATTATCAACTTCAGATGATATATATATGCACCTTGAATCAGTTTTCTTACTGTGAATGTATCCCTGAGTGAATGGAATGATTTATTCTCATCAGCATCAATTTCTCGTAATGCCTTTTTAAACTTCTTACTGATATGTTCACCTAAGAAGTAGTTAAGTAAGGATTTTCATAGGATTATCTCCAAATCTACCCATCCTCCCACAAACAAAAAACCCCACGAATGTGGGGTTAGCCTATACATCATCACAATCATCATGTATTTCAGATTTTAATGGTTTTAAATGGATATGCTCTTTTGGTATATAAAAACTGGCTAATATTTCAATGAATATGAAAAAAAGGGCGATTGATGCTGTTACGTAAGCATCCTCAGCTATTGCTGATAATACTTCAATAAAATGGCTTATGCCATGAAGCCTCAGTCCCCATCTTAATATTTCAAGAAAATGTTTTTTTATCATATGCATTATTTACTTAGATGTAATCTCTTCAGAAGTATCCAAACCTAACTATCATCTCAACGACTAATAACCCCGGGTGACCGGGGCTGATTATAAGTTGCTACACAGATAAACTAGATACCAAAAACTTTTTTGAGTAAATCAGTAGTCCTTTTTATTGGATTTTTTCTTATTTCAATTTCCTCTTCTGCAAGTACACTAAATAACCCTTCAATCGTTTTTTGTGTTACATACAATTCTAAATCCGGATTTATTTTTTTAACAAATGGTATTTTATTATAAATCTTCATAACACTTTTCCAATACTTTGTAGCATTTACTTTTTGTAATGATGATTTTATAATAGGTTTAAATTCATTTATAAGAGCAGAGTTCGTATGTGTATATAGATAGTCAGTACCAGCTGTATTGTGCCCCTTAACAATACTAATTGCATCAACAAGCGTCATTTTATTAATTGCATTAGAAAAAATGGGGCCTGCTGAAACAATGGCATCTTCTGCTGCTCTATTGATACTTAATATTACTTTGTCTATTTCCTTTCCCATGCCAATTTTTTTTAGTTGTTTTTTAATATTTTCAGCTTCAGGCGGAAATGGGATTTTGACTTTTTCATTTTTATAAAAACCATCAGATACAGATAAGATATTTACACCATTCTCGACACCTTTATTGAGAGTTTGTTTCAGTGCCGATGCGGCTTCTTCTTCAGTGAACGTTTTTACTTTATTCGTAACGTTTTTTATTTCATTATTTACTTTACCAGCGGCTTTTTTTATATCTTTCCAGCTTTGTGCTGAAATAAAAATTGGTAATAGTAGAGTAATAATCAACAATTTCATGTCATATTAATCTACCCATCTTCCCACAAACAAAAAACCCCACGAATGTGGGGCTTGATGTAATTATCCTATAAAATGTTTAAAACATGAATCCGACTTCAATACCAAAACTGGGCCCGAGCCCGCCATCGGCTTTCGACCCATCAGGAAGTTCTAAATATGTGCCGTCATCAGCTTTTACTTCCCCCAGCATATATCCAATACCAATAAATGGTGAAATTGTAAGGCCGCTGCTCATATTCCATCTTTTGCCAATAGTAGCTTGTGGCCAAATTAACATTTCTTCTATAGTCTCTTTTGTACCTCCATCAGGTGTATAGTCCCATGAAACTGGGCCAGCACCAAAGCCCACAGTATAAAACAGGCCTTCTCCATTACCATTTTTGTAGATACGGTACCATGCCCATCCGCCGGTCCAGGTGGCATCATCAGACATATTAAACATCCCGCCACCGACACCAATTTCGTTTTTACCATCATTGATTAATTTTTTGTATTCAAGGGCAAAACCACCGATAGCCAGGGCACCAAGGTCGGTACCAATGGTGTTGGTCTTTAAATCTTGGGCGACTGCACCTGTTATTAGTATTAGTGTTAAACTTATTGATGTAAAGGTTCTCATTTTATTCCTCTCAGTGGTTGGTGTTGTTCGGGTTAATTGTGCGAGAAAAAATAAAAGGGATGGTGTATTTAAGCAATAAGTATTGTTTGTCATTCCAGAAATTCACATTTAATTATCCGGAATCCAGATTACTTGATACACGCCGGCACCCCAAAGTACAAACAAAAAACCCCGGGTGACCGGGACTTAATTAAAGTACTTTCATTCATCTGAGATTGAGGATTTTATACTATAAGCAGACTGGGCTCTTTTTATGTTGTTAATTAAATTATCTGAAATAAAAAGGAGATAATTATGAAATCATATTTACAGGGAATGATAACAGGCGGTGCTTTAGTTTTCGCAATCATGGTATTTATGGGTGCAGCAGGAAAAAATCCAGCTGGTAAATATCAATTTGAAATTAAAGGAAATAGTGAAATTGTGTTGCTTGATACACAAACTGGTACGGTTTATTTGAATTACGGTAACAATTGGAATGAAAAACCATATATAACCTTCGATTAGAAAGGTCTCCACAAACAAAAAACCCCACTAATGTGGGGCTATCTTCAATGAATCTCATTTTAGAATCATATCATACTTATCGAGTCTTTCTCCATATCCATTTTTTGATATTTGTTTAACTATAAAGCCAAACTTTTCAAAAAACCTATAGGTGTGTTGACTTGTGTCTAAAAAAATTTCAGTATATGGATAATTATTTTTTATGTGATTTAATCGATATTTAAGTAATTCACTGCCATATCCTTTATTATGGTGTTGACTATGTACCAATCCCCAAGATAAACCTACTTTTGTTCCTGACTTATTTACACCATATCCGCCACAAGCCACAATATTAGATTTTTTGAATAAAACAAAATATATCTTGTCATCTCTGGATAAATAATCTGCGTAATCTGAATGTTCACTGTAATCAATATATTTTGGAGTGTTACTTTGTATAATCTTTATACAATTCTCAAAATACTTAGAATCATAAGGCACTATTCTCATATACATTCAAATCTACCAATCATCCCACAAACAAAAAACCCCACGGTTAAGTGAGGCTTTTATAGAGAGATAAGTGGTATTTACTCTCGAGTACCCCGGACAGGACTCGAACCTGTGACATTCTGCTTAGAAGGCAGATGCTCTATCCATCTGAGCTACCGGGGCATTTTTTCGAATGTAAAATTACGGAGAGTTTAGGATGGCATCTTCAAAAAACCCCAAAATCCCTTAAAAAACCCTCGTCGGGAGCCCGTCGAGAAAATTCTTGACAACTATCGATAGGTATTCGTACAATCCCCGTCGAGAGAGATAGAGGATTACTCTCTATCCACAACCAAAAAACCAAACATAACATAATTTGGAGGATATCTATGGCTGAAGTAGTTGCCAACACAGGCGTATCGAAAGAAAGCGGATACTTGTATTATCTTGGAAAAGATGGGAACGTCTGGCGCTCTCAAATGGCTCGTGCGGGAAAAGGCGGCGGTAATGCACAGAAAGTTGCTGACGCAGGCGTGAACCGTGAATCGGGATTCTTGTACTATATCGATAAAAATGGTAATGTAGCCCGTTCACCTATGGCACGGGGCCGTAAATAATTCTTAATGAATTATTGAAAAAAAAAGGCCCTTTAAAAAGGGCCTTTTTTTTATTTGTATTTTTTGTAAGAGTCTTAAATTCCAGCGGTTAATAACACCATAATGTCCGAGGTAGATTCATTGAATAATAAAGCCTAATGAAAAAAAGGATTATATATCTGATCGTTTTCCTGCTTTTAGCCCCTTCCTATGGGGAAGGCGGGCAGCTGTTTGGTGGACGCAAGTCGAATTCAAAATCGCGTCCCAGCTCCAAGCCGGTGTCAAATACGAATGAGCAGGATGAACCTTTTCGTGAAGAATCCACTCCAGCGGTCACGTCCAGGAAAAATATTGAATCAGTGATCCCGGTGAAGAGAATTCCCCAGGGATGGATATTCAGGGGCGAGTTATTGTCTCCCTGGGAAGCAAACCTGCCGGCAGTATTGTCTGTTATCCCCGATACCACCCTGGAAGTGATCTATCAGGATGATTCCCGCACGACCAATGACGGTATTGTTATACCGATCAAAAGAGCATCAGTTGAATTTCAATATTCATCCCGATTGACGGTGGAGCAAATTGTCTTGGAATTCACCAATGTGGACTTTATTTACAGTACCACCAATAACAACGATTCCCATTATTTACTATCGGCGATCACCAAGAAGGTAGGCTTGAAGGATACGGGTTTTCCACAACTGACCGCGGATGATATTATTAAACATAAAGTACTGATGGAGTATGGTACACCCAAGGAATTTGACGGTGTCTGGCATATTTATGAAGAACCTTTATCCACCTTCAGGGCTCGCGAACTAGATGAAAGGAATTTAAAAGTTGAAATGACCAGCACAAGTGTGGAAAAAATGATCAATAAGGCCGTGGAGGATATGTATTCCAAGCAAGGGATCGAATATAAAAAGCGGTTAATGATCCAGGGGATTGATCTATAGAAACCGTGATTTTAATAATAACCAAAAAGAGGCCTTTTTCAGGCCTTTTTTTATTGCTTCTATTTTATCCTTTTGTTTCCGGGATGGATTATAAACCGATGATATCGTCTATTGAATTTCGAGGTAATGACAAAACAAAAGATTATATCATTGAGCGGGAGATTCAGCACCAGATAAATACTGTGCTGGACAGTTCTCTGGCGGAAGAAGACCGTGACCGCCTGGACAATCTAGGTTTGTTCAGCGAAGTGAAGTGGAAGGCTGTCCCTCTGGAGAATGGAACAGCTGTTCTTCAATACAGCATTATTGAATCGATACAAAAAACACCGCCTGCTGCATTCCCAACATATGATGAAAAAACTGGGTGGTCCATAACAGGAGGTTGGATCATCCAGAATTTTCGCGGACGCAACCAGTATTTAAGTATCGGGGGCAGTATTGGCGCAGAAGACAGTTATGGTCTCTATTTCAGTGACCCATGGATGTTCGGCAATCATGTTTCCCTTAACCTGGAACTGGGACGTACTTTTTTTGAACATTTATTTCTAGATCGATCTGTGGCATCAAGCGGATTTGAATTAGAGCTGGGACGCTGGTTTGGAGAGCATGTCAAAACAATGATTGGCACTGGACTGGAACAAAATAAATTTTCAAACCCATTGGATACATTAACCTTCTCTTATATCGCACCGCAGTGGTCTATTGCTTATGATACTAGGGATATATTCTGGAATCCGGGCCAGGGTTTTCACTTTCTTCACTTTTTCTACTGGAAGCTGGATCGTACGAACGAGGAAAAATCAGCTTTAATCTGGAGGCAGTCCTACAGTACGTTTATCTCACTGGGTTCCAATCCGAAAAAACTGGTTTTGGCTATGAATATTACTGCCCATAGAAGATGGGGCGGGAAGCATGATGTATGGCTTAAGTATTTTGGCGGTTCCTATTCGGTACGCGGTTGGCCGTTACCGGACCGCGGATCATATTTACCTTCCAGGCAATCATTCCGTTTCGGGCATGAATATGTCCATGCCTCCCTGGAACTGCGCAAAGATATTATCCCCAAATTTGCCACAGCCTATAAAATCGAAACCGGATTATCTGTGGTGGGTTTTGTGGACGCTGGTTTGATAGCTTCCGACTGGTCCCGGCTGCCTGATCAGCAACTCATGGCCGGAACAGGCTTTGGTATCCGGATACCATTTCCATTGATTGATGTTATCAGGCTTGATTTGGGTTGGGGATTCAGGCAGGGGAAATGGAACAGCCCCGCTCTACACTGGGGGATTGCCCAGAAATTCTAAGGGTTATTCCGGCTTGATAGGGAAAGGTGGATCTGAAAAAACAACCCTGAATCAATCATCCGGCATAGGATTTACATCGGGAGCCAGCATTCCGCCGGAGATAATGGTCTTGAGGCCTTCTTCCACAGTCATTCCTGCGGGTACCGTATCAGTTTTAGGTATCATCAGAAAATAACCGGAGGTGGGGTTTGGAGTCGTGGGTACAAATAAATGGTAATAAGGTGTACCAATCTCGTTTTTTGATTCACCGGAAACAAAGGCAATAGTCCACAAACCCTGCCTGGGATACTGAATATAAACTGCCCCTTCAAAGGCTTCTAGAGAGTTTTTGGCAAAGGTATCCGTTAATTGCTTCAAAGTAGTATAAATCGTATTCACCAGCGGAACACGCTCAACGATCCGCTCGCCAACTGACAGGATTTTTTTCCCCAGGAAATTGGTAACTGCCAGGCCCAGTAAATAGATAAACACCAGTGTGAAAAGAATGCCGATTCCCGGTATTTCCCACTCCAGGTATTCTTTCACCAATGGTGCCGAAATCTTATCCAGGGATACATAGAGGAAACGCAAAAAATAGAAAGTCAGCATTACGGGGATCAGTGTTGCCAGTCCGGCAAATAATTTTGATCTCAGATTTTGTAAAACTGCACTCATTAAACAGGGAACTTAGAGCAGAAAATATGAAGCATAAAAGATATTAGGATTTAATAGTCAAACATTCGTGCAGCAGCAGCCTCTTTTTTAAATCCAATCCACCGCCATATCCACCCAATGTTCCATCACTGCTTAATACACGGTGGCAGGGGATGAAAATTGGGACAGGATTTTTCGCATTTGCGGTACCTGCTGCCCGGACAGCTTTAGGGTTTCCAGCCTTGACGGCAACATCGCGGTAGGATACAGTAGTACCAAATGGGATTTTGGATACTTCCATTAGTATTTTTTGGTAAAAAGGAGGCAGATGCAGATCCAGAGCCATATCAAATGATTTCCTTTGTCCATTGAAATACTGCTCTAATTCTTCCATAGCCTGTTTTAAAAGGCTCGATTGTTCGGCAAGCGGAGTTTCCCATTCGCTATCCTGCGGATCATTAGGTAGGTGAACCCGAAATACACCCACAGAACTGGTACGTATCCCAAAAATACCCATGGACGTATCCAGGGTGGCAAATTCAGTCATCTATGTGCAGGGTGAAATTAAAGAACAAAAAATCAGGAATCGGAAGCGCCCATTTTTGCCACGATGGGGCTGGCAATAAAGATACTGGAGTAGGTGCCCACAAGTACGCCAACGATCATTGCAAAAGCAAAGGTGTGGATAACCTCACCTCCAGCCAGAAACAATACCAGCACAACAAAAAAGGTTGTCAGGGAGGTGACAAAGGTACGGCTTAATGACTGATTGATACTTTTATTGATGATCTCATCCAGGGTAATCTTTTTCATTGTTTTTATATTTTCCCGTACACGGTCAAAGATCACAATGGTATCATTTAACGAATAACCAACAATGGTTAGAAATGCAGCAATCACAGCCAGGGATACTTCATAATCAAGAAGAGAAAAGATTCCCAGGGTAACCAGCACATCATGGGTTAGGGCAGCGATAGCACCCACAGCATATTTCCATTCAAACCGGACCGAGATATAAAGCAGGATCAGGGCCAATGCACTGAAAATGGCCATAACGGCATCCCCGCTCAGTTCTGCGCCGATTTTTGGTCCGACTTTCTCTATAGACAGGATAAATTCTGTCCTGTTCTCCGGGACAGATTCAGGGAAGGCATCGGCCATTTTATTCACAAAATTTCTGGAGAATTTTTCAGGTTCATTCTCCATGCTTGGCAAGCGCACGGCAACATTGGATTCATCACCAAAGTGTTTGATTTCTGCCTGGCTGAAATCAAACGATTGCCCATCAATCACTACTGAAGATAAGGAGGATCGTACTACGTTGATATCCATGGCTTCGATATAGTTTACTGCCACGAGAGTGCCGCCTTTAAAATCAATACTGAGCTTGGGACCGCCCTTGGTGATCATTGAACCTATGCCGGCCAATATCAGTACAGCGGAAACAAACAGGGCCACCTTGGTATTACCCATAAAGTTGATATTTGTATCCTTGATAATTCTCATCTTAAATACTCAGGGATGTTATCCCTTTACGGGATGTAATTGAATTAAAAATAGTGCGGGTTACGTATACTGCCGTGAACATACTGATCAAAATTCCCCAGAAAAGTACCGTGGCAAATCCCTTGATTGGACCTGTACCAAACTGGTAGAGGACCAGGGCTGCGATTACGGTTGTTACGTTGGCATCTACAATTGTGGTTAGGGCTCGGTCGTAACCGGCCTGGATGGCTGCTTTGGGAGTTTTCCCTTTACGGAGTTCTTCCCGGATTCGTTCAAAAATGATCACATTGGAATCGATGCTCATTCCGACAGTCAAAATTAATCCGGCAATGCCCGGCAGGGTCAGTGTTGCTTCCAATGATGCTAGGATTGCCAGCACCAGCAGTATATTCCAGATCAGGGCAAAATCTGCTATGGATCCACTGGCTTTGTAATAAACTAGCATAAAGACCAATACTAGGACGAGACCGATTATCACTGCATTGGTACCTTGAGCAATGGAATCAGCGCCAAGACTGGGGCCGACGATCCGCTCTTCAATAATATTCACAGGTGCCGGCAGAGCACCGGCGCGGAGGATGATGGCGATATCTTTAGCTTCATTGATGCTGTTAAATCCTTCGATCTGTGTCCGTCCACTGGGGATCTTTTCTCTGATGGAAGGTGCCATATGAACTTTTTTATCCAGGACAATTGAAATGCGTTCACCTACATTTGCTCCCGTCACCCTCGACCAGGTCCGAGAACCATCACTGTTCATGGTCAGGGATACGACTGGCTGTCCGGCAGATCCGCTGCCCAGGGTGCCAAGGTCAGCACGGGCTTCTTCCACCACGCCGCCAGTGAGTTCCGGTGTTTTTTCCAGATAATAAAATCTATAGTATTTTTCCTGAGTTGTACTGCCCTGGAGAAGGTCTGGTTCATGACTGAAAAGAAATTGTCCGTTTGCATTGTTCAATTTCGACTGCACCTCCGGCTTCTCTAAGAGCTTGCGAACGGCATATGCATTCTTTTCCTGGATGCCCATATCTCCGGAAAAAGCTGTCAGTAGTCCAGTCAAAGGGTTATCGGCAAAAATATCCGCAGCGGTTTTGGAGGTGTCCGCCGGGTCTGAATCTTTTTCTCCAAACAATTCACTCACTGTCTTACTACCCTCATCATCATCTTCTTTTTCGTCTGCAGTTTCCGAATCTTTCGGTTCCGGTATGTCTTTGGTTTTTTCACCCTGTGTTAATTCTATCAGCTCTTCTTCGTCAGTTGTTCCCCGGAGTATCTCATCCAGCTGTGCCAGCATTTCATTGGTGGCGCCCACATTTTTTACCAGGTAGAATTCGAGCAGTGCTGTACTTTGTAAAAGTGCCCTAGCCCGGTCTGAATCCTGAATCCCAGCCAGTTCCACTACGATGCGGTGCTTGCCCTGTTTCTGAATCGTCGGTTCGGCCACACCAAACTGATCCACACGGTTTTGCAGAATCTCCAGAACCCTGTTTATGGCATCGTCAGCTTCTTCCATCACACCAGCCATGATTTCCTCCTGTGATGCACCATATTGATGATAGTAGCGGGCCAGTTTTAAGCCGTGGGTGTTTACTTCCTGCTCAAATACAGTGAAAAAGTCAACATCCGGGGCAGTTGATTTTTCCTGGGCCGTTTGTAAAGCATTATCCAGCCGTCCATCACGCATGTCTGCCAGGTTGCCCATTAATGTGGGAATATCCGCTTCCAGCACAATGTACATGCCTCCCTTAAGATCGAGCCCCTGGCGGATAATCCGGGATTCTATTTTTTCCAGGTCACCGGATGTGCGGAGAGATTCTTTCTCTTCTTCTGACATCTGTTGATATTCCCAAGTGGGAAGGAGAGCCCAAATCGCCCATATGAGAATGACCCCGACGATCAAATACCTGGGAGTAAGATTACCTTGCATTTTTAATATTGTATTATCAGTTTAAAAAAAGCCGGTGAATATACCGTTTCGGTTCTCACCGGAGCAAGGCTATAGACATGAAACATATCTATATGTATTATGTTTATATCACACCAAGTTTTTCCCCTACTTTTGTAAAGGAAGATAGAGCTATATCCAGATGCTCTTTTTCCATGGCTGCGGATAACTGGACTCGAATCCGAGCTTGCCCTTTTGGTACGACAGGGAAATAGAAACCAATCACATAGATTCCTTCATTCAGCATTTCGGCAGCCATATTCTGAGCCAGGACCGCATCATACAGCATTATTGGAACAATGGGATGTACACCTTCTAAAATTTCAAAACCAGTCTCGGACATTTTTGTTCGAAAATAAATCGTGTTCTCTTCCAATTTATCCCGAAGTTTTGTGGTGGCAGACAGCATGTCAAACACTTTGCTTCCTGCAGCCACAATAGCCGGTGCCACCGTATTTGAAAATAGGTAAGGTCGAGACCGCTGCCTCAGTAGGTCAATGATTTCCTGCCGTCCGGTGGTGAATCCTCCGGAGGCTCCACCCAGAGCTTTCCCTAATGTAGAAGTCCATACATCAATTTTATCCATGACGCCGCAATATTCCGCGGAACCGCGTCCCGTATTGCCGACAAATCCTGTGGCATGGCTGTCATCCACCATAACCATGGCGTCGTATTTTTCAGCCAAGGCAGTGATTCTGTCTAATTTGGCGATATAGCCATCCATGGAAAAAACACCGTCCGTGGCGATCATTCTTAATCGGGCATCTTGTGCATCCTTCAATATTTTTTCCAGATCAGCCATGTTGCTGTTGGCATAACGATACCGTTGTGCTTTACATAAACGTACCCCATCAATGATGGACGCGTGATTCAACGAATCGGAAATGATGGCGTCTTCTGGCCCTAAAATAGTTTCAAAAAGTCCGCCGTTGGCATCAAAGCAGGAGGTATAAAGGATCGTGTCGTCAGTTCCAAAAAAGGCGGAAATCTTTGATTCCAATTCTTTGTGAAGGTCCTGTGTCCCGCAAATGAACCGGACCGAGGCCATTCCAAAGCCATGATTATCCATAGCGGTCTTGGCTGCTGCAATAATGTGGGGATGATTGGCAAGCCCAAGGTAATTGTTGGCACAGAAATTGAGAACTTCTCCGCCTTCGACCGTGGAAATATCCACACCTTGCGGAGTGGTGATGGTTCGTTCTCTTTTATAAAGTCCTTCCGCTTGGATCTGGGAAATAATATCTAGGTAATGTTTTTTGGTATTACCCATTTACCATTCAAGAATCACTTTTCCGCAGTTTCCCGATTCCATGATCTCAAACGCTTCCTGAAAATCATCCACCGGCAAGGTGTGGGTAAGAACCTTGGAAATATCCAATCCGCTTCGAAGCATCTGGGTCATCTTGTACCAGGTCTCATACATCTCCCGACCATAGACCCCTTTCACTTGGAGTCCTTTAAAAATGATGTCGTCCCAATTGATTTGCGTGGATTCGGGCAGTAAACCCAAAAGTGCGATTTTTCCACCGTGATACATATTTGCCAACATATCTTGGAAAGCATTCGGATTTCCGGACATTTCCAATCCAACATCGAAACCATTGGACATGTTTAATTCTTCGAAGGCATCCGGAATTTTTTCATGCTGCACATTGATGGTTTTGGATGCGCCCATTTTGTCCGCCAATTCAAGCCGATAGTCGTTAACATCCGTGATGACTACATGTCTTGCGCCGACGAAATTGCAAATCGCAACCGCCATGATTCCGATGGGACCCGCACCTGTAATGAGAACGTCCTCCGCAACCATTTCAAAAGACAAAGCCGTATGAACCGCATTTCCGTACGGATCAAAAAAAACGGCGATTTCCGAGGGAATGTGATCATGAATGGGCCATACGTTGGATTCAGGAATCACCAGATATTCCGCAAATGCGCCATCCCGGTGAATTCCAATTCCAATAGTTCGGTGGCATAAATGCCGTTTCCCGGCGCGGCAGTTTCGGCAGTGCCCGCAAGTAATATGCCCCTCACCGGATACACGATCACCCGGCTTGTAGTGGGTGACACCTGGACCAATATCTTCTACAATACCCACAAATTCATGACCTGTAACTATGGGTGTGTTGATAGTGCGCTGAGACCACTCGTCCCATTTATAAATATGAAGATCCGTTCCGCAAATAGCCGTGTGGGTTATTTTGATTTTGACGTCGTTTGTACTGCATTCGGGGGTGGGGACATTTTCCATCCAGATACCGGGTTTGGGGGCATTTTTTACCAATGCTTTCATGATAGAATAAAAAGATCCATACTTTAATAATTCAAGAAGATGAATTTAAGGGATCATCACCCAGCAAATCACCTGCTGACATATATTCAATCTTTGTTCTAATATTTTTCAAATTCTCCGCTATAAATTCCCTGCCCCTTTTTTAGGTTATGTTCTTCATGGCAAAAGTTCTAGCATTCGCAAATCAGAAAGGCGGTGTGGGAAAAACCACATCTGCAGTAAATGTAGCCCTCAGTTTGGCTGTCAGTGAAGTGAAAACACTGCTGATTGACCTGGATCCGCAGGCCAATGCCACCACGGGTCTATCCGATCTTATTGATGAAATAAAAGGTGATGTTTATGATGTCCTTATTAAAGAAACTGCCATCAAGTCAGCAATTACAAAAACAGAGTTTCCTGCTCTGGATATTCTGGCATCTACGAATGATCTGGTTGGGGCGGAAATTGAACTGGTAAGTATTATGGCCCGGGAATTTCAGTTGCAGTCGGAATTGAAAAAAGTTAAAAGATCCTATGATATCATTATCATCGACTGTCCACCATCACTGGGTCTTTTAACCATCAATGCCTTTACTTCGGCAGATGCCTTGATCATCCCGATTCAATGCGAGTATTATGCTTTAGAAGGCCTGGGTCAGTTATTAAACACGATTCGGCTGGTCCAAAACCATTTGAATAAAAAACTTGAAATTGCCGGTGTGATCATGACCATGTATGACAGCCGCTTAAACCTGTCGAAACAAGTGGTAGAGGAAATTAAAGGATTCTTTAAGGATAAATTGTTTAAAACACTCATCCATCGTAACGTCCGCTTAAGTGAGGCACCCAGTTTTGGTAAGCCCGCATTACTTTATGATGCGAATTCCACCGGTGCCCGCAATTATATGAATTTAACAGAGGAGATTCTGCAGCGTGTCAGCAGATAGATTAGGTCGTGGTTTAGAGGCTCTTATCCGTCCAAAAACGGAAAGAAAAAAATCTCAAATCGTCCGAAGTGCATCCCCGGAAAAACCTGGGGTTACCAAGATACCAATTAAAAGTATCAAGCCCAATCCAAAACAACCTCGCCGTGATTTCGATGAGAATGCCCTGGCTGAACTGGCGGCCTCGATTAAGGAAAAAGGGGTGGTGACCCCAATTACAGTTCGTGAGGCCGACAATGGATATGAGTTGGTTGCAGGAGAACGCCGCTGGCGGGCAGCTAAAAAGCTGAGGCTAAGAGCCATACCCGCTTATGTGGTCGTCATCAAGAATGATGCTGAAATGATGGAAATGGCTTTGATTGAAAATATCCAACGGGAGGATTTGAACCCTTTGGAGGAATCTGAGGCCTATGCAGTACTGAATAGCAAGTTTGGATTATCCCAAAGTGCAATCGCTAAATCTGTGGGCAAAAAACGGGTGACCGTCACCAATGCACTCAGGCTGTTAAAACTGCCGCCAGAGATTCGAAAAAGTATACGGGTGGGTGAAATATCAGGCGGTCACGGCCGTGCTATCCTACAGGCCAAAACAGTACCTGGAATGATCAGACTCTGGAAAAAAATAGTTACAAAAGAGTTAAGCGTACGGGCCGCGGAAACCTTGGTGAAATCTGGATTAAAATCTGCAAAAAAGAAAAAAGTAATACAAATAAAGTCTACCCCTCAAATCCGAGCTGTTGAAAATCAACTGATTGAAAAACTGGGTACCAAGGTAAAACTGAGACCCGGAAAGAAGGGCGGATCGATTGAAATCAGTTATTTTTCGAATGAAGACCTGGATCGTATCCTTGACCTGTTTGAATCTTTACCCTGATTTAATTTGAAGCCAGAAAAATATACCATCATGTTTATACCGGACGATGAATCCGGTTCCAAAACATACCACCTATCAAGAAAAGCGATCCGCATCGGAATTTATTTAGGGATCACTGCCTTTCTGGCCTTAGGAGCATTCGTTTATATCTATGTTCCAAAAGTTGCAGATTATATTCGCATCAAAAGGCAATATGACCAATTTGCTGCTGAACGCCTGCGAGTTCTGGAGTTGACCAGGGACCTGGAACGCCTGAAACAAATGGATAACCTGGTACGCGGTTCACTTGGTACCAAGCTAAATATTGATGAAAAACCTCTGGTCACGGATACATTAACAGGTGCAACTCTGGATGAAAACACTCAGCTTTCATACCTTGATAATATTCCATCGGTGGCCCCAATACAGGGATACATCACTCAACGGTCCCGTAAACAGTCCTTATTTATACAAAAACATCACTATGGAATCGACATTGTTTCCAGGGAAGGAGAACCCATCCTGGCCTCAGCTTCCGGCGTAGTTGTTTTCTCAGGGTGGACTTATGAATTTGGCAATTTGATCATCATATATCATGGAGATGACTATTTCACCCATTATGGTCATAACCAGCAAAATTTAAAAAATCCCCGCGAAATTGTAACCCGTGGAGAGATTATTGGCCTCGTGGGCAGTACGGGAGTTTCGTCGGGCCCTCATCTGCACTTCGAAGTCTGGAAAGAATTCGTTGCCGTAGATCCGTTGATCTATTTTCCAGAGTATCGCGAATCAGATTTAACTTCCAGTAATGGCTAAGATCAATTTTCAGAATGTACATACTATGGTGGGTTCCGATGCGCGGATCGATGGTCCGGTCCATCTTCGAGAGGGTATTATCGTTTATGGGGAAGTCAATGGTGATATTAAAACAGAAGGTCCGGTCAGGGTTGCTCAAAATGGATCTGTCATTGGGAATATTAGCGGCAGTGACATTCGGGTTGGTGGAAATGTTGTTGGCAATCTGGTAGCGGAAGGCCAGGTGGTTTTGGGCAGGAAATGTGTGTTGAAAGGTGATATTGTATATCGAAAACTGTTAATTGAAGACGGGGCTCAGTTTGAAGGGAAGTGCGATTTGGCCAGTACAGAGAAAGAATCAGAAAAAAAATAATTCATGAAAGACCACGATTCATGGTCTGAGTCCAGGTTTGGAAATTCCTTAAATTATTTTCAAAAGATCATTATCCAATCTGGGCCAGCTGCATCTGCATCCTACACCTTAGTTGCTGCAATCATTATCTGTACAGCTCTGGGCTGGCTGATTGATTCCAGAAAAGGATCCTCCCCTTATGGCGTTTTGCTTGGCCTTTGCCTTGGCCTGGTATCTGGATTTTATCAGCTGGCTAAAATAATATGGCGGGGTGAGAAATGAAATTATTTCTATTTGGCGCCGTGTTAAGTATCGGTATTCTTGGAATTGCAGGGTGGATTTTTCCACTGTATTTATTAGAATTATTTTTGGGCTGGTTCGGACCAGTCTCAGCTGGTTTTATTACGATGTATTTTGTGATTCAGGCTGCAAAAAAAGATACTTATTCAATCACAAAAACGCTGGCCAAGGGATTTGTTTTAAAAATGGTTTTTTATGGTCTATATATAATTATTTTTTTCAAACTTTATTCTTTTAAACCGATTCCATTCCTATGTAGCTTTGCCGGATTTTTTTTAGGCCTACACGCTCTGGAAGCAGTTGTTATAAAAGACCTATCTAAACCAGGGGGATTCCCAAATCCACTACAAAAAAACTAGAATATGAGTGCCACTGAATCTATTAAAGGTTCCGAGAGTGTCATGGATCAGGTAGGGAGCAATATTATCCACCATGTCTCTAATTCTGATATTGCACATCCCATCATTCATTTACCATCCATCTTTGGTGTCAACTTTTCTGTAACGAAGCATGTGTTGATGCTGTGGATTGTGGCTGTCCTATTAAGTGTTGTAATTATTGTTCCTGTTCGTACTTATCTAACCGGAAGCCGATCTGTACCCCGAGGATGGATGAATGCCATTGAGGCCATTGTGCAGTTCATTCGAGATTCAGTTGTTAGGCCCAATGTGGGTCCAAAATGGGTCATGACCTGGACACCGCTGATACTTACTTTCTTCTTCTTTATCCTTTTTGCCAATGGCATTGGTATGATCCCTATTTTTGATATCCTGGGAGCTTTTAACAGATTTGTCTTGGATGTACCAGCTGCAGATTCGCACAACGTTATTAATGGTATGCTACATGGCGGTGTAACGGCAACAGGTAATTTTAATGTGACAGGTGCGCTGGCCATGATTACCTTCTTTTCGATTATAACTGCCGGTACAAAAGCCCATGGGTTCATTAATCACTGGAAAAACTTGGCTCCTCATGGCTTGGCTTGGCCTGTTTATATCATTTTGATCCCGATTGAGATCATTGGTCTGCTGGTAAAACCGTTTGCCCTGACCATGCGTTTGGCCGCCAATATGACCGGGGGGCATATTGCATTGCTGGCTCTTTTATCACTCATGGCTATTTTCGGAGAAATGTTTCACAGTGCTATCGCCGGTATTGGGGTAGCATTTATATCGGTGCCCATGGCCGTAGCTATTTCTGGTTTAGAAATTATTGTTATTCTGGTCCAGGCCTATGTTTTTACACTGCTTACATCTGTGTTTGTGGGTATGGCCATCAATGTTCATCATTAATAAAATAAAAAAAGGAAAAAAACAATGGAAGCAACTGCATTGGTCCCACTTGGTATGGGTTTAATCGTGGTCGGTGCCGGTCTGGGGATCGGTCGTTTCGCTGCTGCTGCTGCTGAGAGTATTGCTCGCCAGCCTGAAGCTGCAGATAAGATCACAGGAGCTGTGAACTTACCTCTCTTTCTTTTGGAAGGTGTTGCAATTCTTGCTGAGGTGTTCACTTTTTTAATGCTGATTCTTTAATCAATAGACCTTTAAAGAATTATGGATCAATACTGGGGAATTCCCGGAGGGAAGGAACTCCAAGAGACAACTGAGGCTCATGGAGGCGCTGGTGCTCCGAACCCATTAGTCCAATTAGATCCGGGTCTGTTCATTTGGACGATTCTGACCTTTTTGGTTCTACTCTTTGTTTTGGCAAAGTTTGCCTGGAAACCACTGCTTGCTGCGTTGGAAGCACGGGAAAATACCATCAGGTCTTCTCTGGAAGATGCAGAAAAAGCCAAGACAGAGCTAGAACGCCTCAATGCTGAATCTGAAGAAATCATTGCCAAAGCTCGTTCCGAAGCACAGTCGATTCATGTAGAAGCGAGGGCTGTTGCGGAGAAAATAAAAACTGACCTCATGTCTGAAGCAGAAGAAGATGCAGGGAAAATTCGTGATGAAGCAGAAAAACAGATCCGTGTTGAGAAAGAAAAAGCCATCAATGAGATTCGCCAGGAAGTGGTTGATCTGTCCCTAGCCGTGGCTGAAAAGGTAATAAAGAAGAATCTGTCTAAGGAAGATAATCAGGATCTGATCGAAAATTCTTTAAAGAATCTGCAATGATATGACACTGAAGCAAACAGCAAAACGATATGCCGCTGTACTATATAATGTAGCGGAAAGTATCGGCACATTAGATGAAGTTCAGCAGGCATTGATAACCATCAATGAATTGATTAGAACTGAATCTCAGTTTCGTTCTTTTCTGCAATCCAGAAGGATTCCAAGTGAACAGAAAACAGTTATTTTGAATACTGTTATGGGAGCAGATGGACATCCGCTGGTATCGGAATTGGTATCGTACTTAAGTGGATCACAGGCAACAAAGATCCTGCGGGTTGTAGCAGACATTTTTGATCAACGATATAAAGAAGGGAAAAACATTGTATCTGTAACCGGATTTGTCGCCAGTGAATTAGGTGATCATGAAATAACATCACTGAAATCATCTTTGGATGAAATCCTTGGTAAAAAAACAGACCTTTCTTTGGATGTAGATGAATCTTTGCTTGGCGGGATCAGACTTCGAATCGAAAACACTTTCCTGGACGCATCTGTCCAGAACCAATTGCAGACACTTCGCAGGGAATTGGTGTAATCTTAGGAATTAGGAAATCATGGATATACAAACTGACCAGATAACACAGCTACTGCGGGAACAAATTGAAAAATTTGATGCTTCCGTTGATGTGGCAGAGGTGGGTGAAGTTGTTGAAGTGGGTGACGGTGTTGCCCGTGTCTCCGGCCTTGAAAATGTAATGAGTTCTGAACTCGTGGCATTACCAAACGGCGTGTTTGGAATGGCTCTCAACCTCGAAGAAGACAATATTGGAATGGTGCTGTTTGGAGAAAGTTCCCTTGTAAAAGAAGGTGATTTGGCCAAACGAACAGAGCGCATTGTTGAAGTTCCTGTGGGCGAAGCGATGCTTGGGCGCATTGTCAATCCATTGGGACATCCAGTGGATGGTAAAGGTGAAATTCACACGGAACAAACACTTCCTGTTGAACGAAAAGCCCTGGGTGTGCTGCAGCGCCAGCCTGTGAAGGAACCGCTGCAGACAGGTCTTAAATCGATTGACTCTATGACGCCAATTGGCCGCGGACAACGAGAATTGATCATTGGTGACCGCCAAAGTGGAAAAACAGCGATTGCTGTGGATACAATTATCAATCAGCAATATACACATAAAACGGATACACCCGTATTTTGTGTTTACGTGGCCATTGGCCAGAAAGCCTCGACTGTTGCCCGTGTTGTAAATGAATTGGAAAAAACCGGCGCAATGGAATATACCACCGTCGTAGCAGCAAACGCTTCCGATGCTGCGGCCATGCAATATATTGCGCCATACGCCGGTGCCTCAATGGGTGAATATTTCCGTGATAAGGGCAAACATGCACTGATTATTTATGACGATTTAACAAAACAGGCCCAGGCCTACCGCCAGATGTCCCTTTTGCTCCGTCGTCCCCCTGGTAGGGAAGCCTACCCCGGTGATGTGTTTTACCTTCATTCCCGCCTGCTGGAACGTGCCAGTAAGCTATCTGATGATCTTGGCGGTGGTTCCCTTACAGCCCTGCCAATTATCGAAACCCAGGAAGGGGATGTCTCTGCCTATATTCCCACCAATGTGATTTCCATCACAGACGGCCAGATTTTTTTGGAGACGAATCTTTTTAATTCGGGTATTCGCCCGGCTGTTGATGTGGGTATCTCTGTTTCCCGTGTCGGTGGAAATGCGCAAATTAAAGCCATGAAAAGTATTGCGGGCATGCTACGCCTTGATCTGGCGCAGTTCCGAGAGTTGGAAGCCTTTGCAAAATTTGGTTCCGATCTGGATAAAGCAACGATGGCACAGCTGGCCCGGGGCCGCGCCATGGTGGAAGTGCTGAAACAGGATCAATATGTTCCCATGTCCATAGAAAATCAGATCGCTATTATTTATGCCGGATCGGAAGGGCTCCTGGATGATCTGCCACTTGAAAAAATTGCTGAATTCGAAGCTGGTTTACTCCAATATTTGGAAACGAATTTATCCACAGCGCTGGTTGCGATTCGTGATACGGGTCAATTGAGTGATGAAACAGGAGAACAGTTGAAAAAAGCAATCGATGAATTCAAAACAGGGTTTATTGCGTAAATGGCAAATCTGAAGGACATTCGAGATCGCATTAAATCTGTTAAAGCCATCCAGCAGGTCACAAGCGCAATGAAAATGGTTGCAGCAGCAAAATTACGCCGGGCCCAGGAACGCATGGAACAGGCACGCCCATATTCAAAAAGGCTGCAGGGTGTTATTGAGAACCTGCTTCCCGATGTGGACCGGGGAATGCTTGATTTGCTGGAAATGCGAGAAGTAAAGCGTGTTGGGTATCTGGTTGTTACTTCCGACCGCGGTCTTGCGGGATCGTTTAACACCAGTGTTATCAAGAAAACCGAATTGGAAATTGCAGAAATAGGCAAAGGGAATTCGGATCTTTTCTGTATTGGCAAAAAAGGACGAGACTATTTTAAAAAACGAAATTATACAATCATTGAAGATCATGTTGAATTTTGGAATGAACTGGATTTCAATCATGCTGTAAAATTTGGTAACAGTATCATCAGCCATTTCCTTACAGGGAAAGTGGATGAAATCCGGGTGGTATACAACTGGTTTAAAAATGTCGGTGTTCAGGAAATTTCGTTGGAACAATTACTGCCACTTTCGTTTTCCGATGAAATAAAACAGTATGGAAACCGCATTTTTGAGCCCAGCAAGGAAAAAATTGTACAGTCTCTTATCCCGCGTCATTTGAATACCCAGGTGTGGAAATATTTGCTGGAGTCATATGCATCAGAGCAGGCAGCGCGGATGGTCGCTATGGAAAATGCGACAGAAAACGCAGGTGATATGATTAAATCTTTGCAATTGGAATTTAACAAAGCTCGTCAGTCAGCAATTACAACGGAAATGCTGGAAATTGTCGGCGGTGCAGAGGCATTGGTAACATAGTTTAGGAAAAGGAATTGTATGGCAGCAGAAGGAAAAATTTCACAAATCAAAAGTGTCGTCGTGGATGTTTTGTTTGAAGACGGAAATCTACCGGAAATCATGAACGCATTAGAACTTACACGGGATGACGGTACGAAACTTGTGTTGGAGGTAGCCCAACATCTGGGAGATTCCACCGTTCGAACAGTGTCCATGGATTCCACAGATGGACTCAAACGCGGACATAAAGTCATTGATAAAGGTGAACCAATTACGGTCCCGGTTGGTGAAAAAACGCTTGGCAGGATGTTCGATGTGCTGGGCAATCCTATTGATGATCAACCGGCACCGGAAGTTGAAAAGCGTCTACCGATCCATCGTGAGGCGCCAAAACAGGAAAATTTAACAACTTCTGCAGATATTCTTGTAACGGGTATCAAGGTATTGGATTTGATGGAACCCTACACGAAAGGTGGAAAAACAGGGCTGTTTGGCGGTGCCGGCGTGGGCAAAACGGTGCTCATTCAAGAATTGATCCATAACATTGCTACGGAGCATGGCGGATATTCAGTTTTTGCGGGCGTCGGCGAACGTACCCGTGAAGGAAATGATTTGTATCTTGAAATGACAGAATCAGGCGTCATCGAAAAAACAACCATGGTATTTGGACAGATGAATGAACCGCCGGGCGCACGTTTGCGCGTGGGACTCTCGGGCCTGACCATGGCAGAATATTTTCGAGATGAGGAAGGACGTGATGTGCTGTTGTTCATTGATAATATATTCCGTTTCACCCAGGCAGGAAGTGAGGTTTCCGCACTGCTGGGCAGAATGCCTTCTGCCGTGGGTTATCAGCCGACCCTGGGCACCGAGATGGGAGAGTTGCAGGAACGAATTACCTCAACGAAAAAAGGCTCCGTTACTTCGGTACAGGCGATATATGTCCCGGCAGATGACTTGACCGACCCGGCACCGGCAACGGCATTTGCCCATCTGGATGCAACAACAGTACTGGAGAGGAAAATTGCTGAGTTGGGAATTTATCCAGCTGTGGATCCACTGGCTTCAACATCCCGGATTCTCGATCCGCGGGTGATTGGTGACCGGCATTACCAGGTAGCGCGAAATGTTCAGGAGGTGCTCCAGAAATACAAGGACCTGCAGGATATTATAGCGATTCTTGGAATGGATGAACTTTCCGATGAAGACAAACTGGTAGTTCACCGTGCGCGACGAATCCAGAAATTTCTTTCACAGCCATTCTCTGTAGCCGAGCAGTTCACAGGTACTCCAGGTCGATATGTGAGCCTGGAAGATTCGGTCTCTGGTTTTGAGGCAATCCTCAATGGAGACGTAGATGAGCTGTCAGAGAATGCATTCACTTACATAGGCACCATCGATGAAGCTGTGGAGAAACATAAAAAATCGGCCGCCTGATGAGTACCTTCCAATTTGAGATAGTAACTCCGACCCGTACTCTGGATAAAGGCCAGGTCAATTATGTACGCTGTCCTGGAATGGATGGCTCCTTTGGTGTAATGGCAAACCATCTTGAAGGTATCATCGCACTGTCTATTGGTGAGATCAAAGTTACCATAGATGGTAAGGAAGAATATCTTGCAACCAGCGGCGGATATATCGAGATCACAGATGAAAAGATGCAATTGCTGGTAGAATCTGTAGAAGGCTCTGATGAGATTGATACGGATCGTGCCAAACGGTCTTTAGAACGTGCCCAAGTGCGGAAAGAAAAACATAGTCTTGAAATTGAAGGAGCGAGAGTTGAACTATCATTGTACCGCGCGTTAAACCGGCTTCGAGTAGCGCGGCGATAAACGTATAATTCAACATGAATTCAAAGAAACCGCTCGTAATTTTGGGCGGTTTTTTTTATGCTTTAAGAGAAATAAATGTATAAACGTACTCATACTTGTGGTGAACTTCGAAAATCCCATGTGGGAGAAACTGTTAATCTTAATGGATGGGTGAATACGGTCCGTCTCCATGGACAAATCGTTTTTGTTGATTTAAGAGATCGCTACGGAAAAACTCAAATTGTTTTTAACACTGATTCTTTTTCCGGTGACTTTGAAGCCGTGAAAAAACTTTCCATGGAAGACGTCTTATCGGTTCAAGGAATCGTTCGTGATCGTGCGGAATCGGCAATTAACCCCAATATGGATACGGGTAAAATCGAAGTATTGGTGACTGATTATTTGATGCTGAACGAGGCTGCTCCACTTCCGTTTGTTTTATCAGACCGAGAGAATGCAGAAGAAAACATTCGCCTGAAATACCGCTATCTCGAACTTCGGATGGAAGAACTTCAGCGGAATATTTTAATCCGCCATGATACCTACCAGGCCACACGTCATTATTTATCCGATAATGATTTTGTGGAAGTGGAAACACCAGTTTTAATGAAATCCACGCCGGAAGGTGCCCGGGACTACCTGGTTCCCAGCCGAATTCACCAGGGTAATTTCTATGCACTGCCCCAGTCTCCCCAGATTTACAAACAGATTCTTATGATTTCAGGGTATGACCGCTATTTCCAGATTGTGAAATGCTTCCGGGATGAGGATCTGCGGGCAGACCGCCAGCCGGAATTTACCCAGATCGACCTGGAAATGTCTTTTGTAGATGAAGAGGATATTTTCACCACAATGTCGGGTCTGACTCGACATATTTTTAAAACAATCCGCAATGTGGATCTTCCGGATCCTTTTCCCCGGCTGACCTATATGGAGGCTATGGATACCTATGGCTCGGATAAGCCTGATCTGCGCTATGAAATGACGCTGAAGGATGTGAAGGAATTCTCCGATAAATCTGAATTCAATGCTTTTAAGTCTGCCAAAACCGTAAAAGGACTAGTGGTGGAAGGAGGGGCGAAATATTCCAGGAAGATCATTGATGAGTTCACGGATTTTGTGAAAAAATACGAGGCCAAAGGGTTGGCATGGATGAAAGGAGAGAACGGGGTTCTCACCGGCGGTATCTCCAAATTTTTCCCCGAAGATCTCCAAAAATCCATGTGTAAAAAACTGGGTATTAAAGATGGCGACGCTCTCTTAATGGTCGGAGATGAAAGAATGACGGTCCTGTCTGCCCTTGGCGCTCTGCGTGTTGAGATTGCCAGGAGGGAAAATCTTGTAGAGGAAGGTGTTTTTTTACCACTATGGGTTACGGAATTCCCAATGTTTGAATATGACCGGGAGGCGGACCGGTATTTTGCAATGCATCATCCATTTACGGCGCCGAGGAAAGAAGACGTTGAAAAACTAGACAGCGATCCCTCCATTGCTCTCAGCCGGGGTTATGACTTGACTATGAATGGCCTTGAGATTGCCGGTGGTTCCATTCGTATCCATGCCCCTGAAGTTCAGAAAAAAGTTTTTTCCCTTTTAGGCCTTAGTTATGATGACGCAAAGGAAAAATTTGGTTTCCTGGTGGAAGCCCTGACCTACGGTTCACCGCCCCATGGTGGAATCGCCTTTGGGTTTGATCGTCTTGTTATGCTCTTGGCTGGGGCAGAAAATATCCGTGATGTGATCGCTTTCCCCAAAACCACATCAGCCACGTCTTTGATGGATGAGAGCCCCAGTAGCGTAAGCAGGGAGCAGTTGAAGGAGTTAGGAATTCAGCTCAGAAAAAAACCTAATAATTAACGTTACCAATTCCTATCTAACATTTGAAATAATGCTGACAGATTCATGCGTCTAGTAATCTGGTCTGAAAAATGGATAATAAATAGTACGACCTGTATTCATCTCCAGAGTAATTCTACTCATTATTTTACGCAAATAATATCTCCAAAAACTGAGTTCCATCAGGGCATTGGCCAATGGAAAATTCGGTTAGAGATGGAATCGTAATTGAATCACCTGATCCGAGATTGTAGTTACGATTTCCTTGGAATAAGAGTTTCATACTACCGTTAAGTAAAAAGATAAAGTGAAATTCAGTTTCATGCTTTTCAGTAAATGATGTTTTATTCCCAGAAGATTTTACAACCTGAACCTGGGCAAGATCATGTGTAGCTTCTGCGATACCAATGTCCCGCATGATGAATCCTGGATTTCTCCAATCTTCCCAGTTAGCATTTTCTGCTTTATGAATGATAAAAGTTTGCCCGTTGAAAATCTGGGTCGGATCAATATTTGAATTGGGTAATTCAAGGTTCGGATCAGTGCAGGTCATATGACTCGCCGGTGACGTGATCTCGATGACTTCAAATTGATCAGAATTTTCAAGAACCCGGTGTCGTATCTCTGGGGGCTGTAAAAAACAATCTCCTTCTGTGAATGTAAATGGATCACCCTGATCTTCGTAAACCACTTTTCCCCAGCCTTTGTAACAATAGATCATTTGAAACCGAATTTTATGATAATGGACATAATCCGGTACAGGACCTGCTTTTTGGATTCGGATATGGGATGCGATAAATCGACCTCCATACCGATCTGAGATGAGGTTGCGATATTCCATGCCAGCACGTCCGATTTTCCATTTAGGTTCATTCAGTTTTGAGATCTGAAGGGATTGATTCCCTTTTGGAAGGAAATATGAGTCGCCAGAATGTTTAAATCGAATTTCAGTGCCGTTTGGTGCGATCAGATTTCCAGTTGTTTTTCCTGTAATAGTAATAACTCCAGGAGAGATTGTATCATCTTTTTTCAACCGGATTCGCAATCCAAAACCATAAATAACTGCATCAATTGGATTGTCCGCAGGATAAATCGATTCCAATTGAAACCCTAATTCATTCGAAAAAAAGGTAAGTGTTTTATCCATTTCTCCACATGGTAAAACAATTTCTGCAATTTGGTCATTTAATTTTGACATTTGTTTCTAATTATTTCATCTCATCTTCTAGGTCTACACCAAGCCCATCTGCAATGCGGTTGATATAATTAAAATAACCCGCAACCTGTGCCGCATCACTGATAGCCGATTGAGAAAATCCCACGCTTTCTAGTTTTTCCACATCTTTTTTATTCATATTACCGGGTGTTAAAGTCAATTTTTCTACCCATGAACAAAGTATCTTGTCTATATCCGACAATTGAGCTTCACGCCAATCTTTTTTCAACTGCTCTGCTAAATCCTGGTCCCCGACTTCATCCCGGAAATCATCCCCGTGGGCTTCGATTCAATACTTACAATGGTTTACTTGGGAAACCACTGTAGCGATCATTTCGCGCTGTGCTCTTGATAATTCCGATGCACCATGCATGATGGTGAGATACATGCGCATGGCATCTTTTAAAGCAGCCGGGCTCCGGCTCATGATCTTTAAAATATTATAGACGCGTCCGGCCCGGTGGATACCTTTTTCGTATTCCTGTTTAACGATGCCGTCAGCATGATCCGGATCAATTGTATTTATGTAGGCCATAATGATATGGTTTATTACTCGGAGCTTGTATAATCTCGATTCATACGTGCGTTATAATCAAACCCTTCTTTTGCGCCTAATTTACGGCCTATCCAGTAAATACCGGTTCCAATGATTCCCCCAATTAAAACCCAAAGAAATACATCCGGGAGCGTGGTTAGGGTAAAATATCCCATGGCCAAAATGACAGTTCCTCCAATGACCCAAAGCACGGGGATGGATGGTCGGAATTGAGCAGATTCATACAGGGATGAATTCACGTAGGGTAAACAGACCAGCGAAATTCCCTGGATCAAATAAATTATAAAAATACCAATCAATCCCGTATTCAATAAAAAAACAGCGGATTTTGACCATATGAGACCAAGGCAAATGATTCCGCTAATGATCAAACTTACATGAGGTGTCCGCCAGACTGGATGAACCTTTGATAATACCGGAGGAAGTAGTCGGTCTTCGCTGAAAACAAAGAACATTCTCGAAGGTACAAGGATTGAGCCGTTTATACTTGTCAGGAAAGCGCTCATAGCACCGATAGCTACGATACTTGATCCCCACCTGGGTAAATAAACGCCTGCTGCATCGGCCATAGCAGACTGGGATGTTGCCAAAGAATCAGCGGGGAGGACACCAAAAGCAACGAAGGACATGGAAAAAAAGATCACAACTGATATCGACACTCCACGGACAAAAATCATGGGTAGAGTTTTTGTTGGGTCCTTTGTTTCGCCTGCAACCTGGGAGAGGGTTTCAAAGCCTGCATAACTGAAAAAAAGCATAGGCATGGCTTTCATGAGTCCATCAAATCCCATTGGGAGTAAAGGATCATAAAAAGTGAGATCCACCGCAAAAAATCCCGGAATCACCAAAATTAAAATACTGAAAATCAGAATACCCAGCATGACCGTTTGGATCTGGCCATAATGTTTGATGCCAACCATATTGATCCCATAGAAAAAGATGAGTGCGATAGATCCCCAAACTTTCGGGTCAGCATCTGGGTAGAAAAAAGTTAAATATTCACCAAAACTGGTGGACATGAAGGAGATAGCACCAATAAAAGCCAGGAGTTTCATCCACATGGCAATGAAGCCCAGGTAGTAATTCTTGAAGGTCCTGGAAATATGTATGTAAGCACCGCCGGGACGTGTACCAAGTGGTGTGGACACAAAAACACTGTAGGTCAATGCTGTACAAATAACAATTGGTGCAAAGAGTAAGTACGCTAGGGGGACGGAAGACCCTGCCATCGCTCCTGCTTCACCAGTTACTCTAAAAATGCCTGCACCAACAAGAATACCAATGATAGTGGCGTACCCGGAGAGAGGACCCAGGTCCCGACGAAGTTTAGTCTTTTGTACAATCATATAGAAGTCTAGTCTACCTGATTCAATCTATTTTAAAGTTTTACCCGTCAATTCAGATAGTTGGGATTTGATCATGATCAAAAAAAGTGCTGAAGAAAGTCCCACGGCGCTAAAGATCATACACATAACCATGATCTGGTACCGGACAGCAATAAGTGGAGACACACCAGAAAGAATCTGACCGGTCATCATCCCGGGCAGGGAGACCAACCCAACAGCAAAAAGAGAGTTTGTAATTGGAATAAGAGCTGCTCTCAAGGCGATGCTCCGTGCTTGTATATATTCTACATTTCTATCCATTTCGGCCTGCAGTCGCTCCGCAGCGAGGCTGACACCATTCATAGAACTTGCGAATATCATTCCAGCCAGGGGAATCATATAGCGGGGCATGAACCAGGGGTTCAATTTTAAAACGAATTGAGTCACCAGAAACAGCGTTAAACCACCGCCAATCAAAATAGCCATCAGGGCAAACTGATAAAATTTCCTTCTTTTCTGCTGTATGGTTCGCAAGGCAATCCAGCTTGCGGCAAAGACCATCACTGACAAAACACCTACAGTGATGGCCGCATCATTGGATTCGAAGATATAAACCAGGAAATAACCGATCAGCAGCAGTTGCACCAGCATTCTGATAACAGCATAGATTGTATTTTTCCATTCCAGAGACCAGGTATGGAGTAGACCGATGACTACTGCTGCCGGGATAAAAACCAACAAGAGGCTGGTAAAGGGAATTACAGTTATGGATTCATTCATGGCAGGTTATCGTGACATGATTTTATGGATCATGATAGTTCTCCGGTGGAGCGATGGTTAGGTGTTCACTTTATTACTTGATTCAATTATAGTGAGCAATTACTGGAACAATTTCCTCACCTGCTTGATAGCATTCTGGACACAAATTTCAGTTGTCCTATGTAGTTCCAGTCCGCTGTACCAGTAGGAATTGGACCAGACTAAACTGCCGGAGTCAGTGTCCCGCATTTTGAGTATTATTCCCACACGGGTCCGGGTGTATTCTATCCTGCTGCCCTGTGTTATGTCGCCGCCATGGGTTGTTGTTGTTGTGCTGGCAGAGGTTTCTGCTTTTTCATTTCCGGCATCGGCTTCAGAAGATTGATCCACTGTCGTTTTTGTATAACCACGGTTCTCATGACGGTAAGGCACCACGATCACTTCTGAGTCTGTGAATTCCGTTATAATGCAAGACAATTCCAATGTCTGGTCACCGTTTCCAACATTCACAACAGGTTCGCCAATGTCGGATTCAGTTACGCCAAAGCCGTGCTTAAGAAAATTATGAGTCAAGCTGGTTTGCATCATTTCTCCCGACCCGGATAAATTGGAATGATCGTGAACTACATCTATATTAATTTTCCCTACCTTTCCAAAATCATAATCTGGGTTCACTGCGGGGCCATGCCAACATCCGCTAATTCCCATTGAGAAAAGAGCAAAGAAAACTCTTTTTATCATTCCCGGGACAGGCTTTGGATATGGACTGTGGCTTCTTCGGTTAATAATTTATCCCTGGAATGTTTCAGGCAATTTTTCCATGCAGAGAGTGCCTCATCCGGTTCATCCAGCGCTTCATGGAGGAGTGCCTTTAGGCGAAAGACTTCGGGATTGGCTTGATCCATGTTTTGTGCTTCAACCACATGAGATAATGCATCTCTATACAGACCGGCTTTCATGGCGGATGCTGCTTTCATAAGGGGATCATCTGGTGCAGAAAAAAGAATGTTGGCTACCAGTAAAAAAGAAATGATTTTCATAATGATTACTGATTCTTGGTAAGATTATCAATAGCTTTCAAAACATTTCTACATCTAATCTGCCCTACAAGTTTTCTATTGTCCAGTAAGGGGAACCTCCGAAAAGGCAGATCGAGGAATTTCTGAGCTGCTTCAGATAGGCTATCATACAAATTGATAGTAGTTAACTTAGTGGACATATAATCTTTCTAATTTTCATAGATAGTTCTCCTAACTATGTTGGACTGAATATAGGTTCTGAAATATCTATGAACCAATAAGTGATTCATCATTTAAGATAAAAAATTATAAAGATCGGTTACTTTTAGCGGACATTATTTTATTCGAATAAGGTAGCTTCAATGGCAAGTAAATATCTGGCTCGATCCTGGTAAAGGATATTTTCTGGAAGGATTTCTGATTGATTGTAAAGATCTGTTGTAATCACTTCTGATAATTGCTGGTGGAAAAATTCACGGTTGCCCTTCTTCTGGTGATAATATTCCGCCATTTGCACCGCATTACCCAGGTATTCAGGGTGATGGGTAAGTGCCTGTTCAAAATATTTTTTTGATTGGGAAATATCCACGCCTGGAAGACGGGTATATAAAGTGCCAAAAAAACGGTAGGGTCCACCAAAATGGTAACCCGGATTCAGGGAATTAATGCGGTGCATGATCACTTCCAGGAGTTCGCGATTATTTAATCGTTCTATCACTGGTTTGGTATATAAATAATATGCCTGATTTGTAGCCCACCAATAAAGACCAGGTACAATATTCTGAGGGGCATCTGCTATTGCCGATAGGAGCCTAAATGTGCTGTCGCCTTGTGCGACTTGGTAAGTTGACTGGAAATCTGGGTGAGTCAAGGTAGCTTTTTTTGAAATATCAGCACCAATTTGAAACAAGCTGTCTTTTATTCTGGCATTGGACGCAGAGAATAAAGCCTGCGTATATAGAACCTGACTGTAAAGAATAGCCAGGTTAAAATCTTCTGATCGTTTTTCGTAGGCCAGGCTGATGAAATGCTCAGCATAGAATAGCGATAACGAATCATTTCGATTTGCCCAGTGCAATTTTCCCTGCTCAATCAAGTAGTCAACATTTTTCTCGACTGCGTTTACTTGCTGTCCGGTGCCGGCACAGTGCAACCATAACTGTGCTGGCAACACTAGTAATAGTATTTTTGCTGTTTGACGATTAATCAATGTCAGTAAATCAGTATTGCAATTGGTAAATTTTACTCCAAGAAATTACACTCCTCTACAAATCATGGAAAAGATACTTGAATTAAAGACCATTGAACCCGCAAGTCTCCTGGGCGTGGGCGATGCGCATTTAAAATTAATTGAAGAAGCCTTACCAGCAACACTTGTGGTGCGAGGTGAGGTGATCAAGATAAGTGGTGATAAAACCATTGTGGAACAAGTTCATGAAATTCTACACGAAATGATGACCACACTGGGCAGTAAAGGCAGTCTTTCGTCCCGGGATGTGCAGAAATTGATCACACTTGTGCAATCTGCGAATGGACATGCAGGAACGACCCCGGTTCCACCTGACCATGTGATTCACTATGGACGAAAAGGTGCCATTGTGCCCAAGACCACAGGCCAAGTGCGATACGCTGATCTTGTGATGAAAAACGATATTGTATTTTCTGTGGGACCTGCCGGCACCGGAAAAACTTTTCTAGCCGTAGCCTTTGCGGTGGCAGCCCTGGAGAGTCATGAAGCAGACCGTATTGTCCTGTGCCGACCTGCGGTTGAAGCAGGGGAGAGCCTGGGTTTCCTGCCCGGTGATTTGAAGGAAAAGGTAGACCCCTATCTTGCTCCGCTTTATGATGCTTTAAGTTACATGCTGCCCCAGAATAAAATGAGAACGTTACTGGAAAACAAAACGATAGAAGTGGTGCCACTGGCTTATATGCGAGGCCGGACATTGGACAATGCTTTTATGATCCTGGATGAGGCGCAAAATGCCGCGGTTATGCAAATGAAAATGTTTTTAACAAGACTGGGCAATGGATCAAGGGCAATCGTGACCGGTGATGTGACGCAGATTGATCTAAAAAAACGGACAGATTCAGGTCTTGTTCAGGTGGTGAAAATTTTGCAAAATGTTGAAGGAATAGGATTTGTAACTCTTGATGAAGCCGATGTGGTCAGACATCCGCTTGTTAGAAAAATCATACTGGCCTACGATGGCCATCAGCAAAATAAGAAGAAATAATTATTGTATCGCATTGAAAAACCACCTTGTACAGAGTTATCTAAACGCTTAAGAAAAGTTGAATTCTAATTAATTTCCCACCCCGAACGAGTATAAAATATTGAACATGCGGCATGCAGTCTAATTCAGTTATAATTACAGCAAAAAGAACACCTATTGGCTCTTTTCAAGGTTCTTTATATCCTTTGTCCGCTCCGCAGCTTGGCGCAACGGTAATTAGGGCCATAGTAACGGAAACGGGTATTAAAAAAGCAGCGATAGACGAAGTCATTATGGGTAACGTTCTGTCAGCGGGAATTGGCCAGGCCCCAGCCCGCCAGGCAGCTCTTTTTGGAGGACTTCCAAATTCTGTAGAATGTATGACCATCAATAAAATGTGCGGTTCTGGTCTGAAAGCTGTTATGCTGGCCGATCAGGCCATTGGTATTGGTGATGCGGAACTGGTTATTGCAGGCGGCATGGAGAATATGTCCAATGCCCCTTACCTCCTTACTGGAGCCAGAATCGGCTACCGGCTTGGGCATGGAAAAATGATTGACAGCATGATTCATGACGGTCTTTGGGATGCCTTTAATGACAAGCACATGGGTAACTGTGCCGAATTGTGTGCCAGGGACAGAGAATTCACTCGCGAGGCTCAGGATGGATTTGCAATTGAATCTTACAAAAGAGCCCAGACTGCCCAGAATGAAGGTATTTTTTCCCATGAGATTGTTCCTGTACAAATCGATCAACATAGGGGGGACCCCATTCAGGTCTATCAGGATGAAGAGCCTGGAAAAACCAGGTTCGAAAAAATCCCAACTCTGAACCCGGCCTTTGAAAAAGGTGGAACTATTACGGCTGCCAATGCTTCAAAACTGAACGATGGTGCTGCTGCAGTTTTGATTGCCAGTGAGGGTAGAGCAAAAGAATTAGGATTAACACCATCGGCAAGAGTGGTTGCCCAGGCATCTGCTGCTCATGAGCCAGAATGGTTCACTACTGCCCCGGGGAAAGCAATTGGCAAGGTATTGGAAAAGGCGGGTTTATCGGCTGAAGATATTGATTTGTGGGAGATCAATGAGGCTTTTTCTGCTGTGACTATGGCAGCCATGGAAGATTTTAACATCGATCATAAAAAGGTGAATATCTATGGCGGTGCTGTGGCACTGGGGCATCCGATTGGTGCCTCGGGAGCAAGAATATTAACTACATTATTAAATGCTCTTGGTCGAACCAACTCTAAATATGGACTTGCGACACTTTGTATTGGAGGTGGCGAAGCCTCTGCTGTTATTCTAGAAAAATATGATTGATTTTACACTTACAGAGGACCAGGAACTGATCCAAAAAACCGCCCGGGAATTTGCTGTTGAACACCTTGCCCCTGGTGTGATGGATCGTGATGAAAATGCTGAATTTCCATATGAACAAATAAAATTGATGGGTGAATTAGGCTTTATGGGAATGATGGTGCCGGAGGAATATAGTGGTGCGGGAATGGACACATTGACCTATGTTATTGCGTTGGAGGAAATTGCAGCGGTAGAAGCGGCAGCGTCCACGATTATGTCCGTAAATAATTCTTTGGTCTGTCAGCTTTTAGCGGATTGGGGCACCAATGTCCAAAAAGATCAATATTTAAAAACGTTAGCCAGTGGTATAAAACTGGGTGCCTATAGTCTCAGTGAACCTCAATCTGGATCTGATGCCAGCAACTTAAGAACCCATGCCAGACGAAAAAATGGCCATTATATCATCAATGGCACGAAAAACTGGGTAACCAATGGCATCAATTCTGATATTGTGGTCATGTTTTGTCTCACGGATAAAGATCTTGGATCCAAAGGAATTTCCGCTTTCATTGTAGATAAAGGGATGGCAGGATTTTCCACTGGAAAAAAGGAAAACAAGCTGGGTATCCGGGCTTCGGACACCTGTGAATTGTATTTTGAGGATTGCGAAGTACCAGTGGAAAACAGAATAGGAGAGGAAGGGGCTGGATTTAAAATAGCAATGAATACTCTGGGGGGAGGGAGGATTGGTATTGCCGCCCAGGGGTTGGGCATTGCCCGTGCCGCCCTGGAAGCTGCAGTATCCTATGCTGGTGCGCGCAAACAGTTTGGAAAAACTATAGGATCATTTGGAGCTATACAAAATAAACTGGCAAATACAGCCACAGAAATTGATGCTGCACGATTGTTGATCTGGCGTGCGGCAAAATTAAAAGATAGAGGGAAACCGTACGTGAAAGAGAGTTCAATGGCAAAATTGTATGCATCAACTGTGGCCATGAAAGCAGCCACAGACTGTGTCCAGATATACGGCGGTTATGGATACATGCGGGAATACGGGGTAGAACGCTTGATGCGCGATGCCAAGATCACTCAGATTTATGAAGGAACATCTGAAATTCAACAACTTGTAATTGGTCGGGAATTGATGAAATGAAAGAAGATCAAAAAGTTAATATTAACTGGGATAGCCTTGGTTTTGATGTGATGGCGACAAAAAGCATGTTTCATGCAATCTGTACCGAAGATGGTCAGTGGTCTAATGGTGAGTTAATCCCCTACGGACCTATTCAATTGTCACCTGCAGCAGGTGTTTTGAATTATGGCCAGGGTGTTTTTGAGGGAATGAAAGCATCTAGAACAGCACGAGAGAATGTGGTATTATTCCGCCCGGATATGAATGCAAAACGAATGGCTAGGTCTTCCAGACGCTTATGTATTCCGGAAATGCAGAAATCTTTTTTTCTTCGGGCAGTGACGGCAACCGTAAAGGATAATTTAGATTATATACCCCCCTGTGGAAAGGGCAGCCTATACGTGCGGCCAATTGTATGGGGGACGGCACCTGTGCTTGGTGTTCGACCTGTCTCTGAATACACTTTTATGGTCTTTGTTTCGCCGGTAGGGCCCTATTTTAAAGGAGGTGTGAAGCCTCTTAATCTAAAAGTAACCACAGCTTACCACCGCGCGGCGCCAAAAGGCATAGGTAACGCCAAAGCAATTGGGAATTATTCTGCCTCTCTCTATCCATTGATGGAAGCGAAAAGCCAGGGTTATGATGAAGTGATTTATCTAGATGCAAAACATGAGAGCCGAATTGAAGAGGTTGGCTCTGCCAATGTTTTTATCGTCAAAGATAATGTTCTTAAAACTCCAAAATTGGATGGTTCTATCCTACCCGGTGTGACACGTGACTCAACAATCACCATTGCAAAAAAAATTCATAACCACGATGTGCTGGAAACTGAAATCACCATTGATGAAATTTTACATGCTGATGAGGTATTTTGCACAGGGACAGCTGTTGTGGTGACGCCTGTTGGCACAATTACCCACCAAGGGGAGAAAATAGTGATCCGTGATGGAAATATGGGGCCCTGTACACAAAGACTCCGTGAAACGTTAGTGGGCATTCAACTTCAGGAAATAGATGACCCTTTTGGATGGGCCATAGCAGTAAGTGGATAAGCAGAATCAATTGGTTGGACCGCATGACCCGTTCTAAACACCATCCAAGACGAGATGCACGGGAAGGAGCCATGCAGGCCCTTTTTGCCAGTCAGTTTTCCGATGAATCGTCTCCAGAGATACTGGCTAGATTTCTAGACTCATTCCCCAATCGCAGGAAAAGCAGGTCTTTTATCGAAGAACTTTACCAGTGTGTCATTGAACATTCTGACTGGGCTGACGGCCTAATAAAAAGTCATTTACAAAACTGGGAGTTTGATCGTGTTGCACAGGTCGATCAAGTTTTACTGAGAATGGGCGTATGTGAAATATTTTTTATGGATGATATACCCCCAAAAGTCACCATCAGCGAAATGGTAGAAATAGCGAAAATATACAGCACAGAAGAGAGCTCCGGTTTTATTAATGGTATTCTGGATTCTGTTTTCAAAGATTACCAGCAGAAAGTGAATTGAATATGGTACTCACAAAATTATTTGGAACAAAATCTGAAAGAGAAACAAAAAAACTTGTGCCTCTCATTAATGAAATAAACCAATTTTACGAAACTCTTTCTTCGAAGTCAGATGAAGACCTAGCCAATAGGACCCATGAACTGCGTGAAATTGTAATCAATTCCAAGGAAACAAAAAAAGAATCCCTTCCTGACAATATCAGTCGCCAGGAGCGGCAAGATTCAATATTAAAAGTAGAACAGGACGTACTGGATAGTATCATGGTTGAATCCTATGCCCTTGTAAAAGAAACTTGCCGCAGAATGTGCGGCTCATCCTGGCGTGTTTCAGGTCATGATACCGTCTGGGAAATGATCCCTTACGATGTCCAGATCATGGGTGCCGTTACCCTGCACCGCGGGAAAGTAACAGAAATGAAAACCGGGGAAGGGAAAACACTGGTGGCAACCATGCCAATTTTCCTTAATGCCTTGACCGGTCGAGGGGTTCATGTGATTACTGTGAACGATTATTTAGCCCAGCGGGATGCAGAATGGATGGGTGAGGTCTATAAGCGTTTGGGACTTACGGTAGGATTTATTTTGAATTCCATGGACAATATCCAGCGGCGTGAAATGTACAACAGGGATATCACCTACGGTACAAACAATGAGTTTGGTTTTGATTATCTGCGGGATAATATGTCACTGCAAAAAGAAGATTTGGTGCAGCGCGATCATGCCTATGCCGTAGTAGACGAGGTAGATAGTGTATTGATTGATGAGGCCAGAACTCCTTTGATTATTTCAGGCACGATTGATGCACCTGTAGATGATACATTTCAAAAATTGAAGCCGGATGTTCAGCAGTTGGTCAAAAAACAATCGACACTTGTATCAAATCTTGTCAGAGAAGCGCAAAAGTACCTGGATGAAGATGATGAGGATAATGCTGGATTAAAACTGCTACAGGCAAGTCGGGGGATGCCAAAACATCGTCAGGTCATGAAAATCTTCCAGGAAACGGGCATGTTGAAATTGTCCCAGGATATTGAAGCAATGCATATCCGGGATAAAATAATGCATGAAGTGGATGATGATCTTTATTTTTCGATTGATGAAAAAAGCCATGTTATGGACATCACGGAAAAAGGCAGAAACCTGTTATCACCCGAAAATCCTGAAACATTTATCATCCCTGATCTGGGTGAAATGCTAAATGAGATTGATGAACAAAATGATTTGAATGATATTGAAAAAGAACAGGAAAAAGAAAAAGCCCACCAACTTCATGCAGAGCGCAGCGGCACCATTCATAATTTTAACCAGTTATTGCGTGCGTTCACCATGTATGAAAAAGATGTGGATTATGTTGTACAAGAAGGTAAAGTGATGATTGTGGATGAATTCACCGGTCGGGTTCTGCCGGGAAGGAGATATTCAGATGGTTTGCACCAGGCATTGGAGGCTAAGGAAAATGTGCGCATTGAACGTGAAACACAGACCCTGGCCACCATCACTATTCAAAATTATTTCAGGCTGTATGATAAACTGGCAGGAATGACTGGTACAGCGGAAACAGAAGCTGAGGAACTGGGATCTATTTATAAACTGGATGTTACTGTTATGCCGACTCATCGCCCCCTTGCCAGAGACGACCGGGATGACCTCGTTTATAAGACCAAACGGGAAAAATATAATGCGGCTATTGATGAGATTTCTGAATGCCACCATAGAGGCCAGCCGGTGCTGGTTGGTACAATATCCGTGGAAGTGTCGGAACTTCTATCCCGTATGCTAAAACGAAAAAATATTCCTCATAATGTATTAAATGCCAAGCAGCATAAAAGTGAAGCAGAGATTGTAGCCCGTGCCGGTCAGCCGGGTGCGGTAACCATTGCCACCAATATGGCAGGACGGGGAACAGATATCAAACTGGGGAATGGCGTCAAGGAATTGGGAGGTTTGCATATCATCGGTACAGAACGTCATGAATCCCGGCGGATTGATTTACAATTGCGAGGCCGCAGCGGACGGCAGGGAGACCCTGGATCCTCCAGATTTTATTTGTCGTTAGAAGATGATTTGATGCGTCTTTTCGGATCAGATAGAGTGGCTTCCATCATGGATCGCATGGGGATAGAAGAAGGTGAGGTCATTTCAGCTAGAATGGTTACCAAAGCCATAGGCAATGCCCAGAAAAAAGTGGAAGTACGCAACTTTGGCATTCGAAAGCATTTGCTGGAATACGATGATGTGATGAATCAGCAACGCAAGGTTGTTTATGATATCCGCAGACAGGCACTGTCTGGTAAAAATATGTATGATACGGTTTTGCAAATCATTGATGATTTCATTATGGATGAGGTGGAAGCGCAGGCTGAAATGGGTCCGCCTGATCTGTGGGACTGGGACCACCTGAAGCAGATTTTTGCATCCCATCTTATGTTAGATGGTTCATATGAGAGGATAAAGAATGCATTCAACAAGGATGATTTTACGGCCGATCAAGCAGGGGATTGGGTCTTAAGTGAGACCCAGGCGATTTATAAAGCAAGGGAATCCTTATTGCCGCCGGAGATGATACGCGGCTTTGAGCGTTTTGTTATTTTGAGAACAATTGATGAAAAATGGAAAGACCATCTATACGCCATGGACCAGCTCCGTGAAGGGATCAACTTAAGAGCTTATGGTCAGAAAGATCCACTTTTAGAGTACAAATCGGAGGGCTTTAAACTGTTTCAGGAAATGATGGCGGATATGAATGCCATCACTGTCCAACGATTATTCAGAACGCAAATTCAAGGTGTTACCGAGCAACCACAGGCAAAGGACCGTTCTGTACGCAATGTACAAATGCAGCATCAGGATACTACGGGCATGGGTTTCGCCGGCCAGCCCGAACCGCAGCAAAAATCCAACCAGCCCCAGCAGGTAAGAACACCTATCACTGCAGGGAAGAAAATTGGCCGGAATGAAAAAGTAATGGTTAAAAGTCCGGATGGAAAACAGATTGAGATTAAGTATAAAAAACTTCAGCATTATTTAAATCAGGGCTTTACCCAGGTGTGATCACCATGACCCAGTAAGAAAAATTTGAAAGCAAGATCTATGCCAAGTGGATTAAAAGGAGAAAAAAGTCTAAGAAAATATCTAATCACCCTATCTGTCGGCAGTGAATATTTATTTGATTTCATGGAAGATTTTCCCAGGCACTTTTGTATTAAATTATAAGTGTTTTCTCGGGATAAAAGCGTTATTTTATAGAAAACCAATTAACTGTTTTTCCCAGAAAGAGAAGTTTAAATTCTGTTTCAACCTAGTAATATTATTGAAGACCAAATACCAAAGTCGGAGAACTTAATGTCATCATTAAAAAAGTCAATTTACTTATTACTGTTCGCATTTGCGTTTCCTATTGCAGTATTTGGTCAGGATGTTACTGTAAGCCTTGGCCATGTTGAGGTTGATGGCTACACAAATGATATTGTTGTTCCTGTAACCTTAACCAATCCAGACTCCACTGTAGGCGGGATCCAATTTGATGTAATTGCCGTGCCGGCAATGGTGGAAATGTCGGGGACCACACCTGCAGGCGAGGCCTCATCTTTTTCTTCTGATTATACTGTTTTCAGTGATGGGTCGGCCCGTGTTGTTTTCTACAATGGGAGTGGCCCTGACGGTATTCCGGCAGGCGGTGATGGTGTTGTATTAAATCTACATTTTGATGGAACAGATGTCCTTTCAGCTGTACTTAGTCTAAATATATATAATCTCATTGTGAGTAATGAAAATGGAAATATTCTTTCTTCATCCGGTGAAAATGGATCAATGACAATTGGGGATGTGATTTATTTAAGTGCTACATCAGATACAGGTGATGTGGAGGATACTGTCTCAATTAACATCGAACTGGAAAACAGCGATATTGTGGGTGGAATGCAATTTGACTTTTATGATACCCCGAATTATTTAGATATTGTTGATTTGACTGCGATGGGCCGTGCAGAAGGATTTACAGCTGATTTTAGTGTCCTGGAAAATGGCAATACACGGGTTGTGATGTTTGACCAGAATAATAGTAATATTTCAGCAGGGACCGGTGCTGTTCTTGAGGTGGATTTGGTGATACATACGAATGCTTATGCCGATCAGGTGGGTATCAATTTTGAAAATGTAACTGTCACAGATGATATTGGCGGTTTTTACTGGATTGCCAGTACAGACTCTGGAACGGTCACAGTTTACCCAGGCTATATTGAGGAACCTCATAATTTAACTGCTGAAGATGGTATGGATGCTCAGGTCTTACTTACATGGGATCCGCCAATTGGCCCGATTTTCTCACGTCCTGTGACGATTATTATTGAAACAGATTCATGGGGATATGAAACAACATGGCAAATCACAGATAACGAAACAGGTGAAATTGTTGAGGCCTATACAGATGGTGCATTGGAAAATGAAACAGAATACACGTGGGATATTGAGTTACTCTTTGGATCTTATACATTTACAATTTTTGATTCATATGGTGACGGTATCTATTCACCTGGTGGATATGCGATCTTTATTGAGGATGAAGAAGTATACTCAAACATTGGTATCGGATGGTCTGGTTCTGAAGAATCTGTAGTGTTTGATGTGACGGCAGGACGCTTTATAGTCACAAATCGTTCTTTTGAACAACCATTACCGGATAAATCAATGGTCAATGCGGAAACAATAAGCGCTATGAATATGATATTGGGAGAACCAACTTTTGTTACTTCTGGCTCCTTTACACCGTGGGAAATTGATGAAGTTGAGAATACTCGTCCAGTAGAGATTGATGAATATAAAATCTATCGATCCATGGATAACGGAAATTTTGAAAACATTGATATTGTGGATGGTCAAACAACATCCTATTTAGATGAAAATGTTGTAAACAGTACCACGTATTACTATTATGTAACTGCAGTTTATCCTTCAGGCTCAGAATCAGATCCTACAAACACTGTTACTGCGACCCCGGTTGAGTGGGTTGAACTGTGGATGGATAATGGTGCATCTTTATCAGGTCAGATGGATACGCTTGATTTTTATGTAAATAATGAAACCTCCCTTGGCTTATTTTATTTTGAAATTATGGATTACCCAGATGTACTGAACAGCATTGCCATTTTACCCACTGAACGCACGGAAGACTGGAGCCTGGAAGTTGTGGATATTGCCAATGGTAATATGGCCATCACCGGGATTGCATTTTCTACAGCCCTTGCATCGGGGAGCGGCGCTGTTTGTAGAGCAGTCCTCTATCCTGTAGCTGAGGAAGAAATAACAGTGAACCTATCCTATGCTGGTGCCAGTGTGCAGGATGAGAATTTTATAGAATTGAATTGGACGACAGAGAGTGCTATCTACGAAGTAGGCATCGAGACCCAGTATTTGGTTCTTACCGGCGGTTATGGAATTTCTGGCGAGGAATTCACCAGTTCAATTATTATGCAGAATACACAACCGGTGTATGGAATACAAGTTGATATTCTTGCTAATCCACCTTTTCTTACTGGTACAAATTATTATTTCAATCCCTTGTTGGATCTGACGGACTGGACTTTAACTGCGGATATGGTAGGTAATATATATCGCCTGATTGCCTATGATAATACGTTATCAAACCCGCTTAATCCTGGAACTGCCCATATTGCTGAAATTACCTATGATGTGGTCACAGGGGCCCCTGATTCGTCCATTGTGGATATTTCTGTTGATGATGCAGTTGTTTCTGATATAAATGGATTACCGATGCATGTAGAAGGAATTCCCAGTACAGTTTATATTGGTCAACCGCCTGTAGTTTATTCAATTGAAAATGTTTCTGATGGATTGACACCGGGTGGTATGGGGTCATTTGAAATTCATATGTTGAATACTGAAATTGTTAATATTGTAGAACTTTCAATGGTAGATATGCCTAATTATCTTACAGTAACTAATGTCACAGGTCTGGATCGCTTTTCATCGGGAATCATTGATGGCAGTTCAGGGGAAACTGAGGAAGGCCTTTTATACGTTTTGGGCTTTGATTTCACCACTGGAATTATTCCTGGAGAAGGAGCCATCCTGCAGGTTGATGTTCAATTTGCTGAAAATATACAAAATCCATCCGTGATTATGATGCTGGCGTCAGTATCAGCAGGAGATGTGAACGCTGGTCCGATCTTATCCGTTAATAGTGGTTTTGGTCAATTTTTTCTCTCTGGACTTTCAGCAGGGGATGAAAAACCGATACCAGCCGAATTTTCCTTGTATCCAAACTATCCTAATCCATTCAATCCATCTACCATAATTACATATGACTTGGCAGGTGAAGCAAATGTTCGGTTGCAGGTTTATGACCTTATGGGTAGAATGATCAAAAATATTATCAATGAAATGCAGCCTGCTGGCCGCCACTTAGCGGTATGGAATGCTACCGATAACTTTGGCAACCCGGTGAGCGCCGGTGTATACATTTACAGACTTCAGGCAGACGATCACGTCTTTAACCGGAAAATGATATTGATAAAATAATTGGATTCAATATTCAACTAGGAAAAGCCCCGCAATCTTGCGGGGCTTTTTTATTACAAGAATTATGTAATTTTCTCTCCCGATTTTATGCCGCGGTGGTGGAAATGGTAGACACGCCAGATTTAGGATCTGGTGCCCTCTGGGTGTGAAGGTTCGAGTCCTTTCCGCGGTACATTAAAATTGAACCTTTATTCTCGTCGTGGTAAGGTTTTTTTGCTTTTTATATCGTGTTAATCAACGGTCAGTTATTTATTAGACTGATCAGCTAATATCAGCCATTTTTGCTTGCATATCACTTGCATTCATTAATTTTTACCAATATAAATACCCTTTGTCCCCGGAAATAAGTATTATTATGAGAAGTTTAGGGGGCCATACTAAGGGAGGTGTCTAAATCAGCCTTAAAATCTCATCACCTACACATCAATTCAAAAATCTCAACCTAATTTCCCTGACCCAAAAGCACCATATCCGGAGGTGGGGTCAAATAATAAAACTTACACACAGTGTAATGCTATTTTATAAGATGCAGTCAGTGGGAATGATGTCGTAAATTTGCAAAAATTAGATATAATGACGGAGATACCATTTTGTTAACAGTTGAAAATACTTTCGTTTCCAGCTTTACTATTTCAAATCACTTACAATGACGTTCTCTATTGCTATTGTCCTTGCCCTCTTGGCCTGCGGGTTTGTGCTATTTGTTATAGAATTATTCAGTATTGATGTAACAGCTATATTGCTACTGACCATATTACTGCTTCTTGGATATTTAAGTCCTTCAGAAGCCATATCTGGTTTCTCTAACCCAGCTGTAATCACCATTGCTTTGCTATTCATTTTGAGTCATGCACTTGAAAAAACTGGGCTTTTGGAATATTTGGTTGTGCGTATTAATCGACTGACCAGTCAATCAAAGTCTCTTGGTAAAACTGTTTATCTCCTGGCAATTGGATTTGCTTCTGCTGTTGTAAACAATACGGCTATTGTAGCTATCTTTATTCCTGTTACCATTCGGATGGCACAAAAATTTAAAATAAGCCCCTCTAAATTACTGATCCCATTAAGTTATGCCGCAATTCTGGGAGGCACTCTAACCCTAGTGGGTACATCCACAAATTTACTGGTGAATTCCATTTATTCTGCCAGTGGAGCCGTAAAACCTTTAGGTATGTTTGAATTCACTAAATATGGTTTAATCCTGTTGGGAATCGGTTTGATTTATATAGTTATTATTGCACCCAAAATTCTTCCATCACGCAGTATTACCTCCAGTTTAACTAGGAGTTATCATCTTGGGGGTTACCTAACGGAAATGAGAATATCGAAGAAGTCTCCTCTGGTGGGCAACACTTGTCTGGACCGGGGAATTAACTATAATTATGATGTAATGGTTCTGAGTATTTACAGAGATAATAAGGAACTGATATCCCGGAATATTCGCAGAAAGAAATTGAAAACAGGTGATGTTTTATTTGTCCGGGGTACCTTGGAGAATTTTCTACGGATGAAGGAGGTAGAAAAAGTTAGCTTATTAACAGATGAAAAGCTGACCCAAAAGGAACTGGAACAGGAAGACAATGTATTGGTTGAATGTTTATTATCAGATCAATCAAACTTAATCGGTAATAGTTTAATGACTGCCAATTTCCGACGCCGTTTCGGTGCGTTTATTTTGGCCATTCGCCGTGAGGGGACCATTTTTCGAAAAAAAATCGCCCATATTATTCTAAATGCCTTTGATACTCTCTTGGTATATGGCCCAGTCAATAAAATAGAAGAACTCTCCAAAAGTGGTGATTTCATCGTGTTGGGAGAAGTGAAAACTGAACTGCGTAAACAGCAATTTTGGTGGATGACAATTGTTGTTATCTTGGGTGCCATAACTTTCACCGCACTTGGAATCATGCCCATTGTAAAAAGTGCCATGACTGGTGTTGTTATTCTATTAGTTTTTGGTGTTCTCACGCCGCAGGAAAGTTACCAGTCTATTCATTGGAAGGTGATTGTGCTGATTGCTGCTTTGATACCTGTTGGGACTGTGATCCAATCTTCCGGTACGGCGGATTGGATTGGTGGATTAATTACCTCAGTTGTACAATTAACACCCTCTGAATGGCAACCCCGGGTTTTGTTGGCCCTCATTTATCTAATCACCATGATTCTTACAGAAGTTTCATCAAATGCTGCTACTGCCATAATTATGACACCTATCGCACTAGCGGTTAGTCAGCAAATGGGATTCGAACCAAGGACTTTTATTTTTGCTGTTGCGTTTGCGGCATCAGCTTCATTCATTACTCCTGTAGGCTATCAGACAAATCTCATGGTTTACGGTCCCGGTGGTTATAAATTCATCGATTATATAAAAGTAGGCTTACCTCTTGCGGTTATTTTCTGGATATCTGCCGTATTTATTTTGCCATTAATCTGGGGAATATGATGATTGGTATGATCAAGAATTTGGTATTTTAATAATATTATAAATTGCCCCATTGCAGGCGTGTGGTTAAAGTGATGTTTTCGTATACCTGCAAACCACACAAAAAGGTTTAATCAAGCCCCGGTCACCCGGGGTTTTTTGTTTGTGGGATGATGGGTAGATTTGGTAAGTATGAAGAAAACTCTATTCATAGTTTTATTATTTGGGTTTTGGAGTTGTAAAAAAGAAGTTCTCAATTATGAGATTAATTTATCTGATGAAAATTTATTCAACACACCTTTAATAGTTTTAATGCATGGATACGGCGGCAATGCTTATAATTTCAAAAAGGAGATTGGCGAGAATGGAGAGTTTGATTCACAGTTCAGTATTATATATCTTGAAGCTCCTTTTAAAATAATTCCTTTAATGAATAAAAAGATATGGTACGATTTTGAGATTTCTAATGGTGATACTATTTCGAATCAAGAACAAATTAATATAAGTACTGATAAAATTCTTAAAACCATAAAACGAATCATTAAAGAAAATGATATCAAATCAAAATATTTGTACCTAGGTGGACATAGTCAAGGTGGAATAATGGCATATAAAATTGCTCTAGGTAATCCTGCATTATTTGAAGGGTTTATTGCTAGTAGTGCAAGATTACCAGTAAAATATTCGATTAAAGACGAATTAACGGAGTATCAGAACATTAAAGCACTAATAATTCACGGAAAGAATGATAATGTATTAGATGTAAAGTTTGCACGTGCAGGAAAAAATTTATTAGATAAGTTGGGTATACAAACACAATATTTGGTAAAAGATAATGGACACTCATTAGTTCCAGATTTTGCCATGTTGATTCAAAATTGGATTGAAGATATTTGAATTCCTATCAAGCCCCGGTCACTCGGGGTTTTTTGTTTGTGGAATGATTGGTAGATAAAGAAAATGAGTTTATTGCGGTGCTGTTGGAAAGCAATAAAGGGACTTTGCCCAAAATGCGGGCATGGCAGTATTGTTCACTCAAGAATAGCAATTAAAGAAATATGTGATTCTTGCGGGTTAAAATTCATCGATCAATCCGGTGATGGCTGGGCATTTTTACTATTTCTTGATAGGGCCCTGTTTATTTTCCCAATTGTTGTGTGTTTTTATTTTGGCACCAATATTAAGGTAGTGTTTGGGTTATGTGTCTTTTTGCTATGTACTTTCATTTGGTTGACAACACAGCGTTTGGGTGTATCGCTGGCAATTGAATACTGGATCAGGGAAGGCAGGAAAATAAAAAAGCCACAATAGTTTTGTGGCTTTTCAGGAGTGGCTAATTAAATATAATGTTTTACCAGTCGTCATCCTCCTCTGATTCAAGTAGATATTCTGCCTGTTCATCCAGCCAGGCTTGGTAATCTTCATTATTATGGACGGTTAAAAATCCTTTCATCCGATAGTGGCCCAATCCACATAATTGTGCGCAGGCTATTTCAAGTCCCTGACCTTGACGGGCTGTGCCAATGGTTGTTTTTAGAAATTCATCCGAGGTCATGGTCGCTTCAAAATGCACTGGGATACTCATCCCTGGAATGGCATCCTGTTTGACGCGTAGTTCTGGAAGACCAAAACTGTGAATTACGTCTTTTGATGTTAGATCAATCCTGATTTTTTCATGTACTGGAATATGCAGTTGGTTAATGGTGAAAAAATCGTCTTCTGCATTTTCACTTTCTCTATCTAAGCCGATAGGGTTCTCCTGTTCATCCACTAATTCTGGCCTGACCTCTCCAAATTTCCCATCTGGACCAGGATAATGGATATTCCATGCAAATTGCTGAGCTATTATTCGGAGATGCACAGACTCCGATGGAGCGGGAACATCATTAACACGACTAGCCCATATGGGGAAAGCAAAGCCGAATAGAACAACAATCTCAATAACTGCGACTGCTGCTTCTAAAAGGGAAGAGACATGAGTTTGTACACCGCCATAATTTGCTTTTTTATTTTTTGATGCACGGAATTTGATTAGGGTTACAATAAAAAAACCTCCCCAGCCAACAAATAAAACCAGCATAAGCCAGTGTATAATAGCATTGACTTCATCAATACCACTTCCCTGTACAGACATATTTATTGGCAAGCCAAATTTATGGAGAAATTCTATCAAGGATAATGTCTCAGTTCATTATGTAACTTTTCAAAAGATTTCATTTTCTTACGAATAGAAATTATTGTTTTTATAACGCCACCCATTACTCCACCTGTTACACCGAGCAAAGTGATAATTGCCCAGTTCATACCTGATGTTGCCGGAGCATCGGGAGCGCCGAAACAAGTAGCGCAGGCATAGGCTGTATCCGGGAACAAGAATACCATAGTAACAATAATGAAAATAGTGGCGAATTGAGTCATAAATTTATATCTCTTTGAATTTCTTCATCACTTTAACACCATAGGTTATTAATCCTATTGTTATTAGAAAAGAGAATGCACTGATGGTATAGGATGTGATTCCTGGGCTTGTAGGGGTATTGAGTTCAAACAAGCCATAATAACTAGTGAGCAATACAGAGGCAGCAATGAAAAACAGATGAAATGTTTTTAGAGAGATCATGTTTAGACCCCGGTTTGGTCCGTAGCGGTAATTAAGGGTAATAACATGAGCACAAGAAAAAAGAAAAATGTTAGGATCAATATCCATACAATTGTCTGTTTTTCCGTAATCAGGTGCATGAAATAGCCTGCCACTAAACTTGCTTTTATAGTAGCGATCGTTAAAGCCAAAAAGATTGCTTCCGAACTAGATACATCCAGATAACTGGCCATTACAGTAAGGATAGTTAATACTGCAAGGGCTCCAAAAATGGTTAAATAAACTTTTATATGTTCTTGAATATCTGCTTGATTGTTACCACTCATAGTTTTCCCTAAAGTAAATACAAGATTGGGAATAAGAAAATCCAGACCAAGTCAACAAAATGCCAGTAAAGACCCGCAGTCTCTACACGGTTAGTAAAATGATCTGGATCAGTATCCCATAATTTTGATCCCATTGGGAGCCACATATATCCCATGACAATCATACCACCAATTATATGCAAACCATGAAGACCAGTAAGGGTGAAATAAATTCCCATGAAGGTGCTGGAAGACGGATAGATCTCATGGTGAAATTTTCCTGTGTATTCGAAATATTTTATAACTAAAAAGATTGAAGCACAAAGAAGTGTGAGCCCCATGTATAACTTATATTTTTCAAAATCTTTCAATTTTAATGAAGCCCAAGATAAAACTACAGTTACACTGGATGTGATTAGAACAAGTGTATTTATAGTTGCCATTGGGATACTTAATTTTGAACCCCAATAAGCAAAATCACCCTCTGGTGCAGCCATCCGTAAAAATACATAAGCTGAAAAAAGTCCTCCAAATAGCATTACTTCAGATGCTAAAAATATCCAGATCGCTAATTTTGAATTAATTAACCCGGTGTCTGGTCTTTCATCAACAACGTATGGTACCTGCACTCAATAATCCTTTTATTTAACAGTTTGTGGTAAAAAATCTTTGTTTTCACCAGGTACGCTATATTCATAAGGGCCACGGTAAATCTCCAAAGGTTCTTCAAAATTAACATGTGGTAATGGTGGTGAAGGAGCAGACCATTCAACTGTGGTTGCACCCCAGGGATTTCGGTCTACCTTTTGCCCATTAAATAATGACATTAATACATTAAGTATAAAAGGAATCTGAGCTGCAGCCAGGCAAAATGCTGAAATAGACATGAATTCATTCCACTCTAGAACACCCTGAGCATGGGCGTAAATCTGTCCGCCATCATAGAGACGTCTGGAAACGCCCGCAAGTCCTTGAATGAACATAGGCATGAAGATACCATTCATAAAGACAAGGGATGGCCAGAAATGAAGTTTGCCCAGGGCTTCACTCATTTTTCGACCTGTGACCTTTGGAAACCAGTAATAAATTCCTGCAAAAAGGGCGAAAATGGTTCCTGGAGCGACCACGTAATGAAAGTGCCCGATTACATAGTAGGTATCGTGTAAATGAATATCGGAAGCACCGATACCTAGTGGGAGTCCGGTCAAACCGCCAATTCCAAACATAGGCAGGAAAGATAACGCAAAGAGCATGGGTGTATTGAATCGAATCGATCCTCCCCATAGTGAAATAAAAAAAGCGGTCAATATGACGACTGATGGGATTGAAATAATCATGGTCGTGGTTTGGAAAAATGCGCTCATAGTTGTTCCCATTCCAGTAAGGAACATATGATGTGCCCAGACAATGAAAGACATAAATCCAAGAAATACGGCTGCATAGACCATTGATTTATAACCCCATAGAGGTTTGCGAGTGTTATTTGCCAGTATCTCTCCCACAATACCCATAGCCGGGAGAATTAACACATAGACTTCAGGGTGAGCTAGAAACCAGAATAAATGTTGCCATAAAAGTGGGGATCCTGAACCAGATACATCCACAACACTACCAGCATAAACCAGTCCGCTAGGTAAAAAGAAACTGGTTCCCGCCACTCGGTCCATAAGTTGTAATACAGCGGCTGCTTCCAATGGTGGAAAAGCTAAAACCAGTAAAAAAGATGTTACAAACTGAGCCCATACAAAGAAAGGCAATCTAAACCATGACAGTCCAGGAGCTCGGAGTTGAACGATGGTTACAATAAAATTAATTGATCCTAAAAGAGATGATGTGATCAAAAACACCATGCCTAGAAGCCATATAGTTTGCCCTGACTCAAAGATAGATAAGGGAGGATAAGAAGTCCATCCTGATCGTGCTGCTCCTTCAGGGGTGAAGAAACTAGCGAGCATGATTACGCCACCAACAAAAAAAGACCAATAACTGGCAGCATTCAACTTCGGAAAAGCCATGTCAGGTGCACCAATCTGCAATGGGACAATGTAATTTCCAAATGCACCTACAGCGAGTGGTACAACACCCAGAAATATCATGATGGTGCCATGCATGGCTCCAAGTGAATTATAAATTTCTGGCAGAAGAATTCCAGTTTCTCCCAATAAACTACCAATAAGTGGAACTGGTGTTTCTGGGTACGCCAACTGCCATCTCATTATCAACATTAAAGAAAAACCAAATAATAGAAACAGTAAGGATGTGATTCCGTATTGTAAGCCAATAATTTTGTGATCAACAGAAAAAATATATTTCTGAATAAAATTCTCTTTTTTATGGTGAGAATCGTGGCTCAATCGCTTAACTCCAGTAATGCTTGTGACAAATAATTAAAAAATTAACTAATAATTAAGTCGTAATTTGCTTCAAAAATATCAGTATTCAACATCCGAATTGCATCCCAGGTCATTTTTGTACATACTCGGGCACATACTTGGCATCCCGTGCATTCATCAAACCTCACTTGGACTGGCGGAATAGCAGGAAAATCGTATTTATCCTTAGCAACGGACTCTATACAATCTACAGGACAAAAGGGAACACAAGCCTGACACCCAGTACAATTATCCTCATCAACAACAGCGATCATTTTCGGCCGTTTTTTCTTGATATTGGGTGTATCCGGCAGTTCCGGAATCCCTTTTAAATGGTTGTACATTCTTGCCATGACTATTGAAGTATATTATACCAATAATTTACATAAGTAAGTTAAAAAACAAGACCTGATTTTTAATCCAGAACGTATTTTTCAATAATCCACCCTGTTGCAAAACAAATAATACCCGATAATAGCAATCGGGGGTTCATGAGTTTTGGGAACTCAATTATGAATCCTACACCTATGAGGGTCATGCCCAAAAGTTCCAGCCCTTTTGCGGCATAATACACTAGTTTACTTCTACCTGTTTAAGTTCAGAAATAATGTTGATTTGTTCCTGGAAGGAACGATTTTTTATTATCAGGGTCCAACTATGGTGAATGAAGGCCAGGTAAAACAGGGGTTTATGTAGAACCGCAAATTGGTGATTATTATCAACTGCCCCCCATAAAATAAACCAGATGCTGAACAACATTATGGTCAACATCAGGTGTGGGAAAAGTTTCATTTTTAATATTTTCTCCCGATCCCAGAGCATTTCTTTACCTAATCCACTCTCAATAGCCTGTTTAATACTTTTGCCAGTAGTGATAAAAAAATACATTACGATTATTTCAGTAATCAAGAATATCATTATCATAAATAAGGAAAAACGCATCTGGGTTGCGCCCAAAATTGTAATATTAAAAAGTCCCATCAATCCTGTTAATACAATGTTCACTACATTGAGCAACATAAATACATAGCAGGTCAGCATGAAGATATACATCGAAATACTTTATTATATCTATGAATATTGGCTCTGAAACTACCTAAATCAATTACAATTCTCATAAGATTATCCGTCCAATTACATTATTGAATCGAAAAAAAAAACCGGTAAATTTGTTGTCCTGATAGATCAGATTTATAAAGGATATACTATGAAAGAAAGAAAAATAATTTTTACCTGCATTATGTTTTTTCTGACTGTTTTATTTATTGAAGCCGGAACATTAAAAGGTCATGTGAAATACGATGGAAAGCCGCCAAAGAAAAAAACATTGAGAATGGATGCTGATCCTGTATGTGGTGCTGCTCATACAGATCGTGTATACAATGAAAATTTTAAAATGGCTGAAGATGGTTCAATGGAAGAAGCTCTTATTTATATTAAAGACGTTTCCTATTCAGAAGGTGTTCCTTCTGAACCAACTATTCTTGATCAGAAAGGGTGTGTCTATGTACCTCATGTTTTTGGTATGATAGCTGGTCAGCAATTATTAATTAAAAACAGTGATGCAACACTTCACAATATCCACTCTTTGCCGAAAATAAATAAAGAATTCAACTTTGCCATGCCTAAAGTAGTAAAAGAAAAGAAATCTACGTTTTCAAAATCAGAACCGGATCCATTCTATATCAAGTGTGATGTTCATCCCTGGATGAAAACATGGGTCCTGGTTTCTGATCATCCTTATTTTGCCGTTACGGATGCGAAAGGGAATTTTTCAATTGACGGTATTCCTGCAGGGACATATGAGGTCGTTTGCTGGCAGGAGAAATTTAAAAAGAAACCTTTGACAAAATCAGTAATAATTGGGGATGGTGAAACGGTACAGGATTTCACCTTTACACGTCCGAAAAAGAAATAATTAAACCGTAATAAAAAGGTTTATAAAAAGGCGGAGATTCTCCGCCTTTTTTGTTGCCTAATTTCAAGAATGAGAATTTCAATTTATTTATTTGTCTTTTTCCTCTCATTGACTTGCAGTGCACCGGAAAAAGCATATCCTGTCAAAGGAACGATTTATGGAATTTTACCTGATTCCATGAAAGTCACTATTGCCCACGATACAATTCCAAACCTCATGATGCCCATGGTCATGCCCTTTCAGATTATTGATTTAGACGAGATAACCAACCTTGTGATCGGGGATAGTGTTCATTTTGAATTTGTATTTTCGGATAGCGTTACTTTCGCAAGGAATTTCAAAATTGTGGGAAAGGGCATTCTACCAGTTGAAGAAGATGGTTTTTTTGATGATAAATATTCAGTGAAAAGAATTGGTCAAACTTTGGATAATGTAACCTTATTGGATCTGGACAGTTCACGGGTACAATTATCTGATTCAGATGGTAAATACAGGTTTATTTCATTTATTTTTACCGGTTGTCCCATGCCAAATATGTGTCCGGCGGTAGTCATAAAAAATAACTATCTCGCAGATTCATTTTCAAATAATGAGAATATTGATTTCATCATGGTCAGTTTTGACTATAAGTATGATACTCCAACCGTTTTAAAAGAATTTTACGGTTCGACCATACTAGGTCATAATAATTGGTATGTCTGGTCCAGCACAGGGAGAATAGAAGATGTATATACTTTAGTAAAGCAGTCTGGCGGTGAATTTTGGGGTGTGGAAGAAGGAAAGATTGGTCATACACTGAGTTCTGTGCTGATTGGACCAGATCGGGTCGTACTTGGTTCCTGGCAGGGTGATAAATGGCAGACAGGGCAGGTGAAAAATGCTATAGATTTGTTAATGGAATAAAAGAAAACGATTAAAAGTAAGAGCCCTGAAAAATCAGGGCTCTTACTTTAATCTAAATCCGAGTTTAAGGTTTGTTACCAGTCTTCATCATCGCCCCAATCGTCCTCGTCTTCAAAGTCGTCATCATCACCAGCGAATTCGTAACCGTTTTCGTCAAAATACTCTTTAATAATTTCGTCAATATTGGTTTTGCCTTTTATATCCCACAGATAATTTCTTAGACCATTAAGCATTGCGGTTGAATCACCACCTAGCTTTACGAGTTCCTTGCCCCAGTCATTCTCAGCTCCATCCATAGCGAGTATATCCTTATCAGGCAAATATGGGGCAGGCATTTTAGTCCCCGGCATAATGGCCTGAGGATCACGGAGGAATTCCTTCACCCATTCTGGATTTAACCTTTCTTTCATCATGGCCAGATTTGGTGCCCAGGTAGATGCCTCCTGCGTTGGGAATGTTTCACCATAAAAGTGACAATTGTTACAGGCACCAAGTTCATGGAGTTTTTCTCCGGCATGGTATTCTATGGAGTTATTATCAAAAGCAAATTCTCCCCTATAGCTAATCTTTTCGCTATCAATATATTGGAAATAACGAATAATTGTATTCCATTCTTTATCGGGGATTTGATGGAAACTGGGCATTCTTACCTGCAAGTTAGGTCTTATAATAGATGGATTATTAAAAAATGATAGTAGCCAGTCTGGCTGTACTTTTCTGCCTTCAGAGTTAAGATTTGGTGGAGCATATTCAGGAGCGCTAATTATATTGACAAGTTGACCACCTCGATTTTCAATCTGATGACAACCCTGACAATTATATTTCTTAACAAGACGGTGACCATTTTTAACAATGTCTGGTTCTTTTAGATGGGCAAGCAATGGTCCACCAACTTTATCGGCATTAAACGATAAAACTGCAGTTGTAATTGCTTCTATTTCTTCTTCTGAAAAATAGAAGTTAGGCATCTTTAAAAGATCCAGGTGTTGGCTTTCCTTATCTCGGTCATAAATACGCGGGGTACGAAGTTTATTTTCAATCCAGTCATAATTAGTATGCGGAATATCATGATGAAGTCCAAAATCAAATTTATTAACAGGCTTAGATCCTTCTTCTGTTATTTCTACACCGATTGGTTTTGCATTTTCAAATCCGTTTATATGGTGGCAGCCAAAGCATCCATAATGTCGGATACTTTTTTCACCAATAAAATTCAGTTTTTCTTGTTGATCCATTTTCTCTGCTTTTACGATTGCAAATTTCTCAGGGTTAGATTTTTTAAACCAGTTGACAGTTAGTTCCTCAAGCACTGATGGATCGTACTTATGTGATGGTGAATCTTCAAACTCTTTATTCCTATT
>Ga0208411_1000127_pt1 | contig 60174 bp, 51 predicted proteins | sample ETN01SmetaG_4_FD_185793 | JGI IMG/M metagenome (GOLD analysis project Ga0208411, IMG submission 185793) | Marine microbial and viral communities from oxygen minimum zone, Eastern Pacific Ocean - ETNP2014F12-01SV261 (SPAdes) (version 2) | ecosystem: Environmental > Aquatic > Marine > Oceanic ... | reverse complement strand
CTGAGCGGACGACGAGATTTGAACTCGCGACCCTCACCTTGGCAAGGTGATGCTCTACCAGCTGAGCTACGTCCGCGTAGGCAATCACCCTACCAATCAACAAAGCATTATGCATTTAGTTGCTCTTGAAGACCTCTAATCAGTTATTTTCTTCCATATCTTCATAACTGTCACTAACCATAGAATCAACTTCTAAGTCGTCGGTCTTATCCTGATCAGATCCGATTACCTTAGTTTTTTTCATAGCTAACCTCTTTGGTTTTGTATGCCACCAGTAGCCCACGGTTCCAACCAGTACTACTCCAGCGAGAATTCTTATAGTTACTACTATCTGGTCGATTCTCTCCTCAGTTGTATTCCCGCTTTCATCTACCTCTGGTGGAATGGTCTCAATTGTCATATTTTGAGCTAAAGAAAAATCAACGTACGAAAAATAAGCAAAAACGGAACAAACAATTGCAATTATAAAGAAAAATCTCTTAAACATCATTATTTATGACCTCAAACCAATCGTAGTACCTGTTTCGTGCATGACAGTTTTAATTGCAAATGACATTCACAACTACTTGGCACCAACCTTTGAAAGGAAACCTTCTAAATGAACTCCTATTTCTTTCACTGCCAAAAGAAAAGCGTCATGCCCATCTGGACTATCAACCATGTGGTATTCGCATTCCCCTCCCGCTTCAATTACTGCTTCCTCAAGTTCTTTCTGCTGATAGGGAGGATATAAAGCGTCTGAAGAAATGCTCAACGTCATTACAGGTACGCGTGCAATTCTTTCCAACGCGCCCTTCAAACTTCCTCTATCCCGCGCAAGATCATGTAAATCCATTGCTCTATTGAGAAGCAGATAGCTATTAGCGTCGAACCTTCTTGCTAACTTCTCACCGTGGTAATCAAGATAAGACTCAACTTGAAACCGATCCCATAGACCATAAATAGAACGCGGGTCAACCAAATCTCTTCCGAATCTGTCCGAATAGACTGCTTCACTTCTATAGGTTGTCTGAGCCACAGAACGAGCGATTGCAATTCCTGCTGCAGGCCCATCTCCTGGTTTAGCCTCATAATAATTACCATCTCTAAATCTAGGATCCAAGGAAAGAGCTGTCCTGCCTATTGCACTCCAAGCGATCTGTTGAGCGCTGGCTCTTAAGGTAGTAGCCAAGGGTGCTAAAGATGAGACTCGATCAGGAAACATAACCCCCCATTCGAGCACTTGCATGCCACCCATTGAACCACCGACTACACAACTCCATTTTTCAATACCTAAATGATCTGCTACACGCCTTTGGCATCTCACGATGTCGCGAATTGTTATTACAGGAAAATCAGGTCCAAATGGCTTGCCGGTCCTTGGATTGATACTCGCAGGTCCCGTCGACCCCTGGCAGCCTCCTAAAACATTTACGCAGACAATAAAATTCTTTTCTGTATCCAATGCGCAATCTGGACCGATAAGACCATTCCACCAGCCAGGCGTAGAATGGCTGGGCTCAACATCACCATAAGCATGCGAATCACCTGTTAGAGCATGACATACCAATATTGCGTTATCCGCTTCTGGGGATAGCTCGCCCCACGTCTCATAAGCCATGCTTATATAGTCAAGAGTTTCTCCACTCTCTAAAACAAATGGCTGTCCATCTACCACTTCGACAAAATTACGATTACCTACACCTTGTTCGATAGACCATGCTCCTGAAGCGGGAATATCATCGCTGTAGGATCGAGGATGAAAAGGCAAACGCACAGACTTACGTCTGCCGTTAATAAATCTTTTTATCCTCATTTTTCCTCCGCAAACAGACTCCCAATCGGAGCCGGCAGGGAAAAATAACCACCCGCCGGACACTTCATTGTCTCTTCCGAAACCGCATCCTCACCTACTAGGCAAGCGAGCACCTTGGGTGTCCATCCCAGGTTGCCGGACCCAAATTTGAGCCTCTCTTGATGTAATACCATTCTAAGAGGAGCATGAAAACATCATGCACAGTCTTAGAAATTTTGCCCTTTATACGAACTAATTTGCTTCTAAATCAGGGTTCCATGAGATTAAATTTTTTAATCTCTCATCATTAGAGAACATCTCGACTATTGGCTGTTTAAGACCAAGGCGTCGCATCAGTTTTCTGATTTCAAGCTCCTCATCCCAACAGATCAAACTCACAACCACACCGCTCCCACCTGCTCTTGCAGTCCTGCCGGATCGATGCAAATAAGTTTTTGCGTCAGAAGGTGGATCGTAGTGGATTACTGCCTCAACATCATCCACATGGATTCCTCTTGCTGCAACGTCAGTTGCAACTAACGTTCTTATTTTCCCCTTGGTGAAGTCCTTTAAAGCTTTTTCACGCTGCGACTGCCTCAGATCCCCATGTATGGCTGCTGCAGTTACATTTTCTTGTAACAGTTTGGATGCCAACTTGTCTGCCCCCCACCGCGTTTTAGTGAAAACTATTGTTTTGTTAGAAGAATTTATGATTGCAGCAGCTACTTTCACTTGGTCCATTTCATGAACGGCGATAAAACGATGCTGCATTTCTGCAACTGTCACTTCACGAGACTCAACTTCATGCATTGCCGGTTCTTGTTGATAACGGCTTATCAAACCACTTACCATGCCATCCAGAGTTGCTGAAAATAGCAAGGTCTGATGATCTAGTTCCACTTGCCGCAAAATCCATTCGACTTGTGGCATAAATCCCATATCTGCCATTCGATCAGCTTCATCAATGACAATTTTCTGAACGCTGCTTACTGAAATATCTCCTCTTTCCAATAAATCAATCAAACGTCCTGGTGTAGCAACTACAAAATCAACACCTTTCTTTAGTGCCTCAATCTGCTTTTCTATCGGAGTGCCTCCATAAATAGCCCTTACTCCTAGACCTCTTTTCAAAGCTAAAGGCTCAAGCTCCTTGCAAACCTGGACAGCCAATTCGCGAGTTGGGACAAGGGCTAAACCTGTAGGTTCTCCTGGTTTTGAAGCTGTTAAAAGTTGTAGCAACGGCAAACCAAAAGCAATTGTTTTACCTGATCCTGTTTTTGCCTTCCCGCAGACATCTCTTCCCTTCAAAATGTCTGGGATAGTTATTTTCTGTATTTCAAACGGTTCAATGATGCCTAGATGATTTAATTCTTCAACTAAATCTTTTTCTATTCCTAATTCAGAAAATCCGACGCTCATCGTTTCCTCACTCCGCAGTCAAACTATGACGAAAATTTTGATCCTGCTTAAACTTTTTTTCGTCCTCTAAAGCACTCACTCAGCTTGTTCCAGTTGAACCAACTGAAAAGGCTTAGTAAATCCATCGACCATTACCTCTCCCAACTCGATTTGAGTCAGATTCATTAACGGTGAAACCAATTCCTTTGGTGCTAAGACTTGGCCAGGACCAGCACTATCACATAGGCGAGAAGCCAGAATAACCTCTCGTCCTACATGATCATCTCCTTCAATTAAAAGAACCCAACCACGTGCAATTCCAGCCCTTACCGGCAATTCAAAATCTGAACCACTAATTAAAGAATTAATTTCAAGTACCGAATCAACTGTTTCTTCAGGTTCCACACCAACAAGCATGACACCGTCACCTAGCCATTTAGCTATTCTCACACCTCTTTTGCTTGCAATATTACGAACAGCGTTACGAAACTCAACTAAGACATCGACTGCCTGCTCATCTCCGGCTCTTTCATTAAAAGCAGTAAAACCCGAAAGATCTATAAAAGCAAAAGTTCTATCTACTCTTCGTAGAACGAAATCAGTGTTCACACAAAGACCGTAGTTGCTAAAACCTCTCTGAGGGATTCATTGAATCAATAGATCGTTCTCTCCCAAATACCACAACCAGTAAGCCAGAAACAATTGCTATCAAACTCATCCAAATATTTACCCTAACTCCAGCTATCAAAGAGGCGTTATCGATTCTTAGTGCCTCCACCCAAAGTCTTCCTACCCCATAGCCAAGTATCCAAAGTCCTATCAAACGACCAGGTTTCAAGAACCCTGCTCGGTCACACTTAGCTAAAAAGAATGCTAATAAAACATTCCAGACTGCCTCATAGAGAAAGGTCGGGTGGAAAGTCGACTCTGCAATGAAATCCTTTGATCTATGTTGAAAATCTATTTCTAGAGCCCAAGGTAATTCCGTAGGTCTTCCAAATAATTCTTGATTAAACCAGTTGCCCCATCTACCTATTGCTTGTGCAATAGGTATTGAAGGAATTATCGCATCAAGAACTTCAGAGGTGTTTATCCCCTTCTTCTTAGCAACACTCACCCCTACAAAAACTCCGAGGATCAAACCGCCTGGTATCCCCAAGCCTCCTTGCCAAATAGCAGGCACATCCTCCCATCTCCCTCGAAAAGATCGCCAATCAGTTATGACATGGTAAAGACGTGCTCCGATCAGGCCGAAAGGTACTGCCCAGATCATAATCTCAGAAATTTCTTCAGCTTTTCCACCTTTATTTTCCCAGCGTTTCTGACACCACCAGATTGCTACTAGGACTCCGAGAGCGATCATGAGTCCATAGGCACGCAACTCAATTGGACCAATATGAAAAGAGCTCGAAGATGGGCTGGGTATGGAAGCCAAATTAAAAATTAGAATAACTCCAATTAAGTAGAGAAAAGTTCTTCAGGAACTGCAAATAAGTCAGATGATCCAGCAGTCACAGCTCCAAGTTGAGCTCTGGTCAAAGGCAAAAGTTGCTCAGCATAAAAATTAGCTACAGTCATTTTACTATTTCTGAAATCAGCATCTCCGACCTCCTCATTACTTCTTGCCCCAATTGCTAAACGTGCTAAAAACCACCCACCTACCAACTGTCCCAACATCCGCAAGTAAGGTGTAGCTCCAGAAATGGCTTGTATTGGATCTACAGTTCCTTCTTCAGCAAGCCAAGCGGTAGCCTCTTCAACAGCTTGCAAGCTGTCAGTGAGATTCGACTTGATCGTTTCAAATTCCTCACCCTGTTGATTGAGGCTTTCAGTGAAGTCTTTGATCTCATCAAGAAGATCCCTGATGACTTTACCTTCATTCATCTTCAATTTTCTTCCAACTAGATCTATTGCTTGAATGCCATTAGTTCCTTCATAGATAGGGGAAATACGTGAATCTCTAAGATGTTGCGCCGCTCCTGTTTCCTCAATGTACCCATACCCTCCATGAACCTGAATTCCCAGAGAAGTCATTTCCACACCCAAATCAGTACACCAAGCCTTAGAAATGGGTGTCAATAACTCAGCCCTATCCGAAGCTAACTGTCGTTCCTCACTATCAGGATGACTCTTTGCCAAATCAAGGGCTGCAGCATTCGCATACAAGATGCATCTCATTGCATCTGTATAAGCCCTCATGGTTAATAGCATCCGTCTTACATCTGGATGTTCAATTATTAGAGACTGCTCGCCTGCTGCAGCCCCTATAGCCCTACCCTGGCGTCTATCCAAAGCAAAAGAAGAAGCCTGCTGTAGTGCTCTCTCTGCTACCGCTAACCCTTCAACTCCAACACCCAAACGAGCGTTATTCATCATTTTGAACATATAACGCATCCCTTGATGCTCTTCACCAATCAAGTAACCAACCGCTCCCTCTCCAGTTTCACCATACGAAATCACACAAGTAGGACTAGCGTGCAGACCTAACTTGTGTTCAAGGGAAAGACAACGATAATCGTTACGTTCTCCCAACGAGCCATCATCTTGAACTAGATACTTAGGGACGATGAAACAAGATATTCCTTTTGTGCCTGGTGGACTATCTGGAGTGCGTGCTAACACCAACTGAATAATATTTTCGACTAACTCATGTTCTCCAAAAGTTATGAAAATTTTAGTTCCAAAAATTCTATAAGTTCCATCTTCTTGAGGTACAGCTTTAGTAGTTAAGGCACCTACATCAGAACCAGCTTGAGGTTCAGTCAGATTCATCGTTCCTGACCATTCACCGGCAACTAATTTAGGTAAAAAAACCTCTTTTTGAGCTTCATCGGAAAAAGTATGCAAACAGTCAATCGCTCCCGCTGTAAGCATCGGACCCATTGACCATGCTCTACTGGCTGTTGCTAACATCTCTGTCAAAATAGTGTGAATAGCGAGTGGAAAGCCGCCGCCGCCATAATCTGGGTCTTGCGAAATGGCTCCCCAACCAGCATCTATGAAGTGGTTCCAAGCCTCCCCAAATTCTTTCGGCATGGTAACCACACCGTCTGCAACCGAACACCCTTCTTGGTCACCAATTTTGTTAACAGGCGATATAACTTCGGCTGCAAAACGCCCAAGTTCTTCAATAACACCATCAACCGTCTCGACATCTACATGTTCGTAACCTGGCAGATCACACAATCTACTTATATCACTAATCTCATTTAGAACTAGTCTGATGTCATTTAGAGGAGGTTTATATTCAGTCATATTTTCAGGTTAGCGAACTTGACGTGAGACCGACTGTTCGCGCTAACCGTTTACTGATTTCACTTCTTTATGTGGAGCATGTATCGGAACGACTTGACGATCAGGACCTGAATTTCCATCTAACCAATGCTGACGGCACCGAAGCTCATAGGTGACTTTGTTATCGTCTGGGTCATCTACGACGACAAGGTCACCGTCATAAACTTGTTTACCTTCAAGCAATCTCGCATTATGTGTAGCTCTACGTCCACACCAACAACGCGCTTCCACTTGTACTTCAATCCTCTCGTCAGAGAGTTCCAAAAGCCTTCTCGTGCCCTCAAACAATTCTCCTTGGAATGAAGTGAGAAGACCAAATGCGTAAACTTCCGCCCCGATCTCATCAACAACACGAGCTAGCTGTTCTATTTGATCAACAGAATAGAACTGTGCTTCATCGCAAATCATATAGTCGAGAGAACCATTATTTTCTTTTTCCTTTAAGGCAAAATCGTAAAGGTTGAAGCCTGGGGATACTTGAACTGCATCTGCGGAAACCCCCAGAGCACTCGAAACTTTGCCGCCCGCTCTGTCAAGCTGACTGCAGAGGATTCCAAACAAACCTCTAGCGGATAGATTGTGATGAATTTGTAGAGCCAGAGTACTTTTACCTGATCCCATAGTGCCGAAAGAAAATCTTAAGGAAGCCATCAGAAGAACTTTTTAAAAGAACTTGAAGCGACTGAATGTATTTCCATTGACATATTTATACCTATTTCTGCAACCTGATTTGACGATAGTACTTCAATAATAAAGTAATCACTAAAATCTGTATCTTGTTTGTTTTAGTTAAATATTTACTATGTCTAAATCAAGAAATCTAAGCAATGCCGATACTGTCATTTGTATGAAGCAAATCTTTCCCGAAGAAATTGAAGTGGATCCTGTAACTGTTTACAACAATGATGTCAGAACTCCTTTAGATTCAAGACCTTGGATATTGCTTAACATGGTCAATTCTGTGGATGGTTTCATTTCCTTTGAAGGTAGAGCGGGAGGATTAAGTGGACCAGCGGACAAAACCATCTACCAGATAATAAGAGGGCTTGCGGACATTATCCTGGTTGGTGCGGGTACCGTTCGAGCCGAAAATTATAAGGCTCCAAAAACACCTGAAAGTAATTTAGCTGAATTAAGAGAATCTAGAGGGCAAGAAAAACGACCTAGAATCGCTGTCCTTTCAGGTGAGCTTAATCTGGACCCTGATATGGGCTTATTTGCTGACCGTCATCCAGAAGACAAACCACCCCTGATTTATACGAAAAGTGAGTCAATGAAAAAAAATGCTTCTCAGTTTAAGTCTTCAGCAGAGATTGTCGATTTCTCAGAGGAAGAATCAAATGTTTCAAGAGTGGTCGAAGACCTCTTAAACAAAGGTGCAAAGATTGTAGTTTGCGAAGGCGGACCTAACTTGAATGCACACTTATTGGCTGCTGGTGTAATAGATGAATTCTGCCTGAGTGTTTCACCTCGAGCAGTGGGAGGGGAAGATCCTGCAACATTGCTTAACCAACCAGTTGATTCTCCTACTGAACTTTCCTTAGATCGGATATTACTAGAAGAAGAATTTCTATTTTGCCGTTACCTGACAATCAGATGAAAATTTACAACCCTCTATTTAAAACAATACGCTGACCCGGCTGTAATTGTGCTCCACCTGTAATATCTGCGAGCTCATCAACTGTGTGCCGTATATCTGTACCTTCTGGATTGAATTTGTCTGCAATTTCCCAAAGAGTGTCACCAGGTTGTACAACATATACAACTGGCTGCCCAGCAGCTTCTACTACAGCGCCTCCAGGGACACCATGGATTCGACCAATAATTTCATTAGCCATCAAAACACTCAAAAATACTATTAATCCCACAATCGACAGAAAAACTAAACGTCGGCGGCGATAAACCTTTTGGGGTACTGGCCTTGAAGCAATATTCTGCAATTTGGGGCCTGTCATGTCGTAGGAGTTATAAATGACTGCTGTATTCATGTATATATCCTTTCAAAGGGGTGTGACAAAACTGTTTTATAAGGAAAAACTCGCAAATACTTGACAAAGAACGTTTGTTCGGGGAACATATGTGCGTCGTACAAGTGTTCGATCATGGTATCATGATATCGAACATATGTTCGATTGCAACTAAAAAAGGTTTTTTATTATGAATGAAAATTCTCTAACTAAACGACAAATACAAATACTCGAATTCATTGACAGTGAATCCAGGGAACGAGGTTTCCCTCCTTCTGTTCGCGAAATCTGTAAAGCGGTGGGACTAACATCCCCTTCAACCGTGCACGCTCATCTTTCCAGTCTTCAAAAATTAGGCTACTTACGACGGTCTGACCCTGGTAAACCTCGAGCTATAGAAGTGTGTTTTGATCCAATTAGCGGCGTTGCTGTTGACCGGGGAGCTGTCCAACATGTTCCCCTAGTCGGCGAGGTCGCAGCAGGAGTCACAGTTTTCCGACAAGAGAATATTGAAGAATCTCTGCCTCTTCCTGCCGAATTTACTGGCAACGGAAACCTCTTCATGCTCAGAGTTAAAGGTGACTCAATGACAGGTGATGGGATACTTCACAACGACTACGTGGTCGTGAAATCTGAGACTTCCTCCAGTTCCGCAGATGAACTCCTCGTCGTTGAATTACCCGAAGCTGACGGAACTGTGGGGGTTAAAAGGCTTAAGAGGCAAGGGAGCAAAGTTACAGTATGTTCATCAAATCCAGACTTTAATGACATCGAATATGGCACAGATGAAGTAAAAATTATCGGCAAAGTTGTAACTGTTTTACGAAAGATATGAAATCCTAGTTTCCCTCTAGGACTCTCCTAATAGTCTCAAAAGTAACTTCTAGATTTTCACGCTCTACCCTCTCTTCAGAAGTGTGAGCCAATGTCGCATCACCAGGTCCAAAGTTAATTGCTGGAATCCCCTGCTCGGAGAAAAAAGCAACATCTGTCCAACCTAACTTTGCACGAGTTTCAATGCCTTCACCTATTGAAGCAAGCAGAGAGTGATCCATACCAGGTGCCGCTGCCGGCGCTCTATCTACCAATTCGATTATGTCACCATCTTCCATGTACGGCGCAAGAAATTCCCTTACGTGATTTTCTGCTTCCTCGGAATTACGGTCCGGTGCATGTCTGTGGTTAATAAGCAATGTTGCCGTGTCAGGAACCACATTGCCCGCCACTCCTCCTTCGACGCCAACCGCTTGTAATGCCTCACGGAACTCACAACCCTCTATGAGGGGCTCCCTGTATTGATAATTCTCCAAAGCGTCAAGTACGCTGCTCAAACGGTGCACAGCGTTTCGACCCATCCATGGGCGTGCTGAATGTGCCCGCTTTCCTTTAAATGTCAGTAAGAATCTCATGGTTCCTTGACAACCTGCTTCAATCAAGGCACTTGTTGGCTCTCCTAGAACTGCAGCATCTCCACTTAATAGTTGAGGTGCTTCAGTAAAAATTTCTTTCAGACCATTGTGTTCACTCGCTACTTCTTCACGAGCGTAAAAAACCCATGTGACGTCGATTGCATAATCTATTACAGACCTAGCCAGCTCCAACATTACGGCAATGCCACCCTTCATGTCTGCGCTTCCGAGTCCCCAACATGTGTCATTCTCAATCCTTGCTCCAGACTGCGTATCGCCCGGCACTGTGTCAGTGTGGCCCGCCAAAACCAGTCTCTGTTCTTTACTGAAATTCGTTCTCGCTATCAAATTGTCGCCAACACGATCAATTGACAAATGAGGAATAGCACTTAGTTCTTTTTCGATTAATGAAACAAGTGGACCTTCTTCAAAGCTGACAGATGGAATATTCACCAGATCTGCAGTCAACTCCAACAGGTCACGCATAGCAGAAGCATCCAGTATTCAAGTCGTTACTCCATGCGTACGTAAAACTTCGTTTAAAGCTGACTTGTCGTGTCTTTCTCCTGGTTCTAAGTATCGAACAACTAAAACACAAGGCAATCCAAAAGTTCCTCCAGTAAATTCCCGTTCACGACTTGCTTGGACGGCTACACACCATGGCGGAACCACTCCTCTACTTATCTCATCACCAGTTTCAGCGTCAATCACCGGTATTGAACCAGTTAGAACGGCTCCAGCCCCGAGCACTGAACCTTCACCTACAGAAGCCCCCTCAGCTACTATGCACCTACTTCCGATAAGACACTCATCTCCTATAAACACTGGAACAGCATTGGGTGGTTCCAAAACACCACCAATCCCCACACCTCCCGAGAGGTGCACATTTTTGCCTATCTGTGCACAGGAGCCGACGGTTGCCCAAGTGTCAACCATTGTGTTTTCACCTACGTAAGCTCCGATATTGACGTAACTGGGCATCATTACAACCCCTGGCGCTTGATAGCTTCCCCAGCGAGCAGATGCTCCGGGCACAACTCTCACCTTGCTCTCAGTGTAATTTTTCTTCAGAGGTATTTTGTCAACGAATTCGAAGGGTCCTACTTCTTGGATAGACATTTCAGACTGACGAAAAAGTAACAAAATAGCTAATTTCAACCATTCATTTACCCGTACACCAGTTTCGGCGTCATATTCAGCTACTCTCTCTTCACCCGTATCAAGTAAATTTATAGCCTCATGGATTAGAGAATTAACTTCCGAGTCTCCGGTTGTCAATTCATCTCTTTTTTCCCATATATTTTCTATTTCTCTGGCTAAATCAGTCATACCTGAGATTACCTCTTATTCCCGAGCTAGAAAGCAAGTTTTTAACTAAACCCCAGCCCTTTGCTCCAATAACTCAATCCGATCATCAGTGGCAACCGCTGCGACTCTTATATAACCCTTACCTTTTTCACCAAAGAATTCACCTGGAGTAACAACCATTCCTAGGTTTTTTGCCAATTTTTCAACTAGCTGCCATTCATCAGCTGCAGGTGCAGCTATCCAGAGATAGAAGGAACCTTCCGGCATCACGGTATCGATTCCAAGTAATTCAAAAATGGTCATTAATTTAGAAAGTCTTCCTAGATACAACTGTTTCTGTTTATCCACATGCTCTTGATCACCCAGAGCAGCTATGCCCGCATTTTGCGCCGGCCCAGAAAGCATAAAACCCTGATGTTTTCTGACTTCACGCAAATAGCTGACTAGTTCTAAATCTCCTGCATAAAAGCCGACTCTCATTCCAGCCAGATTTGACCTTTTGGAAAGCGAATGGACCGCTAAAACCCCTTCTTTGCTGCTCTGGAGAACAGACTTTGGAGAAGTTCCCCACGTAAATTCGACATAGCATTCATCTGAGAGAACTATCACCTCATTTGCTCTACCCCACTCAGCTATCATTTCTAAATCTTCAATTGCTCCTGCAGGGTTGCCGGGGCTGTTAACCCATAAACAAATCGCTCGCTCTATATCTTTTTTATCAATTCTTGAAAGATCAATTCTCCAATCATTATCAACTGGAACTGCGACGGAACGACAATTAGCTAATTGAGCCCCCATTGAATAAGACGGGTATGAAACCGCTGGATACAAAACTGTGTCTTTTTCAGGATTTCTCAATTTAAGAACTGCAGGTAGCCCTGTAACAATCTCTTTACTTCCGATGCAAGCTCCTATTGAAGTTTCAGAGATCTCAACTTTAAGACATCGATCTATCCATTCAGAAGCTGCCTTCAGAAAATCGTCACTTCCGACTGAAGAAGGGTAAGGGCGTGCCGAATCAAGACTTGTTTCGGAGATAATAGTTCTTTTGACGACTTCAGGCACGGGATCACATGGTGTACCTATGGATAGGTCTACAGCTCCGCCAGGTAAAGACTCAGCCAAAATTCTAAATTCGTCTAGTTGTTCATATGGATAAGGAGGTGGGAGGAACTTTTTTTTCATTGCATCAATTCAAGTTCTGAAGAATCAAAATCGGTCTCAAATTGTTCGAGCCTGCCTATCGAGCTCTTATCAGCTCTAACTTCAATTAGCCAGTTAGATTCCTCCAAAACTTCTCTCATTACAAAACCTTCACGATGTGCCATTGCTCTAATATCACCCCGTTCGAAAGGCACTTTTAACACAATCGTTTTTTCTGATTTCCTAAGCAAGGAAGCTAATTCATTCAACAACTCCTCGATGCCTTCACCTGTTACAGCAGAAACCGCCACGCAGTTTTCGTCTCGTTTGAAAAGTCTTTTATCAACACCATCAGATTTGTCAATTTTATTGAAAACCATCAACTCGGGAACTTCAGAAGCTCCTATTGCTTCTAATACTTGCCGTACAGCTTCTATACATCCTTCTGGATCTGGGTCTGAAGCATCAATAACATGAAGCAACAAATCCGCATCAATTACAACATCTAAAGTAGCTTTGAACGCTTCGACCAGCTGATGGGGTAATTTACGCACAAATCCAACTGTGTCTGTTACATAAACCGCCTCGCCACCAGGCAACTGCATTCTACGAGTTGTGGTATCAAGGGTTGCGAACAAGCGATCTTCAACTAATACTCCTGCATCTGTAAGCCTGTTAAGAAGTGTGGATTTTCCAGCATTCGTATAGCCAACTATTGCTACCGAGCGATTACTTGTCTTAGATCTAGCTTTTGACTGAGTGGATCGATGTCTACGCAACTTATTCAAATCTTGTTCAAGACGTAGAATCCGACGCATAAGTCTTCTTCGGTCAACCTCTAGCTGTGTCTCTCCTGGGCCTCTGGTTCCAATTCCTCCTGCTTGCTGACTAAAAGTTCGCCCTGACTTCCTGAGTCTTGGCAAACGGTACCGGAGTTGCGCTAGTTCCACTTGAGCTTTACCTTCAAGACTGTTTGCATTCTGGGCGAAAATGTCAAGAATTACCGCAGTTCGGTCAAGAGCAGAACGTTTAAGAATTCCTTCTAAATTACTTTGCTGAGCAGGAGTTAATTCATTGTCGAAAACTACCGTGTCAGCATCATATTCTTCCGAAACGGAACGGATTTCCTGAGCTTTACCACTTCCCACAAAAGTAGCTTTATCCGGTGTTTGCCTATTCTGAACTATCACAGCAACAGGGTCAGCCCCTGCAGTGTCTACAAGTCTTTCAAGCTCTTCAAGAGATGCTTCTGTGATTTCTTTATCAATTCCCTCTAGGGAAACACCTGCCAATACAATACGTTCACGAAATGAACGGTCGATCAGGCCACGCTCTTCACCTGCGAACTCACCGAATCCACCTCTGTGAGTTTCTTCCCTTTCAGATTGATCTCCGGTAAAAGACCTACCCATTATTCACCGTGTGTCTATCCATAAATGTAGCTGGACCTGAAAGTGTTATCGATTGGCCTATAGAAACCATTCCACTGCCTCCCGGCATATGGACATTGACCATAGATTCAGTTTGACCCCATTTTGAAGCCACAAAAGCTCCAGCACATGCACCTGTCCCACAAGCTTCGGTGATCCCTACTCCGCGTTCCCAGTGTCTCATCCGTATATTCGAAGAGTCGTCTACTTTAATCAGATGCACATTAATCCCTATCGGCGCTGCCTTCTTATTTTCTATAACCGCAAATCCCTCTAGCGGGAAATCATCAAAGTTTTCTACTTCTACAACTAAATGCGGATTCCCTATATCCACTTTTGCCGCTCTTAGTACTTGTGATTCTTCAAATTGATCTGATTTTAATGACTCAATGAGAGATGCCTTTCCGACTTCAGCAGCAACTGTGAACTCGTTTTCAATTGCTGTTGTTTCTTCAATTTTAATACATCTCGATCCGACATCTGTTTCAACATTAAAGACGCTTTTCGATGTTTTTGACCCCATGAACAAGGCTTGTGCAAAACACCTAAGACCATTACCGCTGAGTTCAGCGCTTCCACCGTCCTTATTGAAAAGGTGAAAACGGCTTACACTATCTGAGTTTTCTGAGAGTGGAGTTCCAATAATTAAACCGTCAGCACCAATTCCATTAATAGGGTCGCAATATTTTCTAGCAATCCCAGAAGGATCCCCTGGCAACTCTTCCAAAAGAGCAATCAAAAAAACATTCCCAAGACCTTGGTGTCTGGTTAATTCCATTTGTCCAGTTTCACAGATAATCAGGAACTTTAACGACTTCATTAAAAGTATTTCGACCAATCGCATCAAATACTTTAATTACTTCTTCTAGTAACTCGAGGGGATCTTTTTTCACATCCAGCCATTGAATCCTTGGATCTCTTCTAAACCATTTCTCTTGGCGCCTTGCGAAACGTCGTGTCGATGAAACAGCTGATTCAATCGCTTCGTCAAGAGTGTTGTCACCCTCTATATAGGAAATTATTTGCTTATAGCCAAGAGCCTGAGAAGCAGTTTTAGAGAGCTTTCTCCCATCAGACACTAGGTTTCTTACCTCTTCGACAAACCCATCATCGATTTGCTTTTTGTATCTATCAACGATCCGAAGGTCATTTAGATCTCTCGGAAGTCGTATACCAATTTGTGTGAAAGGTGAAGGAGGGTACACGTCGAGGCCGGGCCCAAAAGAAGAAAATGGGCGTCCGGTGCCTAATGTAACTTCGAGTGCTCTGACAATACGTCTACGATTCCCTGGTTCGATTTTCGCAGCTGCGGTTGGATCCAGATCATTAAGTTTTCGATATAAAAAAGAAGTTTCAGATACCAATTCTATTTCATCTCGAATGCTTAAGAATCTGGGAGGGATTTCCAATCTGTCAACCACCGAACGAACATGCAATCCAGTTCCTCCGACCAGAACTGCCCTATTTCCTCTGTCTGTGATTTCCTTCAAAGCTTTTTTGACAGCTAACTGGAAAAGAGGAAGTGCAAATTCGTCTGAAGGGTCGACAATATTAATTACGTGATGGGGTATTTCCTCTTGTTCAGCAATGGTGGGAGTCGCAGTACCTATATTCATTCCTCTATAAATGGCCATAGAGTCGATCGAAATTATCTCGACATTCGAACGATGTCTCGCTAATTCAATAGCTAAAGAAGATTTTCCTGAGGCTGTAGTCCCTACTATGAGCAGATTTCCATTAAGAGAAGGCATAACATTTTTTTCAACCACTTTGCTCTGCCATTACAGGAATGCGTTTGCGATGCTTGGGAGCAGCAACTATCTCTAGAAGTTCACCAAGAAGGTAATGGGAAGGGGCATCCGTCACTTCAACACGAGCATAAGTTCCGACACGGAGAGAGTCTTGAGATTTCAAATGAAGAATTTTATTTTGTCTTGTTCTAGTTTTTATTAAGTCTGTTCCTTTTTTTGACCGACCTTCAACTAGGACTTCTTCTATTCTTCCCACACGCTCTTTGTGTTTCAACAATGAGGATCTCTTCACAACGTCCCGTAAAGTTTCGTATCGTCGCACTGCTATGCCATGTTCAACAAATTTCGATTCCATTTCTGCTGCGTTTGTTCCAGGTCGCGGGGAGAAAATATAGGTATATGCCGCATCAAATTGAGCTTCAGCTACCACTGCAAGAGTTTCCTCAAAATCTTTTTCACTTTCACCTGGAAAACCAACAATCAAATCCGTAGTTACTGATAAGTCTTCGATCCCACTACGTGCTTGTTGTACTTTTTTCAAAAAACGTTCACTGGTATAACCACGATGCATTGCTGACAAAATTGAATCACTTCCAGATTGCAATGGGAGATGTAAATGCTCACAAACATTTTCCGTCTCAGACATTGCTTCAACTATCTCTAAAGTCAAATCCTTTGGATGGGGGCTTATAAAGCGAACTCTTTCAATTCCCTCAATTGAGCCAACAGTTTTAAGCAAGTCCGCAAAAAGTGGTTTAATTTTTCGACTACTAGCCTCCAGCCAAAGGGATCCGACTTGAAAAGCATCTTCCTTGGAAGGGTTTTGTGCTTTTAATTTTTTTGTCAAATCCCGACCATAAGAGTTGACATTTTGGCCCAGTAAAGTTACTTCTGTTACTCCCTGTTCGGCAAAACTTCTTGCTTCATCTAAAAGTTGTCCAAACGGTCTACTTATTTCCGGCCCGCGAACTGAAGGAACTATGCAATATGTGCAGGTGTTATCGCAACCTATCTGAAGCGTTATCCACGCACGATGATCTACCTCTCTTCTAACAGGAAGTGCGGATGGAAAGGCTTCATTGTCTTCTGCGACTAGTTCTTCCAGAATTTCAATTATGGGCCCTTCAGTTTCTGATTTTTTCAACAGTTTTACAGCATTTTGAACATTGTGAGTTCCGAAAACGACGTCAACATGTTTCGCTCGTTGTTGAATCAATTCTCTATCTTTTTGAGCTAAACAGCCTCCAACTGCTATCTGAATGTCAGGTCTTTCAGATTTTAAAGTTTTTAAGTTGCCCAAAGCTCCATAAAGGCGATTATCAGCATTTTCTCTTATGCAACAAGTATTAAGAACAATGACATCAGCTTCATCTTCTGAGACAGCAGGGATTAATCCATCGGCTTCTAGAAGACCGGATATGCGTTCACTATCATGTTCGTTCATCTGGCACCCGTAGGTGCGCACCGCGTACTTTCGGCGCTCCATATATTCAGGCTAGGTCGAGTTGACAAGACTTACTGAAAGTCGTCCATTTTTAGCTTTGTTTAAAACAAAACCCCTATTTTTTATTCCTCTAACTCAATTGGAAGATCATCAGTTTCAGTGAATTCATCAACCAACTCTTCTTCTTCTTTAGCGGCTTCCACCGGTTCATCAGCATCTGGCATCGCTTCACGCCAAACCCTGTCAGTAATTTCCATCATTACCTCAGGGTTTTCCGTGAGGAACCGTTTTGCATTTTCCCTTCCTTGACCTAACTGTTCACCCTCATAGGTGTACCAAGCACCTGACTTCTTGACTATGTCAAGATCAGCTCCAAGATCAATAACTGAACCTTCTCGGCTTATTCCTGCGCCGTACATGATGTCAAACTCTGCTTGACGGAAAGGCGGTGCACATTTGTTCTTAACTACTTTTACTCGAGTTCGATTACCCACAATTTCGTCGCCATCCTTAATGGCTTCAATTCGTCGTATGTCAAGTCGAACCGATGAATAAAATTTAAGTGCGCGACCTCCAGGAGTTGTTTCCGGAGAGCCAAACATCACACCAATTTTTTCACGTAATTGATTAATGAAAATACAAATTGTCTTCGACTTATTTAAATTTGAAGTCAATTTTCTAAGCGCTTGTGACATCAGTCGAGCTTGCAGACCGACATGTGTATCACCCATATCGCCCTCTATTTCAGCTCTAGGTGTTAACGCTGCTACAGAGTCAATTACCACCACATCAAGCGCACCTGAACGTATAAGCATGTCTGCGATTTCAAGCGCCTGCTCACCCGTGTCAGGTTGTGAAATCAATAATTCATCTACATCGACACCAATCGCTTTTGCATAAACCGGATCCATTGCATGTTCTGCATCTATATAGGCACATATTCCACCGTTTCTTTGAGCTTCGGCTACAACATGGGTAGCTAATGTTGTTTTTCCAGAACCTTCTGGACCGAATATTTCCGCTATTCGACCCCTAGGCATTCCGCCTATTCCAAGAGCTAGGTCGAGAGCCAACGCTCCTGTAGGGACGCTCTCCATAGACATGGAACCTTTGTCGCCCATTTTCATGACCGCACCCTGTCCAAATTGTTTTTCAATCTGTCCTAGGGTGCTATCGAGAGCCTTTATTCTGTCATCGTTATTAGCTGCTCTTGCATCAAAATTTTCCTTAGCTTCCTGAGTCTTTGTTCCCTTTGCCGCCTTAGCCATCTTCTTCTCCATTCATTTCTATAAATTGCTTCTTTTAACGGATTCTCTAACTTCGTGAGACTCCTTAATGTGCTTAATTAACAATAAGAAACCGGTGTGACAATACTTAAAACGGTTACTAATCGATGCTAATAACATAAGCGTAATTGCGAACATGTGTTCGTTGCAAGCATTTAGCAAATTTTTTTTATATTTACCCTTATTCTCCTGCTAACTTTCTCCTATGAACTCAAACCCATCTACCAATGAAAACTCTGATACCGACACTGAACTTCTGAAAGAACGCTTATCGGATATGGCATTCCATTGCACTCAAGAGTCTGGCACTGAACCGGCTTTTACTGGTGTTTATACAGATGAAAAAACTCAAGGAACCTACAGATGCATTGTCTGCGATGTTGATCTTTTTCATAGCGCTGAAAAATATGATTCCGGAAGCGGTTGGCCTAGCTTTTGGAATCCAATTGACGAAAAATCTGTAGAGACTGAAATAGACAACAGTCACGGCATGCAAAGAGTAGAGGTAACGTGTGCTTCTTGCGCTGCCCATCTCGGACATGTTTTTCCTGATGGTCCGCAACCCACCGGAAAACGGTTTTGCATTAACTCGGCCTGCTTGCAGTTGGTACCTGAATAACTCGAAATATCTTCCAGTCTTAAAAAATTTTCAAAAAGTTTCTCAAGGAGATTCAAGTCGTTTACGGAGCGCATTCAATACGGTAATGACCGTAAATTGCCGTATCTGAGCTCTATCGAATGGAAACAGAACTTTAAATGATTCAACATCTCCGGTCACATTTGTGGCCATCCAAACAGTTCCTGGTTCCTGTCCTTCATGCGGATAAGGACCAGCCGCTCCGCTTACAGCTACCGAAACATCAGCCCCTAAAAGATCACACACCCCCAAGGCCATAGCTTCAACCGCCTCTTGGCTGACTACCGAAATACCTTTTGGAACATTAAGTAAAGATCTTTTTACATCAGCCTCATACGCTACAACTGATCCAACATACGCATCACTCGACCCAGGCACCTCCGTTAGTCTGCTCCCTATCATTCCCCCAGTTATGGATTCAGCAGTCGCAAAAGTTAATGATTGCGCTTTCAGCTGATCCAAAACTACCGATTCCATGGTTTGATGATCTACTGCAAAAATATGATCTCCGATAAGTTCTCTTAGAACATTTTCCTCATAATCCAAAAGCGAATCAGATTGTTCCTTATTGGCTGCTTTTGCAGTAATTCGAACCTTGACACCTTCAATGCCGCTCGCTTGGAAGGCAAGAGTCACTTCACCATCACCATCACCATCAAGACGCTCTATCTCCTCAGCCAAATCTTCTGCAAGACCCGATTCAGAATGACCCCAAGTTTTAAGCACTCTGGAACTTATTACAGACCTCTCACCAGATCGCGAAACTAGATCTTGAAGAACAGTACCCTCTAGCATTTGCTTCATCTCCGTTGGAACACCTGGTACTAAATAAATCACTTTTCCTTCAGGCATTGGGCAGATCAAACCAGCAGCCGTACCCGGCATTTCTGTAATTGCACTTGCCCCTACTGGGACGTCAGCCTGTTTAAGATTATTTTCGGGCATCGGTCTCCCACGACTGGAAAAACGTTCTTGAATTCTTTCGACTATCTCCACGTCACGCACAAGTTCAACACCCATCAACTCGGCTACAACTTCACGTGTCAAATCATCCTGAGTGGGGCCAAGTCCACCTGTGACTATTAAAGCCTCAGCTCTTTCAAGTGCTGAGGCTAAAACTTCTGACATTCTCTTAGGATTGTCACCTACGACAGTCTGAAAATGACAATCAATACCCGTCTCCGCCAAACGCTCTGCAATCCAAGCAGAATTAGTATCAACTATCTGGCCTAATAAAATCTCAGTTCCAACCGCAACTATTTCACAACGCACTACAGAACTCTATTCACCGGTCGTACTTGTCGCAAGAATTCCATCCATTAGATATTGGACCCCTGTAACAACAGTGAAAATAACAGCTATCCACAGTCCAAAATCAACAAACCACTGAGAGTTCTCCAACCAAGGCAGAACAGCAATCATCAAAGCAGCCCCTTGAACAGTTGTCTTCCATTTAGCAGACTTACGGGCTGGAATCGATAAACCTTTGCGTGCCATCAGCAACCTATAAAAAGTGATAAAAACCTCCCTGATTGTAAGAAGTACAACTGGTAAGAAATTAAACCTTTCCACTTCAACGAGACAAAACGCAGTTCCAATTACCACCACTTTGTCCGCTAAAGGGTCAATAAAGGCACCCCATCTACTTACTGTTCCGCGTATTCGCGCCAAATAACCATCTAAAATATCCGATGCTGCCAAAATAAAACCTAGTAAAACTGCCAACCAGGAAGTTCCAATACTCTTTTCTGCTTCCAAAACTTCCCAAAACAGTAAAGGGGAGAGCAACAAACGTGAAAGGGAAACCAAGTTCGCAGGACTTACAACAGTAGCTAATGGATGTCTATAACTTTCATCTCTTTTAATCAAGTTAAATCAGCCTCCAAGTCTGGTCCTAGCGATCCTTTTACAATCAAATCAGCAAACTCCCCCACCTTGCAAGAATCAGGCACAGAAACAACACCATCTATCTCTGGAGCTTCTCTATATGTTCTGCCAACCCCATGAGAATCGACTAATACAGAGATTCTTTCACCTATCAAGGCATCTCTCTTCGAAGACGTTATCCCATCTTGCAAATAACTAAGTTCTTTCAATCGCTCAACAATAAGTGACCTGTCAATTTTTCCCTCAAGACCTGAAGCATAGGTGTCTTCTTCATCACTAAAAGAAAAAAATCCGCACCAATCCAATTGCATTTCCTTTATAAAATCAATCAACTCATCCTGATCTTCCTCAGTTTCCCCTGGATAACCAACTATAAAATTTGAGCGGAAGACAGCACTCGGGGAATTTCTCCGAATTCCAGAGATTAGATCTCTAAACCGTTCGGCATCACCCCAGCGCTTCATCCTCCTCATTAGTGGAGACGAAACATGCTGCAAAGAAAGATCAAAATACGGAACTGTTAATGAGCACATAACATCTATCAGTTGTTGATTCAATTCTGACGGGTAAAGGTAAAGAAGTCTTACCCAATCAACCCTTTGCGTTATTTGTTCTATCAAAGGAATTATTGACTTTTCACCAACGCCCTGATCTCTTCCAAATGCTGCTAAATCTTGAGCTACAAGAACAACTTCCTTAACCTGTAATGATTCAACCTCTTCAAGTATGGAATTAATATCACGACTTCGTTGCGGTCCTCTAAAAGATGGTATTGAACAGAAACCACAGGCTCTATCACAACCTTCTGCGACCTTAAGATACGCCCAAGGTCTAGTTGATGCCGGACGAGGCAAATTCAATAGATCGAATTCTGGAACATTGGCTTTTTTATTTAAAGAAACGGAAACACCAAATCCGGCTACTCGATTAACTTCAGGTAAAACGTCTTGTAATTCACTCCCGTATCTTTCAGCCAAACAACCGGTTACAACAATTTCACTACCTTCATTTCTAAATTCATCCAGACTTAAGATCGTTTCGATGGATTCCTCTCTTGCCTCTTCAATAAAAGCACAAGTATTTACAACTATTAAGTCCGCACTGGCTAAATCATCCGTAGCTTCCATTCCATCTGAAAGTAATGATCCTGCCAATTTCTCTGAATCGACTTCATTTTTCGGACACCCGAGCGTAACTAGGTGAAATTTTGAACCGCTTACCATCACTTAAGGCTAGGTGCAAAGACAACTAAGAATTGATCAACCGGTAAGAGTTCTTATCATTTGCCAAAACAAAAGCGCATAGATAAGTAAAAGGAGTAAAGCATTCCATTTTGAAATTGTTACAGGTTTCCGCATGCACCAGAAAGCAAAAAGACATAAAAAACACATACCTAATAAGACTGAACCGTCCATGAAAGGTTGTTCTGATGGGCGTCCTAAACCAGAATGTGACAACAATATTGCGCCTCCGACACCTAGGCTATTGAACAGATTAGAGCCGAAAAGGTTACCAATTATTAATCCCCACTCTCCTCTGCGTGCCCCAACCAGAGAGGTGACAAGTTCCGGTAAGGAAGTTCCTATTGCAACTAAAGAAAATCCTATGAAACCTCCTTCCCAGCCAAATTCATTTCCGATAGAAACTGCGGAACTTACAATCCAGCGTGGGGACAGAACTGTGAGTGCAAGGCCTATAGTCATCACAATGATTTCACGTGATACTGGCCAACTGTGTTTTCTAGGAGAGTGAGGCGGAACCACTCCAGCTCTTTTGAAATAATGGAAAATTGCATAATTAGCCAAACAAAAGAAAAGAAGGAGAATAAGCCCCCCTAGCGCTGAATTTATTTTCAGATATACAACACCAGTAAAAAGTAAAGCTCCAAAAAATGAATATCCTGCCTGTTCTTTTGTGCCGTGTGGAGGAATGACATTCCCCCAAATCAAAATTGGTAGAGCCAACACCAGTCCAAGATTCGCAACATTAGATCCAACTACATTTCCTACAGCCAGCTCAATGCCACCAACTTCTTGTTGAAATACAGCCGTAAGTGATGCAGCTAACTCTGGTGCACTTGTGCCAAAACCAACCAACAAGGCACCCACAAGCGCTTTAGGTATCTTAAATCTTTCAGCTAAACGTGACGTTCCGTTCAAAAATTGATCTGCTGCAAAAACCAACACACACAGTCCAAGTATTAGGATCAGAAAATCTTCAAACACAACTAAAGAGTATCTAAGTTAGTTGCACCTTAGAAGTCTTCTGCGCTTGGGATTTCAAACTCTTCCGCAGCAATTAGAACTTCGCGTGCCTTTGAACCTGAAGAAGGACCCACTACCCCTGATTCTTCTAGTAAGTCCATCAAACGTCCAGCTCTAGCAAACCCGACACGGAGTTTTCTCTGAAGCATCGAGGTTGAACCAAGTTGACTAGAAATAACCAAATTTCTAGCTTCTTCATACAACTCATCATCTTGTTCAGAAGCAACAGAAGTGGGACGAGAAAAATCTTCAGTTATGTCAACAACTGGTTCACTCGGAGCAGGCGACTCCAGCACGTCAGATGGACCTTGGTTAACTGGTTGTTCTTCCGTGGTATCGAGTTGAGCTTTCCATGTTGCCACCACTTCACGCACTTCGCTCTCTTCAACCCATGCTCCTTGAATACGTTGAGGTGTGCTTGAACTAGGGCCTAGAAGTAGCATGTCCCCTTTCCCTACGAGCCTTTCAGCTCCTTGCTGATCCAAAATAACTCGACTATCAGCGAGACTCGAGACTGCGAAAGCTAATCGAGCAGGAATATTAGCTTTAATCACACCCGTAATCACGTTTACTGAAGGACGCTGTGTAGCCACCACCAAATGTATTCCCACTGCTCTAGCCATCTGAGCCAACCTGCAGATTGAGTCCTCAACATCTCGAGCGGCAACCATCATCAAGTCTGACAGCTCATCCACTACAACCATAATGAAAGGCAATCTTTCATATTCGCGGGAATTCTCTTCACCGAAATCCATTACCGGTAATTCATCTCGATCATACGCTGCGTTGTATCCCGTTATATCTCTGAAACCACAATTCGACAGAATGTCATATCTTCGCTCCATCTCACGAACAGCCCAATGAAGTGCATTTGCAGCCTTCTTAGGGTCCGTAACAGGTGCTGTTAAAAGATGAGGTACACCTTCATACTGCCCCATTTCAACGCGCTTTGGGTCTACAAGTATTAGTCGGACTTGATCGGGTGTAGTTCGCATCAAAACAGAAGTAACCATCGCATTAATACATGAAGACTTTCCAGCTCCGGTAGCTCCAGCTATCAAAAGGTGAGGAGTAGTTGCAAGATTGAGCATCACGGTTTTGCCTTTTATGTCTCTACCTACTGCCAATTCAAGAGGGTGTGTCGCTTTCTTGGATTCCTCGGAAGTCAAAATGTCCCCTAGAGCAACCACATCTCTGTCTTCATTTGGAACCTCTATACCAATTGCCTGCTGACCGGGTATCGGAGCCAAAATACGAACATCTGCAGCAGCCAACGCATAAGCAATATCTTTGTTAAGGCTTGTAATACGTGAAACTTTCACACCGTCGCCTAATTGCAAGGCATACCGCGTAACCGTTGGTCCAATAGTCATATCGACTAATCGAGTTTCGACACCATGTGTTTCCAACGCTTCTTGAAGTCTCTTTCCTCGCTCTTCTGCAGCCTTAGCATCTACATCATGCTTGTCACTCGTTGAAAGAATCTCTAAAGATGGTAACGACCAGGAAGATCCTTCAACTGCTTTACCCAGTTGGATCGTAAGCTGCTCACTTGCAGTGGTTTTTACTTTCGGTTTTACTTTTTTCTTTTTAGGCTTAAATTCTTTTTGCGGTTCGGCAACAGTTCTAACCTCAGTTTCTGATGGAGGATTTTCTTGAAAAGTACTTTCTTCTCTAACTGGATCTGGTATTTGTCGCTGGTCTGTAGATCCCGGTGGTGTCAATAAGCTTCTGATCCAATTACCAAGGGAACGACTCAATGCTTTTAGGAGTAAAGCAATTCCTTTAAATAGCTGCTTCCCAGCAACCCCAGCACTTTTTACAGTAATCCTTATCGCATCACGTGCAGAAACTCTTGTAGCAATCACTACTGACACCAAAATAAAGGCAACAAGAACCAGAACAGAACCCCAAGTCCCTATAGCTGCTCTCAAACCGCCCCCTGCAGCAAGACCTAAAATACCTCCTGCATCTCCAAGCTCATCCACCCCGTCACTAATGCCGGGACGACCGCGGCTTAAATGCAGTAAACCGGATACGCCTACAAGACCAAGAAACAGCCCGACAGGCAATCGTTTAGTTATTTCTCCGAATTCAGAGCGTTCTCTGAACATAGCTAAACCTGTAACTGCCATCAAAACAGGGAGAACAAGTTTTATTATTCCAATAGTCCACCCTGCAGCGCCATCAACTACATCACCAACCGGTCCTGCCTGCTCAAGATAGATCGATAAGCCTGCCAAAAGACCGCCAAGTACAAGACCGAGACCGAGCATTTCATTTCCACGTCCGGCGAAAGCCGTTTTAAAGAAATTTTTTGTTACACCCCCTTCCATTGGAGGTGTTTTAGGGGCGCGTGTAGATTTTTTACTGTTAGCACTGCTAGACCCAGTAACAGAATTTTCAGAGTTTTCTTCGCCCATAGGAACCTTTACCACAACAGTTTTACGGTAGCACTAGGGCGTGACGTAGGGTATCCATTGTGATTTTTAGTTGATTTCGACTAATGGGATTAACACGGGCCGGCGCCCAGTTTTTAGGTCTACAAATTTCCCGGTTGCCCTTCGAACAAGTCTTGTTAACTCTTTTTGGTCAAACTCACCATTAGTTAGTGCGTCATCCAACACTTTTACTACTTCTTCGATTATTCCATTGAGATATTTCTCTTCATCTCCAGTCTCAACCCACCCGAGAGTCGTCACAAAAGGATCCTCTAAAAGCTTTCTTCTCTTTTTGTCGATTAACACTCTGACTAGAATGAAACCTTCACCACCCAAAGAAATACGTTCTTTAACCAAGTCATTACTCACTTCAGCTCCTCGAACATCCACCATTAAGTACTCACCGCTTACGCTCCCTTCTAGGTGTAATCCATGCTCATCTAAACAGACACTGTCGCCATCCTCACACCGGAGAATCTTGGATTGGTCCATTCCTCTACTCAATGCAATTTCTTCATGTCCTAACAAGTGGGTGTACTCACCATGAACTGGTATAAAAAGTTCGGGATTACTTGCTTCATGTAATGCCAGAAGCTCACCAGCCTTGCCATGACCAGTCGTGTGGATCTTCAACTTGCCGCTGTGGACGATACGGGCACCCAGACGTACCAAATTATTATGAACTCTGAAAATAGAAGCCTCATTCCCAGGAATCGGAGATGAAGAGAAAATGACCGTGTCATTTCTGTCTATTTCGACCAGAGGATGCTTCCCGACTGACATCATAGATATAGCTGCTCTTGGTTCAGCCTGAGACCCTGTACAGATGATACAAACCTTGTCAGATCTAAACTTTTTCAATTCTTTTTCATTTAAAAGAACCCTGTCCGACACTTTCAAAAGACCTAACTCTCGCGCTAAAGCTACATTTCTGATCATTGAAGGACCCAATATCGCTAACTTTCGATCTGTCTTTGTTGCAGCATCAGCTATTTGTTGGATTCTGTGAATATGGCTAGAAAACGTACCAACGATTATTCGACGTCCTTCATTTTCGTTGAAAACATCTTCTAATATGGGACCTATTTCTGACTCTGAAAGAGACACTCCTTCATTCTCAGCATTTGTGGAATCTGCCAGAAGTAACCGAATTCCTTCTTTTTTGGAAATATCAGAGACCCTTTTTAGATCTGTAAGGCGTCCGTCCACAGGGGTTGGATCCAATTTGAAATCGCTGGAATGCAAGATAACACCTTGGGGAGTTCTAAAGATAGTCATTAACCCGCCGGAGGTTGAATGAGTCACTGGTAAAAATTCACATTCAAAACGACCAATTTCATGAGTTTCATTATCTTCAACTACAACAAGTGGAGGGAGTTCCACTTCATGGCTTTCTAATTTTGCCTTAATCATCCCAAGAGTAAATGGAGAACCATAAATAGGTACTGACAAATGGCGAAACAAGTGAGGTATCCCGCCTATATGATCCTCATGCGGATGGCTCACTACGCAGGCTTCTATGTCGTTACGCCTGTCAAGCAACCACTTAAAATCTGGAAGTATTGAATCGACACCTGGATGTTTATAAGGAAACAACTGGCCACAATCAAGAAGCACAATACGCTCATCTACCTCAATTGCTGCACAATTTCTTCCGATTTCACCAAGTCCACCTAGGAAAGTTATATGTACTGGACTATTCAAAGTTTCGTTTCTTGTTAATTAGCCGCGCCCTAGGCTACTTAAGACCCCACGCGCCTTTTCAGCCAACCATTCTGGTTCAGGCCCCATCGGTAAACGACAATCGCCTCCTGGTAAGTTGAGTATTTTCATCATTGCTTTTGTGGGTATTGGGTTAGGTGTCAGATCTCCAGATTCGAAATCATATGAGGGTATAAGCCGACGATTGATTTCTAACGCTCTAATATAATCTCCACTAAAAAAAGCTTTCATCAACTCAACTGTTTCAGGCGTGGACCAATGAGAAGCAACACTCACTGTTCCAACAGCGCCCACAGAAAGCAAGGATAAAGTCAATGAATCTTCGCCACTGTAAACTTCAAAACCTTCTGGTGCGGCTGCTATCACTCTGGCAGTTTCAGCGACATCCCCTGCCGCATCTTTAAGTGCAACTATATTTTCAACTTCGTCGGCTAATTGTAAAATTGTTGAAGTATCAATTTTTCTACCTGACCTAACAGGAATATCGTAAAGCATTACCGGTAAATTAGTTGCGCTAGCTATCGCCGAAAAATGCGCTATCAATCCTTGTTGAGAAGGTCTGTTGTAATAAGGAGTTACTGTAAGAATTCCTGAAGCCCCCACTTCAGTGCAACGTTCAGTTAATTCAACAGCGGCCTTAGTGTCGTTACTTCCTGCTCCCGCTATCACGGGAACATCAACTGCTTCAACTACGGCAGCAATCAAATCTATTTGCTCTTCGTGCGTGAGAGTAGGAGACTCTCCTGTAGTGCCAGCAATAACTAAACCTTCATTACCTTGCTCCACAAGCCATCTAGCTAATGTTTGTGCTCCTTCTACGTCCAACTCATCATCTTTTGTAAACGGCGAAATCATTGCTGTCAGGACCCGCCCAAAACGTGGTGTCATAATTTCTACTCCCTTCACCTTTAAGTGCTTTCGGATGCTCTATCAATACCTAAAGTTGAAAAAAAGTTTTCATGCAACTCAAACCACACCGTGTGGTAGGACTCCATCATGGGTTTGGCGATCCAGTCTGTATCTCCTTTAAGGACCATTTCCAGTGCATAGGTAAAACGACTACCGTAAGATGAAAAACGCTCCAATTGCTCAGTAAGGTTTGCGCACATGGGCTGCGTTTGTTTATCCAACTCAACTAAGCGGTCGATCACTCCCTTGTCGTAGTCCGGATCAGAATGGTCATTTAAAACTTGTTCTCCTTCGCTCCCAGCGGATGGTGGTTTTAGTTGCCAATCCGTGCAAAGTTCTTTGAAATCATCATTTAATTGTGAGAATTCTTTGTAGGCGGTCTCAATTTCTGGGCGAATTCCTAAATTATCAACTTCATTTGCCAGTAGTTGTTCACCGAATGATCTTCCCGCTGGCGTAATCATCCATCCCACCATTCGGCCTTCTCTGTAACTGACCATGCCCTCTTCAGCGAATTGATTTAGCATATTCAAACTGTCTTCTTGGCTTAAACCAACAGTTTCTGCGACAGCTTCGGTATCAACAAAACCCTTTACTCTTAATGCTTGAAGCACCAGAAGGTCAGATTCACTTATTTTCGACATGTAATCACGCTACCAGTCGATCGTCAGCTACGACGCGTCTAAGCACCAAAGGGTAACCAACCAAACCTATAAAAGTGAAAATAAACCATTGAACCGCATAACTAAGATGTGACCCTTCGGTCAATTCAAGTGACTGCATTTGCACCGGCCAATTATTCGTTGTTTGTTGATTTTGCTGTAAATAAATTGGCAGTAGTGGTAGGCCCCATTCATCGCTCAATAAATCAATATCAATTCGGTTTATCTCATTGCCTTGTAACTTTCCATCCGAAAAGGGAACCATAATGAGTCCTTCTATTTCAAACATCCCTGAAGGCGGTTTCCAAATCTCAGATTCACCCTCGTTAAATATCTTGCGCGGAAGATACCCCCTATTTACAGCGACATAGGAAACAGGGTCGCTTTCAAGAGTAAAAGAATTTATAACTTCAACTCCTGGAACACCATCTCGAGTCCTATTAATCAAATAGACCTGTCTATTTTCATCAAAAGTCCCTATGGCAGTAGCAGGAGCGTAACTCTGGTAATTATCTAATTCGTCCGCATATAAGTTATTAACTGCAACAGATTCCCTGCCAGAAGCTTCCATTATCTGAGTGTTATTCGACTTACGTTCCTCTAACCGGCGGAGTTGCCAGAAACCAAAATTTACAGTAGATACAAGTAGCGCTACTACAAAAATATGCGAGATTATCCAACTCGGTCTCAACAAACGACGAGACGCCAAAGTCACTCAATTCCAAGCAGTTTTTCTAAGCCGATAGTTAACCCGTTCGGAAGAGAAGCAACTCCTTGCACAGCTAGTAAAACTCCAGGCATAAAAGACTCACGATCGGGAGAGTCATGACGTATCGTCAATGTTTGACCTATTGAGCCCATGATTACCTCCTGGTGGGCAACCATGCCTTTCATTCTTACTGCATGTATAGGTATCCCTTTCAATTCAGCTCCACGGGCACCTGCAATACTTTCATTTATTGTCGGGTCTTCATCCCACTGGTTAGAAGCTGATGACATTCTTTCTGCAGTCGCGATTGCTGTGCCTGAAGGCGAATCTTTTTTCTGGTTGTGATGATATTCAATTATTTCAGCCGTATTGAACCAAGGTGCTGCAATAGATGCAAAATGCATCATAAGCACTGCTCCTATTGCAAAATTAGGGACAATTAAACAACGGCTTTCATTGAATTTTTTCTCAATTATTGAAACATCTTGATCTGAAAGACCGCTTGTCCCTACGACTACATCAATTCCTTCTTCAGCCAGCAAAGGCAAGTTATTTTTTGAAGCCTCAGCAATAGTGAAATCAACTACTACATCTACTTCAGCTTTAAAAAAATCACTGATTTCTTGAGTAATTGGAATACCCTCAAGCATTTCTTCTGACTCGTCGGAAGGTAAATCCACAGCTGCTACAAGTTCCAAAGATTCAGCTTGCATAACCGCAGAACAAACTGACTGTCCCATACTTCCAGTCGCTCCTAGGACACCAACTTTTAAAGATTCTTTTCCCATATGTCAGAGGTTAGTGCCCCGACGTGGATTTATTGGAATTGTTTAATAATCAAATTAAACCTAAAAGATGAAACCAGCTATCTTCTTTTTCGTTCACCACTTCTTCTAGAAGAACTTTTACCTAAGTCTCCGTGTACTGCTTCCAGTTCTGCTTGAAAAGCATCTTCAAAAGAAGCTGATGACTTTGACTTGCTTTCGTTACCTCGATCGTCAGAAGCGGTATCTTTTTGATTGAAATCATCCGAATCAGAAGAATCTTCATCATTGTCTGAAATCTCATCCTCTTCAATAGCTTCAGAAGACTTCTCTTTGGGGTTTCGATCATCATCATCTAATAAAGGCCTAAGAGAAATTTTTCCATTCGGATCTATGTCTTCAACTTCGACTTCAATAGCATCACCTAGAGCAAGAACATCTTCGACCCTGTCGATACGTTTCCCACCACCTAATTTGGAGATGTGAACCAGACCATCTCTTCCTGGCAGTATGTTCACAAAAGCTCCGAACTTAGTGATGTTCACAACCCTTCCTTCATAAACCTCTCCGACATGTGCTGAAGGTGGGTCAACGATCAGCATTATTTGTCTTTCCGCTTCGGCAACTTTTTCACGGTCAGGTGAAGCGATAGAGACAATTCCTGACATTCCATCATCATCAACGGTAATTTCAGCTCCGGATTCGGCTTGAATAGTGTTTATCATTTTCCCCTTCGGGCCGATTACCTCACCAATTTTTTCAACCGGTATCTCAAAGCTAAGAATCTTTGGAGCGTTCTCCCCTACATCCTCACGTGGTTCAGGAATAGCAGAAGCCATTACTTCGAGTATCTTCAATCGGGCTTCTTTGGCTTGATTTAATGCATCAGCAAGCACGTCTGCAGGAATACCGTCAATTTTGGTATCCAACTGCAAAGCTGTGACGAACTCAGATGTGCCAGCAACTTTGAAATCCATATCTCCGAAAGCATCTTCTGCTCCTAAAATGTCAGTAAGCGTTATGTACTTGTCATCTTTGTAAATTAAGCCCATAGCTATACCGGCGACTGGCGCCTTAATAGGAACACCTGCATCCATCATCGAAAGACTGGAAGAACAAACAGAACCCATTGAAGAAGAACCGTTTGATGCAAGAACTTCAGACACCAAACGAAGTGTGTAAGGAAATTCTTCAAAACTTGGCACTACAGGAAAGAGAGCTCTTTCAGCGAGTGCGCCATGACCGATTTCTCTGCGCTTTGGTCCTCTCATGAAACCAGTTTCCCCTGTTGAAAAAGGCGGAAAATTGTAATGGTGCATGAATCTTTTACGCTCAATCGGATCAATACCATCTACCATCTGATCCATCCGTCCAGTTCCCAAAGTGGTTACATTCAAAACCTGAGTTTCTCCTCTTTGGAAAAGACCCGATCCATGAGATGTAGGAATGATTCCTACATCTGATAGCAGGGCTCGAATATCAGACACTCCACGTCCATCAATTCGAACTCCTTCTTTAACAATTCGATCCCTAACAATCTCTTTAGTAACAGACCTAATAGCAGCAGAAATCTGACTTTCAGCGCCTTCTATTTCTTCAAAATCAGAAATGAGTTCACTTTGAATTACTTCTTTGAGGTCTGACTCAGCGTTCTGTCTTTCCGTCTTATCAACAATTGTCTGTGTAGCTGCAATTCTTTCTGCTCCAGCATTTTCGACAGCTGTCAAAATTTCGGGACTGTAATCAGCGAAAACCTCATATTCCATTACCTCAGGTTTTCCTACTGCTTTGACTAGTTCCTGCTGTAGTTCAATAACTTCTTTTATGAATTTCTTAGAAAATTCAAGACCATCGGCCAACACAGATTCATCAACGAAAGGTGCCCCTGAGTCATAAACATCACAAGTAGCTTCTGTGCCACCTGCTTCTACCATCATGACTGCAACATCTCCATCTTCTAATAGACGTCCTGCTACAACCATTTCAAAAGCTGAATCTGCAGCTTCTTCATAGGTGGGATGAGGAATCCATTCTCCTGAAGCAGCCCAGGCAATTCGAACAGCCCCCACGGGACCGTCAAAAGGTATTCCGGAAATCATGAGTGCTGCTGAAGCTCCATTTAAAGCTAAAACATCATGAGGGTTCTCCATGTCAGCCCCTATTACTGTTCCGATTATGTGTACTTCATTACGGAAACCTTCTGGAAACATAGGTCTTAAAGGTCGGTCAATTAGTCGACATGTCAAAATTGCCGACTCTGATGCGCGACCTTCGCGACGGAAGAAAGACCCTGGGATCTTGCCCGCAGCGTACATTCTTTCTTCAATATCAACAGTTAATGGGAAAAAGTCAGCACCTGATCGAGCTGATTTTGAACCCGTTGCTGTCATCAAAACTGTTGATTGCCCAAGTTGAGACAAAACTGCCCCTCCTGCCAATCCAGCCAGACGTCCAGTTTCAAAACTGATTGTTTTTTCTGTCCCTGAAAATGTGTGGGACACGGAAATTGGTTTATTCATTCTTATTCTCTTTTTTCTTTTCTTTACCTGTTCGAAACATTTTCGACCAGGGCGACACCAAGCGATGAAAGCACAATTTAAAACTGCTCACTTCGTAGGGTCTTTTTATATCTGTTCCTTTAATTAACTAAGTTTAGGAACTTTTTGAGCCAACGCCCTAGTGGCGCAAACCTAATTTTGCGATAATTGACCTATAACGCTCAACGTCATTTTTTTCTAAATAATCAAGCAGTCTTCGTCTACGACCTACAAGCATCAACAAACCTCTCCTGCTGTGATGGTCCTTTTTATGGACTTTCAAATGCTCGGTAAGGTGGCTGACTCTTCCACTAATTAAAGCAATCTGAACTTCAGGAGAACCGGTATCACTCTCGTGCAATCGGTGCTCAGAAATTGTTTCAGATTTAACAGGTGTACTACTTGACATATATTCCTCTAATGTCTTCCTCTAATATCGAATTTAATTTAGAAACTAGCCCTATTAAAACTATCGGCGAGATTAGGAAGATCCACAAGATTTTAATATTGCTTACGAGGCTTATGAGTTAATGATTCTTAACAATTGGGCCATTTCTACCGCAGAATCAGCAAATTCAGAACCTTTGTTCTCTGCATGCACAGATGCTCTTTCAATAGCCTGTTCAACTGTTTCAGTGGTCAAAATGCCGTAAATCGCAGGTACGCCTGTCTCAAGACCTATCTGTAGTACTCCTTCAGCTGATTGACCGGCTACATAGTCAAAATGGGGAGTATCGCCTCTTATTACACACCCTAAACAAATAACAGCGTCTACAGAAAGTTCTCTTGACATTTGCTTTGCAGCAAGGGGTATCTCAAAAGCGCCCGCCACCCAGCCTAAAGTTACATTCTCTTCGGAAACTCCCAAACTAAGCAGTCGTGCATGAGCACCAGCCAACAATTGTTCAACAATTATCTGGTTAAAACGAGCTGCCACAATCCCAATCTTTAAGCCGTTGCCATCGAGTTCAACATTTAATTCGTTCATGAATTCTCACTTTTTTGAGTCTTATCTTCAATAAACGAATCATCTAATAAGTGTCCTAGTCGTTCTTTTTTAGTCTCTAAATATCTGATATTTTCTTCATTAGGAATTGTATTAAGTGGCACACGGTCAAGGATCTCTAGCCCATACCCTTCAAGACCACCGTACTTGGCGGGATTATTGGTCATCAGTCTCATCTTTGAAATACCTAAATCTGCTAAAATTTGTGCTCCGACGCCATATTCACGCGAATCAATCGGTAAACCTTGTTGAGTGTTTGCGTCAACGGTGTCAAACCCTTCATCTTGCAGACTGTAAGCCCTTATCTTGTGAGCTATACCTATTCCTCGACCTTCATGTCCACGTAGATAAACCACGACTCCACTACCTGCATCACCTATTAAACGAATAGCTTCATCTAACTGGGAACCGCAATCGCATCGCAAAGAGCCTAATAGATCTCCGGTTAAACACTCAGAATGAACTCGGACTAGTGGTGCTTCAGTTTCTTTTAAATCACCCAAAGCATAAGCAACATGCTCGCCTCCATCTAATACAGACCTGTATGCGTGGGCTGTGAATTCTCCATACCGAGTTGGAATGCGCGCTTCAGCAAAATGTTCAACCAACTTTTCATTGCGTCGCCGAAAACGAATCAAATCGGCTATCGAAATGAAACACAAATCATGCTCTGAAGCAAACTTTTCAAGGTTTGGAAGCCTGGCCATGCTTCCATCTTCATTCACAATTTCGCACAAAACCCCAACCTCGGACCTTCCTGACATTTGGCATAAATCAACCGCTGCCTCAGTGTGGCCTGCGCGTTTCAAAACACCCCCTTGACGTGCTCTCAATGGGAAAATATGACCAGGTCGAGCAAAATCATTCACACCAAAATCAGGATCAGCAAGAGCTCCAACTGTTGCTGAACGATCTCCTGCTGAAATGCCAGTGGTAGTTCCCTCTAGTAAGTCAACTGAAATAGTAAAGGCAGTCCGCATTGATTCAGTGTTATTTGCAACCATCAATGGAAGTTCCAAAGAGTTCGCTCTTTCTTCAGTCATGGGGGCGCAAATAACTCCACTCGTATAACGAACCATGAAAGCCATCTTTTCTTCATCCATGGCATCTGCAGCGATTATCAGGTCACCTTCATTCTCTCGGTCTTCGTCATCGACCACCACCACAAAGTCACCACGCTGGAAAGCTTCAAGTGAATCTTCAATTGTTGAAAAAACCATCAGACCTTCTCTCCTGAAATTGAAATGTTGCGACTAGATAGCAGATTTTCTATATAACGAGCCAAAACATCTACTTCTAAATTCACCAAACTGTCTACTCCCATGTCTTTAAAAGTCGTTACCTCTATTGTGTGGGGTATTAGAGCAATGTCAAAGTGAAGTTCTTCTTTATCTAAAAGATTTGAAATTCCAGCCACTGTCAAACTAACACCATTGAGAGTTATAGAACCCTTTTCCACGATCTGACCTGCAAATCCATTCGAACAAGTAAACCCAACAAGCCACGAACCATCACTTTGAAAATCTACAGCCACTATTTTCGCAATTCCATCAACATGCCCTTGAACAATATGACCGCCGAACCGACCGTTTACTGATAATGCTCTTTCCATATTGACACGATCACCAATACTCATCTCACCTAAACAAGTCCTCGAAATAGTCTCGGGTACAGCTTCTACGGCAAACGAACTTTCGGAAAGACTAGTAACTGTAAGGCAGCATCCATTAATTGATATAGAAGAACCTATTTCAGCATCTTCTATTACTAGTTTTGAAAGAATCTCAAATCTTCTACCATCCCCAGATACTTCTATCGAAGAAATTTCACCTACTTCTTCAACTATCCCTGTGAACATCTGTAACCCCTTTACCATCTCGGGTGCACAGATAAAGAACTATTAAACTGTCCTGAACCAGGTCAGACAATTTGTATCTTCTCCCATCCGGACTGTAACCGTCGGCTCAGGAATTCAACCTGATCAACCTCAACCAAAAGCAGAGGTTCGCGGGCTTGCCATATGACTTACCGCCGGTAGGGAATCTCACCCAACCCCGAAGACTGTATATTAAATTTTTATTATTGCCTTAGTCTACAGGCATTAAGAACAGTAACTTACGAGTTTTTTATTATTGACCCTAGTAAAGGTTCAATAACCTTCCTGAAAAAACAACAACTGCAACGATCAAAACTTTCCTAATTAAGCTGGCGCCTCCTAGAACTGCAAACCGTGCGCCGACTACTGCCCCTATGGTCAAACCTGCTGCCAGAATCACCGCTTCTTTCCAGTACACCTGATGGTTGATGATGAACACTGGCAAGGCAAAAATGGAAACAACCAAAGTCACTACTACTTTCACGCTGTTTGCTAACACTAAGTCCAATCCACTCCGTGCTAAAGAAAGCACTAGCAATAGACCTACACCAGCTTGAAAAGCACCACCATAAAGGCCGACTAACAAAAAAATAAACACAGTAAAACTTTTCCCCCATGGGGACTTTTCAGAAGTGGGATTAGGACTTGGCCTTAGTGACAAAACTAAAAGTGGGATCATCACAATCCCAAATATTTTTTCGAATGTTTCGTCACCTAAATTTGACGCTAAAAAGGCTCCTCCGACTGAACCAATTGCAACAGGCAACAAAATTGGACCTGCTCTAGTAAAACCTGAAACTCCGAAACTTTTGAAAGCTGCCGCAGCGCTAGCACTCGAAGCCAAAATACCTAAACGATTAGAGCCATTGGCAGCCCCACCAGGTACTCCCGCGAAGATAAGTAGAGGCACTGTAATGAGTGAACCCCCACCCGCGAGAGTATTAATCACACCTGCAAATAAACCGCCGAAAAACAACAAAAGAGTTTCTTCAAACCCCATAGTCAACTCAGTGCAATACGCGCATCGTCAACATCGAATTCTAGTTGTTTAATCAAAGAGTCAATATTTTCAAAGCGCTTTTGATTTCGAAGAAATTTTTCAAAAGTGATTTTTGAAAAATCTCCATAAAGATCTAAATTTTCGTCAATCAAATGAACTTCTAAGAGTAAATCCCCATCATTATAAAAATGCGGCCTTGTACCAAGCGAAATCGCAGATGGATATTTACAACCATCTGAACTCTCATAAAAACCTGCATAAACACCATCTAATGGCAGTAGGCGTTCCGAGGGAACTCTAATATTTGCAGTTGGGAAACCTAATTCTCTACCTCGAGAATCTCCCTCAGTCACATGACCTCGAACCTCATACGGTCTCCCAAGCATCATGTTAGCTTTTTCCAAATCCCCATTAAGAAGTGCTTCTCTAATCGCCGTGGAAGAGATCTGGTTCTCACTCGTTGGTAGAGTTTCATTTATTCCTAGCAATTCAAGCGAGTGGATCTCGAAATTTTCCTCTTTTCCGATTTGTTCCAATAACTTAACATTGCCTTCACGATTCTTACCGAAATGAAAGTCCTCACCCACAGCGACAACCTTTGCATTGAGAGTCTCTACTAAAACTTCTTTAACAAATTCCTCTGCTGATTCTTCAGCTCTCTTTTCATCGAATTCAATGATTTGAACCAGTTCGACTCCCGTCTTCTCTAACTGTTCGAGCTTTTGCTCAAGACCCGTTAAAAGCAATGGTGCACTCTCTGGTCTGACCACACTCGCCGGGTGAGGTTCAAAAGTTAAAACAACCGAGCAAAGATCCCGACTATGAGCAATTTTACACAACTCTGAAATTAGCTTGCGATGACCTAAATGAACTCCATCATAAGTCCCGATAGTGACAGCTGATCCGAGTTTTGCTTTTTGAATTTTTTCGTAATTTCGAGAAACTTCCACAAGATGAGGCTACCCACCGAACTTCATTAGCCGACAAGCACAACTGTAGGTTTAGTTTTTTCGCCATAATTGTCGTAGACAGCTAGTAACCGTCCCTCTTTATTTGCTACCGCCCAAGGACCACCACTGTCCACGCCTAAACGGTCTTTCTCTAGAATCTTTCCAAAAGCCACTTCTTTTTCAACTTCGTCGGAAACTTCAACCGTTTCGAAATCACGCATACCTACAATCGGATCACGTAAAATAACTTCTTCTATCGACATAGCTTCAGATTCATCAAAAGATCCAATTGCTGTCCTACGTAAATTTCGCAGATGTGCACCGCCTCCTAAAGAAGTGCCCAAATCAGCAGCTAAAGAACGTATATATGTTCCAGAAGAACAATCAACGGAGACTTCATACACCAAAGGGTCAGATGTTGGACTCACTTCAAATCGCTTCACAGAAACAGTGCGCGGCGGGCGATCCACCTCTCCCCCTTCGCGTGCAATCTCATGAAGACGTCTCCCACCTACACGTACTGCAGAAACCATTGGAGGCACCTGTTCTATTTCTCCCAAAAATTTTGTAGCTGCTTCTTCCACTTCAGAAAATTTCAATTCACTCATATCATAAGTACAAGTAATCTCACCAGAAGAATCTAAAGTTGACGTTTCCTCGCCAAAAACTATCTCTCCTTTATATGACTTCGGTAAACGAGTTAAAAACTGGAGCAACCTTGTAGCCCTCCCAACTCCTAAAATCAAAACTCCTGTCGCGTCTGGATCTAATGTTCCGGAATGTCCGACTTTTCTAGTTCCAAATACTTTCCTCGCTTTGGCCACCACATCGTGACTTGTTAACCCCGACGGCTTATCAACAACTGCGATCCCAATTTGTTCCGTCGTTTCTTTTGACATGAAGTTTCTATTCTTGATTCAATTCTCGAAGCAAGTTTTCAATTCTTTCTGCTGACTCAGCGGTGTCATCTACAAAAAAAGAAAGAGATGGAACTCGGCGTAATCTAGACTGCTCATTTATAGCCCTCTGTAACCGTGACCTGTGGAGTTCAAGTCGCCTACAAAGTTCCTCGTCATCAAGCTCACCTGTAACAAAAACTTTTGCTTGAGTGAGACTTTTGTCAGTTTGAACGCCGGTGACTGTGACGAAGCCTAAAACCTCGTCATCAATTATTTCTAGTTCTTCAGCAAGAATCCTTATCAGGAGTTCATTTAATCGATCTGTGCGATCATAGCCACGCATACTTTCACACTATTACGGCTCTAACTTAAAGACGACCTACATATTCATGTTTCATAATGACTAGAGTCAAAATATGGGTTTTATGAAACTTCCTGAAAAATTCAACTCTGACAATACTGCATTCGGATGCTGGCTTAAAGTCCCATCCTCTGTGAGTGCCGAAATTGCTGCCCTATCCGGCTTCGACTATGTATGCATAGACATGCAACATGGTTTTAGTGACCGAAATGACCTAATACCAATGCTTCAAGCGATCCAACCTCACTCCCCCAGGGCTATTGTTCGTGTTCCGAGTAATGAACCTTCAGTAATTGGATGGGCGCTCGATGCTGGAGCGACTGGTGTGATAGTTCCACTTGTAAATTCTGCCGAAGAAGCAGAAAAAGCAGTTATGGCTTGTTTCTATCCCTCAAAGGGGAATCGAAGTATGGGGCCTACTAGAGCTGAAAGAGTTTTCGGTGAAGAATATGCGCAAGGAGTTAAGGACTCGATCCAATGTCTTCCAATGATAGAAACGCTAGATGCTTTAAACAATCTTGAATCGATTCTTTCAGTAGATGGCGTTGATTCTATATATGTAGGACCTTCTGATCTTTCCGTGAACCTTGGACTACCTAAGGGTAACAACGATGGAAATCCCAAATTTGATGAAGCTTTGGAAAGAATCATAAATAGTTGCGAGGAATATAACGTGGTCCCGGGAATACACGCCAACTCTTCTTTAGTTGAGACCCGACAAGAACAGGGGTTCCGAGTTTTAACCGTAGTTGAAGATGATGGAGCTATGAGTGCTGGATTTCGAGAAGTGTTCAACCAAATAAGGTCTTAAGTTCTAGCTATTTCTCTCTCATCGTAAGTTTCGATCACATCACCCGCTTTTAGGTCTTGAAAATCTGAAAGTCCAATACCGCATTCAAAACCAGCCTGTACTTCTTTCACATCGTCTTTGAATCTCCTGAGAGAACTAACCTCGCCTTTCCAAATGATCGTTCCCTCTCTAAGAAATCTGACTTTAGACCCTCTGGTAATTGTTCCATTTGTCGCGTAACACCCTGCGATCTTACCGATCTTTGGTACTGAGAAGATCTCCCTAACCTCTGCATCGCCTGTAACTATCTCTTCATACTCTGGTGCCAATAGACCCAGCATTGCAGCTTCTATGTCGCCTATTAGCTCATAGATGACTTCGTAGCTTCTGATCTCCACATGTTCTTCTCCCGCTAGATCTCTTGCTTTTCTTTCTGGTCTAACGTTGAAACCGATAATTGTTGCATTTGTGGTTGCCGCAAGTTGTATATCGTTTTCACTGATTCTTCCGACCCCACGATGGACGAAAGAAAGCTTTACATCTTCTCTCTCAAGTTTTCTGAGACTTTCGCTGACAGCTTCCAAGGAGCCGTGCATGTCGGCTTTAACAACAAGGTTCAAATTTGCAGCTTCGCCTTTTTGTATCTGTTCAAAAATATCTTCGAGTCTGGCTCCGCCAGATAAAGCATGCGCATCTCGACCCAGTCCTGTTTGTCTACGATGATGACTACGCCTCTCAGCAACTCGACTAGCTAATCTCTCTGTTGGAGCGACCATAATCTCATCTCCAGCGTCAGCTACTTCATTCAAACCAAGCAATTGAACCGGTGTTGAAGGGCCAGCTTCTTTGACTTGTTCTCCTGCATCATTTATTAAAGCTCTTACTCGACCCCATGAAGCTCCTGCAACTACTGGTTCGCCTACTTTAAGAGTTCCATTTTGGACTAGGACAGTAGCTACTGGTCCTTTTCCGGCGTCAAGATTTGACTCTAAAACTACACCTCTAGCTCTTGCAGCCGGCTCAGCCCTGAGATCTTCTACTTCAGCTACGACAGTCAAGTTTTCAAGCAATTCATCGATACCTAGATTTTCAAGAGCTGAAATTTCAACAGTTACTGTTTCGCCTCCCCATGATTCAGGTACTAAATCATTCTCAGCTAACTGGCCCATTACTTTTTGAACATCAGCATTTTCTCTATCAATTTTATTGATAGCTACCACAATCGGTACTTCTGCTGCTCGAGCATGATTAATTGCTTCTAAAGTTTGTGGCATCACGCCGTCATCTGCTGCTACAACTAGCACCACAAGGTCAGTTGATTCAGCTCCGCGAGCTCGCATCGTGGTGAATGCCTCATGCCCAGGAGTGTCAATAAAAGTCAAAACACTTTCATTTTTTACAATCTGATAAGCGCCTATGTGCTGAGTGATACCGCCTGCTTCACCGTCTGCGACTTTTGCATTTCTGATCTGATCTAACAGTTTTGTTTTTCCATGGTCTACGTGACCCATTACCGTGATGATTGGAGGTCGCCCAGGAGCATCTTCAGGAATCTCCTCCTCATCAATTTCTAAAAGTGCTAGGAGTTCAACTTCTTGTTCTTCTCCTTGGTCAATCAATGACACCTCTGCCCCTATCTCTGCAGCAAAAAGTTCAATCATGTCATCGCTTAAAGTTTGAGTTGCTGTGACCATCTCACCCTGTTCCATTAGGAACCTAATAACATCCGCTGACGTACGATTTAACTTCGGAGCAATTTCCTGTGCAGTGCTTTGTCTTTCCAGAAGAACAATTCCTTCTGGGACTGCTGCGTCTTCAGGAGTTAAAGCCAGAGGTTGTGCGTCCATAGGCTGCAGTTCTTCGGTCGTGCGACGTTTACGGCTCTTTTTCTTTGGTCGACGTCTTGCACCCGATCCTGGACCACGTTTTTGTTCACCCGGCTTTCCGGTAGCTGGTGGCTTCGAGCCTCTTGGGTCATCTTGACCTTGTCCAGTTCCGGGAGCAGAAGTTTTACGAGGCTCTCCACGCTGTGAAGGTCCTTTTGAGTCCGACATTGGTGGCGGTGTTGAACGTCTCCCAGGCGCCCGAACCCCACCGTCAGGTTTAGATTTTTGTTTACTTTTTACGGCACCTGGAGGCGGTGGAATAGGTTTACCTGAAAGAGATTTTGGAGATCCTGGAGGTGGAGGTATCTTTTTCCCTGAGGCAGAAACAGGGCCTTTTTGTTTATTGGTCCCACCTTCTTCTTTACCTTTAGTTTCTGTATTTATTTTCTCAATTTTTTCTACGGGAGGTTCAGCGTTTTCGGTTTGATCTGATTCTTGAGCTTCTTCTTCAGCAATTTGAGAAGTTGAAGAAGATCCACTTGATGAGACCACACGCTTCGATGCGGTTTCTTTTTTAGTCTCTTTCTTTTTTTCTTCAACCGTTTCTGCTTCAATTGAAGAAAGCTCGTCTGCCTTTTCTTTATTTTTACTATCTTTACCCGAAGACTTTGAAACTGTTTTTTTAGAAGAAACCTGTTCCGCCTTTTTCTTTTTAGGTGGAGTTTTTTCTTCTTTGGGTTCGCTTGTAAGACCCTCGCTTTCGGCTTTACGTCTCACTCGGTCCGCCTGTGCTTCAACCATTCCTGAAGAATGGCTTTTCACGTCAACGCCTAAAGACCCGCAGAGTTTAATAATCGCTGCGTTAGTCATACCCAACTGTCGGGCTAACTCATAGACACGGACACTTTTAGCCACTAATTAGTCTCCAAATCCTCTTGGTTAACTTCTTCTACGGAATCTCCTGAAGCTTCTCCTACGGAATCTCCTGAAGTTTCTTCTAACAACTCTTCTGAAACTTCCTGTTCAGTTCCTGGGTTTTCTTCTACTTCATCGTCAGAATCGCCACCTTCAACTGAAGTTCCGTCTACCGCTTCAGACCATTCTTCAACGGACATCGCAGCTCCACCATCTGCAGGTTGCCAAACTTGCTCTCCGGTCTCTTCGTCTACGACCCATTCACCTTCTGCCCAGTCAACTTGTTCGTAAGCTACTTCGTCAGCAACTTCAGTTTCGCTTTTGATATCAACACGCCAACCAGTCATACGTGCTGCTAAGCGGGCGTTTTGTCCTTCTTTTCCTATAGCTAGAGAAAGTTGGTAATCAGGTACAACTACTGTTGCAGTCCCAGTTTCTTCATCAACCTTTACTTCTTTAATCTTTGCCGGAGACAAAGCTCTCGTGACAAACTCACCTGGGTCATCTGAAAAAGGAATTATGTCTATCTTTTCGCCTCTTAATTCATTAACTACCATTCGGACTCGAGCCCCACGGGCACCTACACAAGCACCAACTGGGTCAATAGTCGCGTCATTTGAACTGACAGCTATTTTGGTTCTATGCCCTGGTTCTCGTGCGCATGCTTTAATCTCAACTATCCCGTCAGAAATTTCAGGAACTTCTAACTCGAAGAGTCTCTTTATCAAGCCGGGATGAGTTCTACTAACCACAATCTGTGGGCCCTTTGCAGTTTTTCTAACCTCTACTATGTAAGCCTTCAATCTAGAGTTGGGTTCTGGCCTCTCGAAAGGAACTTGCTCAGCTTGCGGTAAAAGAGCTTCGACACGACCAAGGTCAAGAAGCGTATAACGAGAGTCCGTCTGTTGAATCATGCCGGTAACGATGTCACCTTCACGCCCCGCATACTCTTCGTATTTTAGATCCCTTTCAACTTCGCGAATCCTTTGTGTCATTACCTGACGTGTCGTTTGAGCAGCAATTCTCCCAAAGTTTTCTGGAGTTACATCAAACTCTTCCCCAGTAGGTTCACCGTTCTCGTCAATGTTTTGAGCAAAAACTCTGAATTCCATACTGTCAGGATCAATAGTTACCCAAGAAAACTCATGAGCTTCGGGCATCCTCTTATACGCTGACTCTAGAGCATCGGCTAATGCTGCAAGCATGTCTTCAACAGTTATTCCTTTATCAGATGCAACAGCCTGCAAAGCTTCCAACATTTCGGAATTCATTGTTCTATCCTTCCATCTAAAATTTTTTCTTTCTCACCAGAAGACTTAGTTGATTTAGAATCTTGTTGCCAAACAAAAACCGTTCTAGCTTTCTGTATTGACTCGAAAGACACTTCTTGAGAAGATCTGTCTTCCAGTTTCACAGAAATTCCAGTAGAACTAGTTGACATCAAAATGCCTTCTATCCGTCTTTCTCCTGCAGATCCAGGGATTTTCTTGACCGTTATAAGACTCCCGACTGCCTTTTCGAAATGTTCTGGTTTTTTAAGTGGTCTTTCAAGACCTGGACTTGTTACTTCTAATGTGTAGGAACCTGGAACAGGTTCCTCATGATCCAATTGACGTGAAATCTCACGAGTCATATATGCCAAAACTTCTGTGTTCAATCCTTCTGATTGGTCTATAACGATCTTTAATACGCCGCCATTTAACTCAATATCGACAAGCTCTACGTTTGCGCTTGAACACAAAGGAGACACCAAGTCACTTACTTTCTCAGCAACACTCATGGCACCCCCAATTCTTCTTATTAAATTCTCTATTCAGTGCATGCCCACGCCCAAAAAGAGGCGTGGGCAAAACCCACGCCTCGTCCTAAGAAATGAACGATGCACCTCAAGTTAATCATACCGTCAGTGGCTCACTCCTACTGCACGATTTTAAGGAAGCCTTCTAAGCTATTTGATTCCTTATTGCTCCTAATTTTTGCTCTGTTTCATTCACATCTTCACCTTGCTCCTTCAAAAGCTGTTCTCTATCTAATGATGCTTCTCTTTCAGCAAGTTTGGTATCAACTTTCTCAAGTGCCGCTTCCGCTCCATCTGCTTGTATTATTTTTGCCCAAGAAACCAAAGCTTCGACCATTTCATCTTCTTTAACAACCTCAACATTTTTACCTTTTACAAACAAATGCCCTCTACCGCGGCCTGCTGCTATGCCGAGATCAGCGTCACGTGCTTCTCCCGGTCCATTCACGACACAACCCATCACTGCAACTTGCAATGGTATCTTTTCGTCTGCGAAAGCTTCCATTGCCTCTTCAGCTACTGCCACCACATCAATTTCTGCTCTTCCGCAACTTGGACACGAAATTAAGTCTACGTTTTTCCTTTCTCGTAAACCCATCGACTCCAAGAGTTGCCTCCCAGCCTTGGCCTCGATAACTGGATCAGCTGTCAGTGAGTAGCGAATCGTGTCTCCGATTCCCTCAGCGAGCAAGGTCGCAATACCTGCTGTTGATTTGATTATTCCTGAAGGTGGTGGTCCGGCTTCAGTAACTCCTAAATGCAAAGGATGGTCAGTTACTTCAGCTAGTTGTCTGTAAGCATCAAGCATCAGAGGAACATTCGAAGCCTTCACGGAAATTTTGATCAAGTCGAAACCGACTTCTGAAAAATACCCAATTTCCTGCAAAGCCGACTCGACCATTGCTTCAGGGGTAACCGTGTCTCCGTACTTGCTGTAAAGGTCGGGATGTAGAGAACCACCATTTACCCCTATCCGAATTGGTACATTTCTATCTCTTGCTTCCGCAGCAACAATTTTTATATGTTCGGGTTTTTTTATATTTCCAGGGTTTAACCGTAAACAATGAACGCCTGCTTCTAACGCTGCTAAAGCCATCCTGTGCTGATTGTGCACATCCGCAACAATGGGCACAGGGGACCTAGGTACAATTGCTGCTAATCCTTCAGCAGCAGCAATGTCATTGCAGGTGCATCGTACGATGTCCGCTCCCGCCATAGCTAGGTCATAAATCTGTTGAAGAGTCGATTCAACATCAGATGTTCGCGTAACCGTCATGGACTGAACGCTCACCGGTGCGAAACCACCTACTGGCACGTCTCCAACCAGTATCTGACGTGTTGGGCGTCTAGGAAATGAGGACTGTGTATCCACTATTAAAAAGGCTATCGCAACTTTTTAATCTTGGAGTTGCTGCCAATGATCACCCGAAATTTGGCAAGTCGACAATGTCTCTATATAAAGCAATCAGTGCAATTCCTACTAATACTGTTACCACTACCCAAGTCACAGGAATTAGCTTGTTGATATCCGCAACGTATCTCTTTCCTTTACGCGATCTGAGTCGCTCATACGTGGCGATAGCTGCATGACCACCATCTAGTGGCAGTAAAGGGACCAAATTGAAAATTCCCACAAACACATTTATCAAAACTAAGAACCATAGGTAATTATGTGTCCCTTCGTCCAACATGGCACTGCCTAACCGCGCTGCTCCGTAAATTGAGAGAAGACGATCATCCTCACTTGCAGATTCTGATCCGACTTGTTCAAGCGGTCGTTCATCTTCGCTGTTAAAAGTTCCTTTTACGAAATCTGTTAGACCTTCTGGAGAAAAGAAATCTGTAAGACCTTCCACGGAAGCGGCTGAAATTTCTGCAAACCTGTCAAAAGTGGCGGGTATCGAATCAACCAAACTTAGTGATTCGAAACTACGTTGAGGTCCTACACCAAAGAAACCTCTAACTGCTGTTTTCGAGCTAGGAAGGTTAGTCGCTTTCACTTCAACAGTTTCGATTCCTATTCCTGGTTTACTTACTTCGATTCTGTGAAAATTTTCATCAGATAAAATGGAAGAAAAATCCTCCCAGTTCGAATAAGGGAGTCCATCTACGGAGATCATTTGATCTCCTGCTTCAATTCCATTAAGAAAAGAAGCTCCTTCAAAGGTTACTCTTTCACCAATAGTTGCAAATTTGTTTAATTCTTGACCTTCTCTTTCAAATTGAATCTCTAAAAATTTTCCTGGATTTTGCTCTACTACTGTCCCGAAAGAATCGAAACTGTCTATCTCTTGATCTCCTACTGAAAGTATTCGATCACCTGCAACAACTCCGACTTTCTCAGCAGTGGAATTAGAAACGACCTGTCCCACATCCCATTTGGTTGGATGGGGCTGTCCTATGGTCATGAAAATTACTATTAGCAATAAAAGCGCTAGAAGAAAGTGGGTTGCTGAACCTGCAAGTGTAAGCGCAAGTCTCTTTGGGTAGGTTTGGGCTCTGTAAGTACGGTTTTCAATTGCAGGATCTACTTCCTCAAGGTTATTCATGCCTGTAACGCGCACATATGCTCCTGCTGGAATTGCTTTTACACCGTACTCAGTTTCACCCCGTTGAAAAGAGAAAATTCGTGGTCCAAAACCTATAAAAAACTCTGTTACCTGCATTCCACTCATCCGTGCTACCAGATAGTGACCTAGCTCATGAAAAAAGAAAATAAGAACTATTGAAAGAACTACAACAACGGCAGAAAATCCTCCTAAAAAAGCTAAAGATAAAAAAGCACCAGAAAGTAACAGTAGTTTAAAATTTTGATCTCTATCCATGGGTTCTAATTCCGAGATTTTATTAACTTAGAAGCAATTGAACGGGCATCTGAGTCTGCTTTTAAAACAGACTCGATGCTGTCGACATTTTCCCCCGACCACTGTTGGAGAGTTGAAGAAATTACTTCTGAAATTTCCCCCCATGACAATCGGCCTGAAAGAAATGCCGATACTGCTTCTTCATTCGCAGCATTCAACCATGCGGGAGCTGTTCCTTTTTGTTTTCCAGCCTCATAAGCAATACCCAAACAAGGAAAAGCTTGTTTATCTGGTGGTTCGAAATTTAACTCAATGATTTGTGACCAGTTGATCTCACCAAAAGGGTCATTAATCCTGTCAGGGTAAGTAAGTGCATACGATATACAGAGTCTCATATCCGGATTCGACATCTGAGCCAAAGTTGCCCCATCAGAGAATGTGACCATCGAATGGACAATTGATTGAGGATGAATAACGACGTCTATATCTTCGTATGAAATTCCAAATAATTCATGTGCTTCGATGACTTCCAGACCTTTATTCATAAGAGTTGAGGAGTCAACAGTAACTTTGGGACCCATATCCCAAGTCGGGTGAGATAAAGCATCTTCAATTGAAACGCTTGAAAGCTGATCGGCAGAGAAACCTCGAAATGGTCCACCTGAAGCGGTTAGAACTATGCGTTTAACATCCTCTTGTTTTGGATTCAAGCCAAGGCACTGATGTATAGCGCAATGCTCACTGTCGACGGGAATTAACTCTGCACCTTCTGTTGAACGAAAATTTTGAATTAGAGGACCGGCAGCAATCAACGATTCCTTATTTGCTAATCCAAGCCTCTTTCCTGCCTTTAATGCAGCAATCGTAATAGGAAGCCCAGCAAAGCCAACTACTCCATTTATCACGACATCACTTATAGACGAAGCGTTCGCCAGTGCTTCAGGACCTGAAATTACATCAATTTGCGAGGGAAGTTTTTGTCGAAGTTCTTTTTCTAATGACGAATCAGAAATCGCGACTATCTGAGGTTTGTGTTTTTTTGCTTGTTCGACCAAAAGTTCGACAGATTTAGCAGCTCCTAAAGCAACCACTTCAAATTCATCTGGATGGTCTTGGATGATCTCAAGTGTTTGAGTCCCAATAGATCCCGTCGATCCCATTACGGCGACAGTTGTCGCTAACATCTAATAATTTTACCTGTTAAATCATTTATCGCTATATGAAATCAAATAGTGAAAAGATTTAGCAAACGAGCAGCGAAGTAAGTCGCTGGTAGAACAAACAATAAGGCATCAAAACGATCAAGAAAGCCTCCGTGTCCTGGCAATACGGAACCCATATCCTTGATTCCTAAGTCTCTTTTGAGCATAGATTCGCACAAATCGCCGAGTGGCGCTGCCAATGCACCTACCAAACCAAGAACGAAAGCTGTTCCAAGATCACCAGGGTCTTGACCAAAGGGGGTTATCTGACCTACAACAATCACACCCGTAAGAAATGAAATAGCCATACCACCTAATAGGCCTTCCATAGTTTTATTAGGGCTAACGGAAGACAAGGGGGTTCTACCAATCAGTCTTCCTACCAATAGTCCCCCTGTGTCATAACCCACAGTTATCAAAACAGCTGCTAGAAGCATTCCTACACCGTTTTTATCATTGAGCATCAAACCGATGAAACAGCCCAATAAACCTATGTACCCGACACCGAATAAAGTAATCGACGTGTTCGCTATAGGCATATTGCGATCTACTCCTGTTAGGTACCAGAGAAGTGTAAAGGTGACCGTTAAAGCCAGTATGAGAGGAATAGCTGATTCAAATCTCCAATATGCTCCAAGATTCAATGCAGCAATGGCAGTCATTCCTAACAAAGTTGCAGGCTGATAGCCAGCACGTCTCGCTGCTAAGAAAAATTCTGAACCTGCGAAAACAAGTAGAACTGTACTGAATACAAGAGTGGCTACAGCGCCTATCGCACATACAGCTAAAAAGATCGCTCCGAGAGCTACTCCTGTAGCAAGTGCTTTTGGCATATTTCTGCTTTGTGAATTTTGAGCTTGTATAGATGGTTGAGTTGGTGGTTGAAAAATCGGAGAGGTTTCTTCGGTCTTCGTTTCTTCAGGAGGGATTACAGGCGGATTGAATTCTCCACTAAAAGGATCACTCTCTGGTAACTCTTCATCAAAAAAGATCGCTGCTGTAGCTTCATCTAAATCGCCTACAGGCTGCTGTGATTCATGATCAATTAACACTTCATCAGACCATTTTGGTTTTTGATCAATTTCAGACCAAAGGTCATCATTTTGACTTTTTTCAACAGGTTCCTCAGTCCAGTGCGGTAATTCTTCAGAAGAGTCACTTTCGCCACCAAATACAGAACGTCCCGGCTCTACAACATCCTCTGGGGTCTCAAGTCCAAGAATTCGGATCTCTTCAAATTCACCTGATCCTCTGTCATTTGCCACGAGTCACCTCACTATCCATTTGAAACTAAACATCTAATAACTCTTCTTCTTTCGAAGATCTTGATTTCTCTATCTCACTTTCATTTACATGAGTCAAATCATCAAGTTGTGAAGACAGCCATTTAATGTTGTCTTCAGAAACGCCTCCATTGCCAGCTAAGTCGTCTAAATCCTTTCGAGAATTTCTTCTAATTCCACGCAAACGGTTCTTTCCTTCTTCAGCCATACCATTAACCATTCGTACCAGATCTTGACGCCTTTCTTGTGTCAGTTCTGGGAAAACCAGTCGGATTGTTCGCCCATCAGTGCTCGGAGTTAACCCGAGGTCAGCCTGATTTAAACACCTTTCAACCGCTTCAACATTTCCTTGGTCATGCGGGGTTATCAGTAGCTGTCGTGCCTCAGGAACGGAAAAAGAAGCCAGTTCCTGCATGGGCATTTCCACACCGTAAGCCTCAACTGTTAAACGTTCTACAATCGAAGAAGAAGCTCTACCTGTTCGGACTGTTCCAAACTCGCGTCGAGCATGCGTTACTGATTCAAGCATCTTTTCTTTTGCTTCATCCAAAATCATCTGGAGGAGTTCTTCACTCACCGCTACCTCTTTCTCTTAAGAGACTAGTGTACCTACGGTGTCTCCTGCGAGTATGGACCTAACATTACCTGCTTGCATTAGGTCGAACATGACGATTGGAAGGTCGTTATCCATGCAAAGAGTTATCGCTGTTGCATCCATAGCTTGCAATCCTTTTTGAATGACTTCTAAATGTGAAACCTCTTCTAGTAAAGTTGCAGAGGGGTCGATTTTAGGATCTGCTGTGTATATTCCACCGGTTCCCGAATGGGTTCCTTTCAACACGACGCCAGCTTCTATTTCTACGGCGCGTAGTGCCGCAGTTGTATCAGTAGTGAAAAACGGATTTCCTGTTCCGCCTGCAAAAATAACTACTCTCCCTTTCTCTAAATGTCGAGTAGCTCTTCGTCTGATATATGGTTCAGCGATCTGAGCCATGTGCACAGCTGTTTGGACACGAGTTGGTTGACCTAATTGTTCAAGAGTGTCCTGTAAAGCAAGTGCATTAATTACAGTGGCTAACATTCCCATATAGTCAGCTTGAGCTCTGTCCATACCAGCTCCGGCTCCAGCCATTCCGCGCCATATGTTTCCACCGCCGACTACCACCGCTATGTCAACTTCGTATTCAGATCTAACTTGAAAAATTTCTTCAGCGATCTCACCAACGATGTCACCATCAATTCCAAATCCTGCTTTGCCTGCAAAAGCCTCTCCGGAAACCTTTAAAACGATTCGATCCCACTTGGCTTTTTTACTTTTCGAAGAGTTGTCGGATTCAGAAGGTGTCATATCTAATCACCGATAAAGGCTTGCTCGAATCTGACTATCTGACCTTCTCCAATTGTTTCTTGAACAGTTGTTTTGTCGCCGTGAAGTCCTTGCTCCAATAGAACTGACTCCTTGTACCAAGCAGTCAGTCTGCCTTCAACAATCTTTTCCCATGCTTGCTCTGGTTTGCCTTCTGCTTTGGTTACCTCTAGTAGAGATGCCCGCTCTTGTTCAACTGAATCTTCTGGAACTTCTTCTCTACTAAGAGCAGTTGGCTTAGCGAAGGCTATATGAAGTGCCACCTGGTGAAGTGTCTCCTGGTCAACTCCTGACCCTTGCACTAAAACTCCATTAACTCCCCGTCCATCTTGGACATGCAAATATGTGTCCACTAAATGGTCATCACTTCCTTCAACTAGTGCTACTTTTCCAACTGAAACGTTCTCTTTTATTGATAGTCGAACATCGTCAATGACTTCAGCTCTAGCTTCGATCGCTTGCTCGCCTTCTTCTAAAACCGCTTCAGCGAGACTATTAACTAGTTCTACAAAACCATCAGATTTCGCTGAGAAATCAGTTTCACAACGCAAATGAACCATTGCCACTTTGTTTCCGTCTGTCGCTATAGCAACAGACCCTTCGCTATTATCTCTATCTGACCGAGAAGCAGCTTTAGCTAAGCCTTTCTCCCTCAGAGCTTGAGCCGCCGCTTCTGCATCTCCATCACTGTCAACTAAAGCTTTTTTTGCATCCATCATCCCAGCGCCAGTTAGATCACGGAGTTCTTTTACATCTTTTGCAGTTATTTCAGCCATTCTGAGACCCTTCATCATCTACCACTGGTTCTTCTACCACTGGTTCTTCTACCACTGGTTCTTCTACCACTGGTTCCGCTGGATCATTATTCTGGTCGTCGTCCGAGTTTTCTTGAGAGATTCTCTCATCTCTTTCAGCTTCAGCAGTTGCTGCCTCGTCACGGGCTTTAGCTTGTTCGGCTGCTTTTTCTTCTGCGTCTAATGAAGGATTCTCAGGTTTTTTTGAACGCGAGTTGTGTATGTGTCTACCTTCTTCAACAGCTTCTGAAATCATGTGGCACATTAGTTGACTAGCCCGAATAGCATCATCATTTCCTGGTATCGCATGTTGGATGACATCTGGGTTGCAATCGGTGTCGACAATAGCAATAACAGGTATACCTAGTTTGTTTGCTTCAGTCACAGCTATGTGTTCCCTTATCGTGTCTATGACGAAAACAGCATCCGGAAGCCGTGTCATGTCTTTTATACCGGTTAAGTTGCGCTCAAGTTTTTCAAGCTCACGGTTCAACATCAAAGCTTCTTTCTTGATCATTGCATCAAATTCACCTGATTCACGCATGCGTTGGTATTCCTGCATTTTGCCGACTCTCTTAGAAATTGTTTGAAAGTTAGTTAGCATTCCTCCCAACCAGCGTTGGTTCACATAAGGCATACCGCATTTGTTCGCGTACGATTCAACTGCCCCTTGAGCTTGTCTTTTTGTGCCGACGAGTAACACTGTTCCTCCATTGGCAACTAGCTCGCGTGTAAAGGTGTAAGCCTGTTCGACACGTTCGAGGGTTTGGTTTAGATCTATTACGTAAATGCCGGATCTTTCACCATGGATAAAACGCTGCATTCTCGGATCCCAGCGTTGTGTCTGATGCCCGAAATGCACACCTGCTTCGAGCAACTGTTTCATTGTTACGACTGCCATGTCGCTATTCCTTTCCCAACGGTTTAGCTGACCTCTACCAAGCGCTTAAGCGACCGTGGGCAGGTAGAGATGAAAATTTTTGCCTATTAAAACAGGCGTTCAAACTCTACCCCGTGTTCTAATCGAACACTATGGGCATCTGTTATTTTGTGTATTTCAAATACTTATGAAATCACGCAATCATCATTGCGGAGTGTTCCGTCAACATAAATGCTTCCGCACCAGAAAGAGCGTCGTTCTACCATTTGGTCAGCAAGAGCTCCACTCATGTTCACTGACTTGAGGTCTGCTTCCATAAGGACCGCTGCTGTCAAATCTGCTCTCATTAATTGTGCATGAGAAAGATTAGTTCTAAAGAAAAGTGCTCCTGGTGCTTTTGCGTCATTGAGACTTGCGCCAGCAAGGTTTGTATTTGAAAGAGCTGCTCCGGAAAGGTTAGCCCCGTCAAAGTTTGCCCCTGCAAGCATCGTTCCATTTAGGAGTGCACCTTCAAGATTCGCACCTGAAAAGTTAATTCCAGGAAGGATCATTCCAGCGAGATTTTCCCCTGCCATATCTACATCTGAACAATCAGCATTTGGAGCAACATAGCAAGTCTTCTTCACCTCAGCTGCAGTTGCTTCTTCAGCCGCTTCTGCTTCTGCCTCTGCTGCTGCTTCTGCTTCTGCTGCTGCTTCTGCTTCTGCTTCTGCTTCAGCTGCTTCTTCAGCTTCTGCAACTTCAGTTGCATCTGCTTTGTCTGCAGCCTGTGGTGTTTCATCATCCCCACCGCCTCCGCATGCGCCGACGACAAGTGCAAGGATCAGTACCCCTAAAGCAAGCGCCTTTCCTTGTCGTCGACCCATTTGGATTTTCATTGTTTCTCCTGTTGTAGTTTCTGTATCAATTTTTTCCATGTCAGTCACCACCCTTAACCTTCAAATATCAGTGTTAGAGCTACCAGATCATCTACTGTGTAAGGTTGCCCATCAGCTTTGGTAGCTACTGTGCCATCCTCGTTGTAGTAAATCGGTATTGGATCATCTTCTGAAGTTTTTCTAGCGATTATTGTTTCTCCACCAGTCGTGGTTGCTCTTTGGAGAGCACCCACAGCTAGGTTGTCCATCGCTATCTCAATTGGTTCTTGATCCATGGTGATTGTTACACCAACATCCGTTGTGATTGACGTGGCTGTAAATCCGGAAGCATCTTTAATCTGCATCTGTGTTCCATCAGCTGAAACTGTGACCGTTGCAGCTTGTGCAGCTTTCTCAGCTTCTGCTGCAGCTACTGCTTGAAGGAACTCTGCCACATCAGCAGCTGCTGCATCAGCTGCTACTTGCGCTTCTTCAGCTGCGGCAATCGTTGCTTCGTCAGCGTCTGGTGATGCTGCAGCTAGCTGAGCCATTTGAGCTTCAACTGCTGCTGCTCGAGCTACTTCTTCAGCTTCTTCAGCTTCTACTGTAGCTTCAGCGGCTGCTGCGTCTGCTGCTGCATATGCTTCTGCATCCATTGGTACCTGGATTGCCATTCCACCTGTATCTGTGAATGTTGACTCAATCAAGAGTGCTCCACCTTCTGTCACAACTCCACCTTCAGCAGGATTGAAGACAACTACACGTGCTGAATCGGCAGCCGGTGGCGCACCTTCAGCTGCTGCTGCTGCTGATGCAGCTGCTACTGCAGCTGCTTCAGCTGCTGCTATCGCTGCTTCAGCTTGATCTTCTAATGCTGCCATATAAGCGTCTTCGTCAAGATACTGTTCTGCTGCACTGTCAGCTGCAGCTGCTGTTACTTCAGCATCTGCAAGAGCTGTTGTTGCTGCAAGCAAAGCTTCCGTGTCAGTTGGGTCAACTTCGCCGAGAACTGCTTGGGCTTCTACCAAAGCAGTAGCTGCGGCTTCTGCTGCGCCAATTGCTGCGTCTGGTCTAGCCAAAGCTGCCTGAGCTGCTACGGCCAATCGTGCTGCTTCTGTTGAACCAGCTACTGCTTCTGTCTGAGCTGCATTTGCATCAGCTAACGCTGCCTGTGCATCTGCAACTGCCGATGCTGCTGAAACAGCATCGAAGTCAGGATCCGCAAAGGCTGTGGCTACAGCTGTTGCTGCATCTTCAATTGCTTCTGATGCATCGACACCAACTTGAGCCGCACTAACCAGTGCTGATGCTTCTTGGACTGCGAGCATAGCTGCTTGAGCTGCTTCTAAATCTTCCGGTGAGGCATCTTCGTCTGAAGCTGCTTCTACAAGTGCTTCTGCTTCAAGAAGTGCTGCAGCGGATGCGGCTTCTGCTTCTGTTAAGGCCTCTTCAGCGGCTTTACGAGAGTCTGAAGCCTCACTCAAGGCCGCCGATGCAGCTTGTCCATCCATTGTCGGATCATTAAATGCGCTTGATACAGCAACCGCAAGTGTTAGGTCTTCTCCCACTGCTGCAACTAGTTCTGCTGCTTCTCCAGCTTCGGTTGCTGCTGCTTCAGCTGCTGAAAGTACGCCTTCAGCGCTTCCTGATGCTACTGCTTCTGCGACTACCTGGGTGGTAGCTGCCGCTAGTTCTGCAGCAGTCAAATCAGCTGCAGCGGTAGCTGCATCAAATAATGCTGGATCTGCGGCTGCAGTTGACTGCAACGTGATGACACCGTCATCACTAAGTGAGTAACCGACTGTGTTTCCACTTGAAAGTGTTATAGAAGTCGAGCCGTCTTCTGGATTCTGTTGAATATTCTTCGGTGCTACACCCTCAACAGGAATATCAGGAGTTTCTTCTGCTGTAGCTACTGCTTCTGCTGCAACTTCTGCTGCTGCTTCCGCCGCTTCAGATGCTGCTGCTGCCTGTTCACCCAGAGTTTCTGCATAAGCGTCAGTGTCTGCTAGTTGAGCTGCCGTATCAGCTCTTACTTCTACTGTTTGTTGCGCGAATTCAAGTGACTCATTTGCTCTTAAAAGTATGGCTTCATTAGCTGGATCGTCAGCGTCTATTGAAGCAATTGCGGCTTCAATGTTCTCAAGCTGTGTTGCAGCATTCTCTGCTGCTGCTTCCGCCGCCGCTGGCGCTGCCAAGGCTTCTTCAACAGCATTCTGAGTTGAAATTGCTTGTGTCGCTGTTTCCAGAGCATTGTCAACTACCTTGTCAGCTGCTGCAAATATTTCCTGTGTAGCTTCAACTGCTGCTGCAGCAGTTTCTACTGTGACAGTTGGATCTTCAATTGCTTCAACTACAGCTGCTGTCTGAGTCGCCTCTGTAGTCCACAAGTCTAGCAAAGCGGTGCTTTCAGCCTGAGCAGTTTCTGCTACAGAAACTGCAGCTATGGCTGCTTGAGCTGCCGCTATTGCAGCGCTTGCTGCTGATTGAGTATCACCAAGAAGTGCTGCTAGTGGATTGTCTGCCTGATAAGTAGTTCGACCGTTCTCAACATGCTCGGAATTTGAAGCACGTCTCATGTCAACTCTCTTATTCTGAGTCTGCTCAGCTTCCGCCGCAGCAAGACCAGCAAGAAAGGCATCAATCTCTGCCTGCGTGAATCCTTGTGCAAGAGCTGCTTCAATTGCTTCTTGAGCTGCCGATGACGTTTCCTCGATAGCGCCAACAGCTTCAACGAGATCATTAGTGGCCTCAGCTACCTCGGCTTCATTAACTTCAAGTGCATTAGTTGCAGCTGCTAATTCTTCAATCGCTGTTTCAGCGGCTTCAGCGGCTGCTTCAACCACAGCTTCTTCTGCTTCTTCTGCATCAGCGACAGCTCCTGCAGCGGCTTCAAGTTGTGCTTCAGCTGCTGCAATTTCCTCAGCACTTCCAGCTTCTTCAAGAGCTGTTTGAGCGGCATCAAGAGCCTGGGAAGCAGCATCAGCTATTTCAGCAGCTTCATTCAGTTCACCTAAACCTTCCGCAACTGCAGTATTAGTTGCAAGCTCTTCAGCAGCTTCAGCCCTAACATTCACTGCTTCCTGTGTAATTTCTATTGCTTCTTCAGCAATTGCGATTGCGTTTTCAGCACCGCCTTCCTCAATTGCGTCGACTATAGCCAATGCTCTTTCTTCGTTGTACTTTCTGGCATCTGCAATTTCTTGCTGCTCTTCAGCATGATCTTCTGCAAGACCCTTTGCTGAAGGTCCTACATAACCAGCTGTCAAGACTCCATCTTCGGAAACTGCTGCTTGTTTCTTTACACCGTCTGGTGTGTTGGTAAGAACAGATCCGTCAGGGTTGACCTCTGGTTCGAAAACATTGCCTTCGTCGTCAACATATTTCATGTTGCCGTTTTTGTCGGCAGTTATTGATGTTCCGTCGTCCATTTCTGTCTGAAGTCCACCGTCTTCAGTTTTCATTGTTTCTTGAGTTGTTCCATCAGCAAATGTCACAGCGGTTGCACCAGTTTCAGGGTTTGTTTCAGCAACCATTCCTAGTGGGTCGACTATCGTGACACTTCCGTCAGGATTCTCCCTTGAAACATAGTCTTCACCTTCCGGTGTGGTGAAAGTAGTTGTTCCTGTAAGCGGATTGAAACGCTGAACACCTCCGTCTGGAAGGTTCTTCTGAACTGTTCCATCATCAAGTGTTGATGTGACAATTTGATCACCGTTTGGAGCAACTTCGATTTCCCAACTTCCGTCCTCTGCTTCCATGATGGAAGTTCCGTCAGTCATGAGTGTTACGAATGATCCGTCATCTGATTGGACTTTCTTTCCTCCGTAACCCCACTCGTCAGTGAACTCGGTTGAACCGTCAGCGTTTACAACTTCAACAGAACCGTCACCCATCTGTGTGACTAATGATCCATCGTCCTGGAAGAAAGACTGATCAACTGAACCGTCTGGGTTGGTTCGTTGGAACGTTCCGTCTGGTCTTTGTACTTCTATTAGTCCATCGGACTGTTTAACAAGGAAATTACCAGTGTCCTCATCGAAGATCTTTTCTCTTGTCCAACCTGATGGTTCAACGAAAGTTTCTCCTCCATCAGGTCGCTTCAGAACTGTTGATCCATCTTCACGTGTGGTTAACGCCGAGCCGTCGTCCTGTACTTGTGTGACTGTGACGTCTCCTGTGATTGATGTGAATCTTCCTGAACCGTCAGGATTTTGTTCAATTACTGTTCCATCTGGGTTTACTTGCTGGAATCCTCCGTCTTCATTCACCACTCGTTCCATAGCTTTTCCATCACCCCAGAAAACACTGAAGCTTCCGTCATCTTGGATGGTTTGGCTCATTCCATCTTCCCAAGCCATAGCTTTTATTCCGTCACCTAGATCAAAAGCGACAGGTGGTTGGAACTGTTCTACACCTTCATCACTGAAGAATGCAGCGCCTCGTCCACCAAACTCGTCGAAATCTTCTGGCATTGTCCCGTCAGGGTTCATTCCCATGTTTGCCAGCGTGTCATTTGGTCCCATTCCAAATGGGTCCATGCCATCATCCATTCCTCTGGCGCCTTCGAAGAACATTGATGGATCGAAACCACCTTCGCTGTTCGGGTTGAAGAACTCTCTCATTCCAGCTGCTTTGCCTCCAGCTCCTTCAGGTCCCATTCCTTCACCGAATTCTCCTTCAGGTCCCATGAAGTCTTGGAAGAAATCACCCATTGCGGCAAATCCTTCCATTCCTGGTGCCATTTCATCACCGAACTCTCCTCCAGGTGGTGGTCCGAAACCGTCTGGTCCACCAAATGGGTCAAATACGAATTCATTTTGTGGTCTGAAGAAATCGCCTTGGAGTCCTCCATCTTCACCAAATTCAAAGACTGGTCCTCCCCAGCCTCCTGGTCCGTCAGGTCCCATTCCCATGCCGCCCATGGGATCCATACCCATTCCCATGCCCATGCCGCCACCGAACGGGTCTCCAAAACCGCCGCCCATCATGAATGGGTCTCCTGGTCCTGGTTGGGCAAGCATGTCGAAGAACATATTGCTTGCAGCTCCCATATCAGAACCAAAGTCATCGAACATTGCTTTTTGATCAGCGCGTCCACCATCAAAACCTAGGAATTCATCAAAGAATCCCATTGGGCCTTCCATTGGTCCCATTGGACCACCGAATTCATCGCCCATCATGGGGTCCATGCCCATGCCCATGCCCATGCCGCCACCGAACGGATCCATACCCATGCCCATTCCCATGCCGCCACCGAACGGGTCCATGCCGAATGGGTCCATGCCCATGCCGCCACCGAATGGATCCATACCGCCCATTCCCATGCCGCCCATGCCGCCACCAGGCATACCGCCCATGCCCATATCAAAGGCAAACGGATCGCCGCCCATATCAAAACCAAATGGGTCTCCGCCCATTCCCATGTCTGGTCCACCGAACGGATCGCCGAATGGGTCTCCAAAACCGCCGCCCATCATGAATGGGTCCATACCCATTCCCATGCCGCCCATGCCCATGTTCATCATGTTCATATCCATGCCCATGTCACCCATAGCATCCACCATGAATGAGTCCATACCGCCCATTCCCATGCCGTCCATAGGGTCCATGCCGCCCATGCCCATGCCGCCACCGAATGGATCCATACCGCCCATTCCCATGCCGCCCATGCCGCCCATGCCGCCACCAGGCATACCGCCCATGCCCATATTGCCCATATCCATTGGGCCGTCACCTCTAAATGCGCCGAGCATTTCTTGCATCATCATTCCCTGATCGGCACCTTCCATATCGAACATCATTCCCATGTCCATGCCGCCCATGGGGTCAAATCCTCCAGCCATAGGACCCGGACTGCCGAATGGATCAGCGCCAACCATTCCCATGGCGCCCGTTGGTGGTCCGAATGGATCAAAAAACTCGCCTCCTCCTCCCATTGGAGGTCCGAATGGGTCAAATCCTCCTGCCATGGGGTCCATACCGCCCATGCCCATGCCCATGCCCATGCCGCCACCGAATGGATCCATACCGCCCATTCCCATGCCGCCCATAGGTCCAAAATCATCAAAGAAGTTATCCGCAGAAGTTTCTTTAAAGAGAACCTCATTTCTAAAATCACCAAAACTTTGTCCGCCGAATGGATCCATACCCATATCACCGCCAGGGCCGCCATCCATTGGTCCAGGCATTCCCATGCCCATGCCGCCCATGCCGCCCATGCCGCCCATGTCAGATTCAATTCCCATCATCGCAAACAACATGTCCTCTTGACCGCCACCCATATTCGGGTCCATACCGCCCATCATCGGGTTAAAAGCGCCGAATGTTCCGTCGGGGCCAGCAGTGCCCATCATCGGGCCGCCGCCCATGTCACCCATAGGACCAGGCATACCGCCCATGTCACCAGGCATACCGCCCATGCCGCCACCGAATGGATCCATACCGCCCATTCCCATGCCGCCCATGTCCATACCGCCCATGCCGCCACCGAATGGATCCATACCGCCCATTCCCATGCCGCCCATGCCGGAACCATCCATTCCGCCACCGCCAGGCATACCGCCCTGCATATTGCCCATATCACCAGGCATACCGCCCATGCCGCCACCGAATGGATCCATCGTGCCAAAGCCCATTTCACCAAACGCGTTTACATCTCCAGCTGGGCCAAAGGTCTGGCCCATGTCACCCATAGGCATACCGCCCTGACCGCCACCAAAGGGGTCACCAAAACCGCCGCCCATGTCACCACCAAAGGGGTCACCAAAACCGCCGCCCATGTCACCACCAAAGGGGTCACCAAAACCGCCGCCCATGTCACCACCAAAG